>ERZ1370068.8834-contig-7657_pt1 | contig 43177 bp, 70 predicted proteins | sample MGYA00561227_ERZ1370068 | MGnify/ENA primary metagenome ERZ1370068 (study PRJEB38410, sample SAMEA6850437) | metagenome | study: Metagenomic assessment of the ecological functions of the soil: analysis of the soil microbiota associated with the... | reverse complement strand
TCTTCGTTCAGTTACGTATTGCTCTTCAGCCGGCTCGGCGAGCTACTTCCAGCGGTGGACCACCGCCACCAGGTGCAATTGAAGCTCGTGTTCGATACGTCGAGGCCCGCCATATTGCTACTGCGCGGGTCGGACGCCGGCGGTACCGAGCGAACCGTCACGAGCACGGAGGTGGACCGCACCGGCACCGCGGTGCTCTCGACCCCGGCTCAACGAGTTCGTCGACGGCGGTGCGCTGTGGATGGAATGCGCGCGGTGAGCGGTCCGCTGAGGATCACCGATCTGGAGTGGACGGTGTCCAGCTCCCCGACGATCCGGCCTGCCGCGATCGCGATCTGCACCTTCAATAGGGCCGACGACTGTGCAACACCATCGCCGCCATCGCCGGAGACAAGGGTCTGCTGGACTGGTATCGATGCGGTGTACGTCGTCGACAGGGCACCGACACCGTCGCATCTCGACCGTTGTTCGACGACGTAGCCGCGCAACTCGGCGACAAGCTGGTGTACCTGCGGCAGCCGAATCTAGGTGGCGCCGGCGGGCTTTTCGCGCGGCCTCTACGAAGTGTCGAGCATCACTGATCACGCCAACGTCATCCTGATGGACGACGACATCCTCTGCGGACAGACGATGCTGCGGCTCAACGCATTTGCAGATGACTCCGTCGCCGACGATCGTAGGCGCGCAGATGCTCTACCTGAAGAACACCAGTGCTGCACGTCAGCGCCGAAGCAAACCCAGCTGACGAGGCTGCGGACCGGCCGGTGGGCTGACAACGCTCTCCACAAAGCGACATGACCAAATACCTGCAGCACAAGCGCGTCGACGCCGAATACAACGCGTGGGTGGTCATGCCTGATCCCGTCGGAGGTGATCGCCGCCATCGGACTACCGGTGCCGATGTTCTTCAGTGGGACGACATCGAATACGGCCTACGCAGCACGAGACGCCGGATTCCCGACGGTGACGCTGCCCAATGCCGGGGTCTGGCACGCGCGACTTCCGACTGGAAGGACCGCGACGAGTTCTTCCGCTACTTCAGCGTCCGCAACTCGCTGATCACCCACGCGCTGCACGGCACCATTGACACAAAGGTGACCGGTCGGTGGTTGGCGCGAGAGATCACCGAAGCACTCGTGTCGATGCAATACGGCATGGCGTACACGATGATTCGCGTGCATCGAGGACTTCCTGGCAGGCCCAGACGTGCTGCAGGACGGCGGACCGGCCGCGTTGACCGCAATTCGCGCGGAGCGCGCCGAGTTCGCCGAAACGGTCGTGCATCCGGCGGTGAAGATCGGCCAGCTCACCCACCCGCACCCGCGGATCCATCCGCGCGGCCGCCTGCCTCGCAAGGACCGGATCAACCTCGTGCTGGCCAAACGTTGGCTCGTATACCAACGGCTCGGGCGGACCGTCCCCGGGCCGGTCGCCATCCCGGCCGTGAGGACAACCAGTGGTGGCATCGCCCCGTTATTCGACCACGCCGTGGTGACCGATGCCTCCCAGTCGGGGGTGCGGCGCAGCGACGCCGCGACAAGCGAAAAAGCTGACCACCCTGACCAGGCGAATGACGAAGGCGCTGCGGCAGATTCCGCACGGAAGCGCCTGCGCTGCAGGAGCAATATCGGCCGAGCGCTCTCCCCGACCTGGTGAGCCGGGACAACTGGGGCGCGCCTCTACGAGCAGCTGATCAGTGCAGGCGCACGACGACCCGTTCGTTGTTGCCGGTGGTAGGCCAGGTACTCGAAGGTGCGCCCGGACTTTTCGACGAACTCCGTCCAGGCCCGGAACTCGTGCTTGCAAAGCCAGCCCGGGTAGTTGAAGAACTCGTCGAACACCAGCACCGCGTCGGGGTGCCAGCTCGGTCCGCCGAGTTGAGATCGAAGCACCGTCTTGGCCGAGCGGGTACAGGTCGACCCAGTCGACGTGCAGGGACCGCGACCTGATCCATCCGTTGCGGCCAGGAAGACCGGCGAGCTCGTCCTCCGAACAGGCCGGCGACCACCACGGCGCCCGCAACAGTGGGAATCTGGCGGTTCCTGCGGCGAACTCCCCCGCCGGGAATCCCGGTCCGCCAGGCCTCGGGCAGGCCGGTGAACACGTCGAAACCGGACCACCGTCCGGTCGGCTGGAATGCGCCGCCACCGCATCGGCGATGATCTGTCAGCGTGGTGCCGGTCGCCACTCCCGAACTCCAGCGCCAGCCCGGGCCCCTGCAGTCCAGTCCCAGCGCGTGGCCGCAGCGTGTCCTGCGCGTCCCCAGAACACCGGTCGTCGTCGGGCATGTGCTCGAGCACGAAGGCCGCAGCTTTCCTGCGCCGTCCGTGCTGACGTCAGCGCGAATAGGCCAGATGTCGCGCCGTGCCACGCTGTTCCATGCTCGCCAGATGCCGGCGATGCACTACCGTCGCCCCTGCTCGGCAACGCGATCGCAACCGGCCGGATCAAGCGCCGACAGTGGTTCTCGGCGTGCAACCGGTCCTGCTGTCCAGTCGATCTGTTGCTGCCGGCGGGAGGCTCTTCCGCCACCACCTCCGCCACCGCGCGCTTGCAGCTTCTCCCGCGCCGCCAGCGCTTGAGCCGGTCAGAGCATGCCACAACCGTAGCGTCGGGCCCGACCTGACGCGCGCGCACGACCTGCCTTTGCCGACCCGGCGTCCCCCGGTTGCTGCCGGCACCATAAACTCCCCGCGGCAGATGGGCCACGACGGAAAGACCTGGCGGTCGACCGCCCCGCACGACGCGCCACCCGAGCGCCGCGGCGGCCGCGGCGGGGACACAGTGCCGGGCCGTCCCTAGGGGCAGCTGGTCGGCAGCGGTCGTCATCTACGCCGCACAACAAGGCCTGATCGACGACGCCTACATCATCGCTGAGCTACGTCGCGCAACGTCGCCAGAGCACCTCCATTGGGGAATGATCCTCGACGACGCAGGAGTCCAACTTTACCGCCACCTCACCGCTGAACGTCTGTGCTGCTGGTCCGTGGCCACCCGGGTCGGCCGGTGCGACGCGCCGAACTCCGCCCCCGTCCTCGGCCTCGGGCATCCGCACCGTCGCGCTGTTGTCGGCGGCCATGGCCGTGTGGGCGGCGCAGATGGCCCGCCGGATCAACGTCTCGGGCGCCTGGTCGCTGGCGGTGCTCGCCGTCGTATCTCGCGAACCCGTGCCGTGAACTCGGCGCTCGGGCTCGAGGTCGTGCCCGTCGCCGCGTTCCTCATCCGGGCTGACCGCATCAGGCCAGCCGCACGGTCGCCGGCTTCGCCTTCGGGATACTGGCCGGCCTGCTCTGTCCTTGACCCGGCCGGACCTCGGTCATCGTCGTCGCCGTCGTGTACCTGGCCGCCCCGGCCACTGCGCCGCCGCTTCTGGGTCGTCCCGCTCACCGCCGCCGCCGTGGTGCTGCCGTGGTGCGCCTTCAGCTGGTACCACTTCGGCCCGCGCGATGCCGACCACGCTCGCGATCAAGACGCTGCAGCGGTCGTTCGGCGACGCCAACCTTCTCCAACGGGCTCTGGAAGATGTGGCAAGCTGGGCGCCACGCTGCCGCCGGCGCTCGCCCTCGTTCCCGCAGCGATCGGCCTGCGTGATCGTGCTGGTGCGTGCTGGCGGCGAGCGCCTCCGCCGCCGGCTACCGTGAGGCAGTCGTGGCCGCTCGCGGGCCTGGGCCTCGGCGGCATCGCGGACTTCGGCGCGCACTGCCTGCTCGGGCGTCCGCCCGTACCACTGGTACTACGTCAGTCTCCGACCGTCGCTCCTGGCCGTGACCGGGCTGGGCTGGCACGCAGCCGCAATCGGTGCTCGGCTGGCCGGGTCGCCGAGCTGCAACCGCGTGGTGCGGCACGGCGGTCCCGTCGTCACCGCGGCCGGTGCTCGCCGCCGGCGCTGTCCTGTCGTTCCGCCGGCCTCGCGTGAACGCCCTGGACAGCACCCGGTGATCTTCGGCAACTGGGCATTGCCCCGGGCGCAGTACCTGGCCATCGGCGCGGCGGAATCGGCGAAGCGCGTCGGCGACGCCACCGTGAGAGGCGCCGCCCGAGATCGGCACCGTCGCCTACGCCTGCGACTGCAATCGGTGGTCAGGACGTATGCTCCGACCCCGGCATCACCCTGCCGTCGATCGAGAAACTGGATCCGCCGAAGGCCGGACCCGTGATGCGATTCCCGCTCGAGGCGAACTTCTACGCGGCTCGACCGGAGCTCCAGCGGCCGCGGCCCACCCGAGTACCGGTTGGTCTGGACGCGTGACCGGGCCCCGCCGGGCCTTCCCGCCTGGCGTCGGCGCGGCTCGCCGTCGGTACCGGCCTGACGCGACCCTCTACCTCGAACCCGGCTCCAGCTGGCCCACGTCAAGCCCCGCGGTGGCGGAGGGATTTGAACCCCGGACGGTTTTAGCCGTCTTCGCTTTCAAAGGCGAGTGCATTAGGCCGCTCTGCCCACGCCACCGCCGACAAGCGGTTAGCGCGGCCTGAACGTCACGAGCCACGGGTCAGACCCGGCCGAGCTTCGCCGGCGGCGCGTCCGCCTTCAGTGCCGACGCTGATCCGGCGGCAGTTCTCGCCCATCGCGGCGATCTGCGGGCAGCGACAGTCTGCCGAGAAAATGCGCGCGCACCTCCTGTCCGTAGGTCAGCATCGCCTCGGCGCACCGCAAGCGCGCCGTCGTCGGTGATGCGAGGCCAGCACGCCCCGGCCGTCGTCGGGGCTGGCGCCGCGGCGCACCAGACCCTGCACCTCCAAGCGCCGGATCTGCCGGGTCACCCGGCTCGGCAACGACATCAGCCCGTCGGCGAGGTCACCCATGCGCGCCGAGCCGGTCGCGGACTTGTCCAGACATGTCCAGCAGCCGCACGTCGTTGAGCGTCAGATGATGCGCTTCCACCAGCGCCCGATTCAGGGTCGCGTACATCCTCAGCGCCGAGTCGAGGAAGTTTTGCCACGACCTCTGCTCAGCGATGTCCAAACCAGGCATATCACTAGCGGTGCGCCCGGCAATCATCCCCTCCATTTCGCTAATGGTAAAGCAGGCAAACGCATTGCTGCGGGACATCGAACGTTCGCAGCGTAGTAGAGTTTATCTGCAATGCGCGCGATCGTCGGCCGAGTCTGCCCGACCAGCTCAGCTGGCAAGAAGTCCCCGACATCGCACCTGAGCACCGGTGAAGTGCTCATCAAGGTGAGCGCGGCGGGTGTCAACCGCGCCGACTTGCTGCAGGCCGCGGGCGAACTATCCGCCCCCGCCGGGCGCCAGCAGAGACCCTGGGCCTCGAGGTGTCGGGGACCATCGCCGAGGTCGGCGACGGAGTCAACCGATGGGCCGATCGGGCAACAAGTCTGCGCTTTGCTGGCAGGCGGCGGTTACGCCGAGTTCGTCGCCGTCCCCGCCGGTCAGGTGATGCCGGTTCCCGGACGGTCGCGCTGCACCACGCGGCCGCGTCTGCCCGAGGTGGCGTGCACGGTGTGGTCGAACCTGGTGATGACCGCGCATCTGTCGGCCGGCCAGCTGCTGCTGATCCACGGCGGCGCCAGCGGCATCGGCACGCACGGCATCCAGGTGGCACGCGCGCTCGGCAGTCCGGGTGGCGGTCACCGCCGGGTCGCCGAACAAACTCGACCTGTGCGCCGAACTCGGCGCCGAGATCACCATCAACTACCGCGACGAGGACTTCGTCGAGCGGGTGCGCGAGCCGACGGGCCGGGGCCGACGTGATCCTCGACATCATCGGGCGCCGCCTACCTCGACCGCAACGTCGACGCGCTCGCCACCGACGGCCGGCTGGTCATCATCGGGATGCAGGGCGGCGTCGAGGGCGAGCTCAACATCGGCAAGCTGCTCGGCAAGCGCGCCGGCGTCATCGCGCACCGACGCTGCGGTCGCGTCCGGTCGAGCGGCCCCGGCAGCAAGAGCGAGATCGTCGCCGAGGTGGTCGCGCAACGTCTGGCCGATGATCGCCGACGGCCAGGTGCGCCCGATCATCGGCGCCGAGTTCCCGATCGAGCAGGCCGCGGCCGCGCACGAGCTGCTGGCCTCCGGCGAGGTGTCCGGGAAAGTCCTTCTGCGCTGGCTAAACGCGACTAGCGGATTAGTCAGCCGAGCGAGGCCAGCGCGCGGACCAAGCTGGTCGACCTCCGCGGTCGTCGTGTAGTGCGCCAGCCCGACGGTGACCGCGCCGCCGATGTCGTTGACTCCGATGACATCCAGCACGCGCGAGCTGACGTTGGAGATCGCCAGGACGCCGTTGTCGGCCAGCCGCTGCACCACCCGCTCGGCGGGCACGTCGCTGACCGCGAAGCTCAGCACCGGAATGTGCACCTCGGGCCTGCCGATCACCATCACCGCGGGCAGCGAACGCAGCGACATCAGCAGGTAGTCGAACAGCCTCGGCTCATGTAGCGTCGACGCCGATTGCATTGACACCGAAAGTCGTTCGCGCCGCGACCCGTGCGCCGACTCGTCGAGTCCCGCCAGGTACTCGACGCTGGCGACCGACGCCTGCGAGCAAGCCGAACTGGTGCGCGCCGACCTCGAGTCGCGCGGGCCCGGTCGCATACGGGTTCAGCGACATCGAGCTGAACGAGTCGATGATCGACGGGTCGCGGAAGACCAGCGCGCCGATCGGCGGTCCGCCCCAGCCGATCGCGTTCACCGCGACCACGTCGGCGTCGATCTCGTCGATGTCGATCAGCCGGTACGGCGCGGCCGCGGAGTGATCGACGACCACCAACCCGCCGACCTCGTGCACCAGCTTGGTCACCGCCCGCAGATCGGTCACGGTGCCCAACGTCGACGAGGCAGAGGTGATTGCGACCAAGCGGGTCGGCCGTGGTGATCAGGCTCTCCCACTGCCAGGTCGGCAGCTCACCGGTCTCGATGTCGACCTCGGCCCACTTCACCTTGGCGCCATAGCGATTCGCGCGCGCGCAGCCACGGTGCGATGTTCGCCTCGTCGTCGAGCCGGGTCACCACCACCTCGTAGCCGAGACCGACCCGCGACGACGACGCGTCGGCCAGCGACGTCGAGCAAGATCGCGCGGTCGGCGCCCGAGCACCGACGCCCCGCGGGTCGGCGTTGACCAGATCGGCGACCGCCTGGCGCGCCGCGTCCAGCACCGCGGCGCTGCGCTGCGCCGACGGATGGGGTCCCACCGGGGTCGGCATCGACCCGCGGAAGCGCGGTCGACACCGCTCGTGCCGACGGAGTCGGGCAGCAGCATGCCGTTCTGGGCGTCGAAGTGCACCCACCCATCGCCCAGAGACGGGTGCAAACCACGCACCCGGGCGACGTCGTATGCCATGCCAGCCCACCTTAGAGCGTCTGTGAATTCCACAAACCGACACGATTCTGGCGGATGCCCGGCCGCGCCCTGTCGCTGCCCATGCCGTGCCCGGACCGGGTCACCTGGGCAGCCATACTAGTCCAGTGAGCTTGGGGTTCGGAGTGCTAATTGCGCTGTTGTTGCTGGTGATCCCCGGGGCAATCGTCGCACGTGTCGGCCGGCTGACCTGGCCGACCGCGGTCGCGGTCGGACCTGCACTGACCTACGGCGTCGTGGCGCTGGCCATCGTTCCGTTTGGCGCACTCGGTATCCCGTGGAATCGCGTGGACGGCTTTGTTTGCTCTGGCCGTCGTGACGGTGTCGCCGCTGTGTTTGCGGATCGCGCTCGACCCGCGTTCGCGACGTCGACGCCGAGGCGCGCGCGGTGTCCCGCGGGCCCGCGCTCGTGGTGGCCGCAGGCGTGCTGCTGGGCGCGCTTGCTGATCGGACTGGCGGCGCTTCGCGGGATGCCGAACTGGCAATCCATTCCGAGCACACTGGGATGCCGTCTGGCACGCCAACACGATTCGCTTCATCCTCGACACCGGCCAGGCGTCGCCGACCCACATGGGCGAGCTGCGCAACGTCGAGACCCACGAAGCGCTGTACTACCCGTCGACGTTTCACGCCCTGGCAGCGGTGTTCAGTCAGCTCACCGGCGCCGCGCCGACCACCGCGTACACGCTGAACTCACTGGCGGCGGCGGTCTGGCTGTTCCCGGTCAGCGCCGCGACGCTGACGTGGCAGCTGCTGCGCACCCGAACCGACGAGTGGCGCACCGGCCAGGCGCGGCGGCGACCGCCGCCGCGCTGTCGGCGTCGTTCACCGCGATTCCCTACGTCGAGTTCGACACCGCCTCGATGCCCAACCTCGCCGCCTACGGCGTCGCCGTCCCGACCATGGTGCTGGTGGTGTCCGCGCTGCGACACCGCGACCGCATCCCGCTGGCGGTGCTGGCGCTGCTCGGGGTGTTCTCCGTGCACATCACCGGCGGCGTGGTGGCCGTTCTGTTCGTGGCGGCGTGGTGGCTGTTCGACGCGCTGTGGCATCCGGTCCGCGGCCGGCTCGTCGGACTTCGTCAACCTGTTGCTCATCGCCGTTCCGACCGTGTTGCTGCTGCTGCCGCAGTTCCTCGGCGTGCTGCAGCAGGCCGAGATCATCGTCGGGCACGCGTTCGTCACGCACGAGGGCAAGAAGCGCGGCCTGATCGACGCGGTCGTGCAGCACACCCGGCACCTCAACGACTTCCCGATCCAGTGGGTCGCTGATCATCCTGGCCGCGATCGGCGCGGTGATCCTGCTGGTGCGCGCGGGTCTGGTGGCCGCTGGCGGTGTGGCTGCTGCTGGTGGTGTCGATCGTGCACTCGTCGGCGCCGTTCGGCGGCCCGATCGGCGCGCTCACCGGCAACGTTCAGCGACCTGTTCTACAGCGACCCGCGGCGGCTGTCGGCGGTGGTCGCGATGCTGCTGGCGCCGGCGGTCGGCATCGCGCGTGTTCACCCTGGCGTCGGCGCGGCGGTGCGGCGCCGTCGCCGGCTGGTCGGCCGAGACTGGCCACGGCCCCGCGCGTCTGGTACGGCGTGACCGCTGCCATGCTGGTCGCGGTCAGCGTCGGCATCGCGCTGGCACTACTCTGCCGCGGCACCGCTTCCTGTTCGGCGAGAAGTACGACTGGGTGATCGTCGACGACAAGGACCTGGAGGCGTGGGCCTACCTGGCCACGCTGCCGGGCGCGCGCGACACCCTGATCGGCAACGCGAACACCGACGGCACGGCGTGGATGTACGCCGTCGCCGGCCTGCATCCGCTGTGGACCCACTACGACTATCCGGTCCAGCAGGGCCCGGGCTATCACCGCGTTCATCTTCTGGGCCTACGCCGACGACGCCGACACCGACCCGCGCGTCGCCGAGGCGGTGAAGGCGCTCAACATCCGGTACGTGGTGACCAGCACACCGGTGGTCGCAGGTTCGTCATGCCCGACGGGCTAGTGTCGCTAGATAGGTCACGGTCGTGGGAGAAGATCTACGACAACGGCGAGGCCCGCATCTACGAATGGCGCGGAGCTGAGGGAATGCGAGGAATCTGGACATGACGACCAACACCGACGACGACAACATCGAAATCATCGGCGGCGATGCCGCTGGCGGCCGAGGAAGATGCCGACGGCAAGTCGCTGACCGACCTGGTCGAGCAGCCGGCGAAGGTGATGCGGATCGGCACCATGATCAAGCAGCTGCTCGAGGAGGTGCGCGCCGCGCCGCTCGACGACGCCAGCCGCAACCGGCTGCGCGAGATCCACCAGCACCAGCATTCGCGAGCTCGAGGACGGGCTGGCGCCGGAACTGCGCGAGGAGCTCGAGCGGCTCGACGCTGCCGTTCACCGAGGACAGCGTCCCGTCCGACGCCGAACTGCGGATCGCGCAGGCGCAGCTGGTCGGCTGGCTCGAGGGGCTGTTCCACGGCATCCAGACCGCGCTGTTCGCCCAGCAGATGGCGGCCCGCCAGCAGCTGGAGCAGATGCGACAGGTGCGCTGCCGCCCGGCATCAGCGCGCCTGGACAACGCGGCGGCCGGCGTCTCCGGGACCGGTCAGTACCTGTAGCGGCGGTTTCGGTGGCACGTACCGCACATCGAGACGCGCAACGCGTGGGTGGAGTTCCCCATCTTCGACGCGAAGACGCGCTCGCTGAAGAAGGCGTTCCTCGGCAAGGCCGGCGGCGCGATCGGACGCAACGAGTCCAACGTCGTGGTCATCGAGGCGCTGCGGGACATCACCATGTCGCTGGAACTCGGCGACCGGGTGGGGCTGGTCGGGCACAACGGCGCGGGAAAGTCGACGCTGCTGCGGCTGCTGTCCGGGATCTACGAGCCCACCCGCGGGGTGGCGTCGGTGACGGGCCGGGTGGCCCCGGTGTTCGACCTCGGCGTCGGGATGGACCCCGAGATCTCCGGGTTCGAGAACATCATCATCCGCGGGCTGTTCCTCGGGTCAGACCCGCAAGCAGATGCTGGCCAAGGTCGACGAGATCGCCGAGTTCACCGAGCTCGGCGACTACCTGTCGATGCCGCTGCGCACGTACTCCACCGGCATGCGGGTGCGGCTGGCGATGGGCGTGGTCACCAGCATCGACCCGGAGATCCTGCTGCTCGACGAGGGCATCGGCGCCGTCGACGCCGACTTCCTGAAGAAGGCGCAGGCGCGGCTGCAGGGCCTGGTCGAGCGGTCCGGCATCCTGGTGTTCGCCAGCCACTCCAACGAGTTTCTGGCCCGGCTGTGCAAGACCGCGATGTGGATCGACCACGGCACCATCAAGATGACCGGCGGCATCGAGGAGGTCGTGCGCGCGTACGAGGGCGAGGACGCCGCCCGCCACGTGCGCGAGGTGCTCGAAGAGAACGCCCGCGAGGCGCGATGAGCCGCTGCGCGAAGAGCGATAGCACGCGCGATGACTGAGTCGTACGCCGTGGTGGTCACGCATCGGCGTCCCGACGAACTCGCCAAGTCGCTGGACGCGCTGAGCGCCCAGACCCGCGCGCCCGATCACCTCGTCGGTCGTCGACAACGACATGACGACGCGCGCGTGCGCGACCTCGTGGCCGGCCAGCCGGTCGCGACCACCTATCTCGGGTCGCGCCGAAACCTCGGCGGCGCAGGCGGTTTCGCGCTGGGCATGCTGCACGCGCTGGCGCTGGGCGCGGACTGGGTGTGGCTGGCCGACGACGACGGCACGGCCGCTGGACTCCGACGTGCTCGGCACGCTTGCTGGCATGTGCGGACGAAGCACTGGCTCGCCGAGGTGTCGCCGATGGTGTGCGACATGGACGACCCGCAGCGGCTGGCGTTCCCGTTGCGCCGCGGGCTGGTCTGGCGGCGGCGGGTCGAGCGAACTTGCGCACCGAGGCGCAGAGCAGGACCTGCTGCCGGGCATCGCGTCGCTGTTCAACGGCGCGCTGTTCCGCGCGTCGACGCTGGAGGCGGTCGGCGTTCCGGATCTCCGGCTGTTCGTGCGCGGCGACGAAGTCGAGCTGCACCGGCGGCTGGTGCGCTCGGGGCTGCCGTTCGGCACCTGCCTGGACGCGGTGTATCTGCATCCGCAGGGCAGCGACGAGTTCAAGCCGATCCTCGGCGGGCGGATGCACACGCAGTACCCCGACGACGCCAGCCAAGCGGTTCTTCACCTACCGCAACCGCGGTTATCTGCTGTCGCAGCCCGGCCTGCGGAAACTGCTGCTGTCCAGGAGTGGTTGCGGTTCGGCTGGTACTTCCTGGTGTCGCGCCGCGATCCAGCCGGTCTGCGCGGAGTGGATCCGGCTGCGGCGGCATGGGCCGTCGCGAGAAGTTCGAAGGCCTGCACCGTGACCTTCACCGACGCGGCCGCGCAGTCGCGGACGATGACGCGCGCGTGGGGCGACCTGGTCGCCGGGTTCGGCAAGCGCGAGCTGTGGCTGCACCTGGGCTGGCAGGACATCAAGCAGCGCTACCGCCGCTCGGTGCTCGGCCCGTTCTGGATCACGATCGCGACGGGCACCACCGCGGTCGCGATGGGGCTGGTTGTACTCGAAGCTGTTCAAGCTGCGAGCTGTCCGAGCACCTGCCCTACGTCACGCTCGGCCTGATCATCTGGAACCTGATCAACGCGTCGATCCTCGAGGGCGCCGAGGTGTTCGTCGCCAACGAGGGTCTGATCAAACAGCTTCCGACACCGCTGTCGCGTGCACGTCTACCGGCTGGTGTGGCGGCAGATGATCCTGTTCGCCCACAACATCGTCATCTTCGTGGTCATCGCGATCATCTACCCCAAGCCGTGGTCGTGGGCCGACCTGGCGGTCATCCCGGCGCTTGGTTTGATCGTGCTGAATTGCATATGGGTGTCACTGTGTTTCGGCATCCTGGCCACCCGCTACCGCGACATCAGCCCGCTGCTGTTCAGCCTCGTGCAGCTGCTGTTCTTCATGACGCCGATCATCTGGAACGAGGCGACGCTGCGAGCAGCAGGGCGCAGGGTCGGTGGGCCAAGATCGTCGAACTCAACCCGCTGCTGCACTACCTCGACATCGTGCGGGCGCCGCTGCTCGGCGCCGACCAGGAGTTGCGGCACTGGGTGGTGGTGCTGGTGCTGACCGTCGATCGGCTGGATCCTTGCCGCGATCGCGATGCGCCAGTACCGGGCCCGCGTGCCGTACTGGGTCTAGATGGTCAGGTAGTTCCCAGGCACTTCACAGGGTGCTCGGCCGTTATCGACATATGAGCATCCCGCCATACGAACCCCCGAAGTCCGCTCCGTCGCCCGGCGCAGGAACACACTGCTGTGTCCGAAGTGCGCCGGCGTCATGAAGACCTACGAGCGCAACGGCATCCATCTGGAGCAGTGCGACACCTGCCGCGGCATCTTCCTGGACTTCGGTGAGCCTCGAGTCGCTCACCCAGATGGAGAACCGGTTCGTCCAGGCAGCGCCGCCGCCGCCGCCGCCGGCTGCAGCACGGGTACGACTACGGCCCGGGCTGGGGCACACCGCGGCAACAAGCACTACCGCAAGCAGGGATTCGGCAGGCTGTTCTTCTCCAGCTAGCCCATCCGGGCGCACGCGGCCATGCAACGCAGCTTGCGTCGTCGGGGTCGCCGCGTGCACTCCCGTCGCGCGCCTGGACGACGGCGGCCCGCGCGAACGGCTCGAGCACCGGCCACGGGTCGCCGCGGTCAGTGCGGGTCCGGCCGTTGTCGCTGGTACGCCTCCAGGAACACTGGTCCAGTCGTCGGTCGGGATCAGCCCGGCCGCCCAGAAGCGCAGCCGGGCCGGGCGAGGTCCCACGCCGGGTCGCCGACGCCCGAGGTCGTCGACGTCGATCAGCAGCCACGGCGCGTCTGAGCGGACGCCTGGCCGAGCTGGCCGAGATGCCAGTCGCCGTGCACCAGCGTCGTCGGCCGGATCCGGTGAGCCGGCCCGCCACACCGCCGGTCGGGCAGCTCGGTCAGCTGCCCGCCGGACGACGCGTGCGTGGCTCGCGTTCGCGGTGCATCAACGGCGCGCCTGCAGCCGTTGCGGCCAGCCGTGCGCGGCGCGTCCGCGTGGCACCGGCTTCGCCGTGCAGCCGGGCCAGCAGCACGGCCCGCCTCGTCCCAAGGGCACGTATTCCGGCTTGTGGCACAACGGTTTCCACCCGCGGCCAGCGGGTCCGCCACCGTCGTGCCGACCGCGCTGCGGCACCACGCTCGAGCGGCGATCAGCAGAGAACCCGACTCCGCAGCGATGCGGAGCCGGGTCGCCAGCGCCTCGGGTCGGTACCCGGCCGGTGCAGCTTGTAGACCACGTCGCCGTCGACGACGATCTCTGCACCGGACCGGGTCTGCACCCCTCGAGTATCAGCGCCGCGGCACTGCGGTGGCGCGACGGTCACGCCGATGCGGTTCCACGCATTGATGGTGACCGCCATCGCGATGACCTGGCCGAGCTCGCGTTCGGTGAACACCGCGGCCGCCCGTGCATACACGTCGTCGGGAGACGTGCCGTCGGCGACGGTGAGTGATCGCCTCCGTCAGCGCCAGCGCGGCCCGCTCACGCTCGGTGAACAGGCCGCCGGCCTCCTCCCACGCGGCGAGGACGTCGAGCTTCTGCTCGCTGACGCCGTGCTTGCGGGCGTCGCGGGTGTGCATGTCCGAGGCAGAACGCGCAGTGGTTGATCTGCGAGGCGCGGATCTTGATCAGCTCGCCGAGCTCGGGCATCGATGTCCTTGGCGGCCGCGTTGCTCAGCACCATCATCGCCTCGTACAGCTCGGGCGACGTCTTGTAGATCTTGATGCGGTCGACGGTGTTCATTGGGTTTCCAGTGTCTGTGTCATGCCGACCCACGCTAGTGCGATATAGACCCATCTGCATGGTTCAATCTAGGTATGACTTCATGGGCCAATTCGCGGTAGCCGCGACCTGCATCTGGACCTGCGCCAGACCATCACGCCGGGCGCTCGCGGAGCCAGGGAACTGCTGCTCACCGCCCTGCGCGACGCCGTGCGGTCCGGCCGGTTGGCGCCCGGATCAGTGCTGCCGCCGTCACGCAGCCTGGCGGCCGACCTCGGATTGGCCCGCAACACGGTGGCCGAGGCCTACGCCGAACTGGTCGCCGAGGGCTGGCTGCGCGTCGCGGCAGGGCGCTGGCACCTGGGTGCTCAACGCCGGCGGAGCCCGCGACACCCGCGCGGCCCCGCGGCGTGCGCGCGGCACCCGTCCACAACCTGATGCCCGGCTCGCCGGACGTGTCGGAGTTTCCGCGCACCGAATGGGCTGGCCTCCACCCGCACGGGCGCTCGCCAACGCGCCCACCGAGGCGCTGCGCATGGGCGATCCTCGCGGTCAGGCCCGAGCTTCGTGCGACGCGCTCGCCGAGTATCTTGCACAGGGCCTGCGGCGTGCGCACATCGGCGGAGTCGATCGTCGATCTGCGCCGGTGTCCGCCATGCGGTCGAACTGCTCGCGCGCGTCGTTCGCGGACGCGGCCCGATCGCCGCTGGAGGCCTACGGGCTGTTCATCTTCCGCGATGCGCTCGCCGCGCTGGATGTGCCGACGGTGCCGATCGGCCGTCGACGAACGCGGCGCGGTGGTCGACGACTCGACGGGCTGGACGACGCCCGCCGTGCTGCTGACACCGGCCCACCACAGCCCGCTCGGGATGCCGCTGCATCCGTCGCGGCGCACCGCCGTCGTCGACTGGGCGCAGCGCACCGGCGGCTATGTCTTCGACGACGACTACGACGGCGAGTTCCGCTACGACCGCCAACCGATCGGCGCGCTGCAGGCGCTGTGTCCCGGACCGGGTGGCTCTACCTGGGGTCGGCCAGCAAGAGCCTGTCGCAGGCATTGCGGCTGGGCTGGATGGTGGTGCCCGACGACCTGATCGACGCGGTGATCGACGCCGCAGGCGGGCGAAGCAGTTCTACGTCGACGCGGTCAGTCGCAGCTGACCATGGCCGACTTCATCACCAGCGGGCAGCTACGACAAGCACATCCGGCGGATGCGGATGCGCTACCGCCGGCGGCGCGACGCCGCTCGTCGACGCGCTGTCCGGATTCGACGTCGGCATCAGCGGCCTGTCGGCGGGCGTGAACATCGCTGCTGACCCTGCCCGACGGCGCGCGAGCACGAAGTGCTGCGACGGGCGGGCGAGGCCGGAATCGCGCTGCAGGGCTTGTCGATCGATGCGCCATCCGCTCGCCGGGCGCGAGGTCTCCCGATCCCGACGGGATCATCGTCGGTTTCGCCGCACCCGCCGACCACGCGTTCACCTCGCGGCCGCTTGGTGCGCTATTAGACGTCCTGAAAGCCCGCCGGCCTGGCAAGGTAGTCCGCTATGAGCCAGCCAGCGCTCGCCACATGTCCGTATACGAGCGAGCCCTGCAGGCCTTAGGGCGGTCGGGCGTCGGGGAATGGTATTTGAAGCGGGTCGCACCGCGGATCGACCCGCCCCTGCTGCGGCTGACCGGCGGGCGGTGAGCAGTGTGTTATCCGGTTCCGGTCGTTGCTCTAACTGACAACGGGCGCCAAGACCGGTCAGCCGCGGACCCTGCCGCTGCTGTACGTCGTCGACGGTGACCGGCTCCGCTGATCGCCTCCAACTACGGCAAGACGTCCCACCCGGCGTGGTACCGCAACCTGGTCGCCAATCCCAAAGTGGAGGTGCTCGCGGGCAACAGCGGGACCTACGCCGCGAGCGAGATCACCGACCCCGCCGACGCGGAACGCGCCTGGGACCTTGCGCTCAACCAGTACGCCGGCTACGCCGATTACGAGGGTCGGTCGGGCGACCGGACGATCCCGCTGGTCCGCTTGGAGCGGGCGTCCGGGCTGAGTTATCCACAGTCGTAATTTCATCCACAGGCAGCGGCTGAGCTGGCGGGGTTTGAGTCGGAGCGCGCGAGTAGATTCGCTCATATGTTCGATCATCGCTTGCAGCTACCGCCACCGCCGCATCGGGCGCCGACGCGGTCGGGGCGTGGGCGCGGGCGGAAAACGCGGCGCGCGCGCGGCGGCTCTCGGCGATCGCCGATGTGTTGGAGGCGCGGCTTTTGCCGTCGACGGCTCGGCCGAGCGCGTGACCAGTGGTGCCTGACAACTGGGATGCTGTGGCCGCCGAGGTCGCCGCCGCCTACGGACGCCCCGTTAGTGGCGTCGCATCAACTGGATGGCTGGCGATGGCGTTGGGCGGTGAGCGGCGGTTACCGGGCGGGTCGCGGAGGTGCCCGCCGCCGGACGGATCGGGTTGCGTCTGGTAATCGACGCGATTGCGTATCCGCACCACTCTGATCGTGGACACGCAGCGCGGCCAAGGTCGATGCGGAGCTGGCCGCCGCCGCTTCCACCGGATGGGGGCCGGATGTCGGCGGTCAAGATCGAGGCCGCCATCGACTACTGCGGGACCGCATGCGACCTCGCCGCTCCTGCGGCGGATGCAGACCCGGGCACGCGGCCGCCACGTGGACTGGACCTGGTCGGACGGTCGCGGCGCGTCGACGATCGAAGCGGGTGCTGTTCCGACCACGAGATGCCGCCACGCTGGACAAGCGGCCTCGACATGATGGCGCGCGGTGTGTGGACGCCGACCCCCTGGCACACTGATCAGCGCCGCGCCGACGCGTTGGGCGCGTTAGCCGCCGGAGCCGAGCGCCTGGCATGTGCGTGCGGGACCGCCGATTGCCCCGCGGCGGAACGCAGGCCAGTGCGGTGGTGATCAATGTGGATCGCAGAAGAAAAGAGTCTGGTCCGACGACGCCACCGTGGCACTGGATGGCGTCAACTCCCTGACTACCGCCTGACCAAACCGGTGCGGGAGATGACGGTGGCCGAAGCGCTGGCCGCTCCGCCGCCGACCGGTCCGGCGCACACCAACCCGGCGGTGATCATCGGCGGGCCCATCATGCCGGCACCGCTACTGGCTGCCAAAGTCGCCGCCGACGCGACGATCCGGATGGTGATCCACCCTGGCCACACCTCACCCGAGCCGCACTACCGGCCCTGCACGCAAGCTCGCCGACCGGTTCGTGCGCTGCCGGGACATGACCCGCCGCTTCCCCGGCTGCAACGAACTCCGCCGACGTGGTGCGACCTCGACCACACCATCGCCTACCCAATCGGGCCGACATGTGCGTCGGAACCTCAAATGCTTATGCCGAAAACATCACCCCACTCAAAACCTTCTTGGGGCGGGCCACACGGCTGGCGTGATTGAGCAGTTACCTGATGGCACCCTGATCTGGACCTCCCCTACCGGGCAGACCTACACCACTCCATCCCCGGCAGCCGCCCGTTCTTTCCCTGCTCTGTCCCGGCCGACCGCACCGGATCAACCTGCCGGCAGCGGGCGTGGCGGCCGCCCCAGAGCAGCCCGTCCGCGGCCTCGCCATGCCCAAACGGCGACGCACCCGCGCGCAAGACCGCAACCAACGCATCAACACCGAACGCCAACTCAACGAGACCGGCGCGCCGTAGCGCTCAACGACACCAATCGCCGCAACGGTCAGCCAGCCGAGATGCCTCGGACGGATCATGGCGGCACAGCGCGCCTTGTTCGAATGATCCGCCACTCCTTCTGATTGCTGCGCGGGTGGCCGAGCCCCGCGATGCCGCCGACATTGAGCCTCAAGACCCAGGTATGGCGGTTCATCGTCACCGGCGGATTTTCCGCCATCGTCGACTTCGGCCTTTACGTGCTGCTGTGCAAGGCGGTCGGACCGCAGGTCGACCTGGCCAAGGCCACTAGCTTCATCGTCGACACCATCACGGCGTAGATGTCGTGACGTGATGGGTATGGCGCTGGATCGAGGGTTGCATCGTGCTCTATCGCAGCGTCGTGCGTTCACTCACTGGTAACCAAACATCCGCCACCACGGTGTTGCCTGGTCCGATAGAATCGATCCGTTCGAATTATTCGATCGTATAACACTTCTCACAAATTGAGCATTTGTCTTCGGTCAGCAATTGGAAGGCGCTGATTCTTATGGCTAAAGACACCGCAACAAATTCTCGATCGGTATGGCCAGTGACCGAACGGAATTGATGGACATTCCCCGGGGATATCCAGCACACAGTCACGGCTACATCCCCGCGGAAAGCGGCGTCAGCGGTGGCCGGCCGGTTCGGACTGGGCCCCCGAGGATGTTATGGAGACGGCATCTTTTTACCATTTCTTCCACAGCACGCCATCGGGCAGATACCGAATTTATTTGAGCAACACCGTGATTGCCAAATGCGCGGTTACCAGCAGGTGTATGAAGCCCTCGAACGCGAGACGGGGACACAATTCGGTGGCCCGGGGTCGGCGGATTTCGGTTTGTTCGAAACTGCCGTGTATCGGGCTCAGCGACCAAGAGCCGGCGATGCTCATTGACGACGTTGCATTCACCGATCTGACGCCCGAATCGGTTACTGACATCATCTCCCGATTGAAACAGGGGCAGTCCCCTGAACACATCGCCAACCCGTCAGGGACTGCCTGCCGCAGCGGAAGTCGCTTATGTCGACGCGCTGCACATACCACGGTGCACACGTCGGGACCGGTCTTCTTCTGCGACGATGGTGACCTTCGGGGTGGCTGACCGATGCCCTGGCATTGACACCTGAGCAGGTGATCACGACCATCACGGACTCTGGTCGCGGCGCGGCCGCGGCGGCTGCTAGCCGGTTTTCCCACCGGGAGCAAGTGGCAGCTGTGCCGCGCGGCGCCGGCGATGCGAAATACATCATCTGCAATGCCGACGAGGGTGAACCTCGGCACATCTGGGCGACCGGGTCTTGCTAACCCGCTCGCCTAAGCAGGTGTTCGTGGGGATGATCATCGCCGCCCGCGCGGTCGGGTCCGCGCACGGCATCGTATACCTGCGCGCTGAGTATGCCTACCTCAAGAGTATCTCGAAGCGCCAGCTGGCTGGAGCTTCGCGATGAGGGGTGGCTCGTCCTGGCATTCGACATCTCGTATCCAAATGGGCGCCGGCGGCATACATCTGCGGTGACGAGTCCGCTCCTGATCGAGTCCTGCGAGGGCAAGCGGGGTACGCCCCGGCTGAAGCCGCCCTTCCCGGTTCAAGAGGGTTATCTCGGCAAACCCACCTGCGTCAACAACGTCGAGACCTTGCTGTCGCAGCGCCGCGTCAATCGATGGAAGGCTGCCCAATGGTTCCTGCCGCGATGGGCACACCTCGACTCCAGCGGGCACCTGGCTGCTGAGCGTCGCCGGGGACTGCGACCGTCGCCGGGGTCTACGAGGTCGAGTGGGGCATCACCCTCGCGCGAGGTGCTGACCATGGTCGGCGCGCAGGATCCCTGCGCCGTCCAGATCAGCGGTCCCATCGGGGAGATGGTCTGTCGGTGGCAGCGCAGACGGCCGACCGCATGATCGCGTACGAGGACATCCCGTGCAACGGTGCCGTTCACCATCTTCAATGCGCACCCGTGACCTGCTTGGACTGTCGTCAGGGACTACACGCGGTTCTTCGTCGACGAGTCCTGCGGCATATGTGTTCCCTGTCGGGCAGGCACGGTCGATCTGCGACAGCAAGGTGGAACTCGTAATCGACGGCCGCGCGGACTCAAGCAGGATCTGGACGACTACGGTCCGGTTGGGGTGCGCGTGATCGCGAAGCGGCCAGTCGGTGCGGCCTCGGGGACCACTGCAGCCAACCCGATTCTGACGACCACTGGAGAAGTTTCCCGAGATCTATTCGGAGCAGACTTGCGCACGCAGGAGCAGGACCTGCTGCTCTCGTTCGATATCGATGCCGCCCTGGCCGGGTACGACAAGGCCATGTGACCGAACTGGAGACGGACGGGACGAGCATGACCATCCAGCATCGAGATCGACGGAGTCGCCGGTAGCCGACCGAGGAGCAATGGAAACTCTGGTCGATGTTGCCGCCGACGTCGGGTGTGTACGTCCCGACCCTGTGCTACCTGGAGGGCAAGCCGTGCGCTGGGCACGTGCCGGGTGTGCTCGGTCAAGGTGAACGGCGCCGTGGTGGCCGTGCGTGCACCGTCCAGGTCTCGGACGGCATGACGCGTCGAGGTCGACGAACCGGAAACCGCTGATATCCGCAAGGCGTTGGTGGAGCTACGCTGTTCGCCGAAGGCAACCACAATTGCCCGAGTTGCGAGAAAAGCGGTCGCTGCACGCTGCAGGCGGTCGGCTACGAGGTGGACATGCTGGTCTCACGCTTCCCGTACCGGTTCCCGCAACGCGTACGGACCACGCCTCTGAAACAATCTGGCTGGAGCGGGATCGATGTATCTTCTGCCAGCGCTGCGTCGAATTCGTCCGCGATCGCAGCAACCGGCCAGAAGATCTTCAGCATCAGCCACCGCGGCCACTGAGTCGCGCGCATCGAAATCGATGCCGAACGCGCCAACGCGCATGCCGGCCGGAGCAGAGTCCGCTACGCCGTCGACATCTGCCCAGCGTCGGCGCCATCATCGAAAAAGCGGGTCGGCTTGACGTGACGATCCCATCGGCACGGCGTAAGTATGACGAATCGAATCGGTCCGTGAACGGGCACTGGACGCACGCCAGAATTCCGAGCATCGCCGTGAACGACGAAATCGATCGCTTCGACATGAGCTTCCGGCAACGCCACCGTGATCCGGCGCTGTCGGCGGCCCGCGAGGGCAAGATCAAGGTGGCGATGATCGGCTTGTGCGGCTGCTGGGGGTGCACGTTGTCGCTTCTCGACATGGACGAGCGGATCGCTGGCGCTCTTGACGAAGGTCACCATTCACCGGTCCTCGCTCACCGATATCAAGACGATCCCTGAACGCTGCGCAATCGGATTCATCGAAGGCGGGGTCGCTAATGAGGAGAACATCGAGACGCTGCAGCACTTTCGGGAGAACTGCGACATCCTCATCTCAGTCGGTGCGTGCGCGATCTGGGGTGGCGTCCCGGCGATGCGCAACATGGTCGGACTGAAGCGACTGCCTGTCGGAGGCTTACGTCAACCTCGCCGACTGCGGTTCCCGGTGCCGAGCCCGTCGTGCCGTTCCACACAGAGATCCCCGGTCTTAACCACCATGGTGTACCCGTGCCACGAGGTGGTCAAAATGGACTACTTCATTCCCGGTTGTCCACCGTCGGCGGACGCCATTTTCAAGGTATTCGACGATCTGATCAATGGGCGTCCCGTCGATTTGCCCGTGTCGCTCAACCAGTTACGACTGATCCCTAGAGGCCTCACATGACAACAGCTCGTCATCGATCCCATCACCCGTATCGAGGGCACATGGCAAGGTCACCATCGAAGCTCGACGACGACCACAACGTCGTCGACGCCAGGCTGCACGTCGTCGAGTTCCGCGGATACGAGAAATTCATCCAAGGGCCATCCCTTCTGGGAGGCCCCGATACTGATGCAGCGTATCTGCGGTATCTGCTTCGTCAGTCACCATCTCGCAGGCGCCAAGGTGCTCGACGACATCGTCGGGGTCGGTCCGGCGTCAGGGGCTGTCCGCTGACCCCGACTGCCTTGAAGATGCGCCGGCTCGGCCATTACGCGCAGATGCTGCAATCGCATGTCACCGCCTACTTCTACCTCGTGCTTCCGGAGATGCTGTTCGGTATCGACGCTCGCGCCCGAACAGCGCAATGTTCTCGGACTGATCGAGGCGGATCCCGAGCTGGTCAAGCGAGTAGTGATGCTGCGCAAGTGGGGTCAGGAAATGCTCGTTGCGGTCTTCGGCAAACGGATGCACGGCATCTCGTCCGTGCCCGGCGGCGTGAACAAGAGCCTGACCGCCGCCGACGTCGATAGGTTCCTTCGCGGTGCTGATGGACTGCCCGTCGGTCGACCGAGTGATCGAGGACGCCCAGTTGGGTCTGGAACTCTTCTACGACTTTCACGAGAAGCATCGCAGCGACGTCGACGGCTTCGCGAACGTGTCCGCGCTCAACATGTGCTCTCGTCGACGCCGACGGCAACGCGGACTACTACGACGGCATGCTGAGGATCGTCGACGACGACAAGAACGTCGTCCGGGAATTCGACTACCACGATTACCTCGACCACTTCTCGGAGGGCGTCGAAGAGTGGACGCTACATGAAGTTTCCGTTCCTCACCGAACTCGGTCGGGACGCCGGCTCGGTGCGGGTGGGCCCGCTCGCTCGGATGAACGTCACCCACACGCTGTCGACCCCGCTCGCTCAGCAGGCGCTGGAGCAGCTTCCACGCGTATACCGGCGGACTGCCACGAACAACATGACGCTGCACACGAATTGGGCGCGGCGATCGAAGATCATCCACGCCGCGGATGATCGTCAGAGACTTGCTTCGCGATCCCGACCTGCAGAAGGACGAATTGGTGGTCACCCCTGCCCGCTGATGCGTGGACCGGTGAGGGAGTCGGGGTGGTGGAAGCGCCGCGTGGCAGCGCTGCTGCACCACTATCGCGCCGATCGCGAAGGAAACATGACCTTCGCCAACCTCATCGTGGCCACCACCCAGAACAATCAGGTGCTCAACCGAACGGTACGCTAGCGTCGCAGAGGACTACCTGGTGGCGCAGGCCGAGATCACCGAAGGCATGATGAATGCCATCGAAGTCGGGCATCCGCGCCTATGACCCTTGCTTGAGTTGTGCCACACACGCTTTGGGTCAGATGCCGTTGATTGTGTCGATCGTCGACGCCGCTGGTCACGTGATCAACGAACGCGTCCGCTGAGCCACGGTTTCCAACGCTCGACGTTCTTCGATGACCCGTCGTCGCTGATTTGCGGCATCGGCAATGTCGGGCGCCAGGACGTGACGGACTGGGCTGGGCGTTCATCGACCGACTCGAGGCGCACAAGCGCCGCCCCCACGCGGACCTGCGCCGCGCCTATCAGCTCAACCTCGAACACGCCGATCTAATCAGCCGGTTCGCACGGGCGCTGTTCTGTAGACGCGACGAAGGATCCACTGGTCTTGTCTTTCGCGCTGACCCGCCCCCGAACCGAAGCTGGATTTCAGTTTCACCTCGCATGCGATATCGGTGCCTTTCGATCCTCGCGACCGCTCCGGCAATGCTTCGGATTTGTTCCAGAGGTTCATCTCCTCGCGATCCGCGGTTACGAATGGGAACTGCAGACGGGGCTGACGGAGGCGGCGGAACAAAACCTCAACAATTCGGTCGAGTTCTTTGACGACACGGCGAGGCGTTGATACCGAAAGTGTTTGACAGCGCATAGAAGAAGGTAGGGACCAGGGTCGTTCACGCGCGGTCAGGTGCCAGTAGGCGGCGGCTCGGGTGACTCATCTCCCAGCGCTTGGTGTTCGGGGGACGTCTCGTCGAGCGCGGCGATCCGTTTTGCATACAGGTTTATTCCGGGCTGCGCGGTCAGGCCATGCGCGAAGATGCTGAGCAGCACCGTCGCCAGCACCGCAAACCGGATCGTTGAGGTGCCGGCCAACTCGGTCTCACGCTCCAGGTAAACGAGCCCGATCTCACGCTCCAGGTAAACGAGCCCGAGCACGATGGAGGCGAGGCCCCTGGGGCCGAACCAGCCCATGAACAGCACGGTCGTCCGGCTCAAACCAGTTCCCTGCAACGCCAGCGCAACAGGCGCCATGCGCACGACTGTCCGACTCAGCACGGCTGTCGAAGTAAACGGTCGCAGGGCCCGGCCAGGCTAGTCCTTGGCGACGTGGAACCGTTCTCGATCGCACAAAGCATGGCCGTTACTTTGCGCTGCTCCGTCTCCAGGCTCCGGCATCACGCGACGCTGATACCGCATCTGAAACTGATCGTCGCCCAATTGGGCTTCGGTCAGCCGGGTGGTGTGTATGGCGAGGTCTGTCTTGACCACATCACGTTCGACCGCGAGTACGCGATGAAAATACTGGGCCTGAGGGCGTCAGCCTCCTGTGACCGCGCTTTCAAGTCGTAGGTAAGTTCCACCCTGTCGACAGACATCTTTAGAAGCTAAACCCGCCTCGCTGAACCTGTCTACCGGACTGACGGGGTTCGGCCCGCACCGTGGCGAGTCGGTGACGGGCAGAGCTAGTAGCTATGGCGCGGCACCGATGCGGCCGTGGCACGATAATCCACACGGAAGCAGGGGTGAATGACCGTCGACACAGTGATCACTTTCGTCGTTGTATGGCTCATATCTGGTGCCATCTCGGCGGCCATCGGCCAGCGCAAGAATTGCCAGTTGGTGAAACATTCCTGTGGGATGCGCTCCTCGGCATTATCGGCATCACGTCGCCGAACGCAATAGACCACCGCCCTTCTGAGTAGGCTGCCCGGGTGGCCGAGCCCGTAATCCCGCCGACATTGGGTCTCAAGACGCAGGTATGGCGGTTCGTCGTCACCGGTGGCTTGGCCGCGATCGTGGATTTCGGCATCTACGTCGCGCTGCTGGCGGCCGGTCTGCACGTCAACGTCGCCAAGACCATCAGCTTCATCGCGGGCACCGTCACGGCGTATCTAATCAACCGGCGCTGGACGTTCCAGGCCCTGCCGAGCAGGGCCCGCTTCATCGCGGTGTGCGTGCTCTACGCGCTGACCTACGCCGTGCAGGTCGGCATCAACTACCTCTTCTACATGCAGTTCGAGAACCAGCCGTGGCGGGTGCCGATGGCGTTCGTCATCGCCCAGGGCACCGCGACGGTGATCAACTTCATCGTGCAGCGGTCGGTGATCTTCCGGCTGCGCTGACCCCAGGCCCCTAGCGGGAGCTGCCGCCGAATGCCCCACCCGCTTACGCCGGCATCTGCCCGCTGCCTCGTTGGCTGCTGCGATTTTCATCGGCGGCAGTTCACTCACCACCCCTGCCATCGTGAGCGCTGAGCCAAGAGAGTGGGACGTCAGCAGATACGACAGTTGCATCGAGGGCGGTACGGGCGGTCTGAACGGCAGGGACTTGGTCGACCACGATCGCTGGTGCTGCTTCACCACCGGCGGAGATTGGAACGCACAAGCCGAGAAGTGCCGGGCTCCTCCCGCGGTGCAGCCCCAAGATTCCCTCAACCGCCTCCGCCGCCGGTCGCCGAGAATCCGACGGGCCGCAGAACCAAGGCAACCAGGTGCCGGTGTTGACCCGCTGAGCCATACGTCGACGCCCGAGCGCGCATCAGGAGGGTGCGGGAAACCGCACGGTACCCTCGTCACGATGTTTCCGACCACCACACGGCGCCTCACCGGCTGGGGTCGCACCGCCCCGTCGGTGGCTCAGGTGCTGTCGACCCCCGACCAGGAGCTGATCGCCAAGGCGGTCGCGCAGGCAGCCGGTGGCGGCACCCGCGGCGTCATCGCCAGGGGCTGGGCCGGTCCTACGGCGACAACGCCCAGAACGGCGGTGGGCTGGTCGTCGACATGACGGCGCTGAACCACATCCATTCGATGGATCGCGACAGCCACCTCGTCGACGTCGACGCGGGGTGAACCTCGACCAGCTGATGCGGGCCGCACTGCCGCTCGGCTTGTGGGTGCCCGTGCTGCCCGGCACGCGCCAGGTGACCGTCGGCGGCGCTATCGCCTGCGACATCCACGGCAAGAACCACCACAGCGCGGGCAGCTTCGGCGACCACGTGCGATCCATGGAGCTGCTGACCGCCGACGGCGAGATCCGCCACCTGACCCCGGACGGCGCGACTCCGAGCTGTTCTGGGCGACGGTCGGCGGGAACGGACTCACCGGAATCATCCTGCGGGCCACGATCGCGATGACGCCGACGGAGACCGCCTACTTCATCGCCGACGGCGACGTCACCGCCGGCCTCGACGACACGATCGCGTTCCACAGCGACGGCAGCGAGTCGAACTACACCTACTCCAGCGCTTGGTTCGACGCCATCAGCGCGCCACCGAAACTAGGCCGAGCAGTGATCTCCCGTGGCTCGCTGGCGACCGTCGACCAGCTACCCGAGAAGCTGCGCGCCGAACCCGCTGAGGTTCGATGCGCCGCAACTACTTCACCGCGCCCGATATTTTCCCGAACGGTCTCGGGAACAAGCTGATATTCGGCGCGATGACCGAGCTGTGGTACCGGACGGGCAAGACCTACCGGGGCAAGGCCCAGAACCTTACGCAGTTCTACCACCCGCTCGACATGATCGGCGAGTGGAACAGGGCTTATGGCTCAGTGGGTTTCAGCCAGTACCAGTTCGTGGTTCCCACCGAGGCAGTCGAGGCCTTCAAGGGCATCATGTACGACATCCAGCGCTCGGGGCACTACTCCTTCCTCAACGTGTTCAAGTTGTTCGGTCCGGGCAACAAGGCGCCGCTGAGCTTCCCGATTCCCGGCTGGAATGTCTGCGTCGACTTCCAGATCAAGCCCGGCCTCAACGGGTTCCTCAACGAACTCGACCGCCGCGTCCTGGAGTTCGGCGGCGGCTGTATACCGCCAAGGACTCACGCACCACCGCCGATATGTTCCACGCCATGTACCCGCACATCGACGAGTGGATAGCTGTGCGACGCAAGGTCGATCCCGACGGTGTGTTCGCCTCCGACATGGCCCGACGTTTGGAGCTGCTGTAGATGGTGCTTCGATGCCACGGGCAACCCTCAGACCATCCTGCTGCTCGGCGGCACATCCGAGATCGGGCTGGCGATCTGCGAGCGCTACCTGCGCAACGCGGCAGCACGCGTGGTGCTGGCATGCGCTGCCCGACGACCCCGGTCGTAACGACGCCGTCGCGCAGATGAAGAACGCAGGCGCCAAGTCGGTGGAGCTCATCGACTTCGACGCCGTCGACAACGAACAGCCATCCCAAGGTCATCGACGCGGCGTTCGCACGGCGGCGACGTCGACGTGGCGATTGTGGCGTTCGGCCTGCTCGGCGACGCCGAGGAGCTGTGGCAGAACCAGCGCAAGGCGGTGCAGATCGCCGAAATCAACTACACCGCAGCGGTTTCGGTCGGTGTGCTGCTCGGTGAGAAGATGCGGGCACAGGGCTTCGGGCAGATCATCGCGATGAGCTCGGCCGCCGGTGAGCGGGTGCGACGGTCCAACTTCGTATACGGATCCACCAAGGCCGGCCTCGACGGCTTCTACCTCGGCCTCGGAGAAGCAGTTGCGCGAGTACGGGGTTCGAGTCCTGGTGATCCGTCCCGGTCAGGTGCGCACCCGGATGAGCGCACGACATCAAAGAAGCGCCACTCACCGTCGACAAGGAGTACGTCGCCGAGCTGGCGGTCACGGCATCGGCCAAGGGCAAGGAACTGGTATGGGCGCCGGGAGCGTTCAGGTACGTGATGATGGTGTTGCGGCACATTCCGCGGCCCATCTTCCGCAAGCTCCCCATCTGAGATCCGCAGGGTCGATGATGCGTGCGCACTGGCCGTGCTTGGCCAGATGGCGGTGGCGGTCGTCGTGGCGGCGGTCGTCGCGGTCGTCTCACTGGTCGCGATCTCCCGGGTGGAGTGGCCGGCCTACAACTCGTCGAACCAGCTGCACGCGCTGACCACCGTCGGCCAGTTCGGTTGTCTGGCAGGGCTGCTCGCATCGCGGCTGGCTGTGGCGGCGCGGACGTCGATTGGCTGTCGCGCGCTCGCGGCACTGGTCTTCCTGTCGGCGTTCTCGGTCGTGACGCTGGCGATGCCGCTGGGCGCCACCAAGCTCTACCTGTTCGGCATCTCCGTCGACCAGCAGTTCCGCACCGGAGTACCTGACCCGCCTTGCCGACACCGCCGGCGCCGCGCGACATGACGTATTTCGGGCTGCCGCCGTTCTACCCTGCCGGGCTGGTTCTGGATCGGCGGCCGGATGGCGGCACTGACCGGCACACCCGCCTGGGAGATGTTCAAGCCGTGGGCGATCATCTCGATCGCGGCCGCCGATCGTGGTCGCGTTCGTGTTGTGGGCGAGCATGATTCGCTTCGAGTACGCGCTGATCGTGTCTACGGCGACGGCCGCCGCGACGCTGGCGTATTCGCCCGCCGAGCCGTACGCCGCCGATCATCACCGTGCTGCTGCCCCCGGTGCTCGTGCTGGCGTGGTCCGGGCTGCGAGCGGCCGACACGAGAGGCGGCGGTTGGGCCGCGGTCGATCGGCGTCGGCGTCTTCCTCGGCGTTCGCCGCGCTGTTCTACACGCTGCTGCTGGCGTACGCCGCGTTCACGCTGACCATCATGGCGCTGGCACTGGCGTCGCCTCGGGCCGTGGCGCGGCGCAGATCGCGCGTCGAACCGCTGCTGCGGCTCGGCGGTCATCGCGCGTGATCGCCGGGGCCATCGCGCTGATCGGCTGGGTGCCGTATCTGGTGGCCGCGATCGATGGGCCGCCCGCCGATTCGGGGACGGCGCAGCACTACCTGCCGCCCGACGGCGCGCAGCTGTCGCTTTCCCGATGCTGCGAGCTTCACGCTGCTCGGCGCGCTGTGCATGCTCGGCACGCTGTGGCTGGTGGTCGTACGCCCGCAGCTCCGACGCGCGCGGGCGCGCTGGCGCATCGCGCGTGCTGGCCGTCTACGCCTGGTCGCTGCTGTCGATGCTGACCACGCTGGCCGGCACCACGCTGCTGTCGTTCCGGCTGCAGCCCGACGCTGACGGTCCTGCTGACCGCGGCGGGCGCCTTCGGATTCATCGAAGCCACCCGTGCGCTGGCGCCCGCGCAAACGCCGGACACCGGTCGCCGCGATCGTCGCGGCCGCCGCCGCGGTCGGCGCGATCGGCGCGCATGACGTTCAGCCAGGACATCCCCGACGTGCTGCGCTCCGACATCGTCGTCGCCTACACCGACACCGACGGCAACGGCCAGCGCGCCGACCGCCGGCCGCCCGGCGCCGAGCAGTACTACCGCGAGATCGACGCCAAGATCCGCGAGGCGACCGGCCGGCCGCGCAACGAGACCGTCGTGCTGACCGCGGACTACAGCTTCCTGTCCTACTACCCGTACTACGGCTTCCAGGGCCTGACGTCGCACTACGCCAACCCGCTCGCGCAGTTCGACAAACGGGCGGCCGCGATCGAGAGCTGGGCGACGCTGACCAGCGCCGACCAGTTCATCGCCGCGCTCGACAAGCTGCCGTGGAAGCCGCCGACGGTGTTCCTGATGCGCCGCGGCGCCAGACGGCGACACCTACACGCTGCGGCTGGCGTCGGACGTCTACCCGAACCAGCCCAACGTCCGCCGCTACCACGTCACGCTCGACGAGGCGCTGTTCGACGACCCGCGCTTCGACGTCTCCGACATCGGGCCGTTCGTGCTGGCGATCCGGAAGCCGGAGGCGGCTGATGGCCACGGAAGCGCCGCCGCAAGCCGGCCAATTACCATCAAGCCCCGTGACCGACTGCGGGCAACCAATCACCGCACCGCGCGGCATCGTCGCCATCGTCGCCGGGCTGCTCGGCGCCGCGCTGGCGATCGCCACGCCCCTGCTGCCGGTCGACGCAAACCACCGCCGCAGCTCAACTGGCCGCAGAACGGCGTGCTGCAGAGCGTCAACGCGCCGCTGATCGGATACGTCGCCACCGACCTGAACATCACCGTGCCGTGCAGCGCGGCCGCGGGACTGGCCGGGCCGCAGAACGCAGGCAAGACCGTGCTGCTGTCGACGGTGCCGAAGCAGGCGCCGAAGGCCGTCGACCGCGGGCTGCTCATCGAACGGGTCAACAACGATCTGCTCGTCATCGTCCGCAACACCCCGGTGGTCAGTGCGCCGCTGAACCAGGTGCTCAGCCCGGCGTGCCAGCGACTGACGTTCACCGCGCACGCCGACAAGGTCACCGGCGAGTTCGTCGGCCTGGTGAACGGGCCGCGATTCCGACGACCCCGGCAAAGCCGCTGCGCGGCGAACGCAGCGGCTATGACTTCCGGCCGCAGATCGTCGGTGTCTTCACCGATCTGGCCGGGCCCGCCCCGCCGGGCCTGCAGTTCTCGGCGACCATCGATTCCCGCTACAGCAGTTCGCCGACGCTGCTGAAGATGCTGGCGATGATCGTCGGCGTCGCGATGACGGTGATCGCGCTCGGCGCCCTGCACGTGCTGGACACCGCCGACGGCAGGCGGCATCAAGCGTTTCCTGCCGCCGCGGTGGTGGTCGATCACGCCGCTGGACGGACTGGTCATCGCCGTGCTGGTGTGGTGGCACTTCGTCGGCGCCAACACATCCGACGACGGCTACATCCTGACCATGGCCCGGGTGTCCGAGCACGCCGGCTACATGGCCAACTACTACCGATGGTTCGGCACCCCGAGGCGCCGTTCGGCTGGTACTACGACCTGCTGGCGCTGTGGGCGCACGTCAGCACCAACAGCGCCTGGGTGCGGCTGCCGACCCTGGTGATGGCGCTGACGTGCTGGTGGCTGATCAGCCGCGAGGTCATCCCGCGGCTCGGGCCACGCCGTCAAGACCAACCCGCGCCGCGGCGTGGACGGCGGCAGGCATGTTCCTGGCGTTCTGGCTGCCGCTGAACAACGGGCTGCGGCCGGAACCGATCATCGCCCTTGGCATCCTGCTGACCTGGTGCTCGGTCGAGCGCGGCGTGGCCACCAGCCGGCTGCTGCCGGTGGCCATCGCGATCATCATCGGCGCGCTGACCCTGTTCTCCGGGCCGACCGGCATCGCGGCGGTCGGCGCCCTGCTTGTCGCCGTCGGTCCGCTGAAAACCATTGTGGCCGCGCATACTTCGCGATTCGGCTACCTGGCGCTGCTGGCGCCGATCCTGGCCGCGTGCACGGTGACGATCATCTTGATCTTCCGCGATCAGACGCTCGACCGGCGAGATCCAGGCCAGCACCTTCAAGTCCGCGGTCGGGCCCAGCCTGAGCTGGTTCGACGAGCACATCCGCTACGAGCGGTTGTTCACCACCAGCCCCGACGGCTCGGTGGCGCGCCGGTTCGCGGTGCTGACATCTGTTGCTGGCGCTGGCCGTATCGGTGGCAATGTCGTTGCGCAAGGGCCGGATTCCCGGCACCGCGCTGGGGCCGAGCCGACGCATCGTCGGCATCACCATCATCTCGTTCCTGGCGATGATGTTCACCCCGACCAAGTGGACGCACCACTTCGGCGTGTTCGCCGGCCTCGCGGGATCGCTGGGCGCGTTGGCCGCGGTCGCGGTCACGGCCGCCGCGATGAAGTCGCGGCGCAACCGGGCGATGTTCGCCGCCGCCGTGCTGTTCGTGATGGCGTTGTCGTTCGCCACGCGTCAACGGCTGGTGGTACGTCTCCAACTTCGGTGTGCCATGGTCGAATGCCAGTTCCCGGAGTGGCACTTCGGCTTCACCACCTTCCTGCTGGGCCTGGCTCGATCGTCGCCCTGCTGGTGGCGGCGTGGTTCCACTTCTCCGGCCGCGACCGCTCGCCGCCCGACGCGACGGCGTCGGTGGCAGCGGATTATCCAGACGCCCGTTGGCGATTGCCGCGTGGGTGCTGGTCGTTGTTCGAAGTGCTGTCGCTGACGCTGGGCGATGACCGACCAGTACCCGGCGTGGAGCAGTCGGCCGCTCGAACCTCGAGGCGCTCACCGGCAAGACGTGCGGGCTGGCCAACGACGTGATGGTCGAACAGAACCCCAACGCCGGGCTGCTGACTCCCATCGGCGTCGCCGGTCGGCGATGCGCTCGGCGCGGTCACCGCGGAAGGGTTCGGCCCCAACGGCATTCCCACCGACGTCTCCGCCGACCCGGTGATGGAGAACCCTGGCACGTCCGCAACTTCGCCGACACCGAGACCGGCGACCGTCAGCGCCAACGAGGCGGGCACCGAGGGCGGCACCACCGCCGCCGCGGGTGTCAACGGATCGCGCGCGCGGCTGCCGTTCAGCCTCGATCCCGCCCGCACGCCGGTGATGGGCAGCTGGCGCAGCGGCACCCAGCAGCCGGCGGTGCTGCGGTCGGCGTGGTACCGGCTGCCGCCGACCGCGAGCGAGCGCGATCGGTCCTCGCTCCTCGTTGTCCGCGGCCGCGGACGCTTCGACCCCGGCGAGGTCGTCGTGCAGTGGGCCGACGACGACGGGCGAGCCGGCAGGCGGCGTCGGGTTCGCCGACGTCGGCGCGCGCCCCGGCCTGGCGCAACCTGCGGGCACCGCTGGCGCGCGATCCCGCGCGACGCCACCGCAGGTGCGGCTGGTCGCCACCGACGACGACCTGCAACCCGCAACACTGGATCGCGCTCACCCCGCCGCGCGATCCCGCAGCTGCGCACGCTGCAGGACGTCGTCGGCTCGCAGGATCCGGTGCTGCTGGACTGGCTGGTCGGGCATGGCGTTCCCGTGCCAGCGCCCGTTCGGCCATCAGAACGGCGTCGTCGAGGTGCCGAAGTGGCGCATCCTGCCCGACCGGTTCGGAGCGGAGGCGAACTCGCCGGTGATGGACAACCTCGGCGGCGGCCCGCTGGGCATCACCGAACTGCTGCTGCGGCCCACCACCGTGCCGACCTATCTGAAGGACGACTGGTTCCGCGACTGGGGCGCGCTGCAGCAGCTCACGCCGTATTACCCGAATCGCCCAGCCGGCACGACTCGATCTCGGTTCGGCAACGCGCAGCGGACTCTGGAGCCCGGCGCCGCTGCGCCATTAGGTATGTCGCCTAACATCGACCCTCGTGCCATCGCGACGAAACTCGAGCGATCGGGGTCCCACCGCATCGCCCGGCTCGATCGCCGTCGTCGCCGGCATCGCGGGCGTGCTGCTGTGCGCGCTGGTGCCGCTGCTGCCGGTCAAGCAGACCACCGCCACCATCGCCTGGCCGCAGGCCCCCGGCCCCGGACGGCATGATCACCGACATCACCGCGCCGCTGGTGTCCGGTGCCCCGCAGGCCCTCGACGTCTCGATCCCCTGCCGGACGATCGCCACGCTGCCCGCCGGCGGGCGGCCTGGTCTTCTCCACCATCCCGCCCGCCGGCATCGATGCCACCACGCAACGGGCTGTTCGTCACGGGCCAACGCCGACGTCGTCGTTCGTCGCGTTCCGCGACTCGGTGGCCGCGGTGGCGCCCACGGCCCGCCGTGGCATCCGGCGCGCTGCAGCACGCTGCACGTCTGGGCCAACGTCGGTGGCGTCGGTGCCGACTTCGTCGGCATACCGGGCGCCACCGGCACGCTGGCGCCGGAGAAGAAGCCTCAGGTCGCCGGCGTGTTCACCGACCTCAAGGTGGCCGCCCAGCCGGGACTGTCGGCTCGCATCGACGTCGACACCCGGTTCATCACCACGCCGACCGCACTGAAGCTCGGCGTGATGGTGCTCGGCGTCATCTGTGTAGTGGCGTCGATCGTGGCGCTGGCGGTGCTGGACCGCCGGACGTCGGGCAGACGGCGTACAGCTGGGCGCGGGCCACGTTTCATTCGCCTGGCGACGGTTCTGCGCGCGGGTGGGCCCACGCTCGACGTGGCCCTGATCGCCGACATCGGCGTCGATCGGCACCTTGCTGCTCTGGCATGTCATCGGCGCCACCTCGTCCGACGACGGCTACAACCTGACCATCGCCAGGGTCGCCGGGCGACGCCGGATACACGGCCAACTACTACCGCTTCTTCGGCGCAACCGAGGCGCCGTTCGACTGGTACCAGTAGCGTGCTCGCACACATGGCGGCGATCAGCACCGCCAGGCGTGTGGATGCGGCTGCCCGCCACCGCGGCGGCGATCGCAACCTGGCTGATCATCAGCCGCTGCGTGCTGCCGCGGCTCGGCAGGCGGCTGGCGAACAACCGGGTCGCGGTCTGGACGGCGGGCGCGGTGTTCCTGGCCGCGTGGCTGCCGTTCAACAACGGCCTGCGGCCGGAGCCGCTCATCGCGTTCGGCGCGCTCGCGGCGTGGGTGCTGGTGGAGAACGCCATCGCCACCCGCCGGCTGTGGCCCGCCGCGGTCGCGATCATCGTGGCGGTCTTCAGCGTGACGACTCGCGCCGCAGGGGCTGATCGCGCTGGCCCCGCTGCTGGTCGGCGCGCGAGCCGTCGCCCGGATCATCCGAGCAGCGGCGTGCCGTCGACGGGTTGCTGCGCGCAGCTCGCGCCGCTGGCCGCGTCGCTGGCGCTGATCTTCGTGGTCGTGTTCCGCGACCAGACGCTGGCGACCGTCGCCGAGTCGCGCGCGCATCAAGTACGAGGTCGGCCCGACCATCGCCTGGTATCAGGACTTCCTGCGCTACTACTTCCTGACCGTCGAGGACAGCGCCGACTCCTCGCTGACCCGCCGCTTCGCCGTGCTGGTGCTGATGCTCTGCCTGTTCGGCATGCTCGCGGTGCTGCTGCGGCGCGGACGGCTGTCCCGGCATGGCGCATCGGGCCCGGTGTGGCGGCTGATCGGCACGACGGCGGTCGGGCTGCTGCTGCTGACGTTCACACCGACGAAGTGGGCGGTGCAGTTCGGCGCATTCGCCGGGCTCGCCGGCGCGCTGGGCGGCGGTCACGGCGTTCGCGTTCGCCCGGGTCGGGCTGCACAGCCGTCGAAACCTGGCGCTCTACGTGCACCGCGCTGCTGTTCGTATTGGCCTGGGCGACATCGGGCATCAACGGCTGGTTCTACGTCGGCAACTACGGCGTGCCGTGGTTCGACAAGCAGCCGGTGATCGCCGGGATCCCGGTCACGGGCATCTTCCTGTGCGCTGGCGATCGTGACCGGCCTGCTCGCCGGCTGGCTGCACTTCCGGATGGACTATACCGGCCACACCGAGGTCGCCAACACCCGCCGCAACCGGGTGCTGGCGTCCACGCCGCTTCTGGTGGTGGCGGTCATCATGGTCGTGCTCGAAGTGGGCTCGATGGCCAAAGGTGCCGCGCAGCGATATCCCGTCTACACCACCGCCAAGGCCAACGTCGACGGCGCTGGCCTCCGGGCTGACGCAACACCAGCTGCGCGATGGCCGACGACGTGCTCGGTCGAAGCCGACACCAATGCCGGTCTGCTGCAACCGGTTCCAGGTCAGCGCTTCGGCCAGTACGGACCGCTCGGCGGAGAGAACCCGGTCGGGTTCACCCCCAACGGCGTCAGCGACACCCTCGAGCCCGCCGAGCCGGTGACCGCCAATCCGGGAACGGTGAACTCCGACGGGTCTCCCAACAAACCGAACGTCGGGATCGGGCTATGCCGGCGGGCACCGGCGGCGGGTACGGCCCCGAGGGGTCAACGGGTCGAGGGTCTTCCTGCCGTTCGGCCTCGACCCCAAACGCACCCCGGTGATGGGCAGCTACGACGAGAACACCGTCGCCGCCAAGGTCACCTCGGCGTGGTACCAGCTGCCGCCACGCACGCCGGACCGCCCGCTGGTGACGGTCGCCGCCGCGGGCGCGATCTGGTACTACGAGGAGGACGGCTCGTTCAACTACGGCCAGTCGCTCAAGCTGCAATGGGGCGTGCACCGGCCGGACGGCAGCTATCCAGGCGCTCGGCCAGGTACAGCCGATCGACATCTTCCCGCAAAAGGCTTGGCGCAACCTGCGTTTCCCGCTCGCCTGGGCGCCGCCGGAGGCCAACGTCGCGCGCATCGTCGCCGACGACCCCAACCTGTCCACCGACCAGTGGTTCGCGTTCACCCCGCCGCGGGTGCCGGTGCTGGAGACCGCGCAACAGCTCCTCGGATCGCAGACCCCGGTGCTGATGGACATCGCCACCGCGCGCGAACTTCCCGTGCCAGCGCCCGTTCTCCGAACACCTTGGCGTGGCCGAACTCCCGAGTACCGCATCCTTCCGAACTTCAAGCAGGTCGTGGTGTCGTCGAACCAGTGGCAGTCCGCCGAGGACGGCGGCCCGTTCCTGTTCATCCAGGCGCTGCTGCGCACATCGACGGTTCCGACCTACCTGCGCGACGACTGGTACCGCGACTGGGGCTCGATCGAGCGCTACGACCGCGTGGTGCCTGCGTCGATGGCGCCCAACGCCGTCATCGATCAGGGCTCCGACGCGGGTATTCGGCTGGAGCCGCAGTCGGACCGATCAGGGCACTGCCGTGACGTACCATCAGCAAGGACGCGGCGCGCGATGCAGTCGCCGCTGGGTGGCGACGATCGCCGGCCTGATCGGCTTCGTGCTGTCGGTCGCCACGCCGCTGCTGCCGGTGGTGCAGACCACCGCGACGCTGAACTGGCCGCAGGGCGGGCAGTCAATGACGGATGTGACCGCGCCGCTGATCTCGCAGGTGCCGGTCGACGATGAACGTGACTGTGCCGTGCGACGTGATCCGGTCGATGCCGCCCGGCGGGGGATGGTGCTGGGCACCGCGCCGAAGCGACGGCAAGCAGGCCGCGCTCAACGCGCTGTTCGTCAACGTCACCAGCCAGCGGGTCGACATCACCGACCGCAACGTCGTGGTGGCGAGCGTGCCGCGCGGGCGCGTGGCGGTCGCGCCCGCGGTGTCGAGCGGATCGAGATCACCTCGTCGGAGGCCGGCACGTTCGCCACGTTCGTCGGGCTGATCGACCCGACCACGGGCTAAGGAACTACGGACCGGCTTCGCCGATCCCGAACCTGCGGCCGGCGATCGTCGGCGTCTTCACCGACCTCACCGGGCCTGCGCCGCCGGGACTGTCGCTGTCGGCCGACCATCGACACCCGGTTCTCCACCAAGCCAACGCCTTTGAAGCTGGCCGCGATGGTGCGTGGCGATCGTCGTCGACCATCATCGCGCTGGTCGCGCTGTGGCGGCTCGACCGCCTCGACGGCCGCCGAATGCAGCCGGCTGATTCCCGCAGCGCTGGCGCACGTTCACCGCCACCGACGTCGTGGTGGTCGGCGGATTCCTGCTCTGGCACGTCATCGGCGCCAACTCCTCGCGACGACGGCTACATCCTCGGCATGGCCCGCGTCGCCGACCATGCCGGCTACATGTCCAACTACTTCCGGTGGTTCGGCAGTCCCGAGGATCCGTTCGGCTGGTACTACAACCTGCTGGCGCTGATGACCGCACGTCAGCGATGCGAGCATCTGGATGCGGTTGCCGGACTTGGTGTGCGGCCCTGGTGTGCTGGCTGCTGCTGTCACGCGAGGTGCTGCCCCGGCTGGGGCCTGCGGTGGCGGCGTCAGCAAGGCGGCGCGTGTGGGCGGCCGGCCTGGTGCTGCTGGCGGCGTGGATGCCGTTCAACAACGGCCTGCGGCCCGAAGGCCAGATCGCCACCGGCGCGCTGATCACCTACGTGCTGATCGAGCGGGCCATCATCTCGGGTCGCATGACGCCTGCAGCGCTGGCGGTCGTCGACCGCGGCGTTCACGCTCGGCATCCAGCCGACGGGACTGATCGCGGTCGCGGCGCTGCTGGCAGGCGGTCGGCCGCTACTGCGAATCCTGGTGCGCAGGCACCGCATCGTCGGCACGTGGCCGCTGGTGGCACCGCTGCTGGCGGCGGGCACCGTCGGTGCTGACCGTGGTTTTCGCCGACCAGACGCTGGCAACGGTGTTGGAGGCCACCAGGATTCGCACCGCGATCGGCCCAAGCCAGGCCTGGTACACCGAGAACCTGCGCTACTACTACCTGATCCTGCCCACGGTCGGACGGGTCGCTGTCGCGGCGGTTTCGGCTTCCTGATCACCGCGCTGAGCCTGTTCGCGTCGATGTTCATCATGTTGCGGCGCAAGCGGGTTCCCGGCGTGGCCCGCGGCCCGGCGTGGCGGCTGATGGGCGTCATCTTCGGCACCATGTTCTTCCTGATGTTCACCCCCACCAAGTGGGTGCACCACTTCGGTCTGTTCGCGGCCGTGGGTGCGGCGATGGCGGCGCTGGCCACGGTGCTGGTGTCACCGGAGGTGCTGCGGTGGTCGCGCAACCGGATGGCGTTCCTGGCCGCGCGTGCTGTTCGTGCTGGCGTTGTGCTTCGCCACCACCAACGGCTGGTGGTACGTGTCGAGCTTCGGCGTCCCGTTCAACAACGCGATGCCGCAAGCATCGGCGGAATCACCGTCAGCACGATCTTCTTCGCGCTGTTCGCGATCGCCGCGATCTATGCGCGTCTGGCTGCACTTCGTCCCGCGACCACGGCGAGAGCCGCATCGCCCGGGCGCTGACCGCGGCGCCCATCCCGATTGCCGCGGGTTTCATGGTGGTGGTCTTCGTCGGATCGATGGTCGCGGGCGTGGTGCGCCAGTACCCGACGTACTCCAACGCGGTGGGCCAACCTGCGCGCGTTCACCGGCGGCTGCGGGCTGGCCGACGACGTGCTCGTCGAACCCGACGCCAACGACGGCTTCCTGACGCCGCTGCCGGGTAACTACGGCCCGCTGGGTCCGCTTGGCGGTGTCGAGCCGGTCGGGCTTCACCCCCAACGGTGTGCCGGAACACATTGTCGCCGAGACGATCCGGATGAACGCTGCCGATGCCAGGCACCGACTACGACTGGGACGCACCCACCAAGCTCAAGACGCCCAGGCGTCAACGGGTCGACGGTCGCCGCTGCCCGTACGGCCTCGACCCCGCGCGGGTTCCGGTGGCGGGCACGCTACGTCGAGGGCCCGCAAGCAGCAGAGCACGACTGGCCTCGGCATGGTATCAACTGCCTCGAGCCTGACGACGCGCATCCGCTGGTGGTGATCACCGCCGCGGGCACCATCGCCGGCGACAGCGTGTTCAACGGGCACACCGACGGTCAGACCGTCGAACTGGAGTACGCGCGTCCGGGCCCGAACGGCGCTCCGGTGCCCGCGGGCCGGCTGGTGCCCTACGACCTCGGGACCGATCCCGTCGTGGCGCAACCTGCGATTCCCGCGCGCCAAGATTCCGGCCGACGCGGTCGCGGTGCGCGTTGTCGCCGAGGATCTGTCGCTGACGCCGGGCGACTGGATCGCCGTCACGCCCACCGCGGGTGCCCGAACTGCGGTCGGTGCAGGAGTACGTCGGCTCGGAGCAGCCGGTGCTGATGGACTGGGCGGTGGGGCTGGCGTTCCCGTGCCAGCAGCCGATGCTGCACGCCAACGGCGTGACGCGAGGTTCCGAAGTTCCGGATCACGCCGGACTACAACGGCCAAGACGCAGGACACCGACACCTGGGAGGACGGTCTCAACGGTGGCCTGCTTGGCATCACCGATCTGCTGTTGCGAGCGCACGTGATGGCGACGTACCTGTCCCGACGACTGGGGCCGTGACTGGGGCTCGCTGCGCAAGTTCGACACCATCGTCGATGCTCAGCCCGCCGACAGTTCGACTTCGGCACCGCCACGCACAGCGGGCTGTGGAAGCCAAACAAAATTCGCGTCGGCCCTTAGGTTCCACTGTGGTCGACCGGGTGGAATTCGGGTACCGCGACACTCAGCTCGCGTCGTCGAGCTGCGGGTCGACCAACTACCGCTGGCGCTCTTTCCCAGGGTCGAGGTGGACGGCCTGACGGTGCTGGTGGACACCGGCGTCGGCAACGATCGCGACCGCCCGGCGATGCCGCCGCTGGATCACCTCAACACCGACTTTCTGGACTCGCTGCAGCGCGCCGAAGTCGCCCTGGAGTCCGTCGACGTCGTCGTCAACACGCACGTCCACTCCGATCATGTCGGCGTGGAACACCAAGCCGAGAAGGCGATTCCTGGGTGCCGACCTTCCCGAATGCGCGCTACCTCATCCCGGAGGCCGACTATCGGTTCTTCCACCCGGACAACGCGGGCGCGCGACCGGCGGCGCGGACTGAAGACGAAGCGGCGCGGCAGGCGAGCAGCCTAATTGTGTTCCAAGACAGCATCCTTCCCGTCGAGAGGCAGATCGAGCTGTATTCCGATGACTATCAAGTCAGCTGAAGTCGCTGCGGCTGCGTCCGGCCCCAGGCCACACGCCCGGCATGTCGGTGCTGTGGCTGGACGCTGGCCAGCCCGCCGTCTTCGTCGGCGACCTCACCCACAGCCCGCTGCAACTGCACCGACCGGCTGATTCCTGCGCATTCGACGAGACCTCGCGGCCGCTGCGGTCACCTGCAAGCGGGTGCTCACCGAGGCGACGCAGGCGACGCGCTGCGGTGATCCCCGCGCACTATCCAGGCCATGGTGGGGTCACCGTCGTGGCCCGTGGCGACTCGTTCATGGTCGACGATTGGCTTCAGCTCACCTCGATCTGATTCTTGACTTATTCCAGAAAAGCGACAAGACTCTGAGCGTGCCCACGGCGTCGGAGTTCCAGAGAGATGCTGCGCGGGCCGCTCTGCGGGTTACCTGCCCGCGGGTTGCGGTGCTGACCGCGGTGCACGCAAATCCGCATGCCGACACGGATTCGATCATTCGCGCCGTGCGCGCGGATCTTCCGACGTATCCCATCAGGCGGTGTACGACTCGCTGAGCACGCTGACCGGCGACGGGTCTGGTGCGGCGAATCCAGCCATCCGGCTCGGTGGCCCGCTACGAGTCGCGGGTCGGGGACAACCACCACCACGTTGTCTGCCGGTCCTGCGGCGTCATCGCCGACGTGGACTGCGTGGTCGGCGAGGCACCCTGCCTGATCCCTTCTGACCGACAACGGTTTGACGGCTTGTCCTCGACGAGGCCGAGGTCATCTACTGGGGCCTGTGCCCCGACTGCTCTGCACAACAGACTTCCCGATCACTCCCGTGATCACAGCCCGAGTTCACCCACTCCCGAAGAGAAGGTCCGACGTGTCTGGAGAGCGAGAACCCGGCAATCCCCTCACCCGAACCCAAGGCGCATCAGTCCGCTGACCAATCAGGACTGGTGGCCGAATCAGGTTGATATTTCGGTGCTGCACGCCAACGACAACCTGTCCAACCCGATGGGCGAGGACTTCGACTACGCAGAGGAGTTCAAAAGCTCGACGTCGAGGCGCTGAAGCGCGATCGTCGCCGCGGTGATGACGACTTCGCAGGACTGGTGGCCGGCCGACTACGGGCACTACGGCGGGCCTTCATCCGGATGAGCTGGCATGCCGCGGGCACGTACCGCATCGCACGATGGCCGGGCGGCGGCGACCAGGCGCGCACAGCGCTCGCCCCCTCAAACAGCTGGCCCGACAACGCGAGCCTCGATGGCGCGCCGGCCGGCTGCGGCCGATCGCAGAAGTACGGCAAGAAAATCTCGTGGGCCGACCTCGATCATCTTCGCCGGCAACTGTGCCTATGAATCCATGGGGCTCAAGACGCTCGGCTTCGGCTTCGAGCGAGAGGACATCTGGGAGCCCACAGAGATCTACTGGGGCCTCGAGGACACCTGGCTCGGCGACGAGCGCTACAGCGGGGACAGGAGCTCGCCAACCCGTTCGGTGCCGTGCAGATGGGCCTGATCTACGTCAACCCGGAGGGGGCCCAACGGCAACCCGGATCCGCTGGCTGCCGCCAAGGACAGCCATGAGACGTTCGAAGCGTATGGCGATGAACGACGTCGAGACGGCCGCGCTCATCGTCGGCGGCCACACGGTCGGCAAGACTCACGGTGCCGGCGACCCCGACCTGCGTCGGCCCCGAACCCGAGGGCTGCCCGCTCGAAATGCAGGGCCTGGGCTGGAAGAGCTCCTTTCGGCACCGGCGTGGGCAAGGACGCGATCACCGAGGCCCCGAGGTCGTCTGGACGCCCACACCGACCAAATGGGACAACAGCTTCCTGGAGACCCCGTATGGCCACGAGTGGGAGCTGACCAAGAGCCCGGCCGGTGCCTGGCAAGTTTGTCGCGAAGGATGCGCGCCGGCGCGGGCACTGTCCCTGACCCTTCGACGGACCGGGGCGCGCCCCGACCATGCTGGTGACAGACGTGTCGTTGCGGGTGGATCCGATCTACGGGCAGATCACCCGTCGCTGGCTGGACCACCCCGAGGAGCTGGCCGACGAGTTCACCAAGGCGTGGTACAAGCTGCTGCACCGTGACATGGGGCCGCATCTCCGCGCTACCTCGGCCCGTGGGTTGCTGGAGCCGCAGTTGTGGCAGGATCCGGTGCCCGAGGTCGACCACAAGCTTGATCGACGGAGAAGGACATCGCCGCCCTGAAGACCAAGATCCTCGACTCTGGTCTGTCCGTCTCCCAGCTGGTTTCCACCGCGTGGGCGTCGGCGGCCAGCTTCCGCGGCACTGACAAGCGTGGCGCGTGGCCAACGGGGCACGGATTCGCCTTGCGCCGCAAAAGGACTGGAAGTGAACAGCACTGCAGGGCTGGACACCGTGTTGCCGGCGCTGGAGCAGATCCAGTCGGACTTCAACGGCTCGGCGTCGGGCGGCAAGAAGAATTTCGCTCGCCGACCTCGATCGTGCTGGCGGGCGGCGCGGCGGTCGAGAAGGCCGCGAAGGACGCCGGGCATGACATCACGGTGCCGTTCGCGCCGGGGCGCACCGACGCGTCTCAGGAGCAGACCGATGTTGAGTCGTTCGGGCTGCTCGAACCGAGAGCCGACGGGTTCCGCAACTACATCCGGACGGGCGAGAAGGCTCCGGCGGAGCGCCTGCTCGTGGACCGGGCCTACATGTTGAACCTGACCGCACCCGAGCTGACGGTTCTCGTCGGCGGGCTGCGTGCTCTGGGCACCAACTACGGCGCCACGAAGCACGGCGTCTTCACCGATCAGCCCGGCACGTTGACCAACGACTTCTTCGTGAACCTGCTCGACATGGGCACGGAGTGGAAGGTCTCCGAGTCGGCGGAAAACGTCTACGAGGGTCGCGATCGCGTGACTGGTGCGCCCAGTGGACCGCCACCGGCGCCGACCTGGTCTTCGGTTCGAACTCGATCCTGCGCTCTCTCGCCGAGGTCTACGCCACCGACGACGCGAAGGACAAGTTCGTGGAGGACTTCGTCAACGGCGTGGGACAAGGTGATGAACAACGATCAGTTCGATTTGGACTGATCACCGGCACTCTTCGGCACCCCGCGAGTTGGTAAGGCTCACGCGGGGTGTCGTGCGGCTAACGATGCGCCCTCAGATCGGCAAGCAGGCCGTGCTTGCGCTGAACACGCTCGGTCTGCTTGTCCCGCAATAGATGCGAGACTTGCAGAGTAGCCGGTTCTCGTGCCGGATCACAGCGTCGATGAACCAGCAATACAATCAGCGGAACTGTGCTAATA
>ERZ1370068.1731-contig-11657_pt1 | contig 43177 bp, 73 predicted proteins | sample MGYA00561227_ERZ1370068 | MGnify/ENA primary metagenome ERZ1370068 (study PRJEB38410, sample SAMEA6850437) | metagenome | study: Metagenomic assessment of the ecological functions of the soil: analysis of the soil microbiota associated with the... | reverse complement strand
TATTACGCATTGCTATCGCCCGCAAGTCAATCAAAGATGGTCACCGATCTCGTGCGGCGCATCACCCTTGCGCGGAGATCAGGGTTACGATTGAAGTCAAGCATGAAAGCTTGGTCGAGGCGTCTTCTGGAAAAAGAGCCGAGGTCTGCCTCACAGAGGGGAAGCATCATCAAAGCCATCACAATCAAAGTGCCGGTCAGGGTTTCGGCGGCGAGGTGTCGAGAGTCAGCTGGTTTGTTCTAGATCCGGCAACAACCCGCTTCCGAGCCCTGACGCCAACCTCGTCAAGAGCTCTAACGCGTGCTCATGAATGGTTCGGCGCAGGATTGTTCGGGGCGAGGCGAATGGACTAGGGTGACATCGCAAGCGATTTCCAACGCCAATACTATTTTAGAAACCAGTCGCGATGCCAACGCAGGATGGTCTCCCGGCTGGACGACCTGCACCGTACCCAGAAGGCTCGGCCAAAGCCGCGTCATCCATATGAGAAGAGCGCGATCACCGCCGCGCAGTCGGAGACGAGGTGGTGCCCGCCGCAAAGCGATGGTTAGCTGATGGCGGAGAAGCAAATTCTCAGCCTCAAGCCGGCACCGCGACTGAACAGGTCGGCGACGAACATTCCGAGCGCGTACAGGGATCGCAAACACTCGCTCTCAATGATGCGATGATTCTGCCCTACGAGGTAGAACTCAGGCCGGATGGAATTTTCGGAAAGGACGGGTATCCGCCTGGCGACGCCGCCGACCAGGCCTCGAGGCAAAACACGAGGCAACCAGTCTTTGTTTCTCGGTCCGTGGCTACTGCTATGTCCTATTTTACCTATGGCTCTTCGTTCATGGTGAACGTCACCAGCGAGGAACCAGGCGTCGGTGCGGGCGTGCTTTTGTGTGCGTTAGAACCTCTCGAAGGCGCCTATAACCGTCAGGAGTCAATTGGCAAGTCGAGCTCAAAGCGATTCGGAGGATCGCGTTTATGTATCCTCAGACCGAGCTGACGCCTCTGCAGACGACTATCCACGGAGTCGACGGTATGAGTGACCTTTCCTCTGCAACAACTGCCAATTTTCATAGCGCCCTCGAAGAGTTCGAGGCGGCTGGGAAAATCCACCCGCACGCCCGCTTCACCTTGCCTGCCGTTCAAGTGAACAGCGTACTGGCAACGAAATACACCACGAGTTCTCCGGTGAGACTAACGCTTTGCGACATGGTTTGGGATATGGAGCTGCAAAAGGCTTGGGATCCAAAGACCTTTATTCCTTATGTTGTATCCGAAGCTGCAAATCCTGGGGTCGCCACAGACTTGTGTGATGGCAGCCCGAACGCTTTCAGATCGTCTGAGCAACAGTGGTTGGATCACCGGACAGCGCGGTACAGTGCTCCAGGAGGTGTTGATCGATCACGCTGGTCAACGAATGGCACTGTTTCTCGGGCGCGAGACTCTGCAAATCGCCGGTGGCCGCCTAAGGGCTAGCAGCTTCCAGCCGCTCTTTCATGTTGAGCAGCGCCGTCGGCGGCTCCGGTGACGATCCGCTTAATCTTTGGCGCATCGTTATCCTGACGCCAGAGTGGGATGAGGCGTCGTATACTGAGCCATTCAAAGAAATGGCCCGAGAAGGATTGCTGCCAGGGCTTTCTAGAAATTTACATCGAGCGAAAGTTTCATTGCGATCTAAAGCGGCGCGCTGCCTGACTGCACACAACGCTCTTCGGTCGGCAGTGCGATGGTGAGCAACGAGCCTAAACCCGAGTTCATGGCCACCAGATGCTGAAAATCAAGGTAGGGCTGCGCCTTTTTCCGGCATTCATGGGTGAGCGCGGTAAATACCGCGTGCGTTATTCCCGCCAGGTAAGTTAAGGGCATTTGGAGGATCTTTCCGCTATGCCAAAGCAGGGAGATAACAGGGGGGCGGAGCAGTGAGTGCTGCTGGCGATCTTACAGGGAGCGAGAGCAATCCGCACGTCGGGGGTGCGGGTCAGGACTTCCTCTCAACAGTTGAGCGGATTTGCGTAGCTATGCGACCGAGCCGTTGAACCATCACGAGGCGCTTTTCTATGTGATGGTCGCCAGTTCCGGCGTAGACCGCGCCATGACCGATGACGAATTCGCCCGCATCGGCGAGATCGTCTCCAATCTGCCGGTATTCGCCGACTGTGACGAGGACGGGCTGGTCAAGACTGCCGAAGCCTGCGGCGAGATCCTGAGCGCCGATGACGGGCTTGCAGCAGGTGCTCCGGCTGGTGCGAGAGGCATTGCCCGAGAAGCTCCGCGAGACGGCGTACTGGGTGGCGCTCGAGGTCGCCGCGGCCGACCGCCTGGTGAGGCCCGAGGAGATCCGCTTTCTAGATATGCTCGGCGACGCGCTCGAGCTCGACCGCACGACCACCGCGGCATTCGAGCGGGGCATCCGCGCCCGCAACATGACGTTGTGGTGAGCTCTCCGCGTCAAGCCGAAACGGGAACGGACAATTGAGTTCGAGTCGCGGTGACGCCCGCTGCCTCTGCCGCTGTGCGCTTGAAAAGCTATTCCGCTGGTACTCTCGTTGACGAGGGTAGCCCTAAGGTCGGCCAATTCCCTCACTCAACCCTCGCACCTCTTTGGGTGTGATCCAGACTTCAGCCGCTCGTGGACTCCACCGACGCTCCATCCTCTTGATTGCTAGGTCGTCGAACCCATATATCCCTCCCCCTTTTGTCTTGCGTCATCGCCCTGTCAGGGATGTGCGGCATCTTCGGGCGGAGCCAAGGCTGGAATGAACTAAGAACAACACAACACGGTTGCCAATGAATACGAAGATCACCTTAGAGCTAACCCCTGAGCAAATTAGATTTCTGCGATATGTGGCCGAATTAGAAGGTCTGACAGTGGAGCAATATCTGTTGCGCTTCGCGAAGGGTCAAATCGTCCACCCGATAAACAGCCAGAAATCCTAGAAATTAGACAGAAAAAGTTGGGGGTGGGCGCGTAGACATAAGCGCGCGTTGATGGAGAAAGGAGGTACAGAGCAATGACCCCTCCTAGGGCGTGTCCCCATAAACCGACAAGCCAAAATGCTGACGAGGAGGAAGCTGGCGCACGGTCGTCCATATCTTCCGGCGATATGTAGAGCTCCGATCCGTGCGCGTGCTGCAGGCAGAACTTGATGCCGCGGGAATTCGGAGCAAGCGGCGTGATATTGGCAGACGGCACTCCGTTTGGTGGTCAGGAAGCTTTCCCGCGGGGCCCTCTCATCTGATGCTGCAGACACCGCATCTATCGCGGCGAGATCACACATAGGGGAGATGCATACCCTGGAGAGCATCAGCCAATTGTCGATGAGGTCCTGTGGGACCAGGTTCAGGCGATCCTCGCCGAAAATCGAGTCGATCGAGCCACCGGAGCGGATGCGAAACAGCCAAGCCTTCTCGCCGGCCTCGCCTTTGACGAGACCGGCGAAGGACTGACGCCGAGCCACGCCGTCAAGAAGGGGCACACGCTATCGATACTACGTGTCGAGGCCGTTGATCATCGGGACTGCCAACGACAAATCGAAGCGGACGGCGGATCCCGGCAGGATCTGAAAACGGCTTGGCCTGGCTGGTGGGTTCGAACCATTGGTCGGCTACTGGTGAGGACGCCTGAGCTGAATAAGCAACCCAACTGAACAAGGCGATATGCGCTATCACTTTGCCGCCGATAAAGGCGATCACTTGTTCCCGAAGCTCGCAGTCGAAAACGAGAGAAGCAGTGTTCGCTAAGCATGGGCCATCTCCTGCTGAATCAACACCGGCTTCGGATTCAACCCCGCGATAGGATCGGGTGTTCCACGCTTGAGACCCTAGGAGGTGTCAATGAAATGGATGCTTTTCGTATTGGTTTTTGGTTCTTAACCGGTCAGGAAATGAACCTTCTGTTCGATAACCTCGATGCATGCCTGAAGGCCGAACAGACTATTCGTAAAGAATATGCGCGGTCTTACAGCCAGAGCACCTGGACTGAAGAGACATTGGCCAAACGAAGCGATCCGTCGGTGGTCAGCAGATATGGAGCGAAAACCCTACGGCAACTTGCATTCCGCACCATTGCTTGATTCCGGGCGTGTTGGTCGCGTGCACGACCTGAAGCTCCTAGGGACCGGGGTTTCTCCAGGAACTCGTATTCAAGTTTACGGTTCTCTCTACAAACGCGCCTTATCGAGCCAAGGAAGAATCTCCATGAAAATGCATCTACTCGTCGGAGCGGCGTGCTTATTTGCTCTAGGCACGTATGCCCACGCGGGACCGATCCACAATCAGGATGGTCCGAACTCGATGACCAAACCCAATGGCGATGCCGGAATAACCACACCCTTGCAAGAGCGGCCATGCCGCAGCTTCGAGAGGGCGATAAGTCTTCGACTGACCAACCTACGTCGGCATCGACGAGGCCCAACTTAACTCCTGGCGTCGTTGCAAAGCCCTAGTATAAGGAGTCGGCTTCCGCCAAGGCTAAAGTAGCAACCGCTAATGCACTGATCGCTTGGACGTCGATCAGCGCAACCGTGAACTAGCCGCAGCAAAATCGGCCGAGCCGCAGGGGCAGAGCGTCTCATAAGTCAGCGCGGGAAATAAGCCGCGCGCCAGTGTGCGCGGCAGCCCCTCAAACCACTCGTTCTTAAGGAGAACAGACATGCTGAGACAAACTTTAGTGGCGCTTGCCGCCACCGCTTCGCTGATGCTCGGCGCCCGGCGCGCTCACCCCCGCCCTCGCCAACTACTCCCAGTGCGACGAGCAGCCCAACGCTGACACCTGCCCGACCTATGCGGCTCCGGTCCCGAACGCGTACGCCGCGCCCAAGAGCGCAACCGCCACGCATCGGTGCTGGGAAGCCCGGTCATAGCTGCTGAAAGTGATAGAGAGCTAACCTACAAGCGGCAAGCCGCCGATAGCTCTCCATCCTTCCCGGGGACGGATGGAGAGACTCTGTATCACAGACAGGGCCTTCCGTGCGGTGTTCAGGTGACTCGCTGGGGTCAGTAGCAGACGTTCACACGCCTGGCCAGCGCACCACACGGCGCGGAGAGGCAAGGGGAGTACGGTAATGATGATGCACAGATTATTTTTGCCGGCCTGGCGGCGCCTGCCTTCCGGCACCCGGCGCGACGCCGCCGCGATGGGCGGTGGGGGCGGTGGCAGCGGTGGTCACGGCGATGGGTCTTGGCCTCGGCGGCGGCGCCGGTCACGGTAGCGTGGGTCTTAGCCTTGGCGGCGCGGTCGGATGCGGGAAGGCAGGGATCTCGGCCTCGGCACGGGCGGTGGCTACGGAAGCGTGAGCCAGCGGCTTTGGCAGTGGGCCTGGCACCATCGGCCGCGGAGCCGTGGGCCTCGGTGTCACCAGAGGCATTGGCAGTCCCGGTGGTGACGATCTTCATCTTGGAGCTGAGCAGCCACGAGCTTGGGCTCGGCAATAATTTTGGCCTTGATGCCCCCGACAACGTCTTGAGCCGCGCTGCGTGCGTGGGAACCTCGCCGACCCTCCTGGGCATTGGCAGGAGTGCTGACGACCGGCCAAGCCTACAAGGTCTCGACTTGGAGACGACAGGCGACGGCCAACATTCCTCTCAAGACGCCAAGGGATCGCGGATGAGCGGCGACGGCTCCAAGGGAAACAGCTTCAAGAAGGAGGGGAGCAAGCAGCGCGGTCCACTGCCGTCGAAGAAGAATTACAGCTATCGCAACAATCGCAGCTCGCGGCCGAACGGGCTGCCGACCTGCCCCCTGACCCCCACGCCAGCGAGCCCCGCCCGCGTCGACGACGGCCGTCACTGCGCCGGCGGCGCCAGACCTCCCTGATGTGTCCCCTGTGGTGACCACCACCCTCGGCTCAGGCGAGGTGACGATGATCGGCGCATACTTCGCCCAGCACGGCGCGCCGGTCGCTTCAATTCCGACGAGCAGCGTCAATGTCAGCGTCGGCGGCACGGTTCCCGAGCGCGTCGCGCTGTTTCCGCCGCCTTACGACCTTAGTCAACCAAGTCTCCGATCCGGACTTCTCTTACTTCGTGTGGGGTCAGAACGTCGGTCATCGTCGACGGCCAGACCAATGTCGTGAGTGCGATCGTTCCCGACGTGCTCGCCCATCAAGATTGAGGATCGTAACATGGGAATTTCCACTCACTGAACTCCTGCCTGCATTGGATAACATCAGTCTGGCGGCTCTGGCGGCAGAATTGCGCGTGACCTTCGAACGGCGCTGATCGAATGCATCGATACGGCGCCGAAGGGGGCACTGGGATAGCCCTCATCTTGATCCCGGTGCGTCGGGCATTCGGCGGAAAGCCCTTGGGCACTGGCGACGCGATCGCCTTTCGCCAGCAGGACCGACCCCGGGATGGCATCATCGTCCAAGCCGAGCGGCTTGGGCATGGCTTATCGATCTGCCGGTCGATCGGATGCATCCGCGACAGCGGGTACCTGCGTGCAAAACGCGTCCAGGGAAGAGCTGATTGTTTTGGCGGAGTTAAATTCCCGCGGCGCTGGTCTGTCCAGGACAGTCGCTCATCCCCTATCACCGCGTCGGTCCCTCCGGGGACGCCGTAGGCGCTCGGATCCTGCGAACCGGAAAGCGCCTTTCCACTAATGTCGCACGAGTTGACATCTATCACTTGTGATCCAAGAACAAAAATGGCATTATAGCGATTCTGAGAGCGCGACTCTAGCACTAGAGCCGCGGTCGCCTGGCCCGAGGAAACTGCGGGACAGACTTTTCCCTTCGCGGGGATGGTTTAGCGACCGCTCTCATTCAATAGAAATCCCGGCACGGATCGGTCACTGCGCGCGAATTGCGTGAGGTGGCCACCGGTCCGTGCCCTCATTGAATGAGGACGGTCGATGATAGATATCAAGAAAGCTGAGGCATCCCGACGCGGAAGTCGATGCCTCTTCGCGAAATGGCGCCCACCCAATCTGAGGTCGCCAGTTCTTGCGCGGTAGAAATCCGGCAGAGCAATAAGACGGGAAGTGATCTCGGTGGTGTCGTTCACGGTGGAGACGTGAAGGCTGCCGCGTCTGGTCGCGTTCGGCAGATTGAACAAATCGACGATGAAATCCGTCGCGCCGTAGAGCCGGGTGCTATCGAATATATTCCGGTCGGAGATCTGAAGCCCGATCCGCATAACGCCCGCAAACATCCCGAGAGCCAGATCGACTTACTGGCAGCGAGCATCCGCCAGTTCTGGCTTTGTCGGCGCCATCATCGTCGACGAAGGAAATGTAATCATTTCCGGTCATGGGCGCCATGAGGCCGCCAAGCGCATCGGGATGGACGTCGTCCCGTGCATCCGCGTCACGCATCTGACGGCCAAAGCGAAGATAGCCTTGTCACTGGCTGACAATCGCCTCGGCGAGCTCTCAGCCTGGGATGAGGTGGCGCTGACGTCGCAACTGGAGCAGCTGTTGACACCTGATCTCGATTTCGATTTCGAGGTGACGGGTTTCGACACGGTCGATGCTGACCGGCTGCTTGGCCCTGAGCCTGATCCGCTCGGCCGGAAATCCGGCACTGGTGAATTTTCACTGGATCCCGACGACAACGTTCCGCGCCTTGAGACAGAAGGGCCGAGCGTGTCGCAGCCCGGTGATCTGTGGGACCTCGGTACCCATCGCCTCCTCCACGGCGATGCACTTGACCCCGGAGTTACGAGGTGCTGCTCGGTGACGAAGTTGCCACACAGATCGTGACCGACCCGCCGTACAATGTGCCCAATCGCGGCCATGTCTCGTCCAGGCCATTTCGTGAGTTTGCGATGGCCGCTGGAGAGATGTCGCCGAAAGAATTTAGTGGCTTTCTTGCTCGTGTGTTTTCGCTCGCGGCGGAACGGCCCGTGATGGCGCCATATTCCATGTTTTCATGGATTGGCGCCACCTGGGTGAGATGCAGATGGCGATCAGTGATGCCGGCCTTGAGGTCAAGAATCTCATGTGTTTGGGCCAAGCCGTCGGCCGGCATGGGAAGCTTCTACCGCAGCCAACATGAACTGATATTCGTCCTCAAGCATGGCACGGCAAAGCACATCAATAATTTTGGGTTAGGTGCGCGCGGCCGCAATAGGTCGAATATCTGGCGGTATCCAGCAGTCCGCGGCGTTCGTCGGGGTGTGAACGATCCAGATGGTGGGCACCCCACCGTCAAACCCGTCGCATTGATCACTGGATGCGATCCGCGATTGTTCCAGGCGCCACGATATCATTCTCGATCCATTTGGCGGCAGCGGCACGACGCTCATCGCCGCCGAACGCGTTGGCCGCCGCGCTCGCCTGATCGAAATCGACGGCCACTATGTCGACCTGATCATCCGTCGCTGGCAGGCGGTCGTGAAGCGCCCGGCGACCCGTGTATCCGATGGTCAGTCCTTCGATCAGATTGCGGCCGATCGCGATGGCACAGAAGCCGTCGGGGAGGTGGCGTGATGTCCGACAAGCCTCCGCAGGAGCCAGTGGATGGTCCGTGCGACGAGCCCGCTGAAAAATGTTGGCCCCGGCAAACCGCCGCGCCATACGCGCTTCAAACCTGGCCAGTCCGGAAACCCGAACGGCCGCCCCAAGGGCTCCAAGAATTTTGCCACGATACTGCAGCAACAACTCAGGAAAAAGGTCACCATCACGGTGGATGGAAAGCCGAAGCGTATGACCGTCCAGGAGGTGATCGCGCGCCGGCTGGCCAATGACAGCATGAAGGGAACCACCAAGGCGATGGAACTCCTTATCAGGTTGACTTCCGCCAAATCGGATGAGGGCGCTGGCAATGATGCCGCGAGGGAAACTGTGTTGCCTGATAAGGATGCCTTGCGGCGGATACAAAAACGTATCGCCAAACTTGTCGGGGAGGAGTGATTATATGACGGATATCGCCGCCCTGGCCGATCAGGAAGTTGCAAGTCGACGGATCTCTATGCCTTGGCGCGGCGCGACTTCGCAACTTTCGTCGAACTGGCGTTTCCAATCCTGCATCCTGGCAAGAAGCTTGTTCATGCAGCCTATCTGGATGTCTTGGTTGCGCTCATGGAAGGTTGTGCTGCCGGCCGCGAAGCCCCGTGTGATCGTCAATCTGCCACCGGGCTTCATGAAATCGATGTTGATCTCGATCATGTACGTTGCCTGGCGGCTCGGCGTTGACCCGACCCTGAAATTCGTCTGCATCAGTTATGGCGATGACCTTGCCCACAAGCATTCTGGCATCGACCCGCAAGCTGATGCAATCGCCGGAATATCGAGCGATCTTTCCCGGAACGGTGCTCGACAAGAAGGCCGAGGACTGGCTCACGACAACGAAGGGCGGCTATCGTTATGCCACGGCTGTCGGCAGCGATATTACCGGCTTCCGTCCCACTGAAATCATCGTCGACGATCCGATCGAACCGGAGAAGGGGAGTTCGGAACTGGCAAAAGAAAAACTCCGTTCGTGGATATCAAGTTCGGTCCTCACTCGCTTCGAGGACAATGCCAAGAACGTGTTTATCCTGGTCATGCACCGCGTCGCACCCGACGATCTCGGCTGGAACGCTGCAAGCGCAGGGCGGCTACTTTATCGTGTCACTGCCGCTCGTGGCGGAGAAGGAAGAGGCGTTTGTACGTCGGCGAGGCGACGTCATCATGACCCGTCAACCTGGTGAATTGCTGCATCCAGGCCGGATGACGCAGGAACAACTTGAACGCCTGAAACGCGAAATCTCACCGCACGCTTTCGCGTCCCAATACCAGCAGCGGCCTGTGCTTGGGGGTTCGGGCATGTGCTCTATCGACCGCCTTGCACGCTACGACAAACCTCCGAAATTCGAGCTTATCATGCATAGCTGGGATATCGGCGCCACCCTAGAAGGCAATCCTTCGGTCTGCACAAAGTGGGGTGTCGCCGCCGATCCTGCTGGCCGAGATAATATCTATCTGACCGATGTCGTCCGTCTGAAACTCGAGCTTCCTGATGTGCGTGCGGCCATCAAAGCCCACGATAAGCTTGACAAGCCAGACCTGATCGTCATCGACCATCGGGGTGCCGGCATCGGTGTGGAACAGGACCTCCGTAAAGCCGGCTATCGCCATCTGTATGCCGCGAGCAAAGACGGGACCTCCAACGACAGCAAGATCGATCGTTTTGGAAGAGCGCTTCTCTACATGTACGATGGGGTCGTGAAATATCCTGTCTCGGCCCCTTTCTTAGACGACGTGCTTTATGCTCTTGCCACATTCCCTGAACTCAAGGAGTTCGATCTGATTGACAGTATCACACAGCTTGTCGCTTACCTGCCGAACGCGTTGAAGTTCGCACGGCAGAAACACCGGCCGACGAATCTGTAGATTAGCCACGACCTCGGCCATAGAAATAGCTCGCAGTGGTCGGCATGTTCAGCCGAGCTTTCGCATGCCAGCGTATATACGCCCATGCTTACGTCTGCTTATTAGAGCGCTTCGCCCGGGAGCTACAGGTAGGGAGCTGCGATCAGCTGATACTATCGTGAAGTGGTTCCACCATCCTCACCAAACTGGAAAGTTGACCCCCAAATGCCGCCCGAGAGACTTTCTTAGCGGGGCGCGACGGAATTTTGGCGCGGAGATTGTCTCTACCACGTAGAACCGAGATCTAAGAACGCGAAAACAGCGCGGAATTCGGCCGCGAATTCAACCTGTCCTGGAAGGACGTAACATCGTTCTATAACAAGCACTTACGTGTGGCTGGGGCGCTAGGATTCGAACCTAGGATCACGGGACCAAAACCCGTTGCCTTACCGCTTGGCCACGCCCCAATGAAAAGCCGTCTTCGCTGATAGGCTCGGCGCAAGGCGCCGGTTCTGGGCCAGCACGACTCCCCTGCGACCAAGCGCGGCGGACCATAGCCGCTCGCCTCCTTGGCCGCAATGTCGGAAGCCGCACCGGCACTCATGATATCGCCCGCGCCTGAGGCGATTTCCAGATCGCCCGCTCATTCGCGCCCCTGGGCAGCCCTTGGTTGCGGGGCAGGAGGCGCTTGTCTATATACGTCAGCTTCAGTGAGACGGAGTGTAGCGCAGCCTGGTAGCGCACCTGCTTCGGGAGCAGGGGGTCGGGAGTTCAAATCTCCCCACTCCGACCAGCCTTTCCCGGCTTTATGTGATTGAGGCTCTCCGGCCGCCCGTCAGCTCACGCCTGACGCCGGCGTTCCATCAACCGCCAGATCATCGGGGTAAAGATCAGCTGCATGGCGAGAGGCATCTTGCCGCCAGGGCAGAACGATGGTATTGCGCCCGCGACATGAAGCTCTCCTTCAGCATCGAGAGCAGATAGGGAAAGTCGACGCCTCTCGGATCGCGGAAGCGGATGACCAGCATGCTTTCATCCTGGCTTGGGATATGCCGCGCGGTAAACAGGGTTGGAGGTGTCGACGATCGGCACGCGCTGGAAATTGACCTGCGTCTCGGAAAACTGCGGACAGATGTAGTTTATGTAGTCAGGCATGCGGCGCAGGATGGTCTCGACAATCGCTTCCTGCGTTTGACCGCGCGCGCTCTTGTCGCGATGCATTTTCTGGATCCACTCGAGATTGATCGAGGGACGATGCCGATGAGCAGGTCGGCGTGGCGGCCGACGTTCACTTTCGTCGGTCTTCACCGCGCCATGCAGGCCTTCGTAAAACAGGAACGTCGCTCCCGGCGGGAAGGTCCTCCCACGGGCGTGAACATGCCGGCCTTCAGTCCATGCGGGCCGAGCGTCCTCCTCGTTGTGCAGATAGCGGCGCACCTTCCCGCGCCGTGCTCGCCGTATTCGCGAAAGAGCGCCTCCAATTCTTCGAAGAGATTGGCTTCAGGACCGAAATGACTGAAATTGGCGTAGCCCTGGCGCTGCATCTCGATCATCTTCTCCTGCATGTTCTCCCGGTCGTAGCGGTGGAAGGCGTCGCCCTCCACGATCGCCGGGACCACGCCTTCGCGCCGGAAGATCTCCTCGAAAGTCGTCCGCACGGTTGCTTGTCCCGGCGCCCGGAAGAGCCGGTGATCACGATGATGGGGTGCTTGACCGACAAGGAACACGAAGCCCTCAGGAAGGGTGCGCGATTGCGCCTTACGACTATACCCGGTTTCGGTGCCCAGGAGGTCGAGCCGGGCTTCGTGCGCGAGCCTCCTGCGCCAGCAGCCGATATCCGAGCAAAGATTTCTAAACCCGCCGAGTAGACTTAAGTCTTTGCTTGCAAAGGCCACATTTTGCGCTCATTGGCCTTGCAGATTAAGGTTGAGTTGCGGGCGGCGCTGCCGTCACTATCGCGCTCCGCTAGGATCGCGCGAACTGGCCAGAAGCCTAAATCGAGACCATGTCGGCAGAGCTTGCCTTCAATCGAAGTCAGTTGATGTCGACTACGGCGTGGCCGAGGAGGTCGCGCCCGGCAGGTGCGCCGCATCGTCGCCAACAATCCTTCGCCCCTACACCTTCCTCGGCACCAATACTTACCTCGTTGGCCGCGGCCGCGTGTCGCCGTCATCGATCCGGGTCCGGCCTGACGAGCAGCATCTCGCACGCCATCGTCGACGCGACCCGCGGCGAGCGCCGTCACCCATATCCTGATCACCCACAGCCATCGCGATCATTGCGACGGGGCGCGCGGCCTGCAGGCGCTGGTCGGCGGCGAGATCGCTGACGTTTCGGGCCGACCGGCACCGAGCGCGGCGCCGGCGCCCCGGGTCTCGGCGAGGCCTTCGTCGATCCCGCCTTCCAGCCAGACCGGACGCTTGCAGGACGGCGACGTGGTGAAGGCAGGCGGCGTCGCCCTCGATGTGCTGCACATGCCAGGCCACGCGCCGGACCATCTCTGCTTTGCACTGGTCGGCCAGCGCACCGTGTTCACCGGCGATCACGTGATGGGATGGAACACCACCGTCATCGCCCCGCCGGAGGGCAGCATGGCGCAAGTTTCTCGCCTCGCTGGAACAGCTCATGCCGCGGCACGACAAGGTGTTCCTGCCCGCCCATGGCGGCCGCGTCCAGACGCCGCAGCGCGTGGTCAAGGCCTACATCATGCACCGGCAATGGCGCGAGCAGACGATCCTCACCTGCCTCGAGGACGGCGTCTCGCACCATTCCGCGCATCGTCGCCAAGATCTACGGCGATCTCGACGCCGGCCTGAAGGCTGCCGCGGCGCTCTCCGTGCTCGCCCATCTCGAGCACATGATCAGTCGGGGCTTAGTAAGGAAACCGGCCCGAGGGCCGCGACGCTCAGCCGGAGGCTGGGACTGAGGCTGGTCTTGCGAGCGTCTATTCCGTCTTCGCCCGGCGCTTCTTCACAGGCTTCTTGAGCTGCGGCGCCGTGGCCTTCGGCGCCGGCTCAGCCTGCTCCAGCCCGGTCTTCTCGCCCTTCTCCAGCGCAGCCTTCACTTCCGCAAACAGCTCGCGGATATGCCCGGCATTGGCGCCGAGATCGTGCATGCCGTAGCGCGACACCGAGCGGACATCGATGAAGGCATGGGCATCGTCGCCCGGTGACGCGGATCAGCGCATCGTCGGTGTAACCCATGATCATGCGTGCGGTTGGTGGCCTCGATGCGGCCGGCGTTCGTCTCCGCCGGGAGGCTCGTTCAACACGATGGTCCAGCCGAGCCGCTTCGACCGCCTCGTGCACGATGCTCGAACACGTCTCGGTCACCGAGCGCTCGAGCTCCATCGGGCCGAATGTCGGGATAGGCCTTCTCCTGCTCTTCGGCGGCGGCTGAGATCAGGCTCGACGATGCGGTTGGCGTCGGCAGGCCGCATGGCGGCAAGCTGCTTGAACTCCATCGGCTGTCCGGGCGTCGTCTCGATGTCGTTGAGCCGCGGCAGCAGGAAGATAATGCGAGAGAGATAGAAGAGCGGCACGGCGAGCCGACGACAGCGCGATGGCGATGCCGGTGAAGGCCTGCGCCGCGCCGATCTGGCCGCCGAACCAGATGCGGACAGGCCCGACGACCGCGACGATCGATGGCGAGGAACAGGCCGCCGATGCGACGACCGCGATCAGGTTCATCGCCGCGGGCGTGGCCAGCGTGCCGAAGCGGTGCAGGAGCACGGTCAGGACTGAGCAGCTGCAGGAAGAACAGCGCCATGCGGCGCGCCCACAGCCCCTCATGCACGGTCTTCTGCAGATAGATCGCAACCACGCTTAAGCCCTCGCAAGCCCACCCGCCGCGAGGCTGGCGGGTCACCATGCTTCACCCTGTTTCGCTGTCAACCCCTTCGCTGGCAACGATTGCGAGACCAGACGTTAAATCGAGGAAATGGCGGGTTTGGGGCCTGATCGCCCGGTGAGGGGAACAAGCCTAACGAATCCTAAACTTCTGCCTGTGATCCTGCGGCTGGAAGCCCCTCGCCCCCATGGCGAAGAGGCCGGCGTGATCAGGATCGGTTGGCGTACATGCCCTCTCGTCGGCGCGCGTTCAACGCGCCCTTGCAGTGCTGATGGCCTTGCGCTCACCCCGCTTGGCGGCTGCACCTATGAGCAGGAAGGGCCGCCTGACGCCCATTTCGAGAAGTTCGACGCCAAGCCTCCCAAACTCGACAAGGTGACGGTCTGCCATGCTTATGGCTGCAAGGAACAGACGGCCTTCACCTTCACGCAAGCCGACATCGCCGAGATCTCCGCGCTGATGGCGCGGGTGCCGCGCAACGATAGTCCGGCGGAGGAACGCAGGGCCATCGCTTACGCCATTGCCTGGATGGAGCGGCGCGTCGCGCCAAGCGTGGGCACGGCAAGCGACCGCGCCAGCATGGATTTCGGCGGCTCAGGCGATTCCACCCAGCAGGATTGCGTCGACGAAGCCACCAACACCACGAGCTATCTTCTCGTGCTCGAACGCCACGGGCTGCATCAAGCATCACGCGGTGGAAAGGCCCTTCGCCAAGGACAGCCTGACGCACTGGACGCATTGGGCTGCGGTGATCAGAGAGACCGACAACGGCGAACGCTTCGCCATCGATTCCTCGGCGGGCGCCAATGGCGAGAACCCGACGGTGCAGGCCGCGGCAAGCTTCTACGTGCCGGACAGTTACGCGGACCGCACGCCGCCGGAAACCGGGCTCGCCACCGCCGATGCGGAGGCGCCGCGGCAAGGCGGCGATGGTCTCGCCAGGCATGCTCGAGCGCATGCAAAGCGCTCGGCTATGCCGACAGCCTAACAGGCTCGTCACGCTGAAATTTCGACAAGCTCGCTGTTGAGGAGCTGAAGCGCAAGCTCGATCGGGCTGAACGAGCGGCGGTGATGGGTGCACACGCCGTGCTTCTTGATGGCGCGGGCATGCTCAGGCGTGCCGTAGCCCTTGTTCTGTTCCCAGCCATAGCGCCGGTAGCGGCGCGCAAGCTTCATCATCATGCGGTCGCGGGTGACCTTGGCCACGATCGACGCAGCGGCGATGGAGACCGAGCGGCCGTCGCCGCCGACGAGAGCACGCGCCTTGCAGGAAACCGGCGGGGGACGATGTTGCCGTCGATCAGGGCCGTGGCTGCCGGCGTCTGCAGCCCGCGATAGGCGGCGCGCATGCCCCACAATGTCGCCTGCAAGATATTGTCGCGGTCGATGCGGCGGACTTGGCCGATGGCGATCGACACGCAAGAAGTGGCCATGATCTCGGCATAGCGGTCCGCGCGGGCGTCCGCGGTGAGCACCTTCGAGTCGTTGAGCCCCTCCGGGATGCGGTCGGGATTGAGGATTACGGCAGCGACCACCACCGGTCCCGCCCAAGGGCCGCGGCCGGCCCTCGTCGATGCCGACGATTGGCCCGTGCAATGCGTCCATCAGCTCCGCTTCGAGGTCGAAGGTCGGAACCGTGCGCACGCTTGCGTTCCCCGCGCGACTCCCATAGAGACAGAAGTCTTGCCAAGAGGGCTCGCTTTGGCAACACACGGGATCGCCGCTGTGGAAAACCTTGTCTTCTTCAGAGCTCGCCATTTTCTCTCTTTCGTCATGGCCGGGCTTGTCCCGGCCATCCACGACTTCGTCTAATCCTACCAAAAGCGTGGATGCCCGGCACAAGGCCGGGCATGACGAGGCTAGAGAGTCCTTGGCGGCTTATTGGGCTTAAAGCAAGCGGAGCTGCTGGCCGGGAAGGACTGGCAGGGTGAACAGGTCGGTGCGAAGCTCGACCGACTCCTTGTTGAAGCCGAGGCGCTCGGCGGCGATCTCGAATCTCCGCCCGATCATCCAGGCATAGGGCCCCTCGCCCACCATGCGCTCGCCCCATTTTGCGTCGTAGAGCTTGCCGCCACGCGAGGAGCGCATCAGCGACAGCACGCGGTTGGCGCGGTCAGGACAGTTCGCCTTCAGCCATTCGGTGAACAGATCGCCGATCTCGAGCGGAAGCCTGAGCAGCACATAGCCTGCATTCTGACGCCGGCGGCAGCAGAGCGCTCCAGGATCCGCTCCATCTCCATGTCGGTCAGGCCGGGAATGACCGGCGCCACCATCACGGAAGTCGGCACGCCGGCCTCGACCAGCTTGGCGACGGTCTCCAGCCGCTTGTCAGGCGTGCTCGCGCGCGGCTCCATGGCGCGGGCGAGCTTGCGGTCGAGCGTGGTCACCGACAGCGCCACCTTGACCAGGCCGCGCTCGGCCATGCGAGCGAAGCAGGTCGAGATCGCGCAGCACCAGCGCCGATTTGGTGACGATGCCGACCGGATGGTTGGCCGCCGACAGAACTTCGAGGATGCGCCGCATGATGCGGTAGCGCCGCTCGATCGGCTGGTAGGGATCGGTGTTGGTGCCGATGGCGATGGTGCGCGGACGATAGCCGGGCTCGGCGAGCTCGCGCTCGAGCGGCTGCGCCGGCATTGGTCTTGGCGAACAGCTTGGTCTCGAAATCGAGCCCGGGCGACAGGCCGAGAAAGGCGTGGGTCGGCCGCGCGAAGCAATAGATGCAGCCATGCTCGCAGCCGCGATAGGGATTGATCGAGCGGTCGAAGCCGATGTCGGGCGAGTAGTTGCGGGTGATGATGCGCCGCGCCGGGACCTCCTGCACTTCGGTGGTGAGCGCCTCGAGCTCGCCAAGCGATTCCCAGCCGTCGTCGACCGGCTCATAGGCGACGGGTTCATAGCGGCCAGACCGGTTGGTCGCGGCCCCTCTGCCGTTGCGGCGGCCGCCGGCCACGCCCCCGATCTCCAGCGGGAAGCTCTCCGACTTTCCAGGTTTTCTCAGTGCGATCGACATGCCAGACTCATATAATGACCGGAATAAGAACAAATCAAGAACATCGTTAGGATTTGGAACGCGGGAATTGCCGGATTTCGGCCAAACGCTATAGTCCGGCTCCATGATTTCCAGTGGTTATCCCCACCTACAACGCCGAGGCGACGCTCGGGCCCACGCTTACCGCGCTCGTGCCGGCGGTGGTCGACGGCATCGTGCGAGGAGGCGATCTTGGTCGATGGCGGGTCGACCGACGAAACTTGCGCCATTGCCGACGCAGCTGGAACCAGGCTGATCAGGACCAAGCTCGGGCGCGGCACGCAGCTTCGCGCTGGTGCGGCGGCGGCTCGTGGCGACTGGCTCCTCTTTCTTCACGCCGACACGGTTCTCGAGCCGGGCTGGGCGGAGGAGGCAGAAGCCTTCATGGAGCGCGTGGCGAAAGGGCGGCGGGCGCCGGCGGCGGCCGCCTTCCGCTTTGCGCTCGACGATGACGGGATGATGCCGCGCATGCTGGAGTCGCTCGTGGCGCTCCGCTGCTTTCTGCTCGCGCTGCCTTACGGCGATCAGGGACTGCTCATCCCGCGCAGGCTGTATGGCGAGCTTGGCGGCTTCCGGCCGATTCCGCTCATGGAGGACGTCGATCTCGTGCGCCGGCTCAAGCGGCGCCAGCTCGTGATGCTGCAATCGCGCGCGGTGACGAGCGGCATAGCGCTATCGCGCGCGAAGGCTATGTCGCGCGCGCGCTTGCGCAATCTCTGCTGCATGCTGCTCTATTTCCTCCGCGTGCCGACGCGCGTGCTCGCGCGGCTTTATGGGTAAGCAAGAAAGCGCGCCGCCCTGCCCGCGCTCGCATACGCGCAACGTCTCATCGTGATGGCCAAGAGCCCGGTGGCCGGGCGCGGCAAGCGCCGGCTCGCGCGCAAGCATCGGCGCGATCCCCGCAACCCGATTTTATCGCACCTGCCTCGCGCACACGCTGATGCGGCTTGCGACGCGACCGCCGCTGGCGCACGCTGCTTGCGGTGTCTCCCGACAGCGATATCGAGCGCTGCGTTCTGGCCCCGTGCGATCGAGCGAGCTGCCGCAAGGCCATGGCGATCTCGGGCGCGAGGATGCAGCGTCTGTTCCGGCGTCTGCCGCCAGGGCCCGCGATCATCGTCGGCAGCGACATCCCGGCCATCAAGGCAAGCGACATTGCCAAAGCCTTTCGCCTGCTCGGCGATGCCGACGCGGTGTTCGGGCGGGCGCCCTGACGGAGGCTATTGGCTCGTGGGCTTGCGCCGTGCCCGCGCCTGCTCGCGCCGTTTGCGGGCGTGCGCTGGTCTGGCCCGCACGCCCTTGCCGACACGCTTGGCAACCTCAAGGGCTCGCGCGTCGCCTTCGCGGCAACGCGGAGCGACGTCGATACCGAGGAGGACTACCGCCGGCTTCGTCGAAATTGGGAGCGCCTCATCCAGCCACGCGCGGCGAGTCTGAGCCTCTAAGGCTTGGATTTCGTTCCAGGCATGTCCCTTGAGGCGCGGCATGACCTCGATGAAGCTGCAAGGGCGGTGGCGGTTGTCGAGCTGCAATTTGAGGATGCCGTTCCAGCCGTCCTTGCAGGCGCCAGGCGATCCCGGCAGGCAGAAGATGAAGGTGCCGTTGGCCATGCCGCCGCAGGCCCTCGACTGCACCGTCGAGGTGCCGATGGTGGCGAAGCTCACCATATGAAACACCGCCGCGAAGCCGTCGATGTCCTTCTCGAACAGCGGCTTGACCGCCTCGGGCGTCACGTCGCGCTTGGCAAAGCCGGTGCCGCCGGTGGTGATCACCACGTCCACCTCGGGATCCTTGATCCATTTCTTGACCTGCTTGCGGATCTCTTTCTCGTCGTCCAGCACGATCGCCTTCGCCGCCAGCTGATGTCCGGCCTGCTCGATCATGGAGGCGAGCAGCGCGCCCGACGTATCGGACGTCTCGTCGCGCGTGTCGGAGATGGTGAGCACGGCGATGTGCAAAGGAATGAACGGGACGCTTTCGTCGATGCGGGTCATGGTCAGAGCCGGAAACCGGAAGCCAGAAGTCAGAAGTCAGAACGATGCCGTCTTATATTCCGGTTTCTGGCTTCTGACTTGCTGGTTTCTGCTGCAAGCGCCGCCTTCAGCATCAACAGATCGCGCCAGGCGTAGGCGCTTGCCGCTCGGCTTGCGCAGCAGATAGGCCGGATGCAGCGTGGCGAGCGCTGGCAGATCGCGGCCGGCGCAAGGATAGTTCAGCCATTTGCCTCTGAGCCGCATGATGCCCTCGCTGACGCCGAGGATCGTCTTCGCCGCGGCGCCGCCGAGCAGCACCAGAACGGCTTGGCGACAAGAGCTCGATCTGACGGGCGAGGAACGGGGCGCAGGCCTCGATCTCCTCAGGCGTCGGCGTGCGGTTGCCAGGCGGGCGCCAATAGACCGTGTTGGTGATGTAGACTGTGGCTCTCGGCAAGCCCGATCGCCGCCAGCATGCGGTCGAGCAACTGCCCGGCGCGGCCGACGAAGGGCTTGCCCTGCAGATCCTCGTCGCGGCCAGGCGCCTCGCCGATCAGCATGATGCGGGCCTGCTCGCTGCCTCTAGCAAAGCACAGGCTTTTCGCGGTCCGCCGTAAGCGAGCAGCCCTCCGAATCCGGCGACCAGCGCCTGCAGCTCCGAGCAGCGTGCGAGACTTCGGCGCCGATGCGACGCGTCGAGGTTGCGCCTGCCGCTCTTGGCGCGACGCGCGGCGGACTGACGGCCATTTTCAGCTTCAGGCGCTCGGCGGGGCGCCGGCTTGAGGCTCGCGGCGGCAAAGCTGTCGAACGGCACCTCGCCGACCGCCTCATCGACGCCCATGGCCCGATACCAGTCGAGCAGCGCCCGGGCCGCTTTTCGTCGCTGCCGATCCCCATCAACGTCCTACTCTGCGCTTGCATATTCGCAATTGCTGGCCTCATTGGTCGTCATACCGGCGAAAGCCGGTATCCAGCTTCTGGTTTGCGCTTTGTGCACTGGATTCCGGCTGCGCCGGAATGACGCCGACATAAGTAAACCCTTACGACCGGCGCTCAACCAGACCGACCCGCAGACAGACTGGAGCAAGCCCTTTGGACGACGTGATCGAACGCGAGACCATGGAGTTCGACGTGGTGATCGTCGGCGCCGGGCCCGCGGGGCTCGCTGCCGCGATCAGGCTCAAGCAGCTCGCGGCCGAGACGGGCAAGGACATCTCCGTGGTGGTGCTGGAGAAGGGCAGCCAGGTCGGCGCCCATATCTTGTCGGGCGCCGTGATCGATCCGGTGGCGCTCGACCGCCTCTTGCCGCGATTGGCGCGAGCAGGGACTCGCCGCTGCAAACGCAAGTGAGCGAGGACCGCTTCTATTATCTCACCGAGAACGGCGGCATCGGCTTCCCGTCCTTTCTGATGCCGCCGCTGATGAGCAATCACGGCTGCTACGTCGGCAGCCTCGGCAGTCTGTGCCGCTGGCTCGGCGAGCAGGCCGAGGCGCTTGGCGTCGAGATCTATCCGGGCATTCTCCGTCACCGACGCGATGTTCGGGCCGAACGGCGAGGTCGAAGGCGTCGATCACCGGCGACATGGGCGTGGCGCGCGACGGCACGCACAAGGACAGCTACACGCCAGGCATCGCGCTTACCGGCAAATACACGCTGCTCGCCGAAGGCGCGCGCGGCTCGCTCACGCAAGCAGCTGATCCGCCGCTTCAGCCTCGATGCCGAGAGCGGCCCGCAGAAATACGGCATCGGGCTGAAGGAGCTGTGGGAGGTGCCGAAGGAGAAGCACAGGCCGGGGCTCGTGCAGCACACCATGGGCTGGCCGCTCGAGGACTCAACCGGCGGCGGCTCCTTCCTCTATCATTTCGGCGAGAACCTGGTGTCGGTCGGCTTCGTCGTGCATCTCGACTACGCCAATCCCTACCTCAACCCGTTCAAGGAGTTTCAGCGCGCCAAGCTGCATCCGCGCATCGCCGAGCATCTGCAAGGCGGCAGGCGCATCTCCTATGGCGCCCGCGCGCTCACCGAAGGCGGCTGGCAGGCGATCCCGCGCCTTGCCTTTCCGGGCGGCGCGCTGATCGGCTGCGCCGCAGGCTTCATGAACGTGCCGCGCATCAAGGGCAGCCATAACGCCATGCTGTCGCGGCATGATGGCGGCGGAAGCAGCGTTCGCCGCGCATCGGCGCAGGGCGGTCGCGCGACGTGCTCGACGCCTACGAGCAAAGCGTCAAGCAAAGCTCCATGGCCACTGAGCTGAAAAAGGTGCGCAACGTGAAGCCGCTTTGGTCGCGGCTCGGCACGCGGCTCGGCGTGATGCTGGGCGGCATCGACATGTGGCTGAACACGCATCTTCCCGTTCCTGACCCACACGCTCGAACATACGAAGCCAGACTATGCGAGCCTCGACGAAGGCGGCGCAGGCGAAGCAAATCGAGTACCCGAAGCCCGACGGCGTGCTCACCTTCGACATTCTCTCCTCGGTGTTCCTGTCGGGCACCAACCATGCCGAGAACCAGCCGGTGCATCTGAGACTCACCGATCCCGAGCATCCCGATCGCCGAGACCCTGCCGCAATATGCCGAGCCGGCGCAGCGATACTGCCCGGCGCAGGTCTACGAGGTGGTCGCCGAGGGCGACACGGCTGAGGTTCCAGATCAACGCGCAGAACTGCGTCCATTGCAAAACCTGCGACGTGAAGGACCCGGCCCAGAACATTACCTGGGTGCCGCCTGAAGGCGGGGACGGGCCCAATTACGTCAATATGTAAGCTGCCGCTGCTTTCGGCTTCCGTGTAAGCTTGTCGCGGAGAACGGTCACAAACGCGCCGCCTTTCAGGGGCAAGCAAGCTTTTGGGTTGCGGACAGCGCGAAAACGCATAATCCTCCCCCTTAAGGGGCCTTTGAACCGCACTGTGAGGGCCTTTAAAACCGCACTGTGGGGCCTTTGAAGCGCACTGTTTGGGGCGGCGCCAAGCCGAACGCACATGCCAACTGCCGAAAATTCTGTCTTCCGCACATGGGCGCGGAGGTCTCTCTTGCCCTGGCCATTCTCGCTGCTCCGGCGGCCTATTCGGAAGTGGCCGCGACGGTAACCGACCGTCCCTGAGCCCGGCACTCTGCTCGGCAACTATCTCGCCGGTCGCGTGGCCCGCGGCGACCACGACACCGCGGCCGCGGCCGATTTCTATTCGCGGGCGCTCGCCGAGGATCCGACCAACGAGCTGATCCTCGAGCAGGCCTTCCTGCTTGAAACGGCGGCTGCCGATTGGGATCGCGCCGTCGAGCTCGCGCGCGATCTGGTCAAGGTCGAGCCGTCGCACCGCATCGCGCAGTTCCTGCTCGGCTGCGACGCGTTCAAGCGCGGCGACTACAAGGAAGCCGACGAGCACTTCGCCGCGGCGCGTCAGGGTCCGATTGCCGATCTGACGTCGATCCTGGCGCGGGCCTGGGTGCAGCAGGCGAACGGCAAGACCGATCAGGCGTTCGCCACCCTCGATACGTTGAGCGATGCCGACTGGGCACAGTTCTATCAGCGCTACCACCGCGCGCTGATCGCCGATGTGGCGGGCAAGCGTGAAGTGGCGCGGGTCGCCTTCGCCCAAGCGTTCAAGAAGAATCCGGCGACGCTCAGAGTGGCCGATGCCTATGCCAGGCACTTGGTGAACGCCAACAACCGCAAGCTCGCCAAGCAGACGCTCAAGACCCATATCGCCAAGTCGGCGCAGCATCCCCTGTCGATGGCGCTGCTCAACGAAATCGAGGCCGGCAAGACCCCGCCGCTGCTCGTCACCTCTCCGAACGACGGCCTGGCTGAGGTGTTTTACGGCATCGGCGACGCTCTCGCCGGCGAGGGCGGACTCGACATGGGCATCATCTTCCTGCAGTTCGCGCTCTACCTCGAGCCCGATTTCCCGCTCGCCCAGGTGGCGCTCGCCGAGGCCTATGACAGCGCCAAGCGCTACGACCTCGAGCTCGCGGCCTTCGACAACATCAATGAGGATCTCGCCGCTCTGGCTGAACGTTCAGATCCAGAAGGCCTTGGCGCTGAATTCGCTCGAGCGGGTGGACGACGCCAAGGCGCTGCTCGAAAAATCATCGCCAAGAGCCCGAAGGACATTCGTCCGCTCGACGCGCTCGGCAACATCCTGCGCTCGCATGAGCGCTACGCCGAGGCTCGCGACTACTATAGCCGCGCCATCGCGCTGATCGGCAAGCCCAGCAAGGATAATTGGACGCTGTTCTATGCGCGCGGCGTGTGCAACGAGCGGCTGAAGGATTGGCCGCAGGCCGAGGCCGACCTGAAGAAGGCGCTCGAGCTTTCGCCCGACGAGTCTCCGGTGCTCAACTATCTCGGCTACACCTGGGTCGATCAGAGCCAGAACCTCAAGACGGCGATGGACTACATCCGCAAGGCGGTGAAGCTCAAGCCCGACGACGGCTATTACATCGACAGCCTGGGCTGGGCCTATTACCGCCTCGGCAATATCCAGTCGGCGGTCGAGCATCTTGAGCGCGCCGTGGAGCTCAAGCCCGACGATCCGGTGATCAACGATCATCTCGGCGATGCCTATTGGCGCATCGGGCGGAAGCTCGAGGCGAAATATCAGTGGCAGCAGAGCCTCACGCTGAAGCCCGACAAGGATCTCATCGCCACCATCGACAAGAAGTTGAAGGACGGTCTCGCCGACGCGCCGGCGACCAAGGCGGCGAATTCGACGGTGCAGAAAATCGCCGAATAGTCTGCTCGCCTTTCGCGATTGGCGGAGCCTTCGCGATGACGGCGCTCCGCGACACGGCAAAAGCCAAGCTCAACCTCACGCTCGAGGTGCTGGGGCGCCGCGACGACGGCTATCACGAGATCCGCAGCCTCGTGGCCTTCGCCGCGCTTGGCGACGGTCTGGAGCTGGAGCCGGGCCAGGACCTTGCGCTTGCGGTCGATGGGCCGTTCGCGGGCGCGCTTTCCGGCGACAATCTCGTCACTGCAGCGGCTGAGGCCGCCAAGGTCAGAGGAACCGAGCGATCGACGCTCGGCGCATTTCCGCCTGACCAAGATTTTGCCTGTTGCTGCCGGTCTTGGGGGCGGCTCGGCCGACGCAGCCGCTGCCTTGCGCCTGCTCGCCAGAGCCAATCCCGGCAGCGCTTGACTGATGACAGCCTTGGCGCGAGATCGCTGCCGGGTCTTGGCTCCGACGTGACCGCCTGCTCTGCAGAGCCGGCCGGCGCTCGATGACCGGCCGCGGCGAGAAGGTCACCCCGGTGCGCGGGATTGCCGGCTTGCGGCGTGGTGCTTGCCAATCCCGGCCTGCCAGCTCGCAGCGGCTGGACGTCTACGGCGCGCTGTCGTCGCGGCCTCCCCTCTCCGGCGAGCAAACCGACGCGGAGATCCCGGACTTCGCCGGGAGCTTCGAGCGGCTGCTCGACCATGCCGCTCCGCGCGGCAACGATCTCGAGGCTGCGGCGCTGCAGCTTGGCGCCGGTGATCGGCGAGGTGCTTGCGGCGCTCCGGCGCGTTCCAGGGCGCGCATCTCGTGCAGGCTTTCGGGCAGCGGTCCGACCTGCTTTGCCCTGCTTCGCGACGGAGGATGAAGCGAAGCGCGCCGCTGGCTTCGCTGGAAGCCGCAGCATTCCCAAGCTGGTGGGTCGGCCGCGACCAGGCTCGAAGCGAGCGCCGATTAGAACGGGCGGTCGACGCAGAACGGCCACGGCGTCGAGCAGCGCCGCCTTGGGGTCGCAGTCGGGGAAGATGGCGAGCGCGTCGCGGGCGATGGCGCCGTAATGGCGGGCCCGCTCCATGGTGTCGTTCAAGGCGTTGTGCTTCTGCATCAGGCCCATGGCCTCGTGCAGATCATCCTCGCCGATCTCGCCGTCCTGCAGCGTGCGCTGCCAGAAGGCGCGCTCTTGCGCGTTGCCGCGGCGATAGCACAGCACCACGGGAAGCGTGATCTTGCCCTCGCGGAAATCGTCGCCGACGCTCTTGCCGAGCATCGACGGCTCGCCGGAATAATCGAGCGCGTCGTCGACGAGCTGAAAGGCAAGGCCGAGATTGCGGCCGTAGGATCGCAAGCCGGCGGCTTCCGACTTCGGCCGGTTGGCGATCGACGGCGCCGACCTCGGCGGCGGCGGCGAACAACGCCGCGGTCTTGGCGTCGATCACCGCGAGATAATCGTCCTCGGTGGTCTCGGTGTTCTTGGCGGTGATGAGCTGCATCACCTCGCCTTCGGCGATCACCGCTGCCGCGTCGGACAGGATGCGCAGCGCGCCGAGCGAGCCCACATCGACCATCATCTTGAAGGCCTGGCCCGAGCAGGAAGTCGCCGACGAGCACGCTCGCCTCGTTGCCCCAGAGCAGACGCGCCGCGGTCTTGCCGCGCCTGAGATCGCTCTCGTCGACCACGTCGTCATGCAGCAGCGTCGCGGTATGCATGAACTCGACGCTCGCCGCGAGCCGCACATGGCCGTCGCCACGGTAGCCGCAGAGCTTCGCCGCGGCGACGGTGAGCATGGGCCGCAAGCGCTTGCCGCCGGAATCGATCAGATGCCGGGCAAGATCGGGGATCAGCTCGACATTGGAACGGGCACGATCGAGGATGATGCGGTTGACATGACCCATATCCTCCTCGACAAGCGCAAGCAGAGGCGCAAGGCTTGCCCTTGGATCACGCGCATCGGAAAGCTGGACAACGACTCCCAAAGGACTGCTCCACAACGCCGTTTAAGATGCCATTGACTTAACAGAGAATAGTGTCGGTGCTCCAGCTTCAAGGTCAAGGCGCTCCACGGCCTAAGGACTTCCTCGTTATGAAGGAATTGTTGCGGTCGAATGACGCGGTGCTGATCTCCTATGTCAGCGCGCTCCTCGAAGAGGAGGGCATCGGCTTCATGGTGGCCGACACCAATATGAGCGTTCTGGAAGGCTCGATTGGGGCGCTGCCCCGGCGCGTGCTCGTGGCAAGCGACGCGGTTGGCGCGGGCGCGGGCCCTGCTGACCGGGCGCCGGAATCGGCCATGTCATCGTCGATGAAGGCAAAGACTGAAAAGATGCCGCCGGCCGGGATGCCGCCGGGAACGACGCTCGACGATTTCCTCGGCGGCCGCATCGCCGTGGCCCAACCCAAAGCCGGGCACCGCGCCGGGAGCGACGCCGTCTGGTTGCAGGCGGCGGTTTCTGCACAACCCGGCGACCGGGTGCTCGATGCCGGCGCGGGTGTCGGGGTGGCGGGGCTTTGCCTGCTTGCCCGCTGCGGTCAAATTAACGTGACCGCGGTCGACATCGATCGGGAGGCTTGCGCGCTGGCAGAGGCCAATGCCGCGCGGAACGGCTTTACCGCGCATTTCCGTGCAATTGCCGCGGATTTAACCGCGCCGGCGGAGACGCTCATCGCCAAGGGCCTCGTCCGCGAGGGCTACGACCAGGTGATGGCCAATCCGCCCTTCCATGCCGAGGGCACCGTCCGGCCGGCCCCGCATAAGGGCCGCGCGGCGGCGCATATCATGCAGGAGGGAGCGCTGGAGGCCTGGGTCCGCTTCCTCGCCACCTTCACCGCGCCGAAGGGGAGGATCACCTTGATCCACATGCCGCAGGTTCTGCCCGAGCTCTTGCCGCTGCTCGACCGGCGCTTCGGCGCGATCACCCTGTTCCCGCTCTTCCCGAAAGAGGGCGAGCCGGCGCTCCGCATCATCCTGCAGGCGCAAAAGGGAAGCCGCGCCGGCCTTCGCCTTCCTCTCCGGCCTCGTGCTGCACGAGGCGGACGGCCGCTACACGGACAAGGCCGAGGCGGTGTTGCGTCAGGGCGAAACGTTGAACCTTGGAGACTGAAGAAAAAGGGCTGCCGCCTGGGGAAGAGACGGCAGCCCTCAATTGGCCCAAGCGTGAGGCGTGCCTGGGCTTCAAGATCCGCTAGCAGACCTTGTAGCTGCGATAGATCGTCTTGTAGATGTACGAGTAGGAATAGTCGTCCCACACGCGGATGGTGACGGGGCGGCTCTCATAGTGGCAGTACGAGTAGCTGTAGCTGTAATGGGGCCGGTAGTGGTTGTAGCCATAGCCACCATAGCCGTAGCCGTAACCGGCTTCAGCCTGTGAAGCGCCGAGAACGAGACCGGTCAGGGCGACGGCGGAAAGAAGGATCTTCTTGAACATCGGGGTAACCTCCAGCTGGTGACGCTTGGGAAAGCGTCCGATTGGGTTGAGCGGAGGACCATCCCTCGCTCATGCCGCCGTTCTAGCTGGAGCGCCCTGAACCCAATCTGAGGGCGCTATTCATATGGCGTTCACCCCCGAATATCGATGCGCTACGCTTCGCTGCTTGGGCGCATCTGATGCGCTACCGCTTCGCTGTGACGCAAAGCCAAAGGGCCATCCCCGCCGCCGGGAATGGCCCTTGGAAATAGCCCTGCTAAAGGCCGCTTCGACTAATAGCCCCAACCCCGACGGTAATAGCGGCCGCGCCAATAGGGATAATAGGCGTAAGGGTAATAGCCGCCGCCGTAATAGGGGCGATAGCCGTAACCGTAATAGCCATAGCCTGGTGCGACATAGACCCCGACGCCGGGACCGTAATAGCCCCAGCCTCGCCGCCAACCGGCGGACGCCTCGTCCGGGGCGATTGCGACGAGCGTCAGCAGAAACGCAAACGCCGCAACCAACAACGTTGCTAGCCTCTTCATGTGAAGTCCTCCTGAGGGCGCCGCAATGGCGATTGCCGGAAAAACGCAAGCGCCAGGATAACCGTTCCCCCTCAGTCTCTACTCTACCAGACAAGGCCTTAAGCTTGGTGAGGAGAGCGAGACTTGCGTTAAGCAAAGCTTAGAGGCGGGCGCCGGCCAACCTCTTAGACCTTCGTTTCTCGCCTTGATTTGACCTTCTGTGTCTGTACCTTGGGTTGCATGGACAATCTTTCGGACGAGCTTCGCCCTTCCCTGTTGGACCGCGGTGGGACGTCTCCTGCCGCCGGCTTGGACCGGGCGCGGCGCGCTGATCCCGGTGCTCAGATTCAGCGGCGCCATCGGCATGACGACGCCGCTCAGGCCCGGGCTCTCGCTCTCCACCAGCGCTGCCGCCATCGAAAAAGCCTTCTCCATGCGCGGGGCCAAGGCGGTCGCCATCCAGATCAACTCTCCGGGCGGCTCGGCCGTGCAGTCGGTGCTGATCTACAAGCGCATCAGAGCGCTCGCCGAGGAGAAGAATCTGAAGGTCTATGTGTTCGCCGAGGACGTGGCCGCGTCCGGCGGCTATCTGCTCGCGATCGCCGGCGACGAGATCTACGCCGATGCAAGCTCGATCGTCGGCTCGATCGGCGTCGTCACCGCCACGTTCGGCCTGAACGAGCTGATCAACAAGATCGGCGTGGAGCGCGCGCGTCTATACCGCCGGCCGCAACAAGACCACGCTCGACCCCTTCCTGCCGGAGAAGCCGGATGACGTGGAGCGGGTCAAGGCCATCCAGCGCGACGTGCATGCGGAGTTCATCGATCTCGTCAAGGCGAGGCGCGGCGTCCGCATCGAGAAGGCTGGAGAGGATCTGTTCACCGGCGAGTTCTGGTCCGGCAGGAAGGCGCTCGAGCTTGGACTGATCGACGGCTTGACCGACCTCCGGAGCAAGATGCGCGAGCTCTACGGAGACGAGGTCCGCTTCAGCCTGGTCACGCCGCCGACGAGCTGGTTCCGCCGCAGGCGCAGCGTCGCTATAGGGAGAGCGCTTCCGACTTCGGCTTCTCGCCCGGCGGGCTTGCAGCCGACCTCATTTCTGCTATCGAAGCGAGAGCGCTCTGGTCGCGCTTTGGGTTCTAGACATGCCGCAACTTCTCATTCTGCTGGCCGCAGGTGCCGGCATTTTCCTCGCAAGACGCTGGTATCGCGACGAGCAGCGCCGCATCGCCGCGGAGCTTGCCCGGGCGCGGAAGGCCATGGATCAGCAGGAGGCCGGCAACTATCGTCCGTCTGGAGCGCGACCCGGCAACCGGCGTCTATAGCCCGAGACCCCACTGATCAGCCGCCGGATCAAGACGCGCCTCCCTTGACCCACCCCCGCGCACGCGCATAGCGTCTGTCGCCTCGTCGAAGTCCCCTCTCCCCGCCTGGAAAGCGTCCATGGGCAAGCTCACCAAAGCGGACCGGCCTCATGCCGCCCCCTCGTTCCAGGATCTGATCCTGAGGCTCGAGCGCTATTGGGCGGACCAGGCTTGCGTCATTTTGCAGCCCTACGACATGGAGATGGGGGCCGGCACCTTTCATCCCGCCACCACCTTGCGCGCGCTCGGGCCGAAGCCCTGGCGCGCGGCCTACGTGCAGCCGTCGCGCCGGCCTAAGGACGGCCGCTACGGCGAGAACCCGAACCGGCTGCAGCACTATTACCAGTTCCAGGTGATCCTGAAGCCGTCGCCGCCCGACATCCAGGACCTCTATCTCGATTCGCTCCGCGCCATCGGCATCGACGTCGCCAATCACGACATCCGCTTCGTCGAGGACGATTGGGAGAGCCCGACGCTCGGCGCCTGGGGGCTCGGCTGGGAGGTGTGGTGCGACGGCATGGAGGTGTCGCAGTTCACCTACTTCCAGCAGGTTGGCGGCTTCGACTGCGATCCGGTGTCGGGCGAGCTGACCTACGGTCTTGAGCGGCTCGCCATGTATGTGCAGGGCGTCGACCGCGTGTTCGATCTCAACTTCAACGGCGGCCGCGGCAAGGACAAGGTCACCTACGGCGACGTGTTCCTGCAGGCCGAGCAGGAATATTCCCGCTACAATTTCGAGCAGGCCGACACCAAGATGCTGCTTAGCCATTTCCGCGACGCCGAGGCCGAGTGCAAGGCGCTGCTCGCCAAGGGCGAGGACGGCAAGCGCCATCTGATGGTGCTGCCGGCCTATGACCAGGCGATCAAGGCCTCGCATATTTTCAATCTGCTCGACGCCCGCGGCGTGATCTCGGTGACCGAGCGGCAGGGCTTCATCCTGCGCGTGCGCGAGCTCGCCCGCGCAGTTTGCGCGGCCTGGCTCAAGACCGAAGCTGGCGGCGCCCATGCTTGAAACGCGCGGGCGCCGCTCATGGCTGAGCTTCTGCTCGAGCTGTTCTCAGAGGAGATCCCGGCGCGCATGCAGACGCGCGCCGCCGAGGATCTTGCCCGCCTCGCTCGGCGACGGGCTGAAAGACGCCGGCCTCAAATTCGATACGGTGCAGAGCTTCGCCACGCCGCGGCGTCTCGACGGTCGTGGTCGACGGCCTGCCGGCGCGGTCCTCCGATGTGAGCGAGGAGAAGAAGGGCCCGCGCGTCGGCGCGCCAGAGGCCGCCGTGCAAGGCTTCCTCAAATCGGCTGGCCTCAAATCCCTCGACCAGGCCGAGATACGCGCCGACAAGAAGGGCGACTTCTACGTGGCGCTGATCGAGCGGTCCGGGCGGTCGACGTCGGAGGTGGTGGCCGAGATCGTGCCGGAGATTGTGCGCAGCTTTCCTTGGCCGAAATCCATGCGCTGGGGAAACGGGCGGTTGCGCTGGGTGCGGCCGCTGCATTCGATCCTGTGCATCTTCGGCGGCAAGGTGGTGCCGTTCGAGATCGACGGCATCAAAAGCGGCAAGGAGACGCGCGGCCACCGCTTCATGGCGCCGAAGCCGTTCAGTGTGAGGAGCTTCGACGATTATGTGCAGAAGCTGCGCAAGGCCTACGTCATCCTCGATGCGAAGGAACGCGAGATCGTCATCCTGAAGGGCGCGCAGAAGCTCGCCGCCAAGCAACAGCTCCTGCTGATCGAGGATATGGCACTGCTCGCCGAGAATGCCGGGCTCACCGAATGGCCTGTGGTGCTGATGGGGAGCTTCGATGAGAGCTTTCTCGACGTGCCGGCGGAAGTTCTGTCCACTTCGATGAAGGCGCATCAGAAATGCTTCTCGCTGCGGCGCGGAGAGCATCTCGCCAACCGCTTCATCATGGTCGCCAATCTCGAGGCCAAGGACCGCGGGCGTGCCATCGTCGCCGGCAATGAGCGGGTGATCGCAGCCAGGCTCGCCGACGCCAAATTCTTCTTCGACCACGACCGCAAGGTCATGCTCGAAGAGCGGGTGCCGAAGCTCCGTGAGATCGTCTTTCACGAGAAGCTCGGCACGCAATATGAGCGGGTGCAGCGGGTGCGCGTGCTCGCCCGGGAGATCGCCAAGCTCGTCCGCGCCGATCGCTGACCTTGCCGAGCGCGCGGCGATCCTCGCCAAGGCCGATCTCGTCAGCGACATGGTGGGAGAGTTCCCCGAGCTGCAAGGGGTGATGGGCCGCTATTACGCGCTCGACCAGGAAGAGGATCCCGCCGGTCGCCAACGCGATCGGTGCTCATTACAAGCCGGTGGGGCCGTCCGATGATGTGCCGCGCGATCCCATCGCCATCTCCGTGGCGCTCGCCGACAAGCTCGACATGCTCACGGGCTTCTGGGCCATCGACGAGAAGCCGACCGGCTCGAAGGACCCTTACGCGCTTCGCCGCGCCGCGCTCGGCGTCATCCGCATCGTGCTCGAGAATGATCTTCGCTTGCCGCTGAACGAGGCTACGCGCGCCGCGCTGGTGAAATGGAAAAACATCCCGGCAGGCGGCGCCGAGACTCAGCAAAGCCTCCTCGCCTTCTTCGCCGACCGGCTCAAGGTGCATTTGCGCGACCAGGGCGCGCGGCACGATCTCGTCGATGCCGTGTTCGCGCTCGGCGGCGACGACCTGCTCACGATCGTGCGCCGGGTCGAGGCGCTTGGGCTCTTCCTCGACACCGAGGACGGCGAGCATCTCCTCACCGGCACCAAGCGCGCCATCAACATCCTGCGCATCGAGGAGAAGAAGGATGCTTGCAGCTACGATCAGCCGCCTGATCCCAGCCTGTTGAAACAACCTGAGGAAAAGGCGCTGGCTAAGACCGTGGATGAGGTCGAGCGCGCGGCTGCTGCCGCCGTCGCCAAGGAGGATTTCGAGGCGGCCATGGCGGCGATGGCGAAGCTGCGCGCGCCCGTCGACGCCTTCTTCGACCACGTCACCGTCAACACCGACGATCCTGGCTTGCGCGAGAACCGCCTGCGGCTGCTCAACCGCATCCGCGCCACGACGCTCACCGTCGCCGATTTCTCCAAGATCGAAGGGTGATCGTCGTGCCAGCTCACATCAGTCTGATCACCCTCGGCGTCGCCGATGTCGCCAAGGCCACGTCCTTCTACGAGCGGCTCGGCTTCGTCAGGTCGAAGAGAGCGAGCCAGGAAAGCGTCAGCTTCTTCCAGGCAGGGCCCGTGGTGCTCGCGCTATGGGGCCGCGATGCCCAAAGGGACGACGCGCAGGCCGCGGAACTCTGGACCGGCAATGGCGGCATCGCGGTCGCACAAAATTTAACGAGCGAAGCCGAGGTCGATGCCATGATGGCGCAGCGCCGAGGCCGCCGGCGCCCGCATCCTGAAGCCTGCCGCCAAGACCTTCTGGGGCGGCTATGACGGATATTTCGCCGATCTCGACGGACATGTTTGGGAGGTCGCCTTCAATCCCTTCTGGGAACTCGATGAAGACGGCCGGGTTAGATTGCCGGACTAGATCCATGCTTCAGCATCTCTTCGTCTACGGCACCTTGCGCTCCGGCTTTCCCAATCCCCTCGCCAAGCGCCTGCAAGCCCAGGCAAGGTTCGTGGGCATCGGCTCGGCGCCCGGCGTGCTATACGATTTCGGGTGGTATCCCGGAGCGATGTTCAAGGCCGATGCGAGGTCGCGGGTGATCGGCGAGGTCTTCGCGCTGAAAAATGCCGAGCGCCTCATCGCCCAGCTCGACCACTATGAAGGAACCGCCGAGCCCGATTCTGCCTTCCGGCGCGTGGCGGTGAAGGTCAGCCTCGATCGCGGCGGCACCATCGAGGCCTGGACCTACGAGCTGAGACGCTCCGCCGGGCCGCCCTCTCATCGGGAGCGGCGACTTCATTCTGCATCGGCGCCTCCGCGAGCAGCGCCCTTGCGGCCTTAAGTCACTTCCCTCCCCTCCATTTGTGTCGGGCGGAGCAGGCCGCTAAAAGGGCGGCTAAAGACATGGAACGCGTAATGAAACAGGCCGGCAAGGCCAAGGACCCCTCGCCCCATTGGGTGTTCACCTTCGGTGCCGGCCGCGCCGAGGGCGATGCGGCGCAGCGCGATCTGCTCGGCGGCAAGGGCGCCTACCTTGCCGAGATGTCGCGGCTCGGCCTTCCGGTGCCTCCAGGGCTCACCATCTCGTCTGAGGTCTGCACCGCCTATTACCGGTCAGGCAAGAAGCTGCCCGAGGCTTTGATGCCGATGGTGAGCGAGGCGCTCGACGTGGTGGGCAAGGTCGCCGGCGCCCGTTTCGGCGACGTCGACAATCCTTTGCTCGTATCGGTGCGCTCGGGCTCGCGCGCCTCGATGCCGGGCATGATGGATACGGTGCTCAATCTCGGCCTCAACGACGAGACCGTCGAAGGGCTCGCGCGGCGCTCCTCGGACCGCAGATTCGCCTATGACACCTATCGCCGCTTCATCCAGATGTATGGCGATGTGGTGCTCGGCATCGACCATTATCTGTTCGAGGAGGCGCTCGAGAACTACAAAAGTCTCAAAGGTTTCGAGATCGGACTCGGAGCTTGGTCCGGAGCATTGGGCGGAGCTCGTGGCCCGCTTCAAGGCGCTTCGTCGAGCAGGAGCTCGGCCAGCCCTTCCCGCAGGATCTGCACGTTCAGCTCTGGGGCGCGATCGCCGCGGTGTTCGGCTCTTGGCACAACGCTCGCGCCATCGCCTACCGGCGGCTCCACGACATCCCCGACGATTGGGGCACGGCGGTCACCGTGCAAGCCATGGTGTTCGGCAACATGGGCGAGCGGAGCGCGACCGGCGTCGTGTTCACCCGCAATCCTTCCACCGGGGAAAATGAGCTTTACGGCGAGTTCCTGGTGAATGCCCAAGGCGAGGACGTGGTCGCCGGCCTGCGCACGCCGCAACCCTTGACCGAGGCGGCGCGGAAAGCGACCGGCGACCGCCGTCCGTCGCTCGAGGCGCTGATGCCGGAAGCCTTCGCCGATCTCAAGGCCGCTTGCGCCAAGCTCGAAGCGCATTTCCGCGACATTCAGGACATCGAGTTCACGGTGGAGGAAGGCAGGCTGTGGATGCTGCAAAGCCGCTCGGGCAAGCGCAGCATGCAGGCGGCCTTGAAGATCGCGGTCGACATGGCGGGCGAAGGGCTGATCACCGAGAAGGAGGCCGTGCTCGGGATCGATGCCGCCCAGATCGACCAGCTCCTGCATCCGACGCTCGATCCCGACTCGCCGAAGCTCGTGATCGGCAAGGGCCTCCCAGCCTCCCCGGCGCCGCCTCCGGCAAGCTCGTGTTCGATGCCGACGAAGCGGTGCATCTCAAGGCGCAAGGCCACACCCTCATCCTCGCCAGGGTCGAGACCTCGCCGGAGGACGTGCAGGGCATGCACGCCGCGGCCGGCATCATCACCACGCGCGGCGGCATGACGAGCCACGCGGCGGTGGTGGCGCGCGGCATGGGACGGCCTTGCGTGGTCGGCGCGGCGATCGGTGCAGATCGATCTTGAGCGCGAGACGCTGAGCGCCGGCGGCGAGACCTTGGGCAAGGGCGACGTCGTGACCATCGACGGCTCGACCGGCCAGATCATCAAGGGCCGCGTGCCGACGCGCGAGCCGAAGCTTTCCTCGGACTTCTTGACGCTGATGGGTTGGGCCGATCAGTTCCGCCGCATGAAGGTGCGCGCCAACGCCGACACGCCGGCCGACGCCCGCCAGTCGCTTGCCTTCGGCGCCGACGGCATCGGGCTTTGCCGCACCGAGCATATGTTCTTCGAGGAGGGCCGCATCGTGCCGATGCGCGAGATGATCCTCGCCGACGATACGGAGGGCAGACGCGCCGCGCTCGCCAAGCTCTTGCCCATGCAGCGCAAGGACTTCATCGAGCTGTTCGAGATCATGGCGGGCGCGCCGGTGACCATTCGCCTGCTCGATCCGCCGCTTGCACGAATTTCTGCCCCATGGCGAGGCCGCCATCGGCGAAGTGGCGGCGGCCATGGGGGTGAGCGCCGCGCGGCTGAAGCGCAGGGTCGGGGCTTTGAGCGAATTCAATCCCATGCTCGGCCATCGCGGCTCCCGCCTCCTGGTAAGCTTCCCGGAGATCGCCGAGATGCAGGCGCGAGCCATCTTCGAGGCAGCCATCGAAGCCGGCCGCAAGCTAGGGGCGAGCGTCGTGCCGGAAATCATGGTGCCGCTCGTCACCGCCAAGGCCGAGCTCGACCTCGTCAAGGAGCGCATCGACGGCGTGGCGCGCGCGGTGGAAACCGAGCAAGGGGTCAAGCTCGCTTATTCGGTCGGCACCATGGTCGAGCTTCCCGCGCCTGCATCAATGCCGGCGAGATCGGCAAGAGCGCCGATTTCTTCTCCTTCGGCACCAATGACCTGACCCAGACCACGTTCGGACTTTCCCGCGACGACGCCGGGCGCTTTCTCGGCGAATACACCGAGAAGGGGATCATCCAGCACGACCCCTTCGTCACGCTCGATCCGGCCGTCGGCGAACTCATGTGGATGGCCGTGGAGCGCGGGCGCAGGTCGCACCCTGACCTCAAGATCGGCATCTGCGGCGAGCACGGCGGCGACCCCGAGACCATCAGGTTCTGCGAGGACATCCGCCTCGACTATGTCTCCTGCTCGCCCTACCGGGTGCCGGTGGCGCGGCTCGCTGCCGCCCAGGCCGCCTTGAGCCTCGTGGTAAAGCCCCGTTAACCATGTCGCCAAAAGCCGTTGGGCCTTCCCATTCACCATAATTTGTCCTAAATGATAGAGCAGCATAACTGTGAAATAGACGGGACTCCGGGCAAACCGGTGGGGGACAAGAAGACCTAAATCGCTGATTTTCCCACCTTTTGGCTGGTTTCATATTGGGGACAAATCCTTACGTGCGCCCGATAAGTGGCGCCGTCGGGGTACGCGAAAAGTCGCTTACGGGCATAAAGCGGGCTTTCGCGGACGAAACGGGGAGACCCCCGGAGGGACCATTGGGCCGGCGCTCACCTCGTCGGATGTGGCACGTAGCAGCTGCGCTCGCGCCACTCCCGCTTATCGCCTTGGGCTATGCTTCGATTCCGGGCAACAAGCTTGCTTTCCGGATGGAGCTGATGCTTTCCGGCAATGGCTCCAGCCACGCGCTCACGCGCGACGCCGAAGCCTCCCAGCATGTGCCGTTGCCGAGGGCCGCTGCCTCGCTGTTCCGGACCTCCGAAAAAGGGCCGCGCGCCGACCAATATCTCGATGGTCAAAACCACCACCTACGCAGACAAGCAATTCATCTCGGCAAGCGTGTCAGGCGCCGAGGTCGGCAGCAAGAGCGGCGATCTGCGCGACGAGCTGATCTGCGACCGCAAGGCCGACCGTCTCAACGCGCCGGTCACCGAAGTCGCGCTCAGGAGCGGCGGTTCGGACCGCGGCGTCTCGATGTTCACCGAATTCGCCGCCGGCAATCTCCAGCTGGCGCCGGCGCTGGCCGGGGGCGCCTTCGCCCCAGACCATCGCCTACCGTCCTTCAGAGGTCGGCCTGAGTTTCAAATATAAGGGCGAGAGCCAGGCTGAGTTCGAGGAGCGCGAGCGGCGCTGCCTCTCCACCGCGATCTATTTCGAGGCCCGCGGCGAGCCTCGTCCAGGGCCAGATCGCAGTCGGCCAGGTGATCATGAACCGCGTACGCAGCCCGCAATTCCCCCAGACGATTTGCGGCGTCGTGTATCAGGGCCAGATGGCGCCGGGCTGCCAGTTCTCCTTCGCCTGTGACGGAAGAACCGACACGCCGCAGCAACGACTCCCATTGGGCGCTCGCGCAGAAGCTTGCCAGGCAGATCACCTCAGGCCAGGTGTGGCTTCCCGAGATCGGCTATTCGACCTTCTACCATGCGGATTACGTGAGCCCGCAATGGAAGAGCGCCATGAACAAGATCGACACGATCGGGCGCCACATCTTCTACAAGAAGCGCAACGAGAAGCCTTACATCGTGCAGGAGGCGTCAGCCACGCCGGCTGAGGCCGCCACCACCCTCTCGCTCGCCTCGGCCCCGGCCGTCGCCTCGATCAGCGCCACTCCAGCGCTAAGTCTAGGCGCGCCGCCGAGTGAGTAAGGGCCCGACCGAGATCAGGTCGACGCCGGTCTCGGCAATCTTCCGCACCGTCTCCAAACTCACGCCGCCTGACGCTTCCGTCAGCACGCGCCCGTCGACCAGAGCCACGGCCTTTTTCAGCGTGGCGGCATCCATGTTGTCGAGCAGCACCGCGTCGATGGGAAAGTGCAGCGCCTCATCGAGCTGATCGAGCGTGTCGACCTCGACCTCGACCTTCACCAGATGCCCGGTCCGCGCGCGGAGCTCGGCAAGCGCTTGCGCCAGACCTCCGGCGGCGGCGATGTGGTTGTCCTTCACCAGCACCGCGTCGTAGAGGCCGAAGCGGTGGTTGATGCCGCCGCCGGCGCGTACCGCGTATTTCTCGAAGGCGCGCAAGCCCGGCGTCGTCTTGCGGGTGCAGGCGATCCGCGCTTTGGTGCCTTCGATCGCCGCGACATAGGCGGCGGTGAGCGTGGCGATCCCGCTCAAATGCCCGAGGAAGTTGAGCGCGACGCGCTCGGCTGAGAGCAGCGCCCTCGCCTTTCCCTGGATGCGGGCAAGGCGGGCTCCGGCCGCGACGCGAGCGCCGTCGGCGACGTCGGCAACGAACTGGGCGTCAGGGTCGAGCGCCTTGAAGCTTGCCGCGGCAAGATCGAGGCCGGCGATCACACCTTCTTTGCGCGCGACGATCTCGGCCTCGGCGGTGGCGTGCGCCGGAATGATGGGATCGGTGGTGATGTCGCCGGCTTGCCCGAGATCCTCTTCGAGCGCCGCGGCCACCGCGCGTTCGACGAGAAGGGCGGCAATTCGAGCTTGGCCGGCTCAGCAATCATGCACTGAGACTGGCGGCCCATCTCGGGGCCCGCTCGCGGTCGCTCACCGCCTCGCCGGCGACGAGCTCGGCCTCGGCAAGCGTCAACAGGCTGCGATGGGCAAGCTTCGGGTCGGCTTCAGGGTAGTCGCTGCGGAAATGAGCCCCGCGGCTCTCTTTGCGCATCAGCGCCGCGGTGGTGATGAGCTTGGCGGTGGTCAGCATGTTGTCGAGGCGCTGGGTCCGATGCGGCGCTGCGCTTCAGGCCGGCGATGGTTCCGAGCGCCGACACCAGCGAGGCGTCGTCGCGAATGACGCCGACCTTCCCGGTCATGGTACGGCGCAGCGTTTGCACCGCCGGCGAGTCAGGCTCGGAAGAGGAAGCGTCAATCGGCGCGGCGGGGATGTCGAGCGCAACAGCTTCGCTCGACGGCAGCCGCTCGGCGATATCGCCCGCCACGCGGGCGCCGAACACCACCGCCTCGAGCAGGGAATTGGAGGCCAGCCGGTTGGCGCCATGCGCGCCGGTCGAGGCGACCTCGCCGCAGGCCCAGAGTCCTTCGATCGTGGTGCGGCCGTTCGCGTCGGTGTAGACGCCGCCCATGTGATAGTGGGCGGCCGGCGCGATCGGGATCGGCTCGCGCCGCGGATCGAGCCCGGCCGCCTGGCAGGCGGCGAACACCGTCGGAAAGCGCGCCGGGAACTCGCGCCCGATCTTGCGGCAATCGAGAAAGGCGCCGCGTCCGCTCATCACCTCGCGGTAGACGCCGCGGGCGACAATGTCGCGCGGCGCCAAGCTCGGCGTCGGGATGCAGTGCGCGCATGAAGCGCTCGCCGCGGCCGTTGATCAGCAGCGCGCCTTCGCCACGCAGCGACTCGGTGGCGAGCGGCGCAGGGTCGCGGCCGACATTGATCGCGGTCGGATGGAACTGCACGAACTCGGCATCGGCGATGGTGGCGCCGGCGCGGGCGGCGATGGCGATGCCTTCGCCGCGGGATTCTCGGCGGGTTGGTGGTGATGGCGTAGAGCTGGCCTGAGCCGCCGGTCGCGAGCACGACGGCGCGGCGTCAAGCACCAGGCTCGGGGCAAGGGTTTAGCATCGACGCGGGCGAGCTCGATGCCGGCGACGCTGCCCGTCGCGAATGACGAGATCGCGGGCGCCCCAGCCCTCGAGGACGCTGGATCGACGGCGTGGCCCGCGCCGCTGCGGTCAGCGCCGCCATGATGGCGCGGCCGGCGGTATCGCCCTTGACGTGAAGGATGCGGCGGCGCGCCGTGGGCCGCCTCGCGGGCAAAATCGAGATGGCCTTCGAGATCCTTGTCGAAGGGCACGCCGTAGCGCGAGCAGATCCTCGATGCGGTCCGCGCGCCTCGCGCGCAAGCAGAAGAGCGATCGTTCTCATCGACGATGCCGGCGCCGGCGCGGATGGTATCGGCGGCGTGGGCCTCCGGGCTGTCGCCCTCGGAGAGCGCCGCGGCAATGCCGGCTTGCGCCCAGACGCTCGAGCGCGCCTGGCCGAAGCGGCGCGACCGAGACCACGGTCACCGGCAACGGCGCAAGCTTGAGCGCGCGTGAACAGGCCGGCGAGCCCTGCGCCGACAATGACCACGCCGCCGCCTTGCGTTCAGCGCCGGAACTCTGTTCGAGGCGGATCTGTCTTTCGTGGTCATGGCACGCGCTACCCTCGCCATAGCAGTCAGTGGCTGAGATTGATCATGCGCTCGATCGGCGCCCGCGCGCCGCGCGGCGATTTCCATCGGGATCGGTCACCTCCTCTTTCAGCATGACGAGGGACTCGAGGATCTTCGGCAGCGTGATGCGCTTCATGTGCGGGCAAAGGTTGCAGGGCCGCACGAACTCGACGTTCGGCGCCTCGACCGCGACGTTGTCGCTCATCGAGCATTCGGTCACGAGCAGCACCTTGCGCGGCTGATGGTCGCTGCACCCATTTGATCATGCCGCTGGTCGAGCCGGTGAAATCGGCCTCGGCGAGCACGTCGGGCGGGCATTCGGGGTGGGCGATGATCTTCACGCCGGGATCGGCCTCGCGATAGGCGCGCAGCTCCTCGCCGGTGAAGCGCTCGTGCACCTCGCAATGGCCCTTCCAGGTGATGATCTCGACGTGATGTCTGGGTCGCCACCCATTTCGCCAGGTACTCGTCGGGGATCATGATGACGCGCGGCACGCCGAGCGACTCGACCACGCGCACGGCGTTGGACGAGGTGCAGCAGATGTCGGACTCGGCCTTCACCTCGGCCGAGGTGTTGACGTAGGTGACGACCGGCACGCCGGGATAGCGCCTCGCGCAGCAGCCGCACGTCGGCGCCGGTGATCGAGGCGGCGAGCGAGCAGCCGGCTCTGGGTCGGGGATCAGCACCGATCTTGTCGGGGCTGAGCAGCTTCGAGGTCTCGGCCATGAAGTGCACGCCGCCCTGCACGATGATATCGGCATCGGTCTTGGCCGCCTCGCGAGCGAGCTGCGAGCGAGTCGCCGACGACATCGGCGACGCAGTGGAAGATCTCCGGCGTCATGTAGTTGTGCGCGAGCACGACGGCGTTGCGCGACCGCTTCAGCTCGTTGATGGCCTTGATGTAAGGGGCGAAGCCAGGCCACTCGATGGGCGGGATCACGCGGGACACGCGCTCATAGAGATGCGCGGTCTCGCGGGCCACCTCAGGGGTGTAGGCGAGATCGGGCAGCGAAGCGGGGATCAGTTCCCGCGCCGGCTTAAGCACCTTGCCGCTCGATACGGCCGAAATCTGCGTCGTCATAGCCCCTACTCCCGTCAACTCTGATCCAATATGCTCAGACTGAGCATATATGGGGCGTTAAAACATCCGGCGCAAGGCCGGGCCCCTATTCTCACTTGGAGTATAGGGGACGAGAGCGGGGCTTCAAAGGGGGTCGGCAAGATCGTGAAGTTTGTGACAGCGTCAAAGTGTCTTCAGGGTTACAGGGGCAAGCTGGCGATTTAATCCCCGAGCATGGCTAAGGCTGCCTTGCGCTCGCCTGACTTCAATTTCAGGAAGGCGGCGCGGGCGGCTTTGATGTCGCAGGCTGAGCCGCTCTCGGCAGCGGCTTTCAACGCGACGGTGGTCGGATGGTCGGCGCCGCAGATGAAGACCAGGGCCTTAGCCAAGCGCCCCATGGCTTCGCGGTCAATCGTGCTCTCGTCCATGCGGGGCCCCAAAGTTGAACGTGTCATTAGCGCAAAAATCATGGCGTACGGGCGGCGGCTTGCGTCTTCGGCCGCAAGAGGAGGTAGATGGCGACCGAGCCAGCCAGCAGCACCCCGGCGATGGCCGGCGCCTGCCAATCTCCGGTCGCTACCCGCACCACCAACAAGGCCATGCAGACGAGCGCCCCAAGCGCCGGAATGGCGGCCGGAATTTCGAAATAGCCGGCCTGCTCGCCCTTCCGCCGCTTGAGGATGAACAGCGCCCCGTTCACCACGGTAAAGACCAGCAGAAGCAGGAGCACGGTCGCCGCGGCAAGCTCGGCGATGGTGCCAAACAGAGCGAGCGGCGCCACCACCAGGAACAGCGCGGCAATGGCGATATGGGGTGTGTGCCTCTCGGCGTGGACATCGCCGAGACGGAGCGGCAGCAGGCCCTGATGCGCCATGCCGTAGATCAGGCGAGATGCCGTGACGTAATTGACGAGCGCGGTGTTGGCCACAGCGAACAGCGTAATGGCGGTGAACACGATGGGCGGAATGAGAGGTGCCGCCCGGCGCACGACCTCGGTGATGGGGCCAGGCGCCTCGGCAAGCTCGGGCCACGGCACGACCGAGACGGCGGTGACCGCGACGGCGATATAAAGGACCGCGGCCATGCTCATGGCGAGCACGAGGCCAAGGGGAATGGTTCGCTGCGGATCGCGGCACTCCTCGGCGACATTGAAGGTGTCCTCAAAGCCGATGAAGGCGAAAAGGTAAGCACGGCGCCCTGCACCAGGATCAGCCATTCGCCTTGCTCGGCGGCGGCCGGCGGCATCTCCAGATAATCGACGCTTCCCCAATAAGAGAGGCCGACCGCAACGACGAGAATGAGCCCAGCTGCCTCGACCAGGGTGCAGAGCACGTTCACCCACATCGATTCGCGAATGCCTCTGAACACGATGCCGGCGAGCACGAGCAGGAAGCCGAGCGCGAGCCACCAAAGAGGAATGCTCTCCAGGTCAAAGAGCACCGCGAGGTTGGCGGCGAACACGCGCGACTGCGTGGCGACCGAGGTCAGTCCCGAGCAGACCAGCGCAAGGCCGACCACGAAGCTCGAGCATGCGGCAGGCCGAAGGCGCGCTCGGTGACGTAAGCCGCGCCTGCGGCGCGCGGATAGCGCGATCCGAGCGAGGCATAGGAAAGCGCGGTGAGCAGCGCTGCGATGAGCGCCACCACGAAAGCGAGCCAGACGGCATTGCCCTACCTGGCCGGCGGCCTTGCCGATCAGCCCATAGATGCCGGCGCCGAGCATGCTGCCGAGGCCGTAAAGAGCGAGCTGCACCGGGCCGATGGAACGGTGCAGCTGCAGGCCGCTCCCGCTCTTTAAGTGGACGCGTTTCCGTGCTGGTCAAAAGATCGCCTAGCTCTTCAGCCGGTAGCCGGTCTTGAAGATCCACCACACCAACGGCGAGGCAGATCAGAAGAAACAGGATGGTCATGGCGAGGCTCAAGCCCACGCTCACATCGGCCGTGCCGAAAAGCTCCAGCGGAAGCCGCTCACGAGATAGACCACGGGATTGAACAGCGTCACCTTCTGCCAGAAGGGCGGGAGCACGCTGATGGAATAGAAGGTGCCGCCGAGGAAGGTGAGCGGGGTGATGATGAGCAGCGGCACGATCTGCAGCCGCTCGAAGCCGTCGGCCCAGATGCCGAGCACGAAGCCGAACAGGCTGAAGGTCACGGCGGTGAGCACCAGGAACAGCGAGCATGAACAGCGGATGCTCGATGCGGATCGGCACGAAGAAGCAGGCGGTGCCGAGGATGATCAAGGCCGATGATGATCGATTTGGTCGCCGCGGCGCCGACGCATAGCCGATGACGATTTCGAGATAGGATATCGGCGCCGACAGGATCTCGTAGATGGTGCCGGCAAAGCGCGGGAAATGAACGAGCAATACGTGGC
>ERZ1370068.9275-contig-8063_pt1 | contig 43180 bp, 84 predicted proteins | sample MGYA00561227_ERZ1370068 | MGnify/ENA primary metagenome ERZ1370068 (study PRJEB38410, sample SAMEA6850437) | metagenome | study: Metagenomic assessment of the ecological functions of the soil: analysis of the soil microbiota associated with the... | reverse complement strand
ATTGTACTTCGTTCAGTTACGTATTGCTGCTGTAACAATCTGTAATATTTCGTGATCGGGTCTAACAATATACTTTTCTACTGACTTAGAAGTAGAAGTTTGTATATGGAAAGTTACTTTCGCTTTCCCCGTCGAGATCAAAGGGTTAGGTCGTTGAGTGACGTGTCATACGGATGTGCCAACCGCTATCTTTACGTGTACATATGGGAGATCGTAAATGCTTTTACGTGTAGTGGAAATAAACATCAGAACGTGCACAACCCTATGTCGAGGCAACCCCAGGTTATTCACGGTTTGTTCTGTGACTTTAGTCCTAGGTTGTTCCTGCGCTGTTCCTGCGCTGTTCTACTTTGTTCTCTTTTACAACCTGAATAGGACCGGATTCCTAGCGGTCACCTTTTGTTCTACTCTGTTCCCTACTTTGTTCTAATAAATAAATATCAGGGCGTGCACAACCGCCTCTTGCAACCGACCCCCGCCCCATCAGAGCGTGCACAATCGCCTCTTGCAACCCTAACTCGGGGAGACCCCGCCCCCGCCCCCTGGATTAATTTTTGGACCCCGAGCACAAAATTCGCACTCACTTCAGACTTCATAATAAATATTTATTTTTGCCATGACCTTTTACGTACTAAACAATAAATATTTGTAGGGTTAGGACAAAAAAGCCCCGGTCGAGCACCGGGGGCAGTCAGGGAGGAAAACGGAGACCGTCAGAGCTTACTTCTTACCATGGGCCGGGGTAGAATGCGAGTCTGCCCGTGGGGTAGGCAAGGGCCTCTTGTGTTTTACATCTTCTACATCTTTAGTAGGAACAGAAGGAAGTTCAGGAATAGGGAGAAGATTGGGGTCGTGCGGATCGAGCTCCTCTTCCGTCGGTTGCACATGCTTGAAGTTTGCTTTGTGCGGAGAGACGGATAGAACTTCCTCGCTGTCTCCGAAGATGATGGTGGAGGTTTTGGTGACTGCTTCAATTCCGAGGTTGGCCGGAGAAGTCGCGGTGATCCGCATCCACGCATGACCATCTCGGTCCGGCCCAGGAGCCTCGTGCCGCCCGAAGGCGATAAAGACACCCGTATGCGGGTCGTGAATTTCCTGTGGCTTGCAGGTGAACAGGGAAGACAAGTCGGTCATTATCTACGCTCCATAAAGAGGACACATTGTTCTCGCACAGGAGGACACCTGCCACAGCCTGCCGGGAGACACAATGGCTAAGGAATCTTTCGACTTGATCAGCTCCGTCCTTCGCGGCGGGGCCTACGACCCCGATACGCAGGAGCTAGACCTCAGCTTCTCTTCTGGTCGGACCTACACGCTGCGCAACGTCGCCCCTTCGGTGGTGGATGAGTTGCGCAATGCGTCCAGCCCCGGCGCCTAGCTCAAGGATCGGATGAAAGGCCGCTACTGAATAGAGCGGCGCATCGAAGATGCGGAGTTTACTTATGGGAAAGGTAGAAGCCCCTGAGGGTCTGCCCGTGGGGAAGGCCCCCGGACAGTCCCTCCGAAGGCATGTCTTCGGACACCCCCAAGGGGAATTTCGCAACTGGCCCGATCAACGACTGCAGAGTTACGAACAGAGCCTTTATGACCGCGAGGTTTCCGGTTACGACGTATGGATGGAGCGTGACCGCGTGCTGTGGGAGATGCATCTTAGGGGTATGTCCTGGACATCCCGAGGAGGCAAGCCGATCCTGTGCGTCGGCTTCGACGGCGTGATACACTCCTATACGAGCCCGTGGACGGGGCCTTGCAACATCTCCGATCCTCCGGTGGATGGCGCGCTGAAGTTTCTTCAGGAGGCCACGGAGCACTTTCGCGTCCACGTCTTCTCCAGTCGGTCTCATGAGCCCGGCGGCGTAACCGCTATGAAGGCTTACTTGCATTCGAGGTCCGACGAGTGGAGGGCTTGGATGGACTTGATCGAGTGGCCCTTGACGAAGCCCCCGTTTGCGGTAGCCTTGGACGACCGCGTGTTGACGTTCACGGGGCAGTGGCCTTCGATGGAGACATTAAAGAGCTTCAAGCCGTGGAACAGGAAATGATAGTTTCAAGGATGTTGAACATGCCAAAGAAATCAAAGTCGAGCTTGAAGGGTAGGACTGTTGGTTCTGCTAAGGAAACCAAGCCTGTGAAGTTTGTTCCGAAGCAGGAGGCGCGGGCGAGCAAAGGGCCTGCCCACGGGCAGATCAAGAGGGGTAAGTGATCGACTTATCTGCCAAGTCTCAATTGGAACAGGCCATCATCCGGCTTGCTCCCAATGTCAATCCATACAACGCACATAGGACTCTCTTTGCGCACAGGCACCCGAACCAGACGCCTGATTTCCACTTTAGAATCATCGAAGACCTACACGGGTCATCTCGACGTGTTCTCCTCCTCGCTTTCCGTGGCGCAGGAAAAAGCACTCTTGCTGAGGAAGCCATCACGATCGGAGCTTGCTGGCGACGTTTTCGAAATCATATTATCATTGGAGAAAGCGCAACAAGAGCTTGCGAGCGCCTTGCGGCTATTAAGCACGAGCTCGATTTTAACCCGTACATCCGCACCGTATTTGGCGACCTCCATGGACCTACTTGGAACGAAGACAAAATCGTTCTCACCAACGGAGTAGTGATACAGGCGTTCGGGAGAGGCCAGTCGCTACGCGGGACGAAGCATGACGATCAGCGGCCGGACCGCTGCCTGATTGACGACATCGAGGATGAGGAAAGCGTCAGCTCCCCGATCAGAGGAATAAGACTCATGCGTGGTTTATGCGCACCTTGGTCCCTGCTTTGGCTCCAGACGCCCGTATTCATATTCTTGCTAATCTTCTTGATCCCGATTGCCTTGCTATGCGGCTTGAAAAAGGTGGTGGATGGGACGTACATAGATACCCCTGGGAGTACCTTACGAACGAAGGTGATCGGCGTGCGATGTGGACTGATCGTTTTAGCCTTGCTCACATCGACCGATCCCGTAAAGAATACGAACGAGCCGGGATGCTGAATGAGTATATGCAGGAGTACATGGTCGAGGCAGTCGATCCCTCGACGCGAGTGTTCAGCCGCAGCATGTTCAAGGTGGAGCCTATTGTAAGAACATGGCACCCTACATATGCGATGTACGATCCGGCGAGGACGGTGAAAGCGTCGAGCGCACATACTGGCAAGGTGGTGTTCTCGTGGGTTGGCACGAAACTCATAGTGTGGGAAGCGGAGGGCGAGCTATGGATGCCGGACAAGATAATAGAGGACATATTCAAGACAGCGGAACAGTACAACCCGATAAAGATCGGAGTGGAAAAGGATGGTCTGGAGGAGTTTTTGCTGCAGCCACTTCGGGCAGAGCAAATTCGTCGGGCCACAATTATCCCTGTGGTCGGGTTAAGTGCCCCTGCTGGGAAATTGGCCTTCATCCGTTCACTGCAACCCTTTTCGTTTCAGGGGAATTGATTTTTGCAAAAGAGTCTACCCACGCTAGAAACACAATTGCTGAGCTTTCCTACTGGGCGGATTGACGTTCCTAATGCTCTTGCTTACGCGCTTCGTATGAGACCTGGGTTAGCTATCTATGATAACTTTGGTTTCAACAATGTTCAGGATGATATCGATGTTCAGCGTAACACGGCATCGTATCTCGCGCTCAATGCTACTCGCCTCTACTGTACTGGGGTGCTGGCGCAATTGGTCGGAGGAACGATTCGAGTTGTCGGGGCTTTCGTTCGAGAGGGAGAGCCCGGTAGCTCTGTACGAGAGCTTATCGTGGAAGCCGGCTTACTGGCAGGAGGAAGTTGCAGCTCTATGCTCCTGCTGAGCACTGGGGGCTTATGACTCGATCGGCTTGCGGGCGGCAGTCAGGAGAACAGATAAACGCTTGTCTATGGGAGGGCCTGTTGCCACTGGGCGTGAAGAAATCCGTAAGCACCTGGAAAGCATCGCGCATGGGCAATCTTCTCTAGTCGTGTCCTCTACGGCTTCCTGGGCCTTGAACGCCTTTGCCGGGGGCTACGCCACGTCGATCGTCAAAAGTCGGGTAGGAGAGGGCGGGGCGGACGAAGGCATCTACAAGGTGCTCATGGAGGGCTTCGAAAGTTTCATGGCTGTGATCGGCAACGCAGCCTCTAGTGACGACAAGCCGAATTATGCTATAGATAGCGCTTCGGGGCGGCGGTATTTGACCGCGCGCCCGCAGAATGTTGAAGTCAAGAGACGAAGCTATGATAATAAGATATTGTAAGTTATGTGATTTGGAGATGGAGCACATAGAAAGCGATCCTGATGTTGGTATTGTAGGAGGGTGGTACTGTGAACATTGTGCTATTTCGTATGATGATTGGGATTATTATGAGAGTGACCTGTGATGGCGAAACGAAAATCTAAAGAAGACGTAAATTACACCGATCTTGCTCCTAACCCTGAAGAGATGTGTGAGGGGTGCAAGTTTTTTATTAATGGTGAGGCTTGCGCCAAAGTTGTAGGTAGGATTTCCCTGAAGGGTGGTGCGAGCTGTATGGGGAGAAGGAAGACCCTGCGGATCGAGGTAAGGAATTGGGCGGGGATGAGAAGATTCGCGAACAAGTGCTGAAGCTAGCCAAGCGAGTCGACAAGGCGTTCATGGATCAGTGGGAGCGGGGAATGATCAGTGTGATTATTGGGATATTTATAATTGTGTTCTTGGTGCTAAGCAGGGATATAGCGGCAACTCTCAAGTTTTTGTCCCGATCGTCAGGAAGCGGTAGACGCGCGGAAGACGCGCTTTGTCAATCAAATTTTTCCCCGTTCACAAAGAAACGTCGAGTGCATTACGAGCGATGCGAAGCCGTTTCACATAATGGCTCTCTTGGAGCATTACATTAGGAAGACGCGGCTCCGAACGCAGGTCATGCCCGCGCTCATGATCAATGGGGATATCGAGGGGCAGTACAATTTATATGTCGGCTGGGAGGATTCTGAAAGGCATGTTGTCTATCGAACCAAGGCTAAGATCGAAGTTGAGGGTGAGGCTAGTGATGTGGATGATCCAGAAGCGGACGACGACATGGAGGAGCAAGTCATTGTACACCAAACTCCGACTGTCGAAGCTCTCTCTGATACTGATGTTGTTATCCTTCCTGTTTCTGCCAATTCTGTTGGTGATGCGCTTGCTAAGGGGGAGTGGTGGCAATCAAGCGAACATGGTCGGAAGAACGGTTGAAGCAGGCCATTGACGATGGGGATGTAGACAAAGAGATAGGCGATCTTCTCGAAAACGACATGGGGGTGTATGGGACTGGGCAGGATGGTGATCCCAAGACTTCCAAGAAACATATTGACGCTGCGGGTATTACGTCTAGTGGGGATGGGAAGTCTATTGTTGTTTATGAAATGTACTCACGTTTGAAAGTCAGGGGCGAACGCAGGCTTTGCAAGATTTACTATGCTGGGGGGTTGGAAGGGAAAGAACGGGTTCCCAGCGTGCGGTTGAATCCTTACTGGAACGACAAATGTCCTTTACTCTCGGCTGCACAAAACAAATTGAGCGGATCATTCAAAGGGGCGTCCAAGATTGGGGCTGGCGTGGACAAGCTTCAATACGGTGCGAACGATGTGGTAAATCAGGGCTGGGATTCTGCTTCCTACGCGCTCTTGCCGATCGTTATGACGGACCCGACGAAGAATCCCCGAACCGGGTCGATGGTTCTTAACCTCGCTGCGATATGGGAAACTAATCCTAAGGACACGCAATTTGCTCAGTTCCCTCCGCTCTGGAAAGACGCTTTTCAAATTGTGGCTTCGGCAAAGACTGAGATTTTCCAGGTGCTATCTGTATCACCTGCTGCTATTGCGCAGTCTACCGGGCAGAAGGTAAAGCGCAATCAGGCAGAAATTGCCAATGAGCAACAAGTTGACATACTCAGTACAGCCGATGTTTGCACTAATATTGAAGATGAAATTCTGACCCCTCTGTTGCGCTGGTTCGTCGATTTGGACCACCAATTCAGGGAAGAGGAAATTACTGTCGTCGAGTATGGACAGATGGGGATTGCGGCGAAGTTAGAAGAGATTCCGGTGATCGAGTCTTCGCGACGATTTGAATTCAGATGGTTTGGAGTGGAGGCGGCGCGCAATGCGCAAGCCATCCAGCAGCAGATTTCGGCTATCAACGTGGTTAAGGGCATCCCGCCGGATCAATACAAGGGGAGGGAAATCAACCTTGTTCCGGTGATCAGCCTGCTGATCGAGAATGCTTTTGGGTCTCGTATGGCTCCTGAGATTTTCAGGGATTTGAAATCCAAGCTGTCCATGAGCCCGGAGGAAGAGAATCGTTACCTTGCGTTGGGGATTGCGCTGCCTGTTCATGAGTTGGATGAGGATCAGCAGCATATGCAGGTTCATGCCCAGGACATGGAAGACGGCGATCCTACGGGGGCTCGGCGGGAGCACATGATGCTGCATCGGGCGCAGATGAACATGAAGATGCAGGCTCAGATGGCTCAGATATCGGGTATGCAGCGGGGGCCGCCACCGGGTGGCGGGCCACCTCAAGGGGCTCCTGGGGCTCGCCCTGGGGCTGCGGCGGGGCCTCCTAAGGGTGGACAGCAACCTCCTGGGGCTATACACTCGGATAGGATGCAAGACGCTTCGGCAGCTCCTCGGAGGTAGCGCATGTCTGATGTTCAAGCGTTTATGATTGCTTTATCCATTATTTTAGCCGGGGTGGCGATCGGTGTGGCGCAGCAGCTTTCTCCCGCCAACGTCAACGGCTGTATTTATTTTGCTACGCCGGGTACTCTGACTGATCGGCAGTCCACGGTTCTCACATGCGACAGCACTGGCAAGCTGAGAGTAACGACAACTTTCTAAGGGGTATTAAAATGAATAACGTTTCTGCTGTTGTTACCGTTCCTGTTGTTTCTGCTTGGTACTCCAAAGTTAATTGGACTCAAGTTGCTGGTCCTATTGTTTCGATTGTTACAGTGATAGTGGCGGCCTTACCGCCAGCATATGCTGCGTATGGGGTGCTCGGGGTGCAGATTTTACAGTCTCTTTTGACTTCTTACTTCAAGACGTTCCAGACAACGAGTATCACGCCATCATCGGCTGCTAAGGTGTAGGAGAAATACAACATGAAAAAGTTTTTTATGATCGCAGCGCTTGCGGCCTTCCCGGTTGCGTCCTACGCACAGGATGCTTCTGCCGGGCTCTCTTCACATTCGTTCTGTGAACAGTTGACGGACTTTGCGTGGAAATGTCCAAAACCTACTCGTGCCGAAGGGCCGCCAAAGTGTTATCTCTTTGGAGACGACCAGATTTGTGACCGGCCCCTCAGCGCAGTGCCCCAGGTCACGTACACTAAGCCGTCCAACTGCGGCTGGAACAAGGCTGGCAAGTACGCTTGTTGGTAGGAGAGCGTAGGTGGCAATGATTCCTGCATGGTATCTGTTCGTAGCTTTTGTCGTAGGGTTTGGGCTTGGCTTGATGACTCTGATCATCGTCTTGCTTTGGGGGCGCGATCGAAGTTAGAGGGGTGTCTTGGAGGAAATGATGCCCGATGCTTTTGTTATAGAAATGTGCGCTGTAATATCGGCTATAGCTGCAACATTAAGTTGCGTAGGTTTCTTAGTTCTTAACTTTAAGATATCGATTGTCCATCGCGAAACCAACTCGATGAAAGATGAACTTGTGAAGGCAGCACGAGCGGAAGGAGCTAGGCAGGGGAAGGACGACGCCACTGCTGCTGTGAAGGCTAGTGGTAGGGAAATGGGGTGAAATTAGGCTAGTTGACTTTTTGTTCTCTTGGACGGATTATAGTCCTTCGCCTTGCAGGCGTAACCTGCCCCCGAGTTGTGCTCGTGACCGCACAGGAGAGTGGACGTGTCAGGAATCCCGGAAGACAACGAACTCGATTTGACTGATGACGAACTTATCACTGATCCCGTGGATGAGCCTGGGCCAGAGGATGAGCCTGAGCCAGAGGATGAGCTTGACGAGGATGGTGAGCCTGCTGAGTCGCAGGAAACAGCGCCAGTTGCAGATGACGGCGGTTCTCGTAGATCACCTTCCCGTTCGGGCCGGCAAATCGCTACTCTTCGCGAGGGACGGCGACAGCAGAATGAAGAGCTTGCCCAGCTTCGCAGGGAAATTGCAGAGCTGCGCCAGGGACGGCAGCAGCCTGCCCAGCAGCAGGAAGACCCTCGGGTGGAGCAAGAGCGTTTGGCGCTCATGTCTCCCGAAGAGAGGATGGAATATCGGGTTGATCGCTCGCTGCGCTACCATCAGCAGCAGACGAGCCAGATGGTTTTCAACCTTCAGGCCCAGCAGGACAAAGCCGCTTGGGATTCTCGCACAGGCAACGATAAGCTTCGTTCGAAGCTTGCAGCGGATGTTGAGCGCGAGTACGCAGCTTGCATCGCTCGCGGTCAATACCTCCCCGTGAAAATATCTACACCTACCTCGTCGGACAGCGGTTCATCGCTAACCGGGGAAGAGTGACAAAGCCACTCGCAGGGTGGAGCGTGAACGAGTTCGTCCATTTTCGGGGCGGGGTGATGTTGTACAGGAACGCCGAAGCTCGGGGCGGGGTGCCGTACGCACTACTGAAGATTTCGAGCGGCGTTTTGGTAACGAGCAAATCTGAAGCGGTGGGCATCCCCGCCGCTAATTTTGGAGCGCGGTGATGCCTACCAACATTGCTTCACAGTTTTCTGGCGATATATCTCAGTATATTGCGGATAAAACAACTTCCTCTTGTTCGTAGACAACTTGTTGTTTACCAATTTGGTGATCCGGCGACGCTGCCAAAAGGATCGGGTACGACCTACACGGCAAGCCGATATCAGCGTGTCCCGCTGCCTTTTGCGCCACTCTCGGAAGGGGTTCCTCCGCAAGGGCAGTCGATGACTCTTCAACAGGTGTCGGCGCAAGCGCAGCAGTGGGGTGATAAGATCACCATCACAGACGTTGCGGAGATGACGATCAAGCACCCGCTGTTTAAGAAGGCCCAGGAATTGATTGGCCTTCAGGTGGCGGGAAACGCAGGAACGAAATACTTTTCAGAATCTTCTCGGGGTAGTCAAATTAATTATGTCAACACCCGTGGTGCTCGTGCTTCTCTTGCTGTTGGTGATGTCCTCAATCCACATGAAATCAATCGTGCGTCAGCCATGCTGATTAATCTCGGCGCTCCGCGTTTTATGGGCGACGAGATGACGGATATGAAGCTGCAAGCGGATTCGGGTGGGGCTAAGGCTTCGAACAATCCGCGTAAGATGCCTCACTACGTCGCTGTTGGGCATCCTTTCCCGTTTGGCGATCTTTCTGAAAATCAAACGATCGTGACGGCATGGAGCTACAGCGATCTCAACCGGCTTTACAATTACGAAGCCGGTGAGTGGCGGGGCATCCGTTTTTGTCAGACGAACATGGTTCCGACGTTTACCGGGGTAGCGCAAGTTAATCCGGTGGCGGTTGGCGGTGGTTCTCTTCCGGCGACGAACTATTTCATTGTCATAACCGGATCGGATACGCAGAATCAGTACGAGATCTCGTATTTATCAGGTTTCGAATTCTACGGCCGTTGGCGCTGCTGGCGCCTTGCAAGTGACCATGCCGGCTACGGCAGGGTTTACTTATAGTGTGTATGTTGGTACGACCAACACGCCGTTTAATCTTGGCCTTTCAGCTTCAGGGCCTACAGTGGGGCCGCTGGCTGGGCAGGCTACGCAGCTCGCGCCGGGTGCTGTGGTGACAGTGACGGGAATCGGGTTGGCACAGACGCCGCCAGCGGCGCTGGCAACGGGCGTGACGGTGTATCCTACGTTCATTTTTGGACGCGGGGCTTATGCACAGGTGGTTCTCGATAGCGTCAAGATGACGTATCTCAAAGAGCCGGATAAGTCCGATCCGCTCAATCAGCTTCGGGTGATCGGGTGGAAGAACTTTATGGAACGCTGATTTCAGAATCAGCAGTTCTTCATGCGGATCGAGAGCACTTCGGCCTTTACGTCAACCTTTGGGTGATAGCATGTCTTATAGGATTACGTACCAAGTGAATGTGGATTGGGTTGGTGACGGCATGGGGTCGATGGGGGCGCTACCGCGGTCTCGGTGGGGATGGCAGCGGCCGGTGGCGCGCAACGAAAGACGTTCTTTAATGCAACGCCGGCCGGGCAGATGACGAAGACGTTCGTGGCGGGGGATGTCACCACGCTCACTAACGCCATGGCGGCGGATATTGCAGCGCAGATGAACGTGTGCCGGCCAACCTCGCGCAGATTCAGAACTTCTCGACGGGCACAGGCTGATGGCAACGAGTACGCTTGGCACGACTGCGCAGACTTCTCTTACGTCTTTGGTCAATAGTGGAGCTATGAACACCACTGATCTTGCGACAATTGCGCAGGGGATTAAGGATGATTTGAACGTGGCGCACCCGATCTTTCCGGGGGCTTACGCGCAGAACGGGCTTCTTTATGTCCCTAGTCGGGGGTTTTGAAGGTTCTTCCGGGGGATTTTGTAGGAATAGATTCCCAGGGATGGCCGATCCTTGTGTCGGCAAATTCCATTGCGAACGCAGCGTGGATACACACATGAATGCTATACATTTGTATAGGGATGGTGACTATGTTGTGGTTTCCGTGGAAGTGGAGAAACACTGGGTTCCGGTGATTCGAGAATTTATTGGTTCTCCATTTAGTCATATTGTGGAACCCTCGGGTATACAACGGTGTGCATATGAGCAAAAAGACAATCCGTTTGATCGGACAAGTCTTCCGTTCAACCTTCAGATTTTGACTGACGAAGAGTTGCAGGAGCTTCGCGCGGAAGCACGGACGACGGTTCTTGCCGAGTTGTCCAAGGCAGCTCGGGATGAATATCTCCAAAAGATGATCAAAGAGGCCCGTTCCGATCATATTGCAGACGAGGAAGTTCTTCATGTTCAGATCGAGGTAGCGCCATGGTCTCCTGGAATGATGATCGATGGAACACAGTATTTCCATGGGTATACGTACCAAGTAAAGAGTCTTCTAGCATGTGTGCTGTTCGAACAAATGTGGAGGACATGGGGAACATCAGGATCAATTGGATGGAAGAGAAGCGGGCAGAGATCGTACCGCAGGCCCCGTAATGTAATGCTTGGTCCTCACAATATTAACACACCAAATTCAGTTCTTTTGGCGGTTTAATTATGCAGGATCTGAAGCCGGGCGACTTGGCGGTTGCCATAACTGTTTCAACGCAGATCCCCCGCAGCGTAGCATCATGCTGCAGACGTATGTGGGGCAAGCAGAGCCAGAAGGGCATTTCAATGCTTTGATGGACAAGCTCGGGCGGGTGAGCGATCGGCAGGAAGCGTTTTTACAAGCTGAAGGATTTGAAGCTTGGACTGGCGCATGAAAAGAAGCTTATGGGGCAGCTTGTAGAGGACTACACGCGGATCGAAGGGCGGTCTCAGGAAGCGTGGGAACGGGCTAACAAGAGAGGGCAGCACAAGCTCAGTCCGCAGGAGGAACAACAGAAGGCTACGGCGGAAGTGAATATCAAGCGTTATCGAGAGAGCGTTGCCAAGATTGAAAATGAGATCGCGGAGTACGAGGAACTTCTGAATGGGCCTGCAAGCACAACAGATTTGCAGTCTGGCTAGGCAGGCAGCGAAGTGCCCTGGATTCACTTCGCAAAGTGGGCAGTTTTTGAACTCATGCCTGCAAGATTTATGCATGAATTGGGATACCGACGCCGGGATGGGCACGGCAACGTACACTACGAGCACGACAAACACTCTTCCTGCCGACTATCTTAGGACTCGCGTAGTTGACGGAAAGGACGATATATTTTACACAATAAGTGGGGTTCCTTACCCTCTTATTCAAGTTACACAAGCTGAAATGGACTGGTTTGTTACTACTCCTGGGTTTCAAGATTTTCCTCGGTTTTATTCTACTAATCTCTCTGTTTCTCCTGCTACTTTTGACGTTGTGGCCTCCGCCCTCGGGGCAGTTCCCGTTACGCATCGCTATCAGCGTAAGATGCCTGACATAGCTACGCCTGAGACTTCTACGACTGTGCCGTGGTTTCCCAACACGCAGATTTTGATCTGGTGGACTGCCGGGCTTTTGATGGGGCTTACAGGGGATACGAGAGAGCCAGAATACTCAGGGGATGACGAGGAACGCTATCCGCTTGGGGCGCTTACGTTGCTTAAAAAGTACCTTCGCAATGCCAGTGACCGGGAGGGGGCTGTAAAGACAGTTGGGCTTGATCGCCGCCGCTTTGGGCGTAATTTTGATCGTTTGAAGAATACTAAGAATATTGGGTGGTGACATGTCGCTGCCCGGCACTCCCCCTTCCTTTTACGCCCCACGGAGCCTCGGATACGATTGATTCTGTCTACGGCATTTCCTGGGGCCATGGCAGCGCTTCAGAACCTCATACCCGATCCTACTACCAAGGGGCTTTGGCAGTGCAGGCCCGCTGCGGTGAGCATCACAAATCTCGCTTCTCACGGGTTTGTTAATGCGTCATTCATTTCTTGCCTTGTGGTGATTGGAACGCGTGTTTATGGAATGGTGTCCACGACACGAAATGCAGGCCACGACGAGCCTTTTTGTTACGATGTTCCAAGTAATACTTTTATTCCTATTACTGGAGTAACTAACGCTAACACTCCTACAAGTCCGAATACGTTTGGAGATTGGAACCCTCCTACCATGGTTTTGGTGGGCTCCAAGATTATTGTGGCGCATCCTGGGTTTAACCGGATCGGCAAACGCTATTTCGGTGTTATTGATGTTTTGAACCCGTTTGCTTTGACGTGGACGGCTACGAACACAGCTCCTACGGCGCTTGTGTTCCCTCCTCAATGGGTGGCAAATTTCAATGGACGGTGCTACTTCCTGGTTAACCCTCCTAATCAGCAGCCAGCGGCCTATTTTCTGATCCTCTTCAACCTCTAGTTATTACAAATGGTAATCAAATTCTCTACTTTTCAAGATAATACTTCTTTGACATGCGCGGCAGGGCTTTCATTGAAGTAACCAGCTTGGGGGATTGTCCAGTCTTTGATGGTGTTCAAGGGTGTGGATAATATTTACCAAGTCATAGGGGACGCGGCATTTGGAACGTTGACTGTAAATTCTTTGAATGTGGCTACAGGGACGTTTGCTCCTAATTCAGTACAGTCGACTGAGAAGGGGCTTATGTTCATGGCTCCTGATGGGGTTAGACTTATTGATTTTAATGCCCATGTTAGCGATCCCATTGGAAAGGATGGAGATGGAATAACTGTTCCTTTCCTTTTCGCTATCACACCCTCTCGGTCGGCGGCAGTGTACAACGGGGGGATTTATCGTGTCCAAGTCAAGAACGGGTCTATGGCGGGGGCTCCGCAGCAAGATTGGTGGTACGATACTGTTCGTACTCTTTGGTCAGAGCCCGCACACGACTGGGATGTCTCTTGGGCAGCCATATCATAACACGTTTTTAATAACTCTACAAAATGGTGGAGCCAGTATTTTTCAGTCGGATCAAACGCAGTCCATTACGAGTACATTTGTTGAAAATGGTATTCAGCTTACTTACACATGGTTGACTTCATTGCTTCCTGATACCGATCAAATGTCGGAAGTGGCTGTCATAGAAACGACGCTCCACATGGCTCTTGTGTCGGGGCAAGTGGTGACTTGCACGGCTGTAGACCAGGACAGCATCGTGCTTGACCAAGTGACGATAACGGGTTCAGGCACGGCAACATTGTGGGGGCAATTTAATTGGGGGCAGGCTCCGTGGGGTGGAACGACGCGGAACAACGCTCTTTTTCCCGCCGTTTAGCGTGGACACAGCCCCTTGTTTTTCGTAGGATGCAGCTCGCAGCAATGGGTAATTCTGCTTCTGCATTGAAGATTGGCCGGCTTCACTTGAAATATCAGATTCTCGGTTATCTTCAGCAAGACGATCAGAATAGCGTCCCACTTCCATTCGAGTTGGATAAGAGCACATTGAGGAGGCCCCGATGTTCTTGGCTAGAGCACTGTTAGTGCTTCTTTTGTTGTGCTCGCCGTCTCACTCTCCAGTCGAGCGGCGGCTTTGTGACGGGACAGGTTCTTACATCGGCTCAGCTCAATGCTGCTTTTGCGTTGAAAGCAGATTACCCTGTTGTGTCTCCTTTTACTCTCCCGGCGCTTGGATTTTGAGTTGGAGTGGGCAGAATACTAATCTATGCAGTATTGGAATGACAGGACTTTTGTTATCTCAACTTCTACAGTAACTTGTAATGCACAAGGTAACATTCTTCTTAATCAAATAACGGCTGTGGGATTACTTCAGACGTTTGGGACTACAGGGCAGATTAATGAGCTTCGTCTGCAGCAGGCTGCTGGTCTTTATTCCAGTATGTATGTTGATGGAACTAGTGTTTTTTATTCTAATAATGGCACAGGGTCCATGTTCTTTCAGAATCTGGGAAATGGGAACATATTTTTTGATAATAACACTAGCGCTCCAATAGTATCCATGCTTAATTCGGGGGCCTTACAGTTTAATTTTTACACGACCGCTGGGGTGTTGAAGAACGACGCTAGTGGCAATGTGACTCTCAACCGGGGTTGAGCGTGACGAAAACGGTGCGAGCAAGTGGGGGTGCAGGAGATTGCACTCTCATATTTAATACTGGGGTTCTGACGGGTGGATCATGCTAACTGAGGAGTGGAGTAGATGTCAGTACTTACAGTTCTTTCTCTTGCTGGGAACATCGAAATTTATGTGGATGACCAGCAACTAGCTACGTTCGTCATTCCGAAAGGAGGGCTTAATTTTGTTAATCCACAAGGTATTGGGATATTGACCTTGTATGGTAACGGGGGTAGCTCAAGTTCCTGGCCTCGCCAAGGCCGGTGGAGGGCGTGTCCATGTCGATGCAGACGGCTATCTCAGCGTTGTCTAGTTTGATGGTCATGGCTACGCTCTCAGCTCAGCCGTTCACAAGTCCGGGGACAAGTGACCTGATTGGCCCCCTTCAGTTCCCAGCGTGACAACGCTGCCAATGACGCTGCGTTGTGTCGAGCTAATGTGCTTGCGTTGCAGGAAGAGATCGAGGCTTTGAAGAAGCAGATAGCGGAGCTGAAATGAAACGGGTTCTACTTGGTTTCTTATTTTTCTTATGGACCTCGCTTGCTTCTGCTGGCGTGTCTTGCAACGGTGCCTTTCACGTTTGTCAATGGCACCACGGCGGACGCCAATCAAGTCAATGCGGACTACGCGGCTCTCGTGGCGTGTCTTCTCAATGCGGCTGCAGCGGGGAATAACAACGACATTACAGCGCTTCTTGCGTTGAGCACCCCCGTTGTCGCTTCAGCGGGTGGGTCCACCCTCTACGTGGGGGCAACATCAGGAGGTAGCGCCAATGCACAGACACTTGCAGCAGCGGTTCCTACAGGGTTCGCTCTTACGCGTGGAAATAGTGTTGTTTTTATTGCTGGTTTTACTAATACTGGATCGTTGCAGCTTAACGTGAACAGCACGGGGCTTGTTAATCTGTACCGGCAGACGCCTTCAGGTCCGCAGGCAATGACGGGTGGGAAGTCATTTCGGGGCAGCTCGTCTTTGCTTTCTATGACGGTACTCAATACGAGATGGTGAGCAATGGCCCACAATTCGGCGGGTTTGGGCCTCTTACGTCCTTGGCTTCGGCGGCAACGTCAGACCTCGGAACGATTGCCAGTCACAATGTTACGTTCACAGGGAACGTAACGATCACGTCTTTCGGGTCCAGCGCTAATGTTACCTACCCGCTTTACAACCTCAATTTTTCTACCGTGCTTGTCCTCACCCATAACGGGACCAGCTTGATCCTTCCGAGTGCAACGAACATCACAACGGCGAGTGGAGACAATGCAGTTGCTATGTATCTCGGCTCGGGGAATTGGCAGGTTATCGATTACCGCAGGGAATGGCACGTCGGTTATCAGCCCGACACCGCTTTGCGGCTTTAGCGGCCTTAATATTAACAATGGGGCTAGTAATTCTATCATCAATTGGTCTTTTAATAATTCTAATCTTATCAATCCCACTGGCAACGTACCGATATTTTCGACGGCGAAATCGGGAACGGTGAATATCACGACGGGGACAGGCGGGACGAGCACGGCGGGGGCATGGATGGGACGAGTCCTGGAAATAACACTTTTACTTATCTCTATGCTATTTATAATGGTACTGCTTGGTCAGCGGTTGGTAGTATCACCACTCCCTCTACTGGCCCCGTGATGCCAGCAGGGTACACGCACCTGTGCTACATGGGGGCGATCAAGACGAACGGATCGGGAAACCTCTACGGTACGCAGATTTCAGGGAATGAGGCTCGTTACGTGTCGGGGGAGCGAATCTCACCACCCTTCCGGTAATTTCTAGCGGGACAGATGGAAGCACGGCTTGCGCTACGGCTACCCCAGGGTTTACGGCGAAGACGATACGGGGGTCATCAGGGGCGGGCATTTGGGTGCCCGCGGGGGCTGTTGCGGGGATTTCACCATATCGGACAACGGCGGGTCCACAGTCGTTCACATGGCGCCAAACACGACTTATGCCGGGGCTGGGGCGACGAATTTGTCCCCCATATACATTCCTGCCGCCCTGGCGATTGGGTCAGCCAACGGGCGTTTGTTGTTTGAAGCGAACACCGTGCAATACTGTTCTGCTACAGCGTTGGGAACAGCTTATGCTTACGGATGGAAAGACGCTGTGAACGCCAACTAGGAGAGCACTAATGAAACGCCTTCTGCCCATGCTGACTGCCCTCTTCGTCTCGGGCGTGCTTGCGCTCGCGGCCAACATCCCCTTGGTTCCTTCGGAGTCCGACATACAGCGAGGCGAGCCAGATTGTTCCTACGCTCAATGCGCTGATCAATCAGCTCAACGGCGCCCCTGGGGGCTACGCTACGCAGCAGATCATCTCTCTCGGGTCGTACTGCCAAAACGCTGCGGCAGGTGGCACGCCGCAGATTTGCAACGGGCAGCGGGGGCAGGTCGCCTTCACTGGCATCACGGTTGCGGCAACGGGGACCAACCAGACGCTCGTGGTCACGGATTCGTCCATTCTCGCAACATCGTCTTGCTTTGGGCAGTGGTCCACGGCTTTCACGGCAGGCTCGGCGCTTGTGATCGCCACCATGGTTCCTACGGCCGGGTCTCTTTCTGTCGTGACGGCGAACGCAGGCGCGACCACCAACGCGGTGACGACGGGAACCTTGTCGTTCTATTGCCTCTGATGTAGACTACATTATCATGTGATCCTTCCCAGGGGCGATGTACCGTTTCATCGCCCCTTCTTTCTAAGAGGAGAAACCTGATGGCGAAGAACGACATGCTGTCCGGCCTTTCGATCAAAAGCCCGAGTGCCAGCGATGCAAGCACCCGTCCGCCGACTACGGCCTCAGTCAAGCAAGACGCTACTCGAAGCTCGACACAGCCCAACCAAGGAACGCTCGGTCCCCGTACTGCCTGATGAGGGATTGACGTTCCAGCGTGAACGGCTCGGAAAGCTCCTGGCAGACCGGGAGCTTTTGCCCTTGATAAGGCAGCATTACCATGAAGTTGACCCAGATCGTGCAAAATACCTTTGTTGACATTAACTGGGATTATTATCTTGCTGCCGATCGTAGCGCTAATCTGGCGGTATTTACTGCCAGGGACGGCAGGGCCTTAGTCGGCTACGTCTTCACTATCGTCGGGCCTCACCATCATAAGCAAGGGCTCCTGACGGGTTCCATAACGATGTATTGGCTGCACCCCGCAAATCGGGTAGGATTGGCGGGTTACAAGCTGTTGCGCGCTAATGAGTCGCTGCTGAAGGAAATGGGTGTGCAGAAGGTTCTTGCTACTCAAATGCTTGGGTTCAAGAACATAGCGGATCGAAAGACAGATATCCTGTTTAAGAGGATGGGGTATGTAGCGGAAGAAATTCTCTATGGGAAGTGGCTGATATGACCAACATGCTCCCTTCTAGCAACGTCAATGTTCCTAATCCGTACCAACTTCAAGGGCAGCAAGCTGCTGATCGCGGCGCTATTCAGGGGACGGAAAACCTTGGGAAGCTACTAATCTCGGGGGGCAGTACCTTCCTGAGTACATGAGCTTCGACTCAATGCGGGAGTGAACAACCCCTATGCAGGGGAGCTACCAGCAAGGTGGGCAACAAGCTGGGCAAATGGGGATGCAGGGGGACAGCAAGCTTATGGGGCCGGTGGGCAGCTCATGAGATCAAGGGCTGGGAATGCTGCCCGATGTTTCGGCGCTTCTCAGCATGGGTTTTGATCCTCAGCGAGGCTTACTATGGCCGGCAAGCGCAGAGGACTATGGATCAGCAGAATGCTGTCAACGCTATGAGTGGTGTTGGTGGTACACCTTACGGTGCCGGTGTTACCGGCAACACCATGTCCAATTTCAATATTGATTGGCAGAATTCGGCTTTGCAACGGGCTCTTGCGGGGCACAAGGGGCCGGGGGTTTGTATGGTAATATCGGCCAAGGGGTCGGGCAAGGCGCTGGGCTTCAGGCAGGCGGCATTCAAGAGTATCTTCAAGGAGCTGCTACGCCTTACAATGTGTTTTCTGGGATCAACGCAAATCAGCTTGGGTTGCTTGGACAAGCTGGTCAGTATGGCAACATGGCTGCGCAGATTCCCCAGATGCAGATTCAAGATTACATGTCTTATCTCAATCAAGCTAATCAAAATGCTCAAACAGGTATTAGTGCTCAAAGACTTGGACTTGATAAGGCCAAGCTTCAGGACCAGGAATATGCAGCTATTGGGCAGGGCGTAGGCCAAGCCGCTGGGTGGGGGATTCGAGGGCGGATTTGGGCAGATGGGGAATGCTTTTGGCGGGAACCCTTCGCAGGATTCTTTGGTGGGGGCAATCCTGCTTACCAAGGGGCTAACATGACTGGGGTTATGCAGTAGGAGGTTAATTAATGGAACAAGATGAAATGTGGCAGAGGGTTATTTATCGCTTGCTCGAATATTTCGACAGCATGGAGGGAACTACTTATTTATACGATAAGGGGTGGTAGAGACAATTTTGTGTCTGAAACAGATTCCGCCATAAGAAATAAAGTTAATGATGTTTTTAACAAGTACCATTCGGATCAACGAAATAGCAGGATATAGGACGTGGGACAGGCTCTTTTAGGGATCGGAGCGGGAGCGGCCGGCGCTTTTGGCGGGGCCTACGATTCCGCACGACGTAACCGCCAGCAAAGTGATCTCGGGGATTTAGAGCTGCAAAGGAATCGAGACTTAATTGAGATTGAAGCAGCTAAGGGCGATGCTCTTCGTTTGAGCGGGATGAACTCGCAGGCTTTGCAAGGCATAGGCTCCCCTGGCGGTGGCCCTCCTATGGGAATGCCTCCCCCAGCAGGGACAGATGCCTCCCCAGCAGGGACAGATGCCTCCCCAGCAGGGACAGATGCCTCCCCAGCAGGGACAGATGCCTCCCCAGCAGGGACAGATGCCTCCCAGCAGGGACCGATCCGTCCCCCACCCCAAGTTCCTGCACCTTTCGGGGATCGTTTTTTAGGAATGCCTCAACAGGGTGCACAGGTGTTTCGCCCCGGTGTTCCTATCCCTATGCAAGGCGGGCAAGGGGGATGCCAGACGGTCTACATCGGCCCCTGCAAGGGCCTCCCGCAGGGGCCTCCGCAGGGGCCTCCGCAGGGGCCTCCGCAGGGGGACAGATGCCTCCCTCGCCGCAGCCGCAGCCTCAAGGCGGCCAAGGCGGCCAAGGCGGCCAAGGCGGCCAAAACAACATGCTGGGGTTTCGGCAGGTTGCACAGCTCATTACACAGGCCAATCCGGGGATTAAGCCGCATATCTTGGCTCAAGCCGTTGACGGCTTCATGCGTCAATATGCCACACCACAAAATCAGATGGAGTGGCGGGAGCAACAGCTTGCGGTCAAGCAGCAGCAACAAGAGTCAAAAGAACGGCAATTTATGTTGGGACTATTCAGTAAAGAAGAACTTGAACGAATGCGAGAAGAGGCGCGAGAACGGCTTCAAGAGGGACGATTGGGGGCAGCACAGATACGAGTAGAAACAACCGAAGAGGGCAAGAGGGGAACGTCTCGGGACAACCGAAGAGGGCAAGAGGGAACGTCTTGGTGTAACCGAAGAGGAGCAGAGGGAACGTCTTGGTGTGACCGAAGGAGGGAAGAGGGAACGTCTCGGTGTGACCGAAGGTGGGAAGAGGGAACGTCTCGGTGTGACCGAAGGTGGGAAGGATCGTCGTCTTGGTGTAACCGAAGAGGGCAAGAGGGAACGTCTTGGCGTGACCGAAGAAGGCAAGTTTGAGCGTTTGAAAGCAACTCTGAAGAGTCGAGAGGCAACTCCGGCTATATAATATGACTCGAAAGGAAGTTGCTAACCTTAATGATGCTAGAATTCGTGACATTGCAGGTAATAATAACGTGGTAAAGATTGAGCTTGAACAAGCTCGGCAAGCGGCTAAGGCGGCAGAAGGTGCTGCTACACGCCAAGCAGCAGGCGAACGACAGACGGAACGCCTCGGTGCGGCTGAACACCGTCTTGACGTAACCGAAGGCGGAAAGGATCGCCGCCTTGGTGCGACCGAAGGTGGGAAGGATCGTCGTCTTACTGAAGCTGAGCTTGGAAAAGATCGCCGGCAAGCGGCTCAAATAGCTCAAAGAGACAAAGCGCTTCAAACAAGAGTTGAACGTGGCGACGGACTGTCTCCACAAGACACGAAAGATTTAGCGGCCGGAATTGCGACTTATAACCTCGCTCCTGCAACGGGGCGAGGCAAGAACCAGATCATGGCTGAAGTCCTACGGATTAACCCGAGCTACAATCAACAGCTTTGGACCGGCGCCAATAAGAGCATGCGAGACTTCCTTGCCGGCCCCGAGGGTCGGGCAATCAGGTTTGTCACCGTTGCGCGCGGTCATATGGACAAACTGCAGGAATTGGCAAATGCGCTTAAAAATTATGATACTAAGATACTAAATAGAATTGGTAATGAATACGGTGTGCAGACAGGGGATGATGCACAAACCAACTACCAGATTGCCGCTTCTGCTGTTGGCTCTGAAATCGTCAAGGCAATAGTAGCCTCAGGCAATTCCGGGGCGGGAAGCATGCACGAACGTCAAGCCATGGCTGAAAAGCTGTCCATGAACTTGGCGCCGAAGCAGTTCGAAGGAGCGTTCAAGACGCTCAACGATCTCATTGACCAGCAAGTCGGCGGACTCAAGCAGCAGTACGAAGCAAGTGGGCATAAGGATTTTGATCAGCGATGGCCTCGGTTGAGTGTTACTGTAACTCCTGACAAAACTAAGCTCGCTCCCGGTTGGAAGCCCCGCAGGAAGTGACAATGGACTTTGTGCTTGGATGCATAGTTGGACTCGGTACTGGCCTTTTGATTCACACCATTCTTTATGAAAGGTGGAAAAGAAGATAATGCCTAATTTCACCGTAACTGTTAAGGGGAAACAGTACACGATCGAAGGGCCGGAAGGCTCTACGCAGGCGGAAGCGCAGACGCAGGCAGAAAGCTACCTCGGCGGTGCTGCGGGAAGCCGCTGCCGGACGTTCTCGACAGTCAGTCAAGCCCGAAGGTGGAAGAAAGCAGCCTCCGGGGGCCGGCGCACTGTAACGGGTGACATTCTCGGGGGTATTGGGCGAGGACTATCTGCTAGCCCTGAAGAGGTTGGACAGAGTTCTTTTCTGCAAAGGGGTGGCGGGCTTCCCCTCCGAAAGAACCAGATTCTCTTTCGAGTCTGATTACAGGCAAAGGACCAGGCGCGGAAGATGTTTTTGCCCGGTCCCGCGCTGCTATTCCTGGGGAACCAGGAGGGATTGGTGGAGCTGCTGAGAGCGTCGCCGACACGCTTAAAAATCCGATTAGTTGGATGGGACCGCAGGGGCTTGGAAGCAAGGCTATATCAGGAGCCTTGTCGGGCATCGGCTCTTACATGGGCGGACAGATGGGGGGCACTCCTGGCGCTATTGCAGGGGGCGCCATAGCACCTTCAATTCCGGGCTTCGTTGGCGCTGCAGCCAAGATGCCATTTCGCACACCTCCTGAGCGGCAGCAAAATGTCGAAGCTTTGCGAGGTAGAACAGCAGGGCAACCTCTCCATTCTCCCGACCCCAGTTTTCAGGGCCGCCATCCCCTCCGGGGACCAAGCTTCCAATCGAGCCCCGCGCAGGTGACGTGACGGGTCTCGACTGGGTTCGGGGGTTGGAGAAAAGCGGGAAAGGATTTGGCGGTGGACGAAGCTTTGAGAGATTGACTGAGAAGCCGATTGAACAATTCACGCAAAATGCTGCAGCTTCCATCGGGCAGAAATCGAGCTTGCTCGACCCTGAAACACTTCTAGCTGGTAAGAAGCTCGCACAAAGCAAGTATGACAATTTTGCCGCCAAGGCGGATATCAACGCTGATAAGAAGCTTCAAGCGGAGTTTTCTGGAATTCTTAAAAGATTGAGTGATCTTAAATTGTTTGATATTCAAAAGTCTGTTGAAGGACTTATGGATCGCATACTAATAGGGTTCGAGACTAAAAATCGTGGCCCGGCCAAGATGGAAGGGAAACCTTCAAAACCCTCACGGGAGCTGAATCCGATTTGGCTTATTTGAAGCCTCATAGTGATACAAAAATGTGGGCTGGGCTCGTAGAGAATGCATTGAAGAGTGCACTCGACCGCACTGCTAAGCTGAAGAAAAACCCTGAAATAAAGCAGGCTTACAAGGATTTTGAAGACGCTGATCGACTTTATTTTAATTATAAAATTCTCGCTCGCGCCATGGCAGATAGAACAGGTTTGGCAAGCCGCGGACTTTTGGAGCCGCAGCGGCTTCATTCCATTCTCACAGGAAATAAAGTCGGGCAAGAATTATATTCGACGGGGAAAGGCGATCTCAACGAGCTGACACGCGATACCCTCAAAGTTATGGATAAGAAGCCCGAAGGAGGGATTTTTGAGCATATCCCGTATGCTGTTCGGGGGCGCAATTGGGTCTATGTTTGGTCACCCAGCATTAGGGGCCGCGATAGGAGGGCAAGGCGTCATAGGACGGATCATGAACAGTGATCCAGCGCAGAGGTTCATTAAAAGCGGCGCGTCTGTGCCGCCCCGAGGCGCTTTGGACTGGTACGAGCAAGCAATCAAGGCGGGGCGCGGCGGGCTTGCGGCTGGGTTGCCAGGGCAGACCGATGGAATTCCTGGCTACGCGGAAGGCGGTATTGCTACAGAGCCTCAACTCGCTATGGTAGGTGAGAAAGAGCCCGAAGCTATTATTCCCCTTAGCAAATTGCCAAAACTTGCAGGGGACGTAGTAAAACCTAATCTTTTAGGTTTACCAAAAACCTTTTCTCCAAGTATGAGGCTGGGAACCGATCCTCCTCACGTCAATAAATCACACCCGTTACCTCCTGTTCCTGCAAACGACGATGTATATCCAATTCCTCTCGTAGACCCTAGAAAGCTGTCGAGCTTATCTCCTGCCGAGATTGCTGCTTTTCGTATGCGGCAGGCTGTGAAGCCTTCAGGGGCCGGCAGGACAGCGGGTTGGCGGAAGGATTTCAGGAAGCTGTGATCCCCGGTCTCTCCGCAGCCAAGTCGTTTCATGCCGGGGACTACCCCAATGCTGCGGCGCAAGCCCTCACGGCGGCCATGCCGCTCCTGGGCAAGGCAATGCAGGGGGCTGGGCCTTTAATGCGCTACGGGGCTCCTGCCGCAGGCGGCGCGGGCATCACGGCGGGCGTGACGGCCATGACTGATACGGCGGAAGCCGGGGAAGAGGGTCTAACCCCGCTGCAAAAGCAGATGATCGCCCGCACTCCCAAGGGAGAGCCGCGCACAAGCTGATTCAGCAGTTTGCAACTGAAGCTGCGGCCGAAAAGCAACGCGAGCAAGAGGCGGCGCAGAAAAAGGAAGCGGAAGCTACGCGCAGCGCTGAAGCTAAGGCAAAGCTCGACAAGGAACTGTCGGGCCTGCCGGCCAACGAGCAACTGATCTATCAAGGGATGAACCCCCAACAGCGCGTGGATTTCTGGGCGCAGAAGGCTGAGATCCAGCGGCAAGCTAAGGCTGCACAGGAAGCTGAGGAAGATGAGAAGCGGCGTGGCGAGCTGCCATTTCGCGAGCGCTTTCAGGACTCATGAAGTGGATGCCCACCATTGCGGCTGCCTATGTCGGGGTCGGTTCCGGCAGTGACAGCGTTTCGTAGAGCTGGAAAAGCTAATAAGTATAATAGAGAATGGACTAAAGCTGCAGATGATTTTGAAAATGCTGTCGCGGCAAAAGACCTCGATGCCATGCTTGCTAGTAAAAATACACTGGAAAAATACACTGCTGAGCACGCTAAAAGTTGAAGAAAATTGGGGAGGGGCCGGGGGTTGGTTCAACGCTCGTAGGAGCCAGCGCGCCTTTCGATCTCGAATTTCTCATGCCCAATGCGGTCGACGCTGCTATGCTTCCTTCGGGGTCGCCCGGAAGCTGAGCAAGCTAAAGCTGCTTTGACGAACCCTAGTGAATGGGGAAATAGAGCCATTACAGGCTTTGCACAGGGGCTCGTGCCTTCCATGATAGCAGGCGAGTACGCCCCGCGTCCGAGCGTGTTGTCCCCCACGGCGCGTTCTGCGGCAGCGCCGGGAACTTACGACACTATGGTCAGGCAGGCTCAGGAAGCGACTCAAAATACGGTAGATAAACAGGTTGAAGAAGCTTTTAGCAGCTAAGCGGGCTGCGACGAATGCCAAGCGGGCCGCTGGACGAGCGGCAAAGACAAAGAAGAAAAAAACACCTAAAGTATACGAGGAGTAAGGTAAATGTTCCACGTTTTAAAAATACGTGCTTTTACTATCCCTCGCAGTCCGTTGGGAGAACGTCGCTCAGGAGTGGGCGCCGTATCTCGAAAGGATGACTCCAGAGCAGAGGGGCGAGATTGGGAAATGGTTCAGGGGCACACGGTCGAATAGTGGGGTGCCATGCTGCAGCATGTCGGACGGTCATCCAACCCTTGAAGACTGGCGTGGAGATACCTACTGGATACCGAATCCGTTGTCCCTGGGTGCAATAGAGTGGATGCAGGTGCCTCCCGAGGCCGTCATCCGCGACGCCGGGAACCCGATTGGCGAAGCTGTTGTCTGGTACGTAATTCAGGGATCGGACACAGTTTTCATCCGCTGCTTCGTGCCAGGGGTGGCGTGTAAATGCGCCTGCTGATCGTCGATCCCCAAGGCAACGGTCTCGACTTTGCCATGCGTGCCCAGCGCGCGGGTCACGACGTTAAGTTGATGGTCCGGCAGACGGAAAAGACGAAGCACATCGGGCGCGGGCTAGTCAATGTCATTGACGACTACGGGCCTTGGGTCCGTTGGGCTGATCTCGTCTTTATGACTGACAATACGCGCTACACTTACAATTTGGACACGCAGTGGCTCGCGGAGGGGGTAAAAATTGTCGGCGCTTCGATTAGGACGGCCGCTTGGGAAATTAACCGCAAGCTCGGTATGGGGGTTTTTAAGAAAAACAGGCATTGAAACCCCGCCATATCGGGAATTTAGTGATTATGACGAAGCGGTGCGTTATGTCAGAAAGCGAGACACCCGCCTTGTAAGTAAACCTAGCGGGGGAGGTAGAAGACAAATCTTTGTCGTACTGTTCCAAGTCCGCCGAGGACATGCTTTACATGCTTCAGCGATGGAAGAAGCTCGGAAAGCTCAAAGATTCTTTATCCTTCAGGACTTTATCCCCGGAACGGAAATGGCTGTTGGTGGGTGGCACGGTCCACACGGTTTCAATGTAGGATGGTGCGAAAATTTCGAATTCAAGAAACTCATGAATGACGATCTTGGTGTTGCTACCGGGGAGCAAGGAACGGTGCTCCGCTATGTGCGACAATCTAAGCTCGCAGACAAGGTTCTCGCTCCGCTTGCCCCCCAATTGAGCCAGGAGCGTTACGTCGGGTATGTGGATGTCAATTGCATCGTTGATCATAATGGCACTCCTTGGCCTCTAGAGTTCACGATGCGGCCGGGCTGGCCTACCTTTAATATCCAGCAGCCTTTGCACGAGGGCGACCCTGTGCAGTGGCTTCTAGACCTCTACAACGGTCGTGACGCCGGTATTTTTACGCTGAATAAAATATGCCAGGGCGTTGTGCTCAGCATCCCCGACTACCCATATTCTCACCTTACCCGAAAGGAAGTTGTTGGTGTACCCATTTACGGAGGGGTTGACGACGCACACCTTTGCGAGTGCAAGATGGGGACGGCGCCGCATAAAGTCGGAGATGGCATTGTTGACATTCCCTGTGTTGTAACAGCGGGGGATTACGTTCTCGTCATGACTGGTAGCGGTGATACAGTCAGCGCAGCGTCGAAAGAAGTTTACAAGTGTCTCAAAGCGATCCATCTTCCTAACTCCCCGATGTACCGGACGGATATAGGGCGTCGACTGAAAAAACAGTTGCCGCTGCTTCGCTCCAAAGGATTCGCTCGTGGGATGGAATATTAGTATTGATAGTGTAAAATTTATATGGGAAGGAATTAGAACCTCGTACGGAACTTATTTTAATTCCGTGTTTGCGAAGTTTTTATTAAGGTGTGGTTAATCATAACGTGAATTGATCGCTCAGGTCCGTCAGGCCCTCCATTACAATCGTCACTATACAGATGATGGACAAGTTGTTCTATGGTAACTCCGCCAGGGCGAGCTTTAATTAATTCGTATATAGCGCGTTGTTTTTTACCCCTATTAAAATGTCGGGAGGAATGATTTGGTGGCAAGTGGGGCAGCGGTTCATTGTCGTGTACTCCCCACGTGAGACAAATGATGATAATTATCCCTAAACCAAGCACTACAATCACATCGCCCCAACTCATTGCCAGTCCTCCTGCAAATCCCACCCCCGCTGTCCATACTTTTCTTGCCATTCTTGTCGAAGCTTGAGGCAACGGGCGCATTTCCCACGAGCGAATTCCATTTGTTCGAGCCGGCCTGCAGTCCATTCGACGAAGGAGTCCCAATAAGCTTGTCCCCCACCGCATAGCGAGCCCCGTGGGGTGCTCGACGTTGAAAATCTTCCAAGAAGGCGCGAGTAGTCGCATAATGCTCATTTCCGGGCATCCGCAGACCCGGCAAGATGCCATCCTCTAGGACTGCCTCGAACCATTGCTCTACTGCGCTCATGCTGGCGCGTTTCTGGTCCCTCAAAGCGTCGGTTTCATGGATCACTCTCGGGTGCCATCCCCCGAGGTTCCAATTTTGAAGGTCATACAACATGGCCCCGAGCCCGCCATTCCCAATTTCATGGTCCAGATCACTGAAATAAGCTTGCCGATCGGTAGGGGTGCTCGTACGGCTGTTTTGCGCGAAATGATCGTTTGTGTTGAATACCATGAATCTTCGTTCGTCTGTTGAAGCAGGGACTACCCATTCCGAATTGGCCGTCATGATGATGCCTAGGCGGTTGCGCCACTGCACAGCGTCCACGCCTTTTGCTCGATCATGAGGACATTTTCTGTAATGAGTCCTTTGAGTACGCTTTCGCCCTTTTTATCCCCGCCCAAAATGCTTCGTCCACATAGAGCAATAGACAGGATCGTAAATGACCGTTGAAATTCCCGGTGACGTGATATTGAGTAAATATATGAAGCGCGTGCTCACCAAAGAGGGATGTAATTGCGTTAGCAAAAAACCCTTTACCCGATCCCTTTCCGCCTCGGAACACAAGTGCCAGCTTCTGATCGTGCCCCTGGGTTCTGAAGCTTCCATGCCGTCCAACGAAGTATGTAACCATAGGACTCATAATCTCCCCTGCGAGGATATATCGCATGTGATCCTGTATCCGTCGCCAATCACCATGTCCGGGTGAAACGCCAAATCCTCGCCATAGGTTAAGCGAGCCATCTACCACTTCCGGTTTGTCGGGTTCCAGCACGACTTCCTCGTATTGTCTCCGATCCTTGCTCAGACACCACGCTTTTCCCAGAGAGAAACAGCTTGTTATTTACTTTCAAGCTTTTATTCTGAAACCACTGTGTAAAGCTGTCTACGGTTTGCACTGCAAGGTGACAAGCCAGTTCCCAGGTCACTTTTCTTCATTTCACCTATAACGCACTTTCCACCAAAATTACGGATCATGAAAAATCTTTTGTTTATTTCATCTATCTGGTTATTGACTTCTGTTTTGTGCCCGTGCTGCTTGGCGAGATAGACGACGGTTCCCCAAGTGTATTGGGGACTTCCATCGGGTCTCTTGCGTCCAAAACTTTCCCACGTTTTTTGCTGGTCAGCCTCATTATACTTTTCCGGGTATGATTGGGAATGAAATCCCAAATCTGCCGGCCACGAGCGCCCCACCTAAGCCAGTACAACCCGGCCCCTACCCTGAACCAATTGTCCCGGCTCTCCATGGGGATGCAAGCGATCGTGTCTAGCACACGAGCCTCTTCGGCTTCGGACCACGGCGGGGCGCTAGAGTCGAATTAGGGGCTTGTGCCTCTTCATTGACGCTGATTCTGCGTGGACGGCGCAAGCTGGGCTTCGCTAGGTTTGAGTTTTTGGATAGCAAAATTTCGAAGAGGACTCAGGAAGAGGCGGGGGCGGGGCGTTGAGAGGGAAAGTCCATTTATAAGTTCGTCCCGAATAGTGGGTGGAAGGGACTGCCACGACATAAGCGCCATCTGATCTAAGCTCCAATCCTGGTATTTTGTGGGTGGGGACACCCCTTGAGGGTATGCAAACCAAAAGTGCCGTCCTAGCTCGCGCCCGGTCTCGACGACCCACTCATTAGTGAGTGTTTCCTTGTAGGATGCCAGCACCCACCCTAGATTGTCCCACCCCCTCCTGCCCATCAACATCGAGCATAACTACGCCTGACTCTTTACCGCACGCTACGCCGATGTTCGCGTTGGGGTAGCTTAGCCCACCAATTGATGATCTTGTTCGGGTCACGGGAACTTTGTTTTACCCCTTTGGGAACAATTTGGCCGATCGGGTGCTTCCCTGGGGAGGGGCAAGCGGGGTTGCCGCAAGCACAGGAGCCATCCTCATTGGGCCACCAAAGGGGGAGGACACAGCACCCGACTTTGGCGAGGCGCAGTGCTTCCACCGCCATCCTGTCGTCGCGCAGGGGCACCACGATTGCCATGGGGTTATGGAATGCTCAGCCGTTCTGCGCGGTCGCGAAGGCCACCTTGACCGAAGCGGGTCCGCAGCTCCGCTTCGTTTTCGTCAATGAGCTTCAGCAGCTCGGGCAAGTGGTCAATGGGAGGTTTCTTCTGCCGATTGAGAAACGTCAGGGAGAATATTGATCGATGCGTTGAGATTCCGATTGTGCATCGCGAACTTCGGGTCGGTCGGTGCGATGTTCTATCTGCAGCAGCCTTGCGAGCTGGGCGATTGCGAGTTGGTACAGTTGATCCAGATCGTGCGGACTTATTTCCGGGTTTTCCAGCTTTTCCTGCAACTCTTCCAGATTTTGAAACGGGTTTTCCTTTTCGTTTGGCTCCAGGTGCGGACTTACGTGCTGCCTTTGATACTGCTCGAACTGGCGCTGCAGTGTCTCCCGGCTGGGCCTCTCGTTTTCGTAGGGCATTAAGTCGCTCCGTGACATGCTTCGCCGACTGCATATCGTTGAAATTGGCAGGGACGGGGAAGCCCATGCGATCACGAATCGCCTTCCTAGCAACTCCAGGCGCAACAAAGCGCGAACACCGCGCGGGGCCTCGGGGGGACGCGCCTCTAGTCCAAACATTCACGGTTCCATAACCGCGTTCGAACCAAATTGCCAAGTTGGCGAGGCTCATTTCGCCTTTTAGCATCGCGCTATTGAGACGTTCTGAGAATGTAGTCATAGGTTTTATTTCCTTTAGTTGGAGCGAGTTGGAGCGGGCCATGTGTACGCTCACTTGGGCCTCCGACTTCTTCTCGAACATCGGCACCCGCACTTTTCAGCGGTGGATTAACTGGGTGGGTGGGCAGGGGCATCACCTCCTCGGGGGCATTCGCATTGCAGCGTCGAGCGCTGCACTCACACTGGGTGGAGGGAAGTGCCCTCGCCATCCCGAACTGGGGTGGCGGGGGCTGCAGCGTCGCAGCCTGGGGGGCTGCTGGGGAGGTTGGGCTGCGACGCCGACTTGATTTTGTGCTCGTCGAAGAAAATCGGGGATGTCCGGCATGTTCCCGCCTGCTGGCGGGCTCCCTGGGATGCCCCCCTGCTGGCGGGCTCCCTGGGATGCCCCCTGCTGGCGGGCTCCCCATGGGGATGCCGCCTGCTGGTGGGCTTCCCATAGGGATGCCACCCGCCATGGGAGCCGCCGCTATGATAGGGGATGCTGTTGGGGCTGCGAGAGCTTCAACGGGCTTCTTAGGGCGCCCACGGGGCTTTGGCGCGGGTTCCTGGGCGTAGGGGTCGGCTTGTGCAGTCTGTGCCCCTTGATGGTACATAGTCTGAGCCTGCTGCGCTCCGGCCATCCCGTGGTACACTGGGTTCGGTGGCGCTGCTTCCTTCTGCCGCGCAACCTCTTGTCGAGACGGTAACTGGAACTGACCAGCAGCCCTGTTTCGAAGCTGCTGGGCCTGCCGAACCACTTCCGGGTCGGCCGGCACGTCGTTGAGGCCAACCACGTTTTCATCCAACCGCTGGTCGTAGATGTAGTCGATCATTTGCACATCGTGGGGGTCGTCCCGTACCCACCGCACGGGAGAAAATTTGATCATTGGGTGTGACGCTGTATCATTGAATTCAAGCCGAGTCACAAGCTCGGAAATGTCTGGCTTATCCGCCTGTTGCTTCAGAAAGTTGATGTATTCGTTCAACGGTGTGAGAGATTTCGGGGGAACCTGTAGCTCGTAGACGTTCACAATCGAATCGCCGGGGATGATGACGGCAAGCTTCGTGCGGTCACTACACGCTTTCGACCCCTTGCCGGTCTCCGGGTTGATTTTCGAGTTCATCTGGTTCCACAGGCACGGCAGGCACCGCTCCGATTGCGGCTGCAGAGCGTTCGACGAAGGCCCTATGCCGTTGTCGGAGAAGCACGTTGGCGGCCCCACGTTATTCGCGTCGTAAGGGCCTTGGAAGAAAAGCTTCGATTTCCGGTTAGCCCGGATGACAATAACGTCGAGATAAAGGGTGGGAACGATGAATTCCTCCCCATGGCGTTGATCAGACGCCAGCGTGAAGCGCGAATGGACACATGTGCCCCTCGCATTGTCCCTTGCGCAGCTTCCTCACTGACATTGTAGCGCTTGATACGGTCGACTTGTTGGTTCATTTTGTTTTTCCTTTCGTCTGGTGCGCGATGGCATCGTACCCGCAATCGTTGCATTCCCACCCAACATCAAGCTCGCCCCGGCACTTAGGGCACTTGTCCTGGGTGACGAGCGCTTCCACGGATTGTATCTTGTGCATCCACCATTCTCTTGCTCGTTTGATCATCGCTCCGCCTCTATCCTCTTACGTTGCATCTTCGCCATGTTTCGATCTTGACTCCAGGGGAGCCTTCCCGCCCGACTTGTCGAGAAATTCCTTGACGGGATCGAGCAGCACCCCAATGTCGAGCAAATCCCAGTGCTCGTGCTCTCTTACATGATCCAGCAGAACTCCGCGGTCACTGACTTTTGGGGTAAAACCAGAACTTACATAAGCTGTACCTGACTTCGTTTTTACACTTGTCTCGCCTTGCTCGTCAAGCTTCAGCAGGAGAAAATTCTTGATAGTCGCCATAGCTTCCTTGTAGGGCTTCATGGCTGCGTCTTGCTCTTTAGTGAGCGCTTCAGCGTTTCCCTTCAGCTCTAGGAATTTCGCCACGAGTTCGTCCATGGTGTAAGGGACTCGTGAAGCCATTACGTCGCTCTTTTCAGCTTCAAACACCATTCTCCCCTCCCTTTGCCAACTCTTCTAGTTCCTCAACAGTAAAATTGCATAGGGCGTCTCGATAATCTCGCTCTGCTTTCATCCACAGATCATGGGCCAGACGGAATTGTGCGTCGGATTTTATTTGCTCCTCTAGTTTCAAAGGTTCGTTCCTCATTTCTAACGCTTTTTTGGATATGCAATCTTGCTCTGCGCTCGTTAATCACTTTGAATTCTTCAAAAGTCATTAGTTCCTCCCTTTGCCAAGTCCAAAATCAGCCCTTGCATATTTTGCTTGGTGCTCAATCTTCGGTAAATTTCTCGTTCAACAGGGGTCGAAGCGAGGTCGTACAATTGTTGTATGAACTTTTTGTCCTGGGCGATCAACCCTTCTGTTTGCCTGCAAGTAGACCTCAGCTCTATCCGTAGGTCCGTACCATGCCACGACACTAGCAAAAACAGGTCAAGTCCGTGAGACATGGTTCCGGGGTCCGCAAACAATACGTTCGGTTTGCCTTCTGACTGGAATCGTCGAAAAATGTCGTCTCGCTCTCGTACTTTAACGGCTCCGGTGATGCACTCACATGCGAGATCGCTCATTGTCTACGCTCCATTTCTTTCCTTGCTGATACAGCATGTGCACAACAGATGTCAATGGCGCGAACACTATGACTTTCGTAGGTGCCTCGTCGAGTACGTTTTTCAGTTCTGCGATGCGAGGTTTGCAATCGATGAAATGCGCAAGGTGGTCCCCGTCATATATCGCGCCACAGCTTATTTGAATCAATTTCAAGCGCAGCGCGCCTTCGTGGGCCACAGTAAGCCGAACGCCTTCGGTCAGCATCAAAGCAAGCTCGTTTTTAACTTGCTGTAGGCTTGCTTTTGATCTACGCTCAATTCCACGTCGCGCGTTTCCTCCGTAGAGGGGAACATCGGTGCAGTCCCGCATCTGGAAACGGATCGAGGGCTGCAAAAGTTTATGAGCCTCTATGTGCGCGCCTTGCTTCGGCGTCCATTTGAAATTCGAGACCTGGATCATGGTTCGTTTTTGTAAACGCTGAAGGGTTCCCCGAAAGCTCCGTTAACCAGACGCGCAAGTCCGTGAGCGTCGAGCGGACCATTTGAAGTTGGCGTCCCCGTGAGCGTCCATAGGTAGGGCTTATCATTGAAAACAGCGCGCGCCACTCGTGACCGTCGCGTACTACCGTTTCGATAAGCTGAAGCTTCGTCAATAATGACGATACCAATATCTTCTCTTGATTTGAGAATGTACGGGACTGTGTGCTCTTTGAGGACAAGTTTTTGCCTCCTGGTTCGGGGGTCTACATTTACTTCGACCTGTACGCTCACGCCATCATGGTTTATGATGTAGAAGTCCACGTCTTCCTGCAGCCCCGCCAGTCGCGCTGCAGGGGTGCCATGGAGGATTTTGCACTTCCGCCGCCCCATGAAGTGGGTAAAGATCGCATCGGCCCATACCCGCCGCATAATCGACAGAGGGCAGACCACGAGCGCCTTCTGTCCAGGGTGCTGCTGCATGATGAAATCCGCAGACCACAGCGTTGCCAGCGTCTTCATGGTGCCCATATCTGACAGATTGAAGGATCGGGGATGGAGCACCATGAAGTTGGTCATAATCCGCTGGTGGGCAAGGGGACGCATGGGCGCGCGGATCGGCCAATCGTAGCTCTCTTCCGTCACAGGCGGGATGACGGGGAGCTTCAAAAGTCGAAGCTTCTGCATATTATTCAAGGTCGCTTCAACCGCCAAATGCGACCCGTTAAAACGGATGCCTTCTGCATACTTCTCGGCAAAGTCTATTGCTTGCTGATCCGCGTCGGGGTAAATCAGCATGTTGGATTGTTTATCGTGGTAAAAGTCAATTACCGCTCCCCTGCCCAGTCAGTGGCCTTGGCGATGGCAGCGCGTGCATCCTTAAATACTGATTGACTGTCTGCATCAGATGGATCGGGAACGTCTTCGTAGTCCGTCACCAACTGTTGCAATGCTTCCACTAGCTTTGCATTGATGCAGCGAAGGCGGGTCAGCTTCGTTGAGTAAACGAAGACGGTCGATCTCATTCATATCAGCTCTCCGATTATGCTAACAGCTTTTGTGCGAGCTTTGTCTGAATCAACGCTAGGCTTCCAAGCTTCAAACCCGGCTTTTATGTCCGCAAAATTATCCCCCAAGCTGCCATTGCGCCTGCCCCTCTCAGCTCCTCGATTACAATGCTCTGTCGTTGCGTTGGCTGTCCTCCCGGCGCCTTCGTCTCGATCGCGAAAAACCTCCCACGGTAGCACCCGATAAAGTCGAGCGTAGAGCGCCCATAGCCCGACGGTACTGGCATCCAATACCAAGCGCCGGCTTCGTCCAGCAGCTTGCGTACTTTATCTTTCAACTTGCCTTCGGCGGTTCGCATGGGGGTCGCTCCGGAAAGTTAACGACGTTGAGTTTGACTTTATTGTTTACCTTGAAGACAAACATGCTTTTAAGTTCAGACATAGGAACGTACAGTTGAATTTGATCGTTTTCAAAAGAAATACACCCTCGATTCAAACACTCAGTGACGAAATAACTAAAATTAAACTCTTCTTCTACAGTAACGTCGTACCAAATAAATCCTTCCTTCAAAATAATGCGAAGGACGCAGATCTCTATGGCGTTCATAGTGATGTGGCCTCCGGGTTATTTATGCAAAATTAGCGTCGATCTTCAGAAGTGGTGAAACCCCATATTCTAACCCCTTTTTTAGGGCACCAACTCGCATTGACGTATAATTTATCGTGCTCCGGGCCGGGGTGAACGGTAGACGCAAGAGCTGTGTAAGGATAATGAGACATGAAAGCAGGTTGATCCATTTCTACCCCTCCCTCGTGTTGTACTCACAATCTTTCACAGGGCACCACCCACAAGAGGGTTCGGCGTCTTGGGCCATTGGTCCCTCAAGTTGTACTGAATAACTTTTTCGTAGCTTCTTAGCTAACTTAACATATGTGTCTTCAGGGTTCAAGGTATACCTTTGTCCAGGGCGCTTTTCCGAGAACCAGTAGTACTCGCCTTTGATCACGGGGATTTCGGGGTGGTTGGCTTTCAGCAGGAGAGCTTGACACTCCAGCTCGAACGGGTTCTCTCGCACTTTCCCCGTTTTCCAATCCACGATCAAGCGCCATTTTCCAAGTCGTACACCACCACATCCAACTTGCCTCGGAACCACGCATCTTTCCGGTCGTAAGCACAAGGCGAGCCGTCAAATAGCATCGCCAGCTTGTATTCAGCGCGCACAGGCTGCCAAGAAGGCATGTTTATAAAAATCATCGCCAGCTTTTCAGCCGATCGAAACTCGTCGGAAGCACCTTCCCTTTCGTAATCAGATTTTCCAACGCAACGTGCATCCTGGTTCCGATTAGCTGCGCGTCTGATTTGTCTTCAAAAGGCAAATCGCGTTTGACACTACTTCCGAAACGCCTTGTAAGGGCAATTGTCGCAGTCGTTAAAGAAGCTGTAAGTCATTACGGGAAGAGTCGTAGGAATCTCCTCTTTCCACAGCGCATGCAGACGCCTCTCACGTTAGAAAAACGAGTGAGGTACGTCCAACGATGCCAGCCTATCCGGCATAGCCATTTCATGGTGATTTTTCCTTCGCATAGGTGTGACTAATGTGCCCCTCGCTATCAAGGGTACGTCGGTCATCCACACAGGCGGCCGGCACAGCTCCGTATGTAGGAACGCAGCAGCCGCTTCCGCCTCGGTCTCTCGACAGACACAGATTAGCTTGTCGTGCTCGCTCGACACTACACGCAACCCGCGCGCCGACAAGCGAGCCACGCTGTTCGCAGGTGGCATCCAGCTATGGCTTGGATGTAGTTCTCGATCAGCTTGGCCCCGTACAGCTTCGTCAACCCCCACCCCGTGCTGCTACGTGCCACTCTCGCGTCTCGTCATCCCAGTGTAGCGTCGAGTAATCGAGCCACAGCTCATTAGGAAGGTAGATTCGCTTTTCCTCGCACAATACGCCCCCTAACCACGGGGCTACAAATTGCTCGCCTGCCGCAAGGGCGGGAATCATTCGCTTGGCTTGTGCCCACAAATCTACCACCCAAAGGTGCCCTTCTCGATACACATCCCGTGCCTGCAGCCCTTGATCCTGAGTCAAATGGATAGGAGGACCGTAATTCCCTCTCTTTGCAGTAGCGACAATGGAAGGGCCTCCAGCACCATAGCCACACTGTAATTCCAATTGTTTTCCAAATCCACGCTTGGCTTCCATCTCATCATAACGGGGATCGCCAGTCTCGGGTTTATAAGCTTCATGGCCGTAGAATTTTGTTGCGTTCCCGACATAGGGATCGTCCTTTCTACGGAACCTCTCCACCACGTCCATCTGGCCGGCCAGGCGGTTGAGAAGACGGCACTCGATCTGCGAGGCATCCCGAACGACAATAAGATTGCCCTTCTTGCAAGTGATCCCTGTACCGAGCTTGGAACCACGTCGAAAATTCTGCCAGTTCATCTTGTCCCCGCCGCTCCACCGGCGGGTATGCGCTCCTGAGTAGTTCAAGTAAACACACAGATTTCCCCTTTCCGTCATGTCTCTCAGTCGGGCAGTGCGCGTCAAGGTTAGATTGGACGCAGCGTCCAAGCGCGCTTCCGCAAGCATGGCAATACGTGGATTCTCGTCGTCGAGAAGATCACGCATAAACTGGTCGGTTTTAGCAAAAGCAGGTATTTCTTTATTTTTCCCATTTTCCATTCAATCTCGACTCCTTCATCTTCTAAAAGTTTAATGAAAAATTTGTTTTGTCTCAACTGTGTTGTCGTGACTCCCAATTCCTCTAAAAGTGCACCCTTGGCTTCCCTTTCTTCCTTATAGACCTGAGCAAGAACGGGGCATTACCCACCAACACAGGTTCGGTGAACAAGCGCACGGTCTCATCCGACCAACCCGTATTCGTCGGCAGGAAATTCCCTGGCAAGTAGACAAAACAAATGCCATGTAAGTTCCACGTCGTGACAGCATCCGGCTGCAACCGCACTACGCGCCCTGGGATCGAGATCATGCCAGTGTTTCCCCTTGAACAGGTCGTATGGAACGCTTTTAGCGGGTAGTCCGAGTAAGTTCGCCAACTCCCTAGCCCTTTCCCAATGCTCGGATCGAGCACGGCGCGGAGCCATGGAGAGAGTGTCGAACCACATGGCGGGCTTGACCCGTAGTGGTGGGAAAGGATCAAACCGTCAAATTGGGCGTGGTGCGCAAGGCAAGCCGTGTTGGGCCAATCTATGGCTCGACGAAGGATGGTCATGTCTTCTACCCATGAAGCAGGCCCCCATTATAAGCAAGTCCTACCCCATGGGGTTCAAACCGCGAATCACGCACGTAAGCTTCAGTAGTCATCTTACTCAGGGAATATTCCTGGTCAAAATAGGTTTCAAAGTCGAGCGTGATTATGTTCATTTGCTCAATTCTTCGTGTTCCAATATTATCTGCTGCTCGTCCTTAATCTTCACTTTGCGTCCGTAGGTCTTCCGCTTGTGTTTTGCTTCTGCGCTCTTGCCATTGCTGCCCGCTTCCGCGGCCGCAATTTCCATTAGCTCTTCTTTGCCCGGATATTTGGCACGACCCACCAGCAGCAGCGGCTCGAATCCAACAGCATCGCGCACCCGCTCGTGCGCGATCTTCACGTAGGCCGGATTGATGTCGATACCGACGTAGCGGCGGCCCATGCTCTTGGCAACGGCGCACGTCGTTCCGGTGCCGACAAAGGGGTCCAACACAATCTCGCCCGGAAAATGTAACACTGCGCCATATGTGTAGAGGCGCATTAGGCGAGACCGGCAGCCTCTCCGGAAACGGCGCAGGGTGATCGCCCTTGCGCTTCACGTCCTCCGGATACATGAACCAGACTTGTTGTGCGAGGTCGAGCCATTCAGTCCGTGTGAGCTCGTTCGCGTCTTTCACGTCGGGTTCAAATTTAGGGGCTTGCCAGGCTTCACATAGACGTTGATGAACTCGATCGTGTTATTTTCAATGATATTGCCGGGATACGGGTAGCTGCCGAACATCATTTTCGAGGTCTGCTTCTGCCAGACGAAAAGGCTGTACCGCTTGAGGTCAGTCTCTGCGAGAATTTTGTGCTCCATATCGAACGCTATATTTTTCAGGTGCCGCGTGTGTTGCTGGATAACATCCTTCAGAATCGGCATGATTGGAGCGTTGATGCATAACTTGCCGTTGGGCCTAAGCACCCGGGCACATTGGCTCCATACCAATTGCATGTCGGCGAGGTAGGCATCATAGGACGCCCAGGATTTTCTCCCTGGTCGTACTCGACGGCATTCCAATAAGGTGGAGACGTGACCACCAAATCAACACTGTCCGCGGAGAACGTTGACAGAACCTCCGCGGCATGGCCCGTAAATAGCCTATCCACAATTTCGGCCGGGCTAAGTGCGGAAGGCACCCGTTCAGACTGCTTCTTCTTCATTGGTACGATCTCCTCGCATGATCTATCTCCCTATACGTGCGGCGGCGGTTTGCGCAGCTCGATCGTCGTAAAGACCTGCCCCACGGGCAGAGCCTCGCCTTGTATCTCTCGACAGACGTTAGGACGCGATGTGCTAGGCTCGCCACGGCGACTTGCCAAGGGGGCAGTGCACTGGGTCGCCGCGAACGTGGACGGCGCAGCCCCCTTACCTAGCATTCCCAAGCTTTCTAGAAGATGTTGTTTTTTCGAGGCCATGGCTCGACCCTTCCCGTCTCCCAATTGTTCACGGTTTGGGACGAAATTCCCAGCTTGTGCGCGAACTCTGCTTGTGTAAGGTTCAGTGATTCGCGCACAGAGCGTATGGTTTGGGGAAAGTCATAGTGGATCGCTCGGATTGGCAAGCTCGCGGACGACTAATCTATATCGGTCAGGCTGCCGATCTCGCCACGCTTGTGCATCGTCATTGGTCTGAAAAGGCCCCCAGACTGAGTGCAAGTCAGGATCGAAGTACTCTTGCATCACTACGTACATGGTTAGTCCTCCTCCGATTGACAGGCGTCTAAGGCCTGCCCATTGGGCAGACCGTCTAAGGCAAGTACCCCCAAGCCAAGACGCCTAAGAGAAACCCGGTGGCGAGCACGCTGCAGGCCATCGCCAGCAGTAAAGGAAGTCGTACACTCTCCCGTAATTCTGCGCCAACCGCTCGCGAATCACCCGGTCAAGCTCTTGGTCAAATTCATCGCGTGTTGGTTTTGATTTCATTTCAAATCCCCTTTGGTTTCTCCGCTCTCCATCGCAAGTTCCTTCGCGTTCCCAGCGGCAATCCTCGCGGCCGCAACGGCTGCAGTGTGATCCCATGTCATTTCAAACCCCCTCTGGCTTCACTTTTTGTAGCATTTCCAAGCATTCTAAATTGTCAAGGTCTCAGTCGCGAGCTTGGCGTCCGGTACCCAGGTGAACCCCAACGTTGACGCGCTTCGTTCATGGTAAATACCGGCACCCCGCGATAACTCGCCACTCGCCATCTGCGCAAGGGACATAAACAAAGCAGTAGCCATCAGAACGCATGATTCCATACACCCGCGCATCGCCGGACACCTGCGCATCGCCAAGCACCCGCGCATAACCGGACACCCGCGCATAACCGGACACCCGCGCATGGCCGGACACCCGCGCATTGTCGATTACTTGCGCATAACCAGACACCCACGCATCACCGAACACCCGCGCATTGTCGATTACTCTGCGCATCGCCGGACACCTGCGCATCGCCGGACACCTGCGCATCGCCGGACACCTGCGCATCGCCGGACACCTGCGCATCGCCGAACACCCGCGCATAACCGGACACCCGCGCATTGTCGATTACTTGCGCATAACCAGACACCGCGCATCGCCGAACACCCGCGCATTGTCGATTACTCGCGCATCGCCGGACACCCACGCATCACCGAACACCAACGCATCGCCGGACACCTGCGCATCACCGAACACCCGCGCATTATCTAGTATGCGCTTCCTTGGATATTGTGCTCCATTGATTCCTCCTTTAAAATGAAATTTCAGCATAGGCCGACGCGGGTGACGGCGCCCGTGGGGCCGGTATTGGGTTAGTCACCTTGGCGCTCGGACTGCCCCCTTCCGACGAAGGGGGCCGCAGTGGGCCTGGCGAGGCCGCTGGCGCGAGGATCGGACCGGGCGCCAGCTAACCTCCCGCATGGCCTCACTGTTGCTCATGCGGTCCAGAATGGCTTGCGTCGCCGCTAGCAAGCCCGCGCTGTGTCGTCAAGTCGTCTGTCGGGTCTAGCCAAGGCGACGCGGCTGAGTTGATCCCCGCAATGCTTTCCATGTGAACGTCATCTGTGCCCCCTCTTGCATTGTCGGCATGATCGCCGCAAAAGGGGCGAGATTGCGCCCGACCCCTTGCACTGCAATCACGCTGCAATCAGGTCGCGCACGCGCTGGCATGAAGTAATTCCATGGCAACGCCCTTGAGCGCATCGCCCGAACCAAACTGAGCGCTGAAGAATTGCTTTTCCCCCTGGTCGCCGTTGATCGACACCCGGTCATGGTCGACGTGCCGGGTGACGGCCTGCAGCGCGGACCACACGTCGATAGGATCTCCCTGCTTGGCGGAGCGCTCACGCCGAGTCGTGTTGAATGCCTGCGACAGAGCGCGGAACTGGTTAGACTTCCTCGTGCTGATATCCTCTTTGCTTGGCCTCAAAGGGATATCCAGGCACGACTTGAAAAAGGCCGACAGCTTCGGTCGCCGTCATGGTCACTTGCGCCATGGCGTCACCGATCACCTTGAACTGGGTAATGGACTGAGCGAGCTGCGCCAGCTCGCCACCGACACGTTCGGCGTTGAACTTGGTATTGTGCCGTGTGCGTACGATTGCCTTGTGCTTGTCGCTGTGAGCGGCCCGCAGGGTGTTGTCGCACACGACTCCGAGTTACCGACATTTGGTTAATGGTCGCGCCGCTCCCGTCGAACGTGGTCGACATGAGCACGCGCGCCATGTGATTGTCCCCGGCGATCTCGACGGGGGAACGGAACTTGGCCGTGGCCCATATGATCGACCCGCCCTTCAGCGAGCCGGCCACGTCGAGCTGGAACCGTCTCGTCAACCGAAATGTAATTGTCGAACCACGCCAGTATTTCGCGAGGCTGCACAGGCTGGTACACGTCGCTCACGCAATTGTCGCCGAGCATGCCAGCCGTGTCGCTGCGCACGATAAAGGATCGGTCGCGGGCCGGCACGAAGGCAACTTGCGCGTTGCCATCACGAATCGTCACCTTGTCGAATTGCGAAGAGCGGAGGTCGAGCATGGCCGGCACCTTGATGGCCTGCCAGTCCAGTCCGGCCGCCTTGGCCCATGCGTCGACGCCCTGCCCTTCGGGCATCTCACGACCGAGACGATGCCACACGTCATTGCGCGAGCCTAGGAAAGCGATGTTGGCGCGGTTGTTCGACATGTCGAGATTGTGTGCCATTCTGGTGACTCCTGTTGTCTGCCCGTGGGGCAGGCTCTGTTGCAGCGGGAGCGCTGCGGATGCTCCGCCTAGCCCTGCCCCACGGGCAGAGCGCTGCGTCCAGATAGGACGGCTTATTAGACGGGGCACGGCCGCAGGGCTTCAGCAACGAAGCTCAGATGTTCCCAAGCGGCGAAGCCAACGCAAGGAACCGAACAAAACCATTCCCAATCTTTAACGTGATGGTCGCATGCTCTCTCGACTTGATCCAAGCGACAACGCCACCTTTGATCGTGCCGGCGGCGACAATTTTGCGCTTATCAGCCATGTGAACCCTCCAGTGTGCAGCGGAGCGTTGCGCAAGGCCGCCCGTAGGCGGCAGAGCGCAAGGCTTCAATCTTGCAGCGCGACGCAGTGCATGCGAGCGGGCCGCCCGTAGGCGGCAGAGCGCAAGCCAACGCATTGAGTCGTAGTACTGGCGCTGGAGTGGCGAGCCGGTAATCGTGCAAGTCGAGAATCGGCGGCATGGTCCAGATCGACTTGAAAGAGCCGCGGTTTTCTCGGCAGAGCACAGGCAAAAGCTGAATTGGAACCGGCTGATGCACGCGAAGCGCAGGGCGCCGTTGCGATGTAGCGGATGCTGAGCAGCGTGAACCCCTTCAGTATTCAACCGTGATCAAGTGTCTCATGCATCGACGAAAGAAGCCTATAAATATTTGAGTTACTTGCTGTTGCGTTGTTTATGCAAGTTTTGTTATTTTATTGCTCTCCCCAGTCTGCACATAAGTCAGTCCAATAGAATGCCTGCTCCCGTCGGGCGTCCAGGGCCTTCAAAGACTCGCAGGCCGCTCGACTAATGAATATCCGGGTGTAGGCGTCGACCTCGATCCAGATGCGCCTCACTGTGCCCGTGGCGGTAGCGCCAGACGCGATGCCAGCGGGTCGCCCGCCCCCGGCGGGGCTGTAGCTGCGGTAGCAGATGCGCCAGCGGGTGGCGATCCTGCGGGGTTCTGGCCGTTGTCTCGGGGGTCGCGGCCTTCGTTCACAATGTCCAGAATGTCTGCTGCTAAGGCGTACGGCATAGGCATGTGTCCTCAGGTTGTGAGCGTGGTATCGGTTGCACTTACTTGAACACAATTATGGCTTTATTGGGCCAATACTCGTTTAGATAGGCGTGCGTTGCAGCGAGCGCAACCACCGCAGCATAAGGGTTAGTGCAAGTTAGTACCACTATAGCTTTCGGGTTAACCCCATGATCGATGCTCAGAAAGCGGCAGTAAAGTGTCAGATACGCTTCGGTTTGCTGGTTGCTAGAAAATCTGGGGCTGTAACAATCTGTAATATTTCGTGATCGGGTCTAACAATATACTTTTCTACTGACTTAGAGCGTAGAAGCTGTATATGGAAAGTTACTTTCGCTTTCCCGTCGAATCAAAGGGTTAGGTCGTTGAGTGACGTGTCATGACGGATGTGCCAACCGCTATCTTTTACGTGTACATATGGGAGATCGTAAATGCTTTTACGTGTAGTGGAAATAAACATCAGAACGTGCACAACCCTATGTCGAGGCAACCCCAGGTTATTCACGGTTTGTTCTGTGACTTTAGGTCCTAGGTTGTTCCTGCGCTGTTCCTGCGCTGTTCTACTTTGTTCTCTTTTACAACCTGAATAGGACCGGATTCTAGCGGTCACCTTTTTGTTCTACTCTGTTCCCTACTTTGTTCTAATAAATAAATATCAGGGCGTGCACAACCGCCTCTTGCAACCGACCCCGCCCCATCAGAGCGTGCACAATCGCCTCTGGCAGCCCTAACTCGGGGAGACCCTCCGCCCTCCGCCCCTGGATTAATTTTTGAAGCAAGTACGTAACTGAACGAAG
>ERZ1370068.8982-contig-7794_pt1 | contig 43185 bp, 44 predicted proteins | sample MGYA00561227_ERZ1370068 | MGnify/ENA primary metagenome ERZ1370068 (study PRJEB38410, sample SAMEA6850437) | metagenome | study: Metagenomic assessment of the ecological functions of the soil: analysis of the soil microbiota associated with the... | reverse complement strand
CAAGTTACGTATTGCTCAATGCCGTCCGCCGACAGGTGCAGCTTCGGCCGATCAGCCTGCGCACCGCCGACGAACTCGCCGGCTTCTTCCGCGACGTCGCCTACATCGCTGACCGACATCCGCCAGGGCGAGGCCGTGCCGCCGATCAAGGTCGAGCGCGTGCCGGCCGACCTCGGCAACAAGGACGGCAGCGAGCGCAAGGCGCTGTTCATCACCGCGCTCCTGCCGGTGGTCCTCGAGGTCAACCAGCGCGTGCTGGCCGATCGCGAGCAGCTTCTCTACCTGCGCGACAAGATGGCCGGCGCCGGCCGGCATCGTCGCCGATCGAGCGCATCTGGCTCGAGGACGCTCGCCGACCGCTACGACACGCCGGTCGACAGGATCGACGAGCTGGTGCGCCGCGTCGACATCGTGCCGCCCTCGATGGCGATCGCCCAGGGCGGCGTCGAATCGGGCTGGGGCACCTCGCTCGCCGCCCGCACCGGCAACGCCCTGTTCGGCCAGATCCAGTCGGCCGACGTCGCCGTGCCTGGCGCCGGCATGCCGCAGCCCTTCACCAATGTCGGCGAGGCGACCGACGCCTACATCGCCAACCTCAACACCCATCCCGCCTATGCCGGCTTCCGCACCGAGCGCGCGGCGCTGCGCGAGCGCGGCGAGACGCTCGACGGCTATCAGCCTGATCGGCACGCTGCTGCGCTATTCCGAGCTCGGCCAGCAACTATGTGCGGTTCGTGCGCCAGATCATGCGCGAGAACGAGCTCACCGATTTCGACAAGGCGCGCGCTGTCGAGCTTCTGAGCGCATACATCATCGGCCGCGGCGAGGTCGGCGTCGCTGATCAGCGGATAGCGCCGCGCGTCGAACAGCTGATAGTGCCACCATTCGTTGCGGTAGAAGTCCCAGCCTGCGGCCGTCATCAGGCCCATCAGCAGCAGGCCGGTTGCGCTGCGCCTCGGCCGAGACGTCGGTGCGGCCGTGATGCGACAGCGGCGTGAAGGCGTCGAACGGCGTGCCCATGTCGAGTTCCGCGGCCGTCGCCGTCGAGCAGGCGTGAGATCGACCGCCACGCCGCGCGAATGCGGCGAGCCGCGGCGCGGGTCGGCGAGGAATTCGGGATCGGGCCTGGCGTTCCACAGCGCCCACTGCGCCTCGACCGGACGCAGCGCGTCGAAGATGCGGAGCCGCAGGCCGAGCGGCCGGGCGAGCGCGATCGCGGCGGCGAGCTTTTCGGCCGCCTCGCGATGCAGCCAGCATTCGGCATTCCGATAGACCGGCCGGCCCGTTAGATTGGCGTCGGTCGCATAGGCCAGCGTCACGTCGACGTCGAAGTCGGGCGGGGCGATCGCAACCAAGTCGAGTTTCATGACCAAGAATGCCCAGCCACCTGGTCGGCGCCAGCGCTTGCCGGGAGCGCCGGCCGGCATGAGCCTGGTCCTGGCCTTCGACTGCGCGGTGAGCGGCCTTGGCATCGCCGTCGTGCGCGACGGCGTCCGCCTGGCCGGCCTCGCGCGAAGGCGGACGCGACCAGGCGGCCCGCCTGTTGCCGGCCATCGCGACGGTGCTCGGCGCAGGCCGGCGTCGGGCGGCGCGACGCTGTCGCTGATCGCCGTCACCATCGGACCGGGAAGCTTCACCGGCGTGCGCGTCGGCCTGGCCGCCGCGCGCGGCCTGGCCGTCGGCGCTCGGCGTGCCGCTGGCCGGCATCGCCACGACGGCGGTCCTGCTGGCCCAGGCCGCGCCGCGCGACCGGTCTCGTCGTCGCCGCCATCGACAGCCGCCTCGGCGACTGGTTCTGCGCGCATCGGCGAGGGCGAGACGACGCCGTTCGTCGCCTCGACCGGCGGCGCACTTGCCGCGCGCCTGGCGCGGCCGGCCGTGCCTCGTCGTCGGCCCGGCACGCAAGCGCTTGCGCCGCAGCTGCGTCGCGGCGGCATCGACGCGGTGGCCGAGGAGGCCTTGCCCGATCCCGTCGATCCTCGCCCGCCTGGCCGCCGATGCCGGCGTCGAGGGCTGGCGCGCGCGCAACGCGCGCGAGGGCTCTGCCGCGGCCGCTCTATCTGCGCGGCGTCAACATCACCCTGCCCGATGGCGCGCGGCGGACGGTCGAATGAATGACCGACCGATTTCGTCTTGCGCGCCGCTGCGGGCGCTCGATCTCGATCGTGCCGCCGCGCTGCATGGCGAAGTCCTTCGCAGCCCTGGGCGAGCGCGCCTGGACGCGGCAGGACCTGGCCGAGCTTCTGGCCTCGCCGGGTGTCGCCGGCCTGTTGCTGCAGGCCGATGGCCGCGATGCGGCTTCGCGCTGTGCCGCGTCGCCGCCGACGAGGCGGAGCTGCTGACCATCGCCGTGCGGCCGGCCGGCGGCGCCGCGGCGCTGGGCGCGCGGCTGCTGGCGGCGGTGATCGATCGCGTGCGCGACGGCTGGGGCGCGGACGCTATTCCTCGAAGTCGGCGCCGACAATCCGCCGGCGCGGGCGCTCTACGAGGCGGCGGGCTTTCGGGCAGATCGGCAGCGCGCGCGGCCTATTACCGCCGCGGCGACGGGCCGCCGGCCGATGCGCTCGTCATGCGTCTCGATCTCAGCTGATCAGTCAATGATCAGGCGCGCCGGATGGTCACGATATGGGCCTCGCCGTCGGCTTCGATCCCCAAAATGGTGTGGCCTTCCTCGCGCGCGCGCGCGCGGGACGTTGCGCAAGGGCTCCTCGCCGCTGCAGGCGAACGCTCAGGACCTCGCCCGGCTGCATGCGCTCGAGCTTGAGCTTGGTGCGCACGAAGGTCATGGGACAGACCTCGCCGGTGATGTCGATGGTCTGGTCGGGACGGGATGGTCATCACCCCCAACTATACCGCGGCCGCCGGCCGGTGTAGGCTGCTCGTCGCATGCCTGATCGCAAGTCCAAGCTCGAAGCTGTTGTGCGCCGAGCGCGGTCTCAAGATGACCGGACCAGCGGCGCGTGATCGCGCGCGTGCTGTCCGGAAGCCGCACGACCATCCCGATGTCGAGGCGGTGCATCGGCGCGCGACCGCGATCGATCCGAACATCTCCATCGCCACGGTCTATCGCACGGTGCGACTGTTCGAGGAGGCCGGCATTCTCGCCAAGCACGATTTCGGCGACGGCCGCGCGCGCTATGAAGAAACGCCGGACGAGCATCACGACCACCTGATCGACATCCAGAGCGGCAAGGTCGTCGGAATTCCACAACGACGAGATCGAGGAGCTGCAGCGCAGGATCGCGGAAAAGCCGGCTATCGAGCTGGTCGGCCACCGCCTGGAATTGTACGGCGTGCCGCTGGACGGGAAAACCGACCGCCAAAAATGAGTGGACGGAGCCGATCGCCACCCCGATAATGGGCGCATGATCGGGGCGGCCCTTGCGGATGAAACATGCGCATTGACCGCGCTGACAGCGAAGCCGAACTCCTGGGCGCTCCGTCGTCGAGCGCGGAGATCGTCAAGGTCGTTGCCGGCGACTTCGAGGTTCGGCTGGCCGAGAGCGCCGCCGAGATCGATGCGGCGCAGGCGCTTGCGCTATCGGGTTTTCTACGAAGAGATGACGGCGCATCCGACGCCGGAGATGGCGGCGCGGCGGCGCGACTTCGACGCGTTCGACGAGGTCTGCGATCACCTGCTGGTGCTCGACCGCCGGCGCGGCGAGCGGCCCGGAAGGCGTCGTCGGCACCTATCGCCTGATCCGCCGCTCGGCGGCGGCGCAGATGGGCCGCTTCTATTCGTCCGCCGAGTACGACATCCAGCCGATGATCGACTATCCGGGCGAGGTCCTCGAAGCTCGGCCGCTCGTGCATCGCCAGGGACGCGCGCAACACCGCGACCATGCAGATGCTGTGGCGCGGCATCGCGCTCTATCGTCTCCACTACAACATCCAGGTGATGTTCGGCTGCGCCAGCCTGCCGGGCACCGATCCGTCGCAGCACGCCCAGGCGCTGAGCTATCTCTACTCACCATCACCTGGCGCCGCCGGAGATCCGCGCGTGCGCGCGCTGGCCAGCCGCTACGTCAAGATGGACGTGCTGGAGCCGCGGCAGCTACGATCCGCGCAAGGCGATGGCGCGCGTGCCGCCGCTGCATCAAGGGCTATCTGCGGCTGGGCGGCTTCGTCGGCGACGGCGCGGTGATCGATCCGCGAATTCAACACCACCGACGTCTTCATCATCGTCAAGACCGAACTCGTGACGGAAAAGTACATCCGCCACTACGAACGCGGGATGCGAACAGGACGACTGACGCGCCGCCGCGACGATGTGGATCGGCTCTCCTCTGCGCGGCGCGTTTCGGCTGCTGAGCTACCTCGCTGCTCACGCTCGCTGCTGCTGCCGATCCATCTGCTGGCGCTGGCGCTGCGGCATCCGCCGGTCGTGCGCTGGATGCCGCGTCGTCTACCACCGCATCGTCTGCGTCATCCTGGGCATCCGGGTGCGCGTGCATCGGCCGGCGCTCCGACCGTGACGCCCGACGCTGTTCGTCTGCAACCACGTCTCCTATCTCGACATCGAGGTGCTGGGCGGGCTGGTCGCCGGGCAGCTTCGTCGCCAAGGCCGAGGTCGCGACCTGGCCGTTCTTCAGCACGCTCGCCAAGGCGCAGCGCACCATCTTCATCGAGCGGCGCAGCGGCAAGACCAGCACCAGCCGCGACGAGATGATGCAGCCGGCTGAACACCGGCGACAATCTCATGCTGTTTCCCGAAGGCACCAGCAGCGACGGCACGCGCGTGCTGCCCTTCCGCAGCGCGCTGTTCGGCGTCGGCCAGCTGCGCCGCGACGACAAGCCGATCACCGGTGCAGCCGGTGGCGATCGCCTACACCGCGGCTCGACGGCATTCCGCTCGGCCGCTACTGGCGGCCGCTGTTCGCCTGGTTCGGCGATCTCGATCTGGTGCCGCATCTCTGGCAGATGGTCTGCCTCGGCGAGACCGAGGCGGTCGTGACCTTCTTCCCGCCGGTCGACATCGACCGGCTCGGCGATCGCAAGAAGCTCGCCGAATACTGCTTCCACCAGGTGTCGCTCGGCGTGCAGTCGGCGCAATTCCGGCCGCTACTGGAGCTGCTGCCGCCGCCGAGCCGCGTGCCTGAGCGGCCTCGACCGGGCCGCTGCCGATGTTAGAGACCGACCGTTCCAGCAACGGAGACCGATGACGGACGTCCGCACCGGCGAACAGTGGCAGCGCAAGCGCGTGTTCATCCGCACCTACGGGTGCCAGATGAACGTCTACGACTCCGACCGCATGGCCGATGTCCTGCGGCCGCTCGGCTATGCCCTGCCGACGACGCCCGAGCAGGCCGATCTGGTCGTGCTCAACACCTGCCACATCCGCGAGAAGGCGCTCGGAGAAGGTCTATTCCGAGCTCGGCCGCCTGCGCGACGCAAGCTCGAGCGCCGCGCCGAAGGCCGCGACCTCACCATCGCCGTCGCCGGCTGCGTCGCCCAGGCCGAGGGCGAGGAGATCGTGCGCCGCGCAGCCGGCCGTCGACATCGTCGTCGGGCCGCAGGCCTATCACCGCCTGCCCGAGCTGCTGGCCGAGGCCGAGCGCAAGGCCGCGATCCGCGCGCCGGCAAGCGCCTGCCGGGCGCCGGCGTGCTCGACACCGATTTCCCGGCCGAGAGCAAGTTCGATCACCTGCCGGCGCCGCGGCGGCGTGCGCGCCGGCTCGGCGTTCCTGTCGATCCAGGAAGGCTGCGACAAGTTCTGCACCTTCTGCGTCGTGCCCTACACGCGCGGCGCCGAATATTCGCGGCCGGCCGCGGCGGTGCTGGCCGAGGCGCGCGCAGCTGGTCGGCGGCGGGCGCGATCGAGATCACGCTGCTCGGCCAGAACGTCAACGCCTATCACGGCGAGGCGCGCAGCGATGGCGTCGACCTGGTCGCTGGCGCGGCTGATCCGCGCGCTGGCCGAGATCGATGGCGTGGCGCGCATCCGCTACACGACCTCGCATCCGCGCGACATGGACGACGAGCTGATCGCCGCGCATGGCGAGGTGCCGCAGCTCATGCCGTACCTGCATCTGCCGGTGCAGTCGGGCTCCGACCGCATCCTCGAGGCGATGAACCGCCGGCACGGCCGCGATCTCTTACCTGCGCCTGGTCGATCGCCTGCGCGCGCGTCGGCCCGATCTCGCGCTGTCGTCCGACTTCATCGTCGGCTTCCCGGGCGAGAGCGACGCCGATTTCGACGACACGATGCGGCTGGTCGACGAGGTCGGCTTCGCCTCGGCCTTCTCCTTCAAGTACAGCCGCCGGCCCGGCACGCCCGGCGCGGCGATGCGCCGATCAGGTGCCGGAGACGCGTCAAGGCGGCGCGGCTCGCCGCCCTGCAGGCGCTGCTCGGCCAGCAGGCGCGCGACTTCAACGCCTCCAAGGTCGGCGCCACCGTGCCGGTGCTGTTCGCCGAGACCGGGCCGCAAGCCCGGCCAGATCATCGGCAAGACGCCCGTGGCTGCAGTCGGTCTATGCCGAGGGCGAGTCCGCGCCTGATCGGCCGCATCGTCGACGGTGCGCCTGACCGCGGGCCACGCCAACAGCCTGGCGGGCGAGATCGCCGTGCGCGCCGTGCGAGGCCGCCGCGTGAGCGATCCGCGCAGGCGCTGGCGGCCGCTCGGCCGACGTGCGCCGCATGACGTTCGACGACAACGCGCTGCTGGCGGTGCTCTACGGCAATCACGACCGCCACCTCGTGCGCATCGAGCAGCTCGCCAACGTGCAGCTGAGCGCGCGCGGCAACCAGCTCGCCATCGCCGGCGCCGCCGACGACGCCGCGGTCGCGCACAAGGCCATCGCCGGCCTCTACGAGCGGCTGAAGCGCGGCCTGTCGATCGAGATGGCCGACATCGATGCCGCCGTGCGCTTCGCCCGCAGCCGGCGCCGACGGCGGCGACGACGAGGGCATCCGCACGCGCCGGCGCACCGTGCAGGCGCGCTCGCCCGGCCAGCGCGGCTACCTGCGAGGCGCTGCGCGAGCGCGACATGGTGTTCGCGCTGGGACCGGCCGGCAGCGGCAAGACCTATCTCGCCGTCGCCATGGGCGTGTCGCTGCTGCTGGCCGGCAAGGTCGAGCGCATCGTGCTGTCGCGGCCGGCGGTCGAGGCCGGCGAGCGGCTCGGCTTCCTGCCCGGCGACATGAAGGAGAAGATCGATCCCTACCTGCGGCCGCTCTACGACGCGCTGCACGACATGCTGCCGGCCGAGCAGATCGCCAAGCCGCATGGAGTCGGGCGAGATCGAGATCGCGCCGCTCGCCTTCATGCGCGGCCGCACGCTGGCGCATTGCTTCGTCATCCTCGACGAGGCGCAGAACACCACGCCGATGCAGATGCGCATGTTCCTGACCCGGCTGGGCGAGGGCTCGCGCATGGTGATCACCGGCGATCCCAGCCAGACCGACCTGCCGGGCGGCCAGCGGTCGGGCCTGACCGACGCGCGTCGACACGCTGACGGAGCGTCGACGGCGTGCGCTTCGTGCGGCTCACCTCGCAGGACGTCGTGCGCCACGATCTGGTGACCCGCATCGTCGAGGCCTATGACGCGCGCGACAAGAAGACCAAGCGACATTAGCTGCACGTCGTCGTGCTCGACGCCGGCGTGGCTGAGGCGCTGCCCGGCGTCGAGCGGCTGGTGCGCAAGGCCGCGCGCGCGCGGTCGCCGGCGCGCGGCAGGCGATCGCCTCACCGTGGCGCTGGCCGACGACAAGCGGCGTGCGCGCCCTGAACGCGCGCGACCGCAGGAAGGACAAGCCGACCAACGTGCTGTCCTATCCATCGGGCGAGCGCGGCTTCCTGGGCGACGTGTCGTGCTGGCGCGCCAGACCGTGTGGCGCGAGGCGCAGGCGCAGCAGGCAAGACGCCGGCCGATCATGTCGCCCATCTCGTGGTGCATGGCACGCTGCATCTGCTGGGCTACGATCACGAGACCGGCGACGCCGACGCCGAGCGCATGGAAGCGCTGGAGCGGCGGATCCTCGCAAAGCTCGGCATCGCCGATCCTATCGATCGTCTGAGCGGCGCAGCCGGAGCACGCGGTTAACTCGCCTCAATGATGGTTCCGGACGCTAGAGCATCTCGAGCGCCTGCTTGCCCTTGGGCGGCGGGAAGGCGCGGTCGAGTTCGGCCAGGATCTTCGGCGAGAGCTTGACGTCGAGCGCGCCGAAATTCTCCTTCACGCGCTCGCGGCTGGCGACGATTTCGGGATGGTGACGACGCCCGGCTGGGCCGAGCAGCCAGGCGAGCGCCAGCTGCGCCGGCGTGCAGCCGACCTCGTCGGCGAGCTTCTTGCAGCGCCGGCTTGCGCAGCAGGCCGCCCTGGTCGAGCGGCGAATAGGCCATCAGCGGGATCGAGCGCTTGCGCATCCACGGCAGCAGGTCGAACTCGGGCCGCGGCGCGACGAGGCAGTAGAGCACCTGGTTGCTGCCGGTGAGGCCCTTGTCGAGGCGCGCGGCGTCTTCCATGTCGCCGCGGTCGAAGTTGCTGACGCCGAAATCGGCGATCTTTCCGCCTGCGCGCAGGCGGTGGAACGCCTCGAACGTCTCCTCGAGCCGCGCGCCGCCGCGCCAGTGCAGCAGGTAGAGATCGATGCGCTCGATGCCCAGGCGCTTGCAGGCTGCGCTCGCAGGCGGCGATCGGTGCCGGCGCGCGTGGCGTTGTGCGGATAGACCTTGCTCACGATGAAGGGCCGCGTCGCGACGGCCCGCGATCGCCTCGCCGACGATCTCCTCGGCGCCGCCTTCGCCGTACATCTCGGCCGTGTCGATCATCGGATAGCCGAGCTCGAGCGCCGTATTTCAGCGCGTCGAGCTCCTCGGCGCGTCGCCGGGCGCTTTCGCCCATCCGCCAGGTGCCGAGGCCGAGCACCGGCATGGCCGCGCCGGAAGGAAGTTTGCAGGAACGCATCAGGAACATCCATCGATTGCAACGCAGGGGCGATAGCCTATCTTAACGACCATGCCGGACTCCACAGCGCACAGTACGCGGCCGGGCGCCAGCGGCCCGGCTTCGGCAAGCGAACTCCCCGCGACGCCGCCCGCGCGCCGGCCTCCGAGGTTCCGTCCAACGGGCGGGCTGCTGCGCGCCATCCTGCGCGCGCTGCGCCGCCGCGAGAAGAACGAGGCGGTGCGCGAGGCGATCGAGGAGCTGATCGAGGAGACGCCCGAGAGCGACACGCCGATCAGCGAAGACCAGCGCGTCCTGCTGGCCAACATCCTGAAGCTGCGCGACAAGACGGTGGCCGACGTCATGGTGCCCGCGCGTCGACATCGTCGCCATCGCCGCCGACACGCCGCTCGACGAGGTCGTGCGGCTGATCCAGGCCGAGGCCCATTCGCGCTATCCGGTCTATCGCGAGTCGCTCGACGACGTGATCGGCATGATCCACATCAAGGACGTGCTGGCCTACTGGGGCACCGCCGAAGAAATTCAACCTGCGCGACATATTGCGCCGCGTGGTGTTCGTGGCGCCGACCCTGCCGGTGCTCGACATGCTGCTCGACATGCGCCGCTCGCGCACCCACATGGCGCTGGTGGTCGACGAGTTCGGCGGCACCGACGGGCTTGCTCACCATCGAGGATCTGGTCGAGGAGATCGTGGGCGAGATCGAGGACGAGCACGACGTCGCCCAGACGCCGACGGTCGCCGCGCCGCGTCGACGGCACGCATCGACGTCAACGGCCGCACGCCCATCGAGCTGCTCGAGCAGGAGATCGGCCGCGTGCTGTCGGAGGACGAGCGGCGCGAGATCGACACGGTGGGCGGCCTGATCTTCTCGCCTGCTCGGCCGCATTCCCGAGCGCGGCGAGGTCGTGCGCCATCCGTCCGGCGTCGAGTTCGAAGTGCTCGATGTCGATCCGCGGCGCATCCGGCGCCTGCGCGTGCGGCCGCCGACGCACGTCGCCGGTCCGCCGCCTGATCGCCGCACCTGTCGCAATGAACGCTTCGGGATGGCGTGCCATGGGCGTGGCTTTGCTGGCCGGCGCGCTGGCGGCACTGGCCATGCCGCCGCTCTACTGGCTGCCGCTGGCCGTGCTGGGCATCGTGGCTTTCGTCTGGCTGTGGCAGACGCGCGCCGGGCCCGAAGAGCGCGCTGCTGCGCGGCTGGGCCTGGGGCATCGGCCATTTCGCCGTCGGCTCCTACTGGATCGTCGAAGCCTTCTTCGTGCCGCCGGCCGATTTCAGCTTGCTCGGGCCTGCCGATCGTCGCCGGCCTGGCGGCTGTGCTCGGCTTCTTCCCGGGCCTTGCCGCCGGCGTCGCCGCGGCGGCTGGTCGAGCGCTGGCCGCGCTTGGCGGGCGCTATCGCCGCCTGGTCCTGCTGGCGATCGCCTGGACGGCGGCCGAATGGCTGCGCGGCCACCTCTTCACCGGCTATCCGTGGAATCCGCTCGGCCATGTCTGGGCCTTTGCCGACGCCTTTGCTGCAGGGCGCCGCCCTGTTCGGCGTCTATGGCCTGGGCACTGCTGACGTTCCTCGTGCTGGCGGCGCCGACGGCCGGCTGGCGCGCCTCGATCGCCGCCCTGGTGGTCGTTGGGCATCGCGGGCTTCGCCGGCCAGGCGATGATCGGCGGCGGCGCGCCGACGGCGCGGACCGCTGGTGCGCATCGTGCAGCCCAACGTGCCGCAGGCCGAGAAGTGGCGGCCCGAGAACCAGCGCGCAGCCAGCTTGCCAAGCTGGTCGAAATGAGCCGGCGGCCGGGCTTCGACCGCCTGGCGGCCGTGGTCTGGCCGGAGACGGCGCCGCCGTTCGTCATCGAGCCGGGCTCGCCCGCGCTGCCGATCATGGCCGGCGGCCGTGCCGCCGCGGCGGCTATCTCCTGACCGGCGCGGCGCGCGGCACCGATCGGCCGGAGGACGGCGTCTGGAACTCGCTGCTGGCGATCGACGGGACGGCGCGATCGTCGCCTCCTACGACAAGGTCCATCTGGTGCCGCTCGGCGAGTACATCCCGTTCCACAAGCAGCTCGCGCCGGTCTCGCGGCTTCATCGGCCGCGGCTCGTTCGAGGAGGGCGAATCGCGCGTCACCATCGGCCTGCCGGGCCTGCCGTCCTTCTCGCCCGTGATCTGCTACGAGGTGATCTTCCCGGCGGCGGTCACCGGCCCGGGCGCGCGGCCGCGCTGGCTGCTGAACGTCACCAACGACGCCTGGTTCGGCGTTGTCGAGCGGGCCCCTATCAGCATCTGGTCAGCGCTCGCCTGCGCGCGGTCGAGGAGGGCCTGCCGATGATCCGCGCCGCCAACACCGGCGTATCCGCTGTGATCGACGCCTACGGGCGGGTCCTGGCCTCACTCGACATGCAGCAGCAGGGCATCATCGACCACCGACTCCCGCCGCGCGCGCGAGGCTACGCCCTACAGCCGCTGGGGCGACTGGACGCTGCTCGCGTTCTGGTTGTATTTCTTGGCGTCGGTGTTGCTGGTGGCGCGGTCGTCGAACGGCCGGCAGCCGATGAATCGCGCTCGATATTCAAAGCGCTGAGGTTCAGCTTGCATTATCGCGGGAGGCGGTAATGTCATATGCAGCCTCTGACGTGTAGATATGCATTTTTGCACTGATGGACTTGCGCTCGGCCGCACTTTCGAAGTGTCTGCCACCTTATTTGCGCAACCGCGTTGTAGTCGCAGAGCAGATCGAGAGGAATCAGGAGCGATGGCAAGATCACATCCGGTTGATGTTCATGTCGGGGCGCGCATGCGCCAGCGCCGTACCCTTCTCGGCATGAGCCAGGAAAAGCTGGGGACCGCCGTCGGTCTGACATTCCAGCAGATCCAGAAGTACGAGCGCGGCTCCAACCGCATCGGCTCGAGCCGGCTGTTCGAGTTCGCCAAGGTGCTGGACGTGCCGGTGTCCTATTTCTTCGACGAGATGCCGGCCAACGCGCTGTCGGGCCGGCCGATGTCGGGTCGCGGGCGCAAGGGCTTCGGCGAGGCCGGCACGCCGTTCGAGCAGGAGAAGGATCCGCTGATCAAGCGCGAGACCCTCGGAGCTGGTGCGCGCCTACTACAAGATCCGCGAGGCCGGGTGCGCAAGCGCATCTTCGAGATGGTCAAGGCCGTGGGTGCGGCCAGCCATGCCGAGGTCCTGGGCGGCCGCAAGGGCCGCTAAGGCGGACGCTCTCGGTGACGACGGACTGCGCAGGCGATCTGCGGAGCCTCTTGATTTCCCCGGCATCTGGAGTTTTTAGCGGCGCGGCCTCGATGGTCGAGCGCCGCCGCGGACGGATTTGGACGACTTGCCACCGCGACAATAAAGGCTAAGCCGGACGTTGGCGGCCCTGCCGCCCTGCCCGGAGTCCAGTGTGATCTGTGGGAGGGCTGCTGTGGCGCTCAAGGACTATATCTTTCACCAGCGAATCGGTTTCCGAAGGCCATCCGGACAAGGTCTGCGACCAGATCTCGGACGCCATCCTCGACGCCTTCATCGCCAACGACGTCAAGCTCGGCCATCGCCGACGACAGCCATGCCAACACGCGGCTGGGCTGCGAGACGCTGGCCACCACCAACAAGATCGTCATCGCCGGCGAAGGCCGCGGCCTCGGCGCCGCTACATGCAGCAAGTACGGCAAGCACACGATCGTCAACCGCGAGGCCATCGACCGAGATCGCCCGCGAGCGTCGTGCGCGACATCGGCTACGACCAGGACGGCTTCTCGCTTCCACGGCGCCGACGTCGAGGTGCTGCTGCACGGCCAGTCGCCCGACATCGCCATGGGCGTCGACGCCAAGAAGAAGAGGCGGCAATCTCGGCGAGCAGGAAGGCGCCGGCGACCAGGGCCTGATGTTCGGCTTCGCCTGCCGCGACAGCGAGGAATACGAGAAGGGCTCGTTCATGCCGGCCCCGATCTACTTCTCGCACAGGATCCTCGAGGTGTCTGAGCAAGGCCCGCCGCTCGGGCGAGCTGCCCGACCTGCAGCCCGACGCCAAGAGCCAGGTCACCGGTGCGCTACGTCGACGGCAAGGCCGGTCGGCGCCACCAAGGTCGTGGTCTCCACGCAGCACAACGCGAAGCCACCGCGCAAGGGCAAGAAGTACAACTCCGGCATGGTCAAGGAGATGATCGCCGGCCACGTCGCGAAGTCGCTGCCCAAGGGCTGGATGCCCAAGAAGGCCGCCGACTTCTTCGTCAACCCGACCGGCAACTTCGTGGTCGGCGGCCCCGACGGCGATTGCGGCCTCACCGGCCGCAAGATCATCGTCGACACCTACGGCGGCTACGCGCCCGCACGGCGGCGGCGCCTTCTCCGGCAAGGACCCGACCAAGGTCGACCGCTCGGCGGCCTATGCCGCGCGCTATCTCGCCAAGAACGTGGTGGCGGCCGGCCTCGCCGACCGCTGCCTGATCCAGGTCGCCTACGCGATCGGCGTCGCCGATCCGATGTCGCTCTATGTCGACACCCAGGGCACCGGCAAGGTCGACGAGCGCAAGCTCGAGAAGATCCTGTCCGACGATCTTCCCGCTGCGCCCGACCAACATCCGCCGCACGCTGCAGCTCAACAAGCCGATCTACCAGCGCACCGCGGCCTACGGCCATTTCGGCCGCAAGCCCGACAAGGACGGCGGCTTCTCCTGGGAGCGCACCGATCTGGTGGCCGAGCTGAAGCGGGCATTCGGCGCACGGTAGAGCTTTAGGAACCATCCCTAAACAATTGATTTAGCGTGAATTTCGAGTAGTCTCAGAGGGCGGTAACAAGTCTGCCGGAGCAGACGGCAAATGGCCCCTCTGGAGAATGGCGGGTTCCAGCCATCGGTTTGGGACGGCGACCGAAGCCGGCCGATCGACTCGCTCATGCGCGCGCTGCTCTACGTCGCCCAGCAGGTCGGCCGGCCGCGTGAGCGAGGCCGACGTGCGCCGCCTGGCGGCGGTGCCGGCGGCGGGTCTCGACGAGCAGGCTTTCCTGACCGCCGGGGCGCGGCTTGGTCTCGGAGACGCAGGCGCTCGACCTCACGCCCGACCGGCTCGACGAGCTGCCGATGCCGTTCGCCCTGCGTGGCGCCCGGCCAGCCGGCCCATGTCGTGGTGGCGGGCAGGGCAGGCCACTGGGTCGTGCTCGACGTCGTCGAGGGCCGCGCCTGGCGGCTGTCGACGGAAGAGGTGATGGCGCTCGGCTACGCGCGCGCCTGGTGATGCGCGAGAAGCGGCCCGACGAGCGGCGCGAGGCGTGGTACGCGCCGCTCTGGACGCGCGTGCGGCCGGTGATCCTGAAGCTCGCCGCCGCCTCGTTCGTGATCAACGTCCTCGGCCTCGCCACGCCGCTCTTCATGATGCTGGTGCTGAACAGGGTGATCGGCCGCGAGCCCTCGACCAGCAACGGCGCCTCGCTCATGACGGTGCTGTGCGCCGGCATGCTGGTCGCCTACGGGCTCGACTTCGCGCTGCGCGTGGCGCGCGGCTGGCTGTCGGCGCGCACCGGCGCGCGGCTCGACACGCTGATGAGTGCCGAGGTCCTGCATCATCTGATGCAGCTGCCCTACCGCCATTTCGAGCGCACGCCATCGGGCGTCATCGCCGAGCGGCTGCGTCAGCTCGACGTCCTGCGCAGCTTCTTCACCGGCCAGATGCCGGTGCTCGCCATCGACATTGCCTTCGTGGCGCTGTTCCTCGCCGCCACCTTCGCCATCAGCGCGACGCTCTGGGCATCGTCGCCACCGCTGGCGATCCCGATGCTGGTCGGCGTGTCGCTGGCGACCCATCGCGCGCAGCGCCGGCTGGCCGACGAGAGCTTCCAGGCGCTGGCCGCCAAGAGCTCGACGCTCGAGCGAGACGGTCGCCAACGCCGCCACCATCAAGGCGCTCGGGCTCGAGGCCGAGGTCGAGAAGCGCTGGCAGGCGCGGGTCGAGCAGTCGGCCTGGACCAGCTTCCGCGCCAACAACCTCGCCAACATCGCCGCCAGCGCATCGGGCTCGCTGCAGCTCGTGGCGTCGCTGGCGATCGTCGTGATCGGCGTGCACGAAGTCGTCGATCACCGCATGACGGTGGGCGCGCTGATCGCCGCCAACATGCTGGCCACGCGCGCCCTGCAGCCGATGCGCCAGCTCGTGGCGGCCTGGCACCAGCTGCAGGCCGTCGGCGCCGCCTTCAAGCGCATCGACGCGCTGATGGGCGAGGCGGTCGAAAGCCCGCCCGGCGAGCTCGCGCCCGATGCCGGCGCTGGCTGGGCGACATCGTCTTCGAGCGCGTCACCTACCGTGCCGACGACCACGGCGCCGGCGATCCTGCAGCGACGCCGATCTCGCGGTCGCCGCCGGCGAGATCCTGGGCATCGTCGGACCTTCGGGCTCGGGCAAGACCACGATCGCCAATCTCGTCCAGGGCCTGTTCAAGCCGACCGCGCGGCCGCGTGCTGGTCGACGGCACCGACATCGCGCACATCTCGCCGGCGCAACTGCGCGCCCAGATCGGCTGCGTGCCGCAGGACGTGCAGCTCTTCACCGGATCGGTGCGCGAGAACATCGCCATGGGCGTGGTCGACAAGGATCCCGGCCGCGTCGTGGCCGGTCGCCAAGTTCGTCGGCGCGCACGATTTCATCCAGCGCCTGCCGCAGGGCTACAACACCGTGCTGGGCGAGCGCGGCCAGGGCCTGTCGACCGGCCAGCGCCAGCTTCTCTGCATCGCCCGCGCGCTGATCCGCAATCCGCGCATCCTGATCCTCGACGAGGCGACCAGCGCGCTCGATCCGCGCGACCGAGGAACAGCTGCTGCGCCAGCTCAAGGCCAACACGCGCGGCCGCACCGTGATCATGATCACCCATCGCCTGGCGCCGCTGGCCATCGCCGACCGGGTGGCGCTGGTGATGGACGGCCGCATCGAGCGGATCGGCTCGCCGACCGACGTCATGGCCTATGCGCGCATCCGCATGGCCGAGGCGAGCCGCGGCCAGAGCGCTGCCGGCAGCGCGGCGCGCACCGTCGCCAGGCGATGCTGGCGTAGCAGTCAGGCCGCAGCTAGGCGAAATCGACGAAGTCGGGATCTTCCAGGCGGGCGAGCCGCTCGAGGCCAGCCGCGCGCAGTCGATCAGCAGCGACTTGCGGCGGGCCGCCGCCACCGGCCGGCGCGGCGAGGGCGCAGCGATCTCGCCGCCATAGGCGTCGGCCACGATCAGGCCGATCTCCTCGGGAATCAGCGCCTGCGGGAAAGTCGACCGGCACGGCGACGTAGAGCTGGTCGCACCAGTCGAGATAGTCGGGCCATTTGTCGTCGACCCGCCAATCCTCGATCGAGGATTTCACCTCGACGATGGTGATCTCGCCGCCGCGACCGACGGCGAAGATGTCGGCCCGCCGGCCGTCGGGCAGCGGCACTTCGAGCAGCACCGAGTGGCCCGCCTGGCGCATCAGCCGGCAGGCGCCGCGGCAGACCGCGAGGGTGACTTCGGGCCGCGCCTGGCGCGCGACGGACGGCATGCTCATGGCCGCGCTCTAGCGGTTGGACGGCGTCCTGGCGCGTTGGCGCGGCGCGCACGGCCGTCGTCGATCGGGCGCTCGAGCGTCGGCGCGAAGCGCTGCGCCAGCGCCTCGGCGCGCTTGCGGTCGCGTTCGGGGATCTGCTCGCGCGGCCTTTCCCGGACGACGCGCGAGTCGGGATGGCCGCCCCGCTCGGCGAGCAGCAGCCACTTGTAGCCTTCGACCGGATCGGTCGTGCCGGCGACGCCGCCGATCAGCATGATGCCGAGCGCATGCTGGGCCTGCGGCAGTCCCTGCTGGGCGGCGCGGCTGTACCACAGCAGGGCCTGCGCGGGATCGCGCGGCACGCCGACGCCGGCGAAGTAGGCATTGGCGAGCTTGAACTGCGCCGATGGCACGCCGGCATTGGCGGCGGCCTCGTACCAGCTCACGCGCCGACTGCACGATCTTCTCGTTGGCCGCCTTGTCGCGCGAGGCGGGCGTGCGCGCCGCCATGTCGCCCATCGCCAGCGCGGCTTCGGGCACGCCGTTCTCCTGCGCCTGCATCAGCCAGCGCTGCGCGGCGACGACGATCGCGCTTGATGCCGATGCCTTCGCTCAGCGCCAGGCCATAGCGCAGCCCGGCCAGCGCATGGCCCTTTTCGGCCGCTCGCCGATAGAGATCGGCGGCGCGCACCGGGTCGGCGCACGGCCTGCCCGAGCTTTCCGACATGGCGCGGCCCAGCGCGTAGAGCGCCTGCGGATCGCCGCCGGCCGCCGCCTTCTCCAGCCAGGCGCGCGCCTGCATGAGATCGGCGCGGCACGCCCTGGCCGCGCAGATAGAGGATGCCGAGATTGATCTGGGCGCGCGCGTGGCCGGCCGCGGCGGCCTTCTCGAACAGCTCGACGGCGCGACTGTCGTTGCGCGGCGTGCCGGCGAGACCTTGGGCGTAGACCAGCGCCAGCCGATGCGCGCCTTCGCTCGAGCCGGCGTCGGCGGCATGCTGGATGTGGCGCAGGCCTTCGCGGTCGCGTCCGCGGTCGAGCAGCACCGCGCCCAGCCAGGCCTCGGCGTCGGCGTCGCTCGGCGGCCAGCGCGCGGAACGCCGCCTCGGCGGCGGCGAGATCGCCGGCGCGATAGGCCGTCGACCGCCGACGCGCAAGCGGCGGCGCGACGTCGGCTGCGCGTCGACCTGTTGGCGCGTGCGCGACACTGCTGGCGGCAAGCAGCGCCGCGAGCAGCGCCACCCGCAGCGCGATCATTTCGTCTTGAAGGTGTAGGCCATGGCTGCGCGCCTTGGCCTTCTCGATCTCGTCGGGCTTCAGCTCGCGCGCCAGCTGCTCGATCAGCGATTGCGGCGCTACGGGTGCGTTCCAGCGCTCGGCGATCGCCACCCACTTGTAGGCTTCGAACGCGCTCTTCGGCACGCCCTTGCCCTCGGCATAGGCGCCGGCGATGCGGCAGCATCGCCGGCACGTAGCCGCGCTCGGCGGCATCGAGCAGCAGCGGCGTCGCCTTGTTGACGTCGTACAGCTTCGACTCGGGATTGCCGTAGATGTAGAGGCCGGCGAAGAATTGGCGCGCGGATCGCGCTCCTTGACCAGGACCTGCAGTTCCTTCTCCGCCGTCGCCACGTCGCCGGCCTGCATCGCCTTGACGGCTTCCTCCATGCCGGCTGCGGCCGGCTGGGCAGAACCGTCGAGCAGCGAAGCGGCTCCGAGAAGGGCGAGCAAGGGCTCGGCAGGAACGGACGAATCGCACGGATGGACACTCCCGGAAACGCTGGCCAGCTTGAGTTCTGCAGCTGGCTGAATGGCGGCTCGTCTAGCATGGAATCGGAACTGAAGCCGGCATGAAGCGCTGATCGCGATGGCAAGTCGGCGGTGCGACTTCTCTCGCCTGGTGGAGCGTTTCTGTCGGCGGAGCAACTCCATCTGCAACTTTTGCATCAATTTGCAGTTGAATCGCAGAGTCGCCCAGTCTCGGAAGGTCAAGCCATTTGTAATAAAATGAGAAAATGGCGAATTATGGCGATTATTTGCGCGAATCCTGCATCTCCCTTTTTCGACTATCTGCTGTCTCGAAGATGCAGAAAACCTAGCGAAATCGGGAGGCGCTTCCGAACTCAGATATGCAATTTTGCAAGTGACGCGAGGTCGGCTGCATTTGTTAAGTTGCCTCCATTAGAGACAGTCCTACGCTGCTTGTAATTCATATCTGAAAGGTTTTCACACCGAGAACTGGCAGCGCTTCCTACCCAGCGCGCCCGACCCCAGAGATCCCCATAGCCCGCCGGCGGCTCCCAGGCCGCTCATCGAAGCCCCCTTCCCACACACCCCAAGGCTTCGATAACCCCACACCCAGGCGGGCTCTAAGGAAGGCCGGTCGTTCCCCAAGCGACCGGCCTTTCATATTTCTGGCCGCAATTCCACAGGCTCGGCGGCCGACGCGGCATTGACCCATGCAGAAAATTGAGGAAAAGCGACTGACCGGCTGGGCTTCAGCCGGGATAGTTGCAGGTCAAGCGCAACCTCAGATCCCCAAAAGTGTCTATCTCGGAAAAAGAAATGCAACAAAATCAGGGCGTAGAGTCGGCCAAGATATGCATTTTTGCAAGTTACGCAGCCAAGCAGCCCGTGTTAAAGTGGCGCCATTAAAGAAATTCTTATTCTATTGGTTTCAATATGAAAATTGTCGGATTCCCGGTCGATGTTTCGCGTTCGCAGGATGGCCGCATCGTCCGCGGTCTGCGAACCCGCCAGGCTCTCATCCAGGCGACGCTGGACCTGATCCAGGCCGGCGACGTCGAGCCGACCTCGGCAGCCATCGCCACCATCGCCGGCGTGTCGAGCCGGGCGCTGTTCCAGCACTTCACCAGCCTCGCCGATCTCTACGCCGCTGCTTTCGACCTGGCGGTCGGCCGGGCGTTCGACCGCAACCGGCCGGTGGACGCCGCGCGCGCCGCTCACCAATCGCATCGATCTTCTGGTGTCGGACCGCGCCCAGCTGTTCGAGGAGTGGCTGCCGGTATGGCACTTCGCCGAACGCGTGCGCAGCGTGGCGCCGGCCGTCGGTCTGGGCGTCGCCGCAGCTGCGCAGGCTGTTGCGCGAGCGCCTGGCCGTCTGGTTCGCGACCGAGCTCGGCAATCTCGACCCCGGCTCGCGCGATCTCGTGCTCGACTCGCTCGACGTCGCCTTCGGTCTCGACAGCTGGATGAACATGCGCGAGCAGCTTCGCCTGTCGCCGGTCCATGCGTCGCGTACCTGGCGCTTCACCGCCGAGGCCATCGTCCTGCAGGCGCTCACAGTTCCCAACCAGCCCGTGGCGGTGGCCTAACCAGCCACCACGGCGAAGCCTCCTTCCCACACCCAAGGCTTCGTCGTTCACCCACCCACCCCAGCCACGGGCAGCACAGAAGGCCGGTCGTTCCCCAAGCGACCGGCCTCTCCCTTGGTCAGGCGCAGGCAAGAAAAAGGCGACGGCAACGCCGTCGCCTTTTTCACGATCGTCGAAGGCGACGCTTAGTTCGCCTTGGCGCGGAACTTCTCGTGGCAGGCGCCGCAGGCCTTGCCGGTGTCGCCGAACGCCGCGGTCAGCGCCGCCATGTCGCCCGAACCCGCCGCGACGGCGAGCTTGTCGTAGGCCGCATCGGCGTTCTTGCTGGCCGCCATGGAAGCCCGCCGATGTCGCTCCACACCGTCGGCAGCGCCTTGGTCTCGCCCTTGTCGGAGCCGGCCGGGAACATCTTCACGAAAGCCGCCTCGAGCGTCTTGAGCTTGGCGGCCTGCGGTCGACCGCGCCTGCGCGTCGGGCCCTTGGCGTCGATGATGCCCTTGATCGCGCGCATGGCGGCGGCCGTCTGCTTGCGGTTTTCCTGGCGCTCCTTGATCACGTCGGCCTGCGCCAGCGCGATCGTCGCGCCGCCCACCATCGCGCCGGCGGCCAGCGCGCCGATCGACCGCCACAACCAGAGTCTTCCTCATGGATCCATCCCCTTTGAATTCAATCCGACCGGCGGGCAATTAATGCTCGACGGCAACGGTATTTGTTGCAGAGGTTCGCGCCAAAGCGAACAGGGCGGACGGCAACGATCTCCATCACGACTGCGTGTGTCGTGCGGCGTTCCGCGACGCGAGGATTGAAGCATCGCGGATGGCCGATAAGCGCATGGCCGACAAGAAGAGATCCGCGTCTGGGATCTGCCTGTCCGCCTGTTCCATTGGACGCTCGTCGTCCTGCTGGTCGTCGTCGTATTTCACCGGCCGGGCCGGCGGCGAGCTGGATGAAGTTCCACTTCTGGTCGGGCTACGCCATCCTCACCCTGCTGCTGTTCCGCATCGCCTGGGGCTTCGTCGGCAGCACGACCGCGCGCTTCTCCGATTTCGTCGAAGGGCCCGGCGGCGTGCCTCGTCTATCTGCGCGACCTGCTGCTCGGCCGACGCACGCTACGATGCCGGCCACAATCCGGTGGGCGGCACCATGGTCGTGGTGCTGCTCTTCGCCGTGCTGGCCCAGGTCGCGGCCGGCCTGTTCTCGGCCGACACCGACCTGGGCACGGTCAACGGCCCGCTCGCCAACCTGATCGCCGACAAGTGGGTCGACCGGCTGACCGCACTTCCACAACTTCTGGGTGAACGTGCTGCTGGTCCTGGTCGGCCTGCATGTGCTGGCGGCGATCGTCTATCTCGTGTGGAAGCGACAGAACCTGATCGGCGCCATGCTCACCGGCCGCAAGCCGCTCGACGACGTCGTCGGCGCCGGGCAAGGCCCGCGCCGACGCTCGCTTTCGCCTCGGGCCGGCTGGCGGTGTCGCTGCTGATCGTCGCCGCCGCCATCGTCTACTTCATCGTGCGGGCGGGCGGCTGAAATCGGAGGCTGACGGGCGGCCGCGGCCTTGCTGCTGGGTGGGGCCGCCTCTAGGGTGACTTCAGCACCTTGTGAACCTGGATTTTGCATCATGAAATTTACCGGTACCGACTCCTATGTTGCCAGCGACGACCTGCGCGTGGCGGTGAATGCCGCGATCGCGCTGCAGCGGCCGTTGCTGATCAAGGGCGAGCCCGGCACCGGCAAGACCGTGCTGGCGCACGAGGTCGCCAAGGCGATCGGCGCGCCGCTGATCGAATGGCACATCAAGTCGACCACCAAGGCGCCAGCAGGGCCTCTACGAGTACGACGCGGTCTCGCGCCTGCGCGACAGCCAGCTCGGCGACGAGCGGGTCAAGGACATCCGCAACTACATCAAGCGCGGCAAGCTGTGGGACGCCTTCACCGCGCGACGAGCGGCCGGTGCTGCTGATCGACGAGATCGACAAGGCCGACATCGAGTTTCCCAACGACCTGCTGCTCGAGCTCGATCGCATGGAGTTCTACGTCTACGAGACGCAGGAGGTCATCAAGGCGCGTCCAGCGGCCGGTCGTGATGATCACCTCCAACAACGAGAAGGAGCTGCCCGACGCCTTCCTGCGCCGCTGCTTCTTCCACTACATCCGCTTTCCCGATCGCGAGATCATGACGCAGATCGTCGACGTCCATTTCCCCGGCATCAAGCAGCAACCTGCGTGCGCGAGGCGCTGCAGCATCTTCTACGACATCCGCGAGGTGCCGGGCCTGAAGAAGAAGCCCTCGACCTCCGAGCTGCTCGACTGGCTGAAGCTCCTGATGGTCGAGGACATGCCGCCCGAGGCGCTGCGCGCAGCGCGATCCAAGCAAGCTCATCCCGCCGCTGCACGGCGCGCTGCTCAAGAACGAGCAGGACGTGCACCTGTTCGAGCGGCTGGCCTTCATGGCGCGGCGGGAGCAGCGCCAGTAGCACGAAGGGAGAGCCCCGATGTTCGCGAACTTCTTCCTCGAGCTGCGTCAGGCCAAGGTGCCGGTCTCCATCAAGGAGTACCTGGCGCTGATGGAGGCCATGGACAAGCACGTCGCCGACTACAGCGTCGACGATTTCTACTATCTCTGCGCGCTCGGTGCTGGTGAAGGACGAGCGCAACCTCGACAAGTTCGACCAGCGTGTTCGGCCATGTCTTCAAGGGCCTCGAGGCGCTGCCGCCGAGGGCGCGACGGCCGAGATCCCCGAGGAGTGGCTGCGCAAGCTCGCCGAGAAGCTGCTGACCGACGAGGAGAAGGCGCAGATCGAGGCGATGGGCGGCTGGGAGAAGCTGATGGAGACGCTGAAGAAGCGTCTCGAGGAGCAGCAGAAGCGCCACCAGGGCGGCAGCAAGTGGATCGGCACCGCCGGCACCTCGCCGTTCGGCGCCTACGGCTTCAACCCCGAGGGCGTGCGCATCGGCCAGGACAAGAACCGCGAGGGCCGCGCGGTCAAGGTGTGGGACAAGCGCGAGTACAAGAACCTCGACGACACCGTCGAGATCGGCACGCGCAACATCAAGATCGCGCTGCGCCGGCTGCGCAAGTTCGCGCGCGAGGGCGCCGAGGTCGAGCTCGACATGCCCGACACCATCCGCTCGACGGCGCGCAACGCGGGCTATCTCGACATCAAGATGATCCCGGAGCGGCGCAACAAGGTGAAGCTGCTGCTGCTGTTCGACATCGGCGGCTCGATGGACGCCCATATCCGCGTCTGCGAGGAGCTGTTCTCGGCGGCGCGCACCGAGTTCAAGCACCTCGAATTCTTCTACTTCCACAACTGCCTCTACGAGAAGCTGTGGAAGGACAACCGCCGGCGCCACGTCGACACCTTCTCGACGGCGCAGCTGCTGCACACCTATCCGCCCGACTACAAGATCATCTTCGTCGGCGACGCCTCGATGAGCCCCTACGAGATCGCCTATCCCGGCGGCTCGGTGGAGCACTGGAACGAGGAGGCGGGCCAGGTCTGGATCCAGCGCATGGCCGACACCTATCGCAGCGTGGTGTGGCTGAACCCGGTGCCGGAGCGGCACTGGAGCTACACGCCGTCGATCCAGCTGCTGCAGCAGCTAGTCAGCAACCGCATGTTCCCGCTCACGCTGGGCGGCCTCGACAGCGCGATGAAGGAACTGAACAAATAAGCTCTCGAGGGGAACGCAGATGAAGACCGGGCCGGCGATCGCCGAAATTCTCGAAGAAGGAAGGCGTCGAGTATCTCTTCGCCTATCCGGTCAATCATCTGATCGAGGCCTGCGCCGCGGTCGACATCCGCCCGATCATCGTGCGCCAGGAGCGCATCGGCCTGCACATGGCCGACGCCATGTCGCGCCTCACCAAGGGCCGCAAGATGGGCGTGTTCTGCATGCAGAGCGGCCCGGGCTCGGAGAACGCCTATGGCGGCGTCGCCCAGGCGTTCGGCGAATCGGTGCCGCTGCTGGTCATCCCGCAGGGCTATCCGCGCGCGCATCGCGCACGTGCCGCCCAACTTCAACTCGACGCTGGCCATGGCGCATGTCGCCAAGCACTCCGAGCCGGTCACCAACGGCCGCGAGATCGTCAACATCATGCGCCGGGCCTTCAGCCTGCTGCGCAACGGCCGCGGCTCGCCGGTGATCGTCGAGCTGCCGGCCGACGCCTATGCCGAGGACGCGCCCGATCCGCTGAACTACGAGCCGGTCGTCGTCACCAAGTACGGCCCCGATCCGGCGGCCGTCGCCGAGGCCGCCAAGGTGCTGATGGCCGCCAAGCGGCCGGTGATCTATGCCGGCCAGGGCGTGCACTGGGCCGAGGCCTATGCCGAGCTCAAGGAGCTGGCCGAGCTGCTGGCCATCCCGGTCTGCACCAGCCTCGAGGGCAAGAGCTGCTTCGACGAGACCCATCCGCTGGCGCTGGGCTCGGGCGGCCGCGCCTATCCCAAGGCGGTGCGCAGCTTCCTCGACCAGTCCGACGTCGATCCTCGGCATCGGCTGCTCCTTCACCGAGACCAACTTCGGCATCTCCATGCCGCAGGGCAAGACCATCATCCACGCCACGCTCGATCCCGGCGCATCTCAACAAGGACGTCGAGATCAAGTACGGCCTGGTGGGCGACGCCAAGCTGACGCTGCGCGCGCTGATCGACGCCTGCAAGGCGGCCGGCGCCACCAAGCGCGATGCCTCCGCGGTCGCCGCCGAGATCAAGTCGATCGCCGACGAGTGGCTCGAAGGAGTGGATGCCCAAGCTCACCAACAACGAGGCGCCGCTCAATCCCTACCGCGTGCTGTGGGACCTGCAGAACACGGTCGACGTCGCCAACACCATCATCACCCACGACGCCGGCAGCCCGCGCGACCAGCTCTCGCCGTTCTGGCGGACGACCGCGCCGCACACCTACATCGGCTGGGGCAAGACCACGCAGCTCGGCTACGGCCTCGGCCTCGCCATGGGCGCCAAGCTCGCCATGCCCGGACAAGCTCTGCATCAACGTGTGGGGCGACGCCGCCATCGGCTTCACCGGCATGGATTTCGAGACGGCGGTGCGCGAGCGCATCCCGATCATGTCGATCCTGCTCAACAACTTCTCGATGGCGATCGAGCTGCACATCATGAAGGTCTCGACCGAGAAGTACCGCTCGACCGACATCTCCGGCGACTACGCCGCCATGGCGCGCGCCTTCGGCGGCTACGGCGAGCGCGTCACCAAGCCGGAGGACATCGTGCCGGCCATCAAGCGCGGCATCGAGCAGACCAAGAAGGGCGTGCCGGTGCTGCTCGAGTTCATCACCTCCAAGGAAGTAACGATCTCGGTGCCGAAGTGACGCACGACGATCCTAACCCCGACCATCGCAGCACTACGTCGTCGCCCACGACGGCCTCTGGATGAGCGCCGGCCGACGCCGAGAAGCGTCACCGGCTGGACGCTGAAGCCCGAAGGCATGTGCCGCGCCGAGCTGCTGCGTGCCGCTGCCGGCCTCGGCGGTGAAGGGCAAGCGACGTCGACGTCGCGGCCTTCTGGAAGAAGCTCGGCGGTCCGGTGATCGCCAGCGAGCAGCGGCGACGTCTGGGCGCTGGGCGCGCCGGCCGACGAGCGCAATGCCGCGCTCGAGGGCCTGCAGGCGCCCGACTTCACCCTGCCGGATGTCGACGGCACGCCGCGCACGCTGTCCGCAGCTGCGCGGCAAGAAGGTCTTCCTCGCCACCTGGGCCAGTTGGTGAGGCTGCCGCTTTGACTTGCCCGTGTGGCAGGCCCTCTACGATGAGCTGAAGGACAAGGGTTTCATGGTCGTCGCCGTGGCCGAGGAAAGCCGCGGCGCCGATCATGCGCGGCCGTGGATCGAGCAGGCCAAGTCGAGCTTACTGGCAGCTGATCGACACCGAGCACCGGCTGAGCGATCTCTACAATCTCGTGAACGTGCCGCAGGCGGTGTGGATCGACGAGCAGGGCAGGATCGTGCGGCCGCCCGAGACGGCCGGCTCGACCGATCATTTCCGCCGCATGGATCTCAAGACCCGCACCATGTCGCCCGAGGACCAGGCGGAGCGGCTGGCCGCCCGCCAGGCCTATCTCGACGCCGTGCGCGCCTGGGTGACCACCGGCAAGCACGCGCTTGCCGGCCGATGCCGCGCGCGCCGGCCTGCCCAAGGTGACGCCGGAGATCGCCGAGGCGCGGGCGCGCTTCCGGCTCGGCGTCTGGCTGCGCGCCAACGGCCGCGCCGCCGAGGGCGACCGCCAGATGAACGCGGCGAGCCGCCTGCATCCGGACTCGTGGAGCATGTGGCGCCAGGCCGCCGACCTCGACGAGGTCGGCAAGGCATCGGGTCCGGACTTCTGGAAGCGCGTGCAGGCGCTGGGCGATCGGCCGTATTATCCGCCGCCCAAACTCTAGGGAGCCGATGCGCCTGTCGTGGCGTGATCTCGGAACGCCGCGCGCCGACAGGGCCGACGGCAAGCCGGTCGAGCTCACGGGCTTTCCGCTCACGGTGCTGCCGACCGGCAGCGCCGATCATTTCCTGCTGATGGCCGAGCCCGGCTGCTGCCAGGGCTGCGTGCCCGCCAATCCGATTGGCCGTGGTCGAGATCTTCGCCGACCAGCCGCTGAAGCTCGGCACCGGCGCGCTGCGGCTCAGCCGGCACCTGGCAGGTCTCGTCCGATCCCGACGGCTGGCGCTACCAGCTGCAGCGGCGCCGACGTGAAGCCGGGCGTCACGCGCCGCGCGCTTGATGGCGGCGAGTCCGCTCTTCTGCCTGCCGGTGCCGGCGATGGCGCAGGCGGCCGACGGCATGGCGGTCGACATCCACAGCCACGCCGGCAACCTGATCCGGACGAGCTTCGGCCGCGGCCAGCGTTCTCGCCGGTCGCCGAGCCGATGCGCCAGGGCGGCGTGTCGGCGATCTGCCTCGCCGTCGTGGCCGATCTCGCCGATCATCACGCCTGACCGACGGCCGCCTGCGGCCGAGCCGCGATCCCGCGGCCCGGCGAGCTTTACGACTTCAGCCAGCGCGCCTTCGCGCAGCTGCACGCGCTGGCGCGCGAGCAGGGCATGCCGATCATCCGGACCGCGGCGGATCTGCGCGGCGGCGCGGGCCGGCCGGCCGTCGCTCATCGTCTCGTCGGAGGGCGCCGACTTCCTCGAGGGCAGGATCGAGCGTCTCGACGAGGCCTACCAGCGCTGGGCGTTGCGCCATCTGCAGCTCACGCACTACCGGCCGAACGAGCTCGGCGACATCCAGACCGAGCCCAGCGTGCATGGCGGCCTGACAGCCGTTCGGCGCCGAGGTGATCCGCCGCTGCAACCAGCATGGGCATCGTGGTCGACGTGGCGCACGGCACCTACGAGCTGGTCGAAGGCGGCGGCTGCGGGCCACGACCAAGCCGCTGGTGCTGTCGCACACCTCGCTGACCGACCGGCCAGCGCGCCTGGACGCGGCGCATCACTGCCCGACCACGCCCGCGCCGTCGCCTCGACCGGCGGCGTCATCGGCATCTGGCCGGTCGCTGCCTATTTCCCGACCATGGCGGCCTATGCCGACGGCTTCGCCAGGATGGCCGAGGTCGTGGGCGTCGATCATGTCGGCCTCGGCACCGATCAGCTCGGCCTGGTCGGCGCCAGCGCGCTGCCGAGCTACGCCGACCTGCCCCAACTTGCCGCCGCCTCTGCGCGGCAAATTCACCGCCGAGGAAACGGCAAAGCTGCTCGGCGGCAACTATCGGCGCGTCTTCGAGGCCAGCCTCGGCTGACCGCATCACACATCCGTGAACAGCAGCGTCGCTGTGCCGTCGCCTCGCTGCGGTGGGATAGGGCTTCCCGCTCATACGTACAACGCATGCGGGAGACCGGGCATGGCTGTCCTCAACGTCAACGGCAAGGCGCTCAAGCACAACGCCGATCCGCGCACGCCGCTGCTGTGGGTGCTGCGCGAGCAGCTCGGCCTCACCGGCACCAAGTATGGCTGCGGCATCGCCCAGTGCGGCGCCTGCACCGTGCATATCGACGGCGTGGCGACGCGCTCCTGCCAGGTGCCGGTGAACTCGGTCGGCGGCAAGAAGATCACCACCATCGAGGGCCTCGCCGCGAACGGCAAGCTGAACAAGATCCAGGCAGGCCTGGCTCGCGCGACGACGTGCCCCAGTGCGGCTACTGCCAGAGCGGCATGATCATGGCGGCCACCGCGCTGCTCGCCGCCAAGCCCAAGCCGACCGACGCCGACATCGACGCGGCCATGACCAACATCTGCCGCTGCGGCACCTACCAGCAGGTGCGCGAAGCGATCCACGCCGCGGCCAAGGCCTAAGGGGAGGACGCATCATGACGATCCAGACCTCGCCTCGCGCCGCTCTCGTCGCGACTTCCTGGTCAGCGGCGCTGCCGTCGCCGGCGGCTTCTCGCTCGGCTTCTCCATTCCCTTCGGCTGCGGCGCAGGCCGCCGAGGTGCAAGGAACTCAACGCCTGGGTGGTGATCCATCCCGACGACAAGGTGGTGATCCGCATCGCCCGCTCCGAGATGGGGCAGGGCACGCTCACCGGCCTCGCCCAGCTGGTCGCCGAGGAGCTCGAGTGCGACTGGAACAAGGTCACGACCGGAATATCCGACGCCCGGGCGAGAACCTCGAAGCGCAACCGCGTCTGGAAGAACTATCTCGACCGGCGGCAGCCGCGGCATCCGCGAGAGCAACCAGTATGTCCGCGAAGGCGGCGCCATGGCGCGCGAGATGCTGATCGCGGCGGCGGCGGCCGAGTGGAAGGTGCCGGCCGGCCGAGTGCACGGCGCGCCAACAGCGTCATCACCCACACGCTCGGGCAAGAAGCTCGACCTACGGCGCGGCTCGCCGCCGCGGCGGCCCAGCTCGAGCCGCCCAAGGAAGTGAAGCTCAAGGATCCCAAGGACTGGAAGATCGCCGGCAAGCCGCTGAAGCGCCTCGACACGCTGCGACAAGGTCACCGGCAAGCATGATCTACGGCATCGACTTCACCATGCCCGGCATGCTGGTCGCGACCGTCGCGCGCCTGCCCGGTGATCGGCGGCAAGCTCAAGAGCTTCGACGCCGCCAAGGTCGAGAAGATGCCGGGCGTGAAGAAGGTCGTGGCGATCGACGGCAACGCCGTCGTGGTCGTGGCCGACACCTACTGGAACGCCAAGCACCGCGCTCGCCGCGCTGCCGGCCGACTGGGACGTCGGCAAGCTGGGCGAGGTCCAGCAGCGACGACCATCACCGCCATGCTGAAGGAGGGCCTCGACGCCAGCGAGGCCTTCGTCGGCAACAAGGTGGGCGACGCCAAGGCCGCGATCGACGGCGCGGCCAAGAAGGTCGAGGCGACCTACAGCTTCCCCTACCAGCACCACGTCACCATGGAGCCGATGAACGCCACCGCGCGCTACACGGCCGACAAGTGCGAGGTGTGGTGCGGCACGCAGAACGGCGAGGCGGCGCTCGCCGCCGCCGCCGAGGCGGCCGGGCTGCCGGTCGCCAAGTGCGAGGTCTACAAGCTGATGCTGGGCGGCGGCTTCGGCCGGCGCGGCCGCGCCGACTATGTCCGCCAGGCCGTGCTGGTCGCCAAGCAGATGCCCGGCACGCCGGTCAAGCTGATCTGGTCGCGCGAAGAGGACATGACGCACTGCCAGTATCACCCGACCACGATGTGCAAGCTGACGGGCGGCCTCGACGCCCAGGGCAACCTGGTCGGCCTGCACATCCGCATCTCGGGCCAGTCGATCCTGGCCTCGCTGCTGCCGCAGAACCTGCAGAACGGCATGGATCCCGTGGTGTTCCAGGGCCTCGATGGCGAGCGGCGTCGAGGCGGCCTACGGCTACAACGTGCCGAACCTGCTGATCGACCACGCCATGCGCAACCCGCACATCACGCCGGGCTTCTGGCGCGGCGTGAACGCCAACCAGAACGCCGTCTACATGGAATGCTTCATGGACGAGCTGGCGCGAGGCCGCCGGCCAGGATCCGCTGGCCTTCCGCATGAAGATGCTGAAGCCCAAGTAGGCCGCGGTGCTGAAGGCCGCGGCCGACAAGGCGGGCTACGGCAAGCCGCTGCCCGCCGGCCACTTCCATGGCCTCGCCCAGGTCATGGGCTACGGCAGCTACGTCGCCGGCGTCGCCGAGGTCTCGGTCAGCGCCGACGGCGCGCTCAAGATCCACAAGATCACCGCCGCCACCAATCCCGGGCCACGTCGTCAATCCGGCGCAGATCGAGCGCCAGGTCGCGGGCTCGTTCGTCTACGGCCTGTCGGCGGCGCTCTACGGCGAGATCACCGTCAAGGACGGCGCCGTCGAGCAGACCAACTTCGACAGCTACAACGTCGATGCGCATGGACGAGATGCCGAAGGTCGAGACCGTGCTGGTGCCGTCCGGCGGCTTCTGGGGCGGCGTCGGCGAGCCCACCATCGCGGTGGCCGCGCCGTCGGTGCTGAACGCGCATCGCCAAGGCGACCGGCAAGCGCGTCGCGCGACCTGCCGCTGATGCATCAAGAGCTGAAGAAGGCTGCGTGATGGCGTCGTCTGCTGCTGCCGGCGCTGGCCTGCGCGTTGCTGCTGGCCGAGCGCCGGCGCCGGGCGGCGGATGCGCCGCCCGGCGCGAGCTCCGTGCACCGGGCTGCCATGCGGCCGAGCGAGATCGCCGATCTCGGTGATCGCCGCGCATCGCCGGCCGCAAGGCCGCCGACATCGCCAGCTTCATGCGCGAGTATCGGAGCGGCGCGCGGCCGCCAGCGTGATGGGCCGCATCGCCAAGGGCTTCGACGACCCGCAGATCGACGCCATCGCGGCAGTGGTTCGCCGCCCAGCCAGGAGTGGAGTGCCCATGTCGACACGCCGCAGCTTTCTGAAGCTCGCCGCCGCGCGGGCCTCGCGCCGTCCATCGCCTCGGCGCAGGGCGCGGCCAAGGTCGTCGTGGTGGGCGGCGGCTTCGCCGGCGCCACCTGCGCGCGCGCGCGCTGAAGGCGCTCGATCCCAAGCTCACCGTCACCCTGGTCGAGCCCAACCCGATCTTCACCGCCTGCCCGTTCAGCAATGACGTGCTGCGCCGGCCTGCGCGAGATCTCGCAGCAGCAATTCGGCTACGACGGCGTCAAGCGCGCCGGCGTCGCGCTGGCCGCAGACCGCGGCGACGGCCGTCGATGCCGGCGGCCAAGACCGTGACGCTCGGCCGATGGCAACAAGCTCTCCTACGACCGGCTGGTGATGGCGCCGGGCATCGACATCAACTGGGACGCGCTTGCCGGGCTACGACGAGGCCGCCGCCGAGAAGATGCCGCATGCCTGGAAGGCCGGCGCCGCAGACCGCTGCTGCTGCGCCGCCAGCTCGAGGCGATGGAGGATGGCGGCCTGGTGGTGATCGTCGGCGCCGGCCAATCCCTTCCGCTGCCCGCCCGGTCCCTACGAGCGCGCCAGCCTGATCGCCTATTACCTGAAGACCTGGAAGCCCAAGTCGAAGCTGCTGATCCTCGACGCCAAGGACGCCTTCTCCAAGCAGCGCCTGTTCCAGAATGCCTGGGCCGAGCTCTATCCCGGCCTGATCGAATGGGTGTCGCTGTCAGCAAGGGCGGCAAGGTGACGTCGGTCGATCCCGCGACGCTGACGCTCGTCGACCGACTTCGGCAGCCACAAGGCCGCCGTCGCCAACGTCATCCCGCCGCAGAAGGCCGGCGCGCATCGCCGCAGCTGGCCGGCGTCGCCGACCGCACCGGCTGGTGCCCGGTCGAGCCGGTCGCCTTCGAGATCGACGCTGCAGCCCGGCATCCATGTGCTGGGCGATGCCGCCATCATGGGCGGCATGCCCAAGTCGGCCTTCGCCGCCAATGCGCAGGCCAAGGTCTGCGCCGCGGCGCATCGTCGAGCTGCTGGCCGGCCGCAAGCCCGTCGAGCCGAGCCTGATCAACACCTGCTACAGCCTGGTGGCGCCGGACTACGGCATCTCGGTCGCCGGCGTCTATCGGCCCGACAAGGGCCATGCTGACCGACGTGCCGGGCGCCGGCGGCGTCAGCCCGCTCGAGGTGCGTCGGCGGCTTCGCGCGGCCAGGAGGCGCTCTATGCCGAGCGGCTGGTTCACGCACCATCACCGGCCGAGGTCGTTCGGCTGACGCATGGTCGCGCACGCGGCCGCTGCTGGCTTGCCGCTGGCGTCTGTGGCGTCGCCGGCGCGGCCTGCGGCGCAGGCGTGCGCAGCTACGCGGTCGTGGGCGATGCCATTCCCGGCTCGCTCACCGGCCAGCCGGGCGATGCCGGCGCGCGGCCGGGCGATCGTCGCCAACCGCAGCGTCGGGCTCTGCCTGCTCTGCCATCAGCGGCCCGATCCCGAGGAGCGCTTCCAGGGCAACCTGGCGCCGAGCCTCGCGGGCGCCGGGCGCGCGCTGGTCGGCCGGCGCAGCTGCGCCTGCGCATCGTCGATGGCGCGCCGTCTCAATCCCGACACGATCATGCCGCCCTATTATCGGACCGGACGGCCTGCAGCGCGTCGCCACGACTTTCGACGGCAAGACCGATCCTGACGGCCGAGCAGATCGAGGATGTCGTGGCCTATCTCGCGACGCTTGAAGGATTGAGCGATGCAGACGACGTCATGGCGGCCGGCGATCGGCGCGACGTTCTTCGCCGGCGCTGCCGCTGGTCAGCGCTGCTGCCGCTTGCGCCGCGCGCGCGCGACGCCGGAGGCGATGGCGGCCGCCATCAAGCAGGTGACGGGCGACGCCGCGATCCGCGAGCGGCCGGGTCGACGCTCGACCTGCCGCCGCTGGTCGAGAACGGCAACACCGTGCCGCTCGACCGTCTCGGTCGAGAGCCCGATGACCGAGGCCGACCACGTCAAGGCGATCCACGTCTTCAACGAGAAGAACCCGCAGCCGCACGTGTTCGACGCGCGCGCTCGGCCCGCGCAACGGCAAGGCGCATGATCGCGCACGCGCATCAAGCTCGGCCGATACGCAGAAGATCGTGGCCATCGCCGAGACCAGCGACGGCGAGTTCTGGTCAGCGCCAGCGCCGACGTGATCGTCACGCTCGCCGCCTGCCTCGAGGACCTCACTGATGGCCAACGTCCTCATCAACGCGCCCAAGACCGCCAAGCGCGGCGAGATCGTCGAGATCAAGGCGCTGATCCTGCATCCGATGGAGACCGGCTTCCGGCCCGGCACCAACGGCACGCATCATCCCGCGCAACATCATCGAGCGCTTCACGCGCGACCTGGAACGGCGCGGAGATCTTCCGCATGGAGTTCTCGCCGGCGATCGCCGCCAATCCGTTCGTGTCGTTCTTCGCGGTGGCGACCGAGAGCGGCACCATCGGCTTCCGCTGGACCGGCGACGAAGGCTTCCTCGTCGAGGAGTCAGGTCGCCATCGCCGTGGGATGACAGCGGCGTGCGCATCGGCGCTCGTGCCTGGCTGCTGCGGTCTTCGCCGCGTCCTTCGCCGCTGGCGCAGGGCGCGCCGACAAGCGCCGCTCGGGCTACCAGGACATGGGCGCGGCGCTGCAGAAGATGCAGGACGACGACACGGCCAATCCCGGCATGCTGTTCGTGCAGCTCGGCGGCGAGGCTCTGGCGAAGCACGGCGGGCGGCCGCCAACAAGTCCTGCGCCGACTGCCACGGCGCGGCCGCCACCAGCATGAAGGGCGTCGCCGCGCGCTATCCGGCCATCGCCCAAGGGCGGCGACAGGCCGGTCGATCTCGAAGGCCGCATCAAGCTTTGCCGCACCGACCAACCAGCAGGCCGAGCCGCTGGCGCCGGAGAGCCGCGAGCTGCTGGCGCTCGCGGCCTATCGTCGCGCCACCAGTCGCGCGGCCTGCCGATCGCGCCGCCCGACGATCCGCGGCTGGCGCCGTTTCGCGAGCAGGGCGCGGAGATCTACCGGCGCCGCCAGGGCCAGCTCAACCTCAGCCTGCGCCATCTGCCACGACGACAATGCCGGCAAGAAGCTGCGCCGGCGTCGACCATTCCGGAGGCGCATCCCACCGGCTATCCGATCTACCGGCTGGAATGGCAGGCGCTCGGCTCGCTGAAGCGCCGGCTGCGCAACTGCCTGGTCGGCATCCGCGCCGAAGCCTATCGCCTACGACGCTCGCGAATATGTGGCGCTCGAGATCTATCTGATGGATCGGGCCAGAGGCATGGTATTCGAGTCGCCGGGGTGAGGCCTTAAACACGGTTGCAGTCCCAATGAAGCCGCGCCATGCCTTCGAAGACGCGAGCCTGCCGCTTGCCGCGGCGCTCCGGTAGCTTGGCGCGGCCTGGCGATGGCCGGCGCGTCGGCGAGGCGAGAGCGCGGCGCAGCAGTCTGAGCGTCCGAGGTTCGGCACCGCGGCGCAAGGCGGCGGCTTCATCATCTATGCCGGCGCCTTCGTCGACGCCATCAAGTGGGCGAACCCGTCGCTCGGCATCCGAGCCGATGCCGACCCGCGGCAGCGTCGAGAACGTGCCACTGCTCCGAGGAAGGCAAGATCGACATCGGCCTGGTGTTCGGCGACTGGCACACGAACTGTTCAATCCCAGAGACGGGCCAGCCGACCAAGCTCAAGGGTGATCTGCATTGTCTTCTGCAAGCCCGGGCATGTTCGTCGTACGGGCCGATACCCGCTATCGCACCATCAGCGATCTCAAGGGCCGGCCGGTCTGTCTGGAACGGCCGTGGCACGGGCCTGGCGCTGCAGGGACGCTATGTCATGGATGGCGTTGGACCTCGATCCCGACAAGGATTTCGAGGCGATCTACACCGAGCGCATGATCAGCGACGGGCCTGGCCATGATCCTCGAGGGCCGGGCGTCGGCGCTGTGGGGCGCCGGCAACCGCTGGCCGGGCTTGTCAAGGTCGCCGAGCGATCCGCGCGGCGCGCGCTTCATCACGCCCGACAGCGGAGAGGTCGACCGCATCGTCGCCAGGCACAAGTTCATGCGGCGCATCTGCCGTTCCGCCGGTCGCTATCCCGGCCAGTCCGACCGCGCTCGCTGACCGTCGGCTCCTGGAGCTACATGCTGGCGCGGCCGCATCTGACGATGCCGTCGGCTACTGGCTGGCGGCGGCGCTGCACAGGCGAGCGAGCCGGCAGCCTGTTCGACAGCCAGCTCGCCGAGAGCACTGCCCAGAACACGCTGGCCGCTGCCGCGGCTCGACGGCTGCAGGGCGGCGCGTCGAGTCAATCACCGTCGGCGACGTAGCGACACGCCCGCTGCTGCATGCACAGGCGGGGACCTCGCGGCACGTCTCTCACGACATCGACCAGTTCCAGCACCGGCGACCCATTGGTGCCTGGGCACCCTTGGCGCCGCGGCTGAGCTCGTCGCAGTGCCGCCTGGCACCGCTCGTCCGTGCTGTCGGTGTCAGGAGGGCGAGCTGCCAGGCGAGCCCATCCATCGAGAGTGGCTGGAACTCAGCGGAATGAAAGGAGCGGAGCCTGCGAGGACTCCATCCGCTGAGTCTCCAGGCACCCTGCCTTCGATCGAGCGCTCCAGTCGTGCCGCACCGGGGTGCCAGACACCAACTCACTTCGCGACCAGCACCGAGTCGCCGACGGCGATCGCGCCGCTCACTTCTGCCTTGCCGTCGAGGACGATCATCCTGCCGACATCCACGCCGACGAGGTGACTGCTGCCCGAGCCGTCGACGACCTTTCGACCGCATAGCCGCTCTTCGGCGAGCGCCAGGCGCGCCGACCGGCACGATCGTCACGTCCGACGCCAAGGTGGCGTCGACCGCGTCGATCGCCTTCTCCAGGCTCGCCCGGCACCTCGCCGTGCGGTTCTGATCGTCGAGCGCGCCTGCAAGCCGTTCCGGCTGTCGAACCTGCGGAACCGAGATCTGCTCCGAGACGGTGCCCAGCCTGCGACCGGTTCCATCGCCGAACTCGGGATCGTCACGCGGGGGTACCGACGACGAGCAGCGGGCGATCGCGGCTGGCGACGTCGACGAGTTACCGTCGGCGCTCTACGCCGTCACCTCGAGCTGGTCGAAGACTCGTACCTGATCCGCTGCTCGTCGCGGCGACCCGCAACGGCGCGGGGCTGAAGACCATGCCGGACCGCGCCACGCGACCGGTCTTCCGCTGCCAGGTCGCCCTCCCGCCAGTCCATCACCGCACGTCGTGCAGCCGCTGTCGAACACGTCCGTCCGCCTCGAGCGCGTGCCATCGCGGCCGAATCTGCTTTGGCGATGAGCCAGCGCCGCAGCTGTGTCGACATACCCCGCCGGCGACCCGTGGCGACGGCAGCTCGAGGTCGTCGAACATCGGAACGTCACCTCGACGAGGAACACGCAGGTCGTCGGATCTCGATCAATGACTCGCCGAAGCCGACCACGGTTCCCAGCGGCGGGCACCGGTGACGATGTCGTCTGCGGTCAACGGCAGCGGCCACGATTCGCCGAACCCGAGCTCGCCGGTGAACTCACTGGTCGACGTGAGGTCACCACGTTCGATGCCGACCGCTCGTTTCGTCATTGACTGTCGGTCGCACTGCTAGCGGCGAACGCGCCACCTGTTCCCGGAGTCGTCTCCCGGAGAATGGATTGCCGGTGAGTTGGATCACCGTCGCCGCACCCGCAGCCACGACCGCGATCACGGCCACGCCGATCACCAGTCGCCGGCGCTTCACGAGCCAGCCCCTGATGACTGGACCCGGTTGTGGCGGAACCAACCGACACACCGCCCATCGGACCGTCGTCGGGCAGCACGTCGTCGAGCTCGGGATAGTCGTCGTACACCGACTGGCATTCCTCGGCCGCCGCCTGAACTGCTCGGGATCGACTCGAGACCCGGCGGCGGCGCGCCTGCTCGTCCTACTCGTTGACGTCGAGCGCCTGACCGCCGCCAATCGAGGATCGTGAAGCCGCCGCCCCTTGATCCCGTGCTCCTCCATGCACTGCTGAAGGCGAGTTGGCACCACGCATCGCCGCCTGCTGTTCCGGCGTCAAGTCGAAGTCTGGTGTGGCGTTGTAAGGTGCCCACGGCACGCGCCCCAGCGCTGCATCAGCTCGTCGATCTCGGGCGGCTGCGACCCGTTCGGTCCATCGCCGCAGACGAACACCTGGCTATCAGGGCCACTGCCGTCCGGCGTGGCGCCATCCGCCGGCGCGACTGCGATCGCGTCGCCTCGCCGCCATTACGGCTGACGGCGAAGCCCTGGCCCGGGCCGACACTCGCGGTCCTGTGGAGGCGCTGGTCGTATGAGCGAAACAGCTTGCCTCCTCCGGGTCCTCTATCCCGGCGCCTCCAGTTCGGAGCTGTCTGTCGCCCGACGCGTCCAGACGCTGGCGTCGACGGACGCGCCGTGACTGCTGCGGCGCGGCTGTCGCTCGCCTCGCGCCGGCTTGGCGCGACGCGCCGTCGCGCTGGCGTCGTCGCCGGCGCTGCCGCAGGCGCCCGCTGATCAAGCGAGGGCACGCTGGAGACGACGAGCGCCCGCCAAAGAGGTGGTCGGCCGGGTGTGTGAGTGCGATCGCATCGAGGTCCTCCTCAACGTGACGTGGATGGTCGGTGCGATCGGGCACATGTCGCCGTGAGAGGGGACGATGAGGAGGAGGCGATGAGACGCTTCTCATCCCGCTCTCATCTCACGATCGGCACAATGGCGACCATGCGCGTGCTCGTCGTCGAGGACAACGTGGTTGGCGCTCGCCGACGGCGTGCGGCGCGGGGCTGGTCGCCGAGGGCGCTCGACGTCGACGTCGCCAACGACGGTCTCGACGGCGACTGGCGTTTCCGCGAAGGGTTCCCCTCATGACCTGATCCTGCTCGACATCCTCCTGCCGGGCAGGAACGGCTTCGAGATCTGCCGTGTGGCCTCGCGTCACGCCGAGGGTGGCGACGCCGATCCTGGATGCTCACCGCCAAGGACGCAGCGAACTCGTGGTGACGAGGCGGAAGGCCTCGACCTCGGCGCCGACGACTACGTCACCAAGCCGTTCTCGTTCACGGGGTGCTCCTCGGCTCGCCTGCGGTGGCGCTGCTGTGGCGGGCAGCAGAGCAGGGTCGGGCAGCGACCGGCTCCGTGGTCGGCGACCATCGAGGTCCGACACCGTGCGACGCCAGCGATGCGCGATCGGCGGCAGGCGTGTCACGCCTCGCCCGTCGCGAGTTCTGCGCCGACGGCGGCGCTCGCCCGGCGGCCGGGGGAACGCCGCCGACGCGGGGCGGAGCCGTTCAGAAAACCGCGTTCGGGGCGCCAACGACCACCCCGGCGCGTCGAACGTGGTCGACGTCTACATCGGGCCACCTGCCGCCGCCGTAGCTCAGCGCGCCGGGCGCGCTGGCGGGACATGAGCCGGAGCGAGACTGCGCGCGGATCGGCTATCGGGCGGTGGTCCAGTGAGCGAGCGAGCGGGAGCCACCATTGTTACGGCGATCACCGATCATTGAGGCACCATCCCGTCGAGCGATTGACGCTGTCCACGAACTGTTGGTGCCCCAATGATTCGCAGGATGGGGATGCGCACCCGGCTCACGGTGTTGGTCACCTGCCGTCGTGCTTTGGTCGTCACGACAGTCGGCGCCGTCGCGCGTCGTCCGCATCGTCGAGGGGACAGGCTCGTGGACGACCGCGCGCCGACGTTCCCGAGCGCATCCCTGTCCGGCGTACCTGGCTACGGATCCTACGGCGGCTACGCGCGGCGGTGCCAACCAGTGCGGCCCGAGCAGGGGCACGTCGCGTTTCTTCTCCCTCTACGACGAGGGCGGGCACGAGATGACCCCCGAGGACTGCAGCGCGGCGATCCCCGCAAACGGCGGCTCCGTCCCGAGCGCTGCACTTGCGGCGGCGTGGTCGGTCCCGGTCCCGGCAACTTCGACCAGCCGCTGGTCGTGAGCGGGGCGCACCGCGGCGGGCGCGACCGTCGGCGTCGAGCCGAGGCACCGGCGTGTTCGTCGCGCGGCAACGGCGACGTGATCACCTACGCGCCAGCACGCAGCGCCGTCGAGCGAATTCGATCTGCGGTCGACTGCGCGGCGACGGCGTCGTCGCCGTCGCCCGGAACCTTCGAAGGGCCAAGCCGAACGGTCACCGCGCGCAGGTCGGGGTGGTCGATGCCGCCGCTGCGCCGTGTCGGGACGGTCTCGGCGCGGTCCGTACCCGTGCTTTGGCGGTTCAGCCGGTGCCCGGCACTGACCGCTGCTGCGATCGAAGGGCGATCACGCGCTCCGGCGTGGTCTGCGCGCGCTATGCTGCCGTGGTAAGCGGATCCTGCCTGCCCAGACTGCAGGCGATCAGCGCCTCGAACCTACAGCGACCGCGCCCCGGTCCCGGCAGCCCGCGACGAAGTCCGCGAGCTGGCCTCGACGATGGGCGACATGCTCCGCCCGGCTCGACGCATCGCACCAGCAACAGCGCCAGTTCGAATCGCCGAGCGCGTCCGCACGGGCTCGCGCGCAGCCCGGTCGCCCGCCAGCCAGCGTCCGGCTCGAGGTCGGTCTCGCCAACCCCGCTCCAGACCGACTGGCCGGCGACCGCCATCGCAGGCAGCGCTCGCCGAGCAGCGCCATCACTCGGCCGCCTCGCCTGACGACCTGCTGGCTGCTCGGCAGGCTTCGACTGAGGGTGGGGTCGGCTCGACCGCCGAGGTCGACCTCGACGACGTGCCCGGGTCACGCGAGGTCGGGGCGGCCGCAACCGGTCCCGGTCGTCGTAATCGACGAGTGCCACAAAGCCGGTGCGGCTCGTCGGCGGCGAGCGGTTGCTGGCGCGCCCGGCGACAACCTGATCGACTAACCGGCAGCGCCCGCCACACCGCCGCGCGACGTCCACGTCGCCCCCGCGCCGCAACGGGCTGTTGCGTCGTGGCCGCACCTTATGCGCGTGCATTGGGCGTCGGCTGACGACGGGCGGAGTGTTCCACGCCCGCCCGACCGCGAGCGCATCTTCCGACGCTTCGCGCGGATCGACGAGGCGCGGGCGGACCGACGGCGGGCCGGGCTCGGCCTGCGATCGCCCGCGAGGTTGCGCGTGCACACGGAGAGGCGACGTGCGTTGTGACGACTCGCCGAGCGGCGGGCAAAAAGCGCTCTACCGTCCACGCTCCCGTGCCGCCGGCCTGATCAAAGGAAATCGACGCCTTACTGCACCTGCGGTGATCCAGCGCGGCCGCTGCAATCTGGGACAGGTGAGCGAGCGCGGCCAGAGGCAGACAATTGACATCGTGAGCTTTGCTCGCGGTGCACCGACGTCGACGGCAGACCAAGTGTCGCATGCCCCACGACGGTGCATCCGGTGAGTGAAATCACGCGCGTGGAACGTCGTTCCGTCGCGTCGCAGCCCGGCGTGGGAGCTGCGCCCGTGGCCGAACGTGACCCACGACCGCGATGTTTGCTCGTGTTCACCGATCACACGTCGGTGCCGGCGGGTACCGACCTCGAGCTATCGCCGTCGCCCGCGCCCGCGCCCGGCATCCGCACGCTGCGCACGCATCGGCGCGCTGTCTCGCGCGTGCCGGGATCGCACCCGAGCTACGGCTTCGCGCCGATCGACACCCTGCACCTGCTGCGTCTGCGCCTCGATGATGCGGCCGGCAGCCGGATCCCGACCGAGCTCGCGCGCCGCAGAGCGGTCACATCGACGCGACCGCTCCGCGGCACCGCCCGCGCGGCCGAGGTCGACCAGGATGCAGCCTGCAGACGATCTGGGGGCAATCGGCGCGGCGAGCGTCGCCATGATCCTGCGCCGCCACTCCGCACCACCGTTCCGCATGGTCCGCGACGGACGGCGAATGGCCGGCTTCGCGATTCCGGGTGGGGCGGCAATCTGGGCTACGTGCAGCGTGGCCGTCCACTGGACCATCGCCGGCGCGGCGTCGCGGTACTCGTCGTCGGCGCGCTGGCGCGTGGATGCCCGGCCGGCCCGTCATCGGCTGGCGTACGTCGCCCAGCACCGGTTTTTGGACAACGCCCCCGCACTTGGCGCTCTACGAGGATCTCGGCTTCGAACGAATGGACGAGCGCGCCTCATCATCGCCGCCCGCGACATCGCGGACGTAAGCGATCCCGGCGTGGCCAGCGGTATGGCCAGCAGTGTGGAAGGTCGTCGCCGCCGCGGCACCGCCGCCGGCGCTGCAGTGTTGCTCTCGGTGGCGGGCAGCGAGCCGGCGCGCTCTGCAGGACGCTGATGGCAGGTGCGCCCTCGGGTTTGGCAGTTGCGCACGCAGACGTTCGCCGTCGTCCCCGGCGCGCCGGCCCACTTCGAGTTCGTCGTCGTCGCCGACGTTCCGAGATCGTCGCCCCGACCACCACCACGACGACGACCACGACCACGACCACCACCACGACGACGCACCACCACGACCAACCACCACCACCACGACGGTGCCGGGCGCGCCGGCGTTGGCTCGCGCCGGCCGAGACCGTCGCCGACCACTCCACCGGCCACTCCCGGCGGAGACGACGACCACGACGGCGGCGCCGATCGACGCCGGCCCGCGGATGATCGTGCATGTCCTCGCTCATGAGCCGACAGCCAGCAGGGCGGACGTGGCCAACGCCCTCGCCCGGTGGCGCGAGCGACGTGTTCAGGCCAAGTCGAGTACGACCTGGCGGCCCGTGTCGACGCTCGACCCGCCCACCGGCGAACGGCTGCTCATGCTCGACGATGCCGATCGAGCGGCGTGCCAACACCAGCGCGCTCCGAACCTTCGCTCGAGCCGGGCGATCTCACCCGATCACGGTCGAGATCCGGCGACGGGCACGTCGTCGCCAACGCGATCACGTTCCTCGAGCGCGTCCGCACCGACGGGCATCACCCGCGGTCCGCTGTCGCGGGCCGCCGTCGCCAGCGTGGACGAGTCGCCACACTGCCCACCGATGCGGAACTCGCGCCGCCCACGAGCAGCTGACCGGCGCTCGCCGACCTCGCCGAGCGGGTCGACGTGCCGCTCACCCTCCGAATCCCAGCCCAGCTCGTCGACACCGTGCTCACCGACGAGTCCCGGCGCTCGCCGAACGAAGCTGCGAGCGGCGGTCGCCGGCACGACTCCGTGATGGCGACCACCGACCTGCCGCTCGACCCTTCGTCGGCGACGGCGTGCGGGCATCAAGGACAGAGTTCGATTGCGCCGCCTCCGCGACGGCGAGGCGAAGCTGGTCGACGCCGTGCCGGGGGCGGCGACGCGAGCTTGCTCGGCGTGGCTGTACGACGTGGCGGTCACGCCGGAGGGGGCGGCGACGCTGAGCTGACCTCGGTGTGCACATGCTCGTGATGCCGTTCCGTTCCTACGACGCCCTCGACGGCAGCCTGCTGCGGTTCGCCGACTCGATGCTGCTGCCTGGGGCACCGTGCTGCCGGCAACGGTTCCTCGGTGGCCGTCGCCGTGGATCGATCCCGGTAGGTAGTCGCTGCTCGACCCCTCGGTCGAGCCCGACGTGATCACCGGCCGCCGAGGCCGTGCAGATGATGGCCGAGATCTCCACCGCGCGGCTCGATCTCGACCCCCGACCGGCGCTCGCTGATCGTGGCCACGCCCGACCTCGGCATCCCCTGGACCCCGACGTGCTGGCGTTCCTGGCACTGCAGTTCGCTAGCGAGAATCCCGCACCATGCAGCCCTGCGCCGCTGGCGGCTTGATCCCCGACTCACGAACTCGTGGTTCCTCGACGGCAGGGCAGTCACCGTCGAGCTCGCCGGACGAGCCGCGCCGGTCGACCTGTCGCCGGCGCCCCGGAGCGGTCGACGCTGCCGCCAGCTTCCGGCATCGCAGACGTGTCGACGATGCCTGCCCGCAGGCGACATCCGCCACAGCATGCCGGGACGAGGCCCCGCGTCATCGCTCGACTGACGAAGCGGGCATCGGCGATCCAGCCGCCAACGCGCTGGTCAGCGGTGCCGAGCGCGAGCTCGACTCGTGATTCGCGCGCCTCGGTCGTGCCTCCCGAGCCGTTCTCGTTCACTGGTCGGCGGGCGCGAGGCGACGAGTCCCGCCGCCGCGCCACGGTGACACGTCCGCCACGCCGTTGACGGTGGTCAGGTCCATCTCGAGTCCGAACAAGCTGACGTTCCCGTCGAACGATCTCGTCCACGAGAGCTGCCACCGAACCAGACGACCGAGATCCCGGTCGACATCGTCGCTTCGTTCTGAACCGGCGTCCCGCCGATGACCGTCGTGTTGCGGACGCCGTTCGGTGGGCAGGGATCGCGGAGCCCGTCGTGCTCATCGCGCGTGCAACAAGCGCTGACCGGTCTCGGTCGCGTGATGACGGATACGGCCTGCTGCTCGATGTGCTGGCGACGTGGTGGTTGACGTACTACCGGCGCCGTCGCCGTCAGCGCCACGAGACGGCGGCGTCGCCGAGAGCGTGACCCGGCACCCGGCGACGCATCTCCTGCCGGCGCGGTCGACCAGTAGCCTCCCAGGACGTGAACGATCTCAGCGGATGCGAGCGAGCGAGCGCCAGCGAGCGAGCGGTTAGTTGCTGCGCAGGCGGCAAGTGGTGTGGCCGAGCAATACGTAACTGAACGAAGTACAAT
>ERZ1370068.5471-contig-4498_pt1 | contig 43189 bp, 50 predicted proteins | sample MGYA00561227_ERZ1370068 | MGnify/ENA primary metagenome ERZ1370068 (study PRJEB38410, sample SAMEA6850437) | metagenome | study: Metagenomic assessment of the ecological functions of the soil: analysis of the soil microbiota associated with the... | reverse complement strand
TTGTACTTCGTTCAGTTACGTATTGCTAGTTCATCAAGGCGATGATCCGTTTCGAAATCGACAACGCGGTGTTCGGCATCGCCGACGCGCGACGTCACCTCATCTGCGGTCGATCCGCAGGCGCAGGCGGCGCTGCACGATGTTCGGCGAGGCGCAGAAGCTGACCGAGCTCAGCAAGGGCAACAAGATCAGGCGAACCACTGGGGTTCGTCCGCCGCTTCGGAACGTCGGCCAGGCTTGGGGCAAGCGACCACAACTCGTTGGGGTGGCAGTTTGCTCTTGCCCCTATAGCTAGGCCTTGTGTAGACGGTGACGACCGTTTTGGCCCCGGGGCCGCTTTCCTTCGTTCAGGAAGGCGAGAGTGGGCCTAAAAGTCGGTCGTTTGCCAGGTCGCATCCAGCCAACCATCACTGTTTCACGGCATTGCCAATTGCTGAATGCTGATTGCAAATTCATTTGGCAATTTGAACTTCACAATCAGCGATGTGCGGGTGTTTCCATGCGTCTCGAACGTCTCGAGATCAACGGTTTCAAATCGTTTTCCGATCGATCTGGAGCTGGCCTTCGACAAGGGCGTCACGGCGATCGTCGGCCCCAACGGCTGCGGCAAGAGCAACGTCGCCGACGCCATCACCTGGGTGATGGGCGAGCAGAGCGCGAAGAGCCTGCGCGGCGACAAGATGGAAGACGTGATCTTCAACGGCAGCGATGCGCCGCAAGCCGACCGCGGCCGCCGAAGTGCGCCTGCGGTTCAGCGGCTGTCCTGAAGACCGTCGACGCGGTCCCGCGTTTCCGCCGGGACGCGGTCGAAGCCACGCGAACGGCAACGGCCATCGCGAACGGCAACGGCCACGTCAACGGCGAACGGCAACGGCAACGGCAACGGTCACCATGCCGCTGCAAGGGTCCAGCGGCCACGGACCGACGATCGCCGACGTGGTGGGCATCGCACGAGATCATCCAGTCGGTCGCCCGCGAGGTCGAGGTCACGCGGCGGCTGTATCGCTCGGGCGAGAGCGAATACCTGATCGACGGCGCCGATCTGCCGCCTGCGCGACGTCCACGATCTGCTGATGGACACCGGGCTCGGCGCCAAGGCTACGCGATCATCGAGCAGGGCAAGATCGGGATGATCCTCAGCACGCGTCCGACCGATCGGCGTCAGCTGATCGAAGAAGCGGCCGGCGTCACGAAGTACAGGCGCGGCGCCGCGCCGGCGAGCTCAAGCTGCGAGGCGGCGCAGCAGAACCTCACGCGCATCGACGACATCGTGTTCGAGGTCGAGAAGCAGCGCGGCACGCTGAAGCGCCAGGCGGGCGAAGGCGCGACGGTATCAGCGGCTGCGCGACGAGCTGCGCCGCTGGGAGAAGGTCGCTCTTCGCGCGCAAGTATCGCCAGCTGGCCGGAGACCATCGAGTCGGCGCGCGCGCCTCGGCGACGCCGCGCGAGCGCGAGGCGCGTCGGCGGCGGCCCGCGTCAGCGAGGTCGAAGTCCGATCTCGGCCGGCTGCGTATCGAGCTGGTCGAAGCCGAGTCGCGGTCGACGCAGTCGCGCGAGGCCGCGCACGCGCTGCGAGCTGCGCGATCAACGCGCCAGCGAGCAGCAGATCGCCTTCGATCGCGAGCAGGTGCAGACGCTCGAGGCTCGCGCGGCGAACGTCGCAGCCGAGCTCGAGGGCCTCGAAGCCCGCCGCGAGCCCGCGCGCTGGCGCTCGCGGCGCCGCGCCGCCGCCGCGGAAGCCAACGCGGATCGCGACCGCGCCGGCGACGACGCTGGCGTCCGAATCGGACGCCTACGAGACGGCGCATCGCGAGCTCGAAGGGCTGGAAGCCGACGTCGAAGCGGCGCGCGGCGAGGTGTTCTCGGCGCTGAACTCGGCGACGGCGCTGCGGCACGCGCTCGAGCACGCGGCGGCCGCGCGCGATCGCGTCGGCGAAACGCTGTCGAAGCTCGATGTCGAAGACGAGCGATGTCCGGATCGAAGCGCGAGCGCGTCGGCGCGGAACGCGCCGCCGCCGGCCGAGGGCCTGCGCCGCGCCCACGACGCGATCGAAGCGACGCGGATCGCGCACGCGGCGCGCGAGTCGAGCTGGCCAGCGCGCACGCATCGAGCACGAATGGCGGTCGCGATCGGTCCGCTCCCGCGAGCACGGAGCTCGCCGGGCTCGAGGCCCGCCTCACGATCGCTCGAGGAGCTCGACGCCGCGCGCGCCGGCTACGGCGACGCCGCGCGGACGGTGCTCGTGCAGGCCAACGGCAAGGTCAGCCAGCAGGGCGCGATCGCCGACTACCTCGAGGTCGAGGCAGGTACGAGCGCGCGGTCGAAGCCTGCCTCGGCGATCTGCTCCAGCATGTGGTCGTCGAGCGGGCGGAGCATGCGTCCGCCGGCTTCCAGCTGGTGCGCGAAGCGCGGCGCCGGCCGCTGCGGCTTTCTCGTGACCGAAGCGGCGGCGCCCGCGTTCGCCGCGCGATCGTTCCACGCGTCGATGAGCGTGACCGGCGATGTCTCGTACGTCCCGCCGCCCGATGTACCGCCAGTCGATCGCTCCCGCAGAGCGTCGTGGCGCTGTCGTCGGTCGTTCGCGTCAACGGGCCGTTTGCGGCGCGCGATCCGGCAGGCCGTCGGCGAAGCGGGTGTCGCCACGACATGCGACGAAGCTGCATCGGCCAGCCGGCTCACGCCGCTGCCGATTGCGACGCTGGACGGCGACGTGTTCCGCGGCCCGCACATCGTGTCGGGCGGCGGGCGCGCCGAATCGCGCGGCATCCTCGAGACCAAGCGCGAAATCAAGGAGCTGCGCGAACGCATCGCCGCCGATCGCCAGGCGCTGATGCGGCTCGCGCAGGGAGACGGCGGAGCTCGAGGCGACCATCGCTCATGCCACCAACGCGATCGCCGCGCTGAACGCCGAGCACCACAAGCAGGACAAGGCCGTTGTCGGATTCGACGCGCAGCTGCAGCACGCGACCGATGAGGAGACGCGCCTCGCGCAGAAGGCCGAGCAGCTGACGCGCGAGCAGCACCAGGCGGAAGAGGAGCGAGACACGCTCGATCGCCGGCAGGCAGAGGCGCGCGCGTCGATCGGACGGCTGGAGGACGCGCAGCGGCAGGCCGACGAGCGGCTGACCGTGGCGCAGCGCCGGCTGTTCGAAGCGCGCGAGGCCGCCGAGGACCTGAGCAACCGCGCGGCCGAAGCCGGCGCGGCGCACGCCGCGCTCGTCGAGCGAGCCGGTGCCCTGGCGATCGAGGTCGACGCGCCTGGAAGAGGCCGGCGCCGAGCTCGAAGAGCGTGCGAGCCGCGCTCGTCGGCGAGCTCGGGGAGGCCAGGCGGCGGGTCGAAGAGCTGGGCGCCGCCATTCGCGGCGGGCGCCGTGCAGCTGGACGCCGACGTGCGCGAGCTGGATGCGCTCCGCGAGGCGGTCATGGCCACCGGCGAGGCGGTCACGGCCCTGCGTTCGCGTGCCGACGAGACTCGAGATCGACGATCAGGACGCGCGCGGCGTCCTCGACGCGATCCGCGCGGTGGTGTCCGAGCTCGACGTCGCGCGGGCGACGGCCGCAAGCCGACCTCTCGCATCTGGCGCACACGTGCGAGGATGCCGTGAACGCCACGCTCGACGAGGTCGTCGTCGAAGTCGATCAGCTGCGAGCGAGACGGCCAGACGACGCCCGATGCGGCGATCGTGCTCGCCGACGAACCGGACGAGGACGACTCCGGCTGAGCCGATACGCGAACGGTGATTCCGGTCAGTGTCCGGCCTTCAGGCGGACCCTGGGGTGGCGGCGGCCACTCAGCGCGCGCTGAGCGCCGAGGAAGCGATCGCGGCCCTGCGCGGCAAGATCGAGCGGCTCGGGCCGGTCAACATGATGGCGATCGAGCAGTTCGACGAGCTCGAGACGCGCCACGGATTCCTGACGACGCAGCGCAAGGACCTCATCGACTCGATCGCGCAGACCAGCGAGGCCATCAAGCGCATCGACGAGACGACGCGCAGCGCGTTTCGTCGAGGCGTTCGCGGCCATCAACACGAACTTCCAGCACGACCTTCAGCACGCTGTTCGGCGGCGGCCGCGCGGGCCTGACGCTGCTCGACGAGAACGATCCGCTCGAGAGCGGCATCGAGATCATCGCCCAGCCGCCGGGCAAGCGCCTCCAGAGCGTCCAGCTGCTGTCGGGCGGCGAGAAGGCGCTGACGGCAATCGCGCTGATGTTCGGCATGTTCAAGTTCAAGCCGAGCCCGTTCTGCCTGCTCGACGAGATCGACGCGCCGCTCGACGACGCCAACATCGGCCGGTTCGTCGAGATGCTCCGCGGCATGCAGCAGCACACCCAGTTCATCATCATCACCCACAACCGGAAGACCATGGAGATTGCCGACCGCCTCTACGGCGTGACGATGGAGGAGCCGGGCGTCTCCAAGCTGATTTCCGTCCAGTTGAACTGACAGTGCCCGGTCGGCGTATGTTAGGGAGGAGGTCCCCAATGGGTGTTGCTGTGTGTCAGAAGGGGCCGTTCGCCCGTTACGCTTCCTCCTGCTCCTGCCGCTGGTCGGGGCGCTGGCCGCCTGCGATCTGTCGCTGGGCAACCTGTCGGCGCGCGCCACTGACGAGTGGACGCATACCTATCCGCTGAGCCGCCGGCGGAGAGATTCGCATCGTCAACACCAACGGCCGGATTGACGTCGAAGGCGTGGACTCGGCGACCGTCGAGGTCCGGGCCGAGCGGATTGCCCGCGGCGCGACCGATGCGGCGGCGCGCGAGCTTCTTCCCCGAATCGTGATCAAAGAGGACGTCAAACCGGATCGGATCACCCTCGAGACGGAGCGCATGAGCGGCATCATGATCGGCGCCGGCTTCGAGGTCCGCTATCACGTGCGCGCGCCGAAGGGCGCCCTGGTCAACGTCACGAATACCAACGGTCAGGTGGCGCTGAACGCGCTCGACCGGGAAGGTCGTCGCGCACACCACGAACGGTGCGGTCAGAGGGACGAACCTGGCAGGCGGCGTCGACGGAGCATCGACCAACGGCAGCGTGTCGATCGATATGGCGTCGGTTGGCTCCGAGCGGATCTCCCTGAAACGACCAACGGCAGCGTCACGCTCATGCTGCCGGAGAAGGCGCAAAGGCGACCGTCACGGCGTCGGTCACCAACGGCGGCATCAATGTCGGATCGCTCGACAACTTCGACGTCACCGACAAAGCGCGCCGCCACCTCGAGGGGAAACTGAACGGCGGCGGCACCGAGGTTGAACTCCGCACGACCAACGGCAGCATCCGGTTGCGTTCCAGGGACACCGTCAACACCCGCACCGATTCGGACGCGGCCGACAAGACCGAGAAAGACCTCAAGGAACTCAAGGACAGCAAGGACAAGACCGATCGGAATCGCTGAGAGCCCAGAGGTGCGGTGAACGAGGACAAGGCGAGCCGATATCATCGCCTGAAGCGACAGGCGAGCGTCGTATCGCTGCTCTGGAGCGTGCTGCTCCTGGGCGGCCTCGCCGCGACCGGTTGGAGCACCGCGCTGAGGGACTCGGCTGAAGCGCTCGCCGGCCGCGTTGCTCCCGCTTCGTGGGGCGCCGCAGCGAGCGTGCTGATCTTCGTCGCACTGGTGTCCTGCCTCAACGAAATCGTCGGGCTGCCTGCTTGGGTTTCTACAGCGGCCTGTATCTCGAGCGCCAGTACGACCTGTCGAAGGAAACCTTCAGCGGCTGGCTGTCCGACCAGGCGAAGTCGTTCGCGATCGGCGTGACACTGACGATCGTCGCCGCGGAACTGGTGTATGGCTTCATTTCGCTGGTCACCCGATCGCTGGTGGCTATCGGCAGGATTGACCTTTACCGTGCTGATCGTCGGCCTCACGCAATCTGGCGCCGGTTCTCCTTCTTCCGATTTTCTACACCGTGAAGCCGCTCGACCGCGAGGCGCTGCGGGCGCGGCTCCTCGCGTTGGCCGACCGCGCGGGCGCACGCGTGCTCGGCGCCTACGAGTGGGGGCTCGGCGAAAGACCAGGAAGGCCAACGCGGCGCTCGCCGGCCTCGGCGGCACCCGGCGGATCCTGCGTCTCCGACACGATGCTCGCCGATTTTTCGGACGACGAGATCGAGGTCGTGCTGGCGCACGAGATCGCGCATCACGTGCACGGGGACATCTGGAAGGGCATCGCGTTCGAGAGCGTGATGATTGTCGCGGGGTTCTACCTGGCGTCGCTGGTGCTCGAGGACGATGACGCCGTCGGCGGGACTGCGCGGCGTCGACGACGTCGCCGGACTGCCGCTGCTGCTGCTGGCCGCCGGCGCGGTCTCGCTCGTGATGGTGCCGGCCGCGCACGCGATGTCGCGCGCCTTCGAGCGCAAGCGCCGATCGCTTCGCGCTGCGACCTGACGCGGAATCCGGGCGCGTTCATCTCGGCCATGCGCCGTCTCGGCGCGCAGAACCTCGCCGAAGACAATCCGTCGAAGCCGCGCAGTGGCTGTTCTACAGCCATCCTCCCGTCCGCGACCGCATCGCGGACGCTCGATCCTTCATCGTCGACTGAGCCTATCGGTCAGAGCTTCTCGTCCCTCCCGTACTGAGCTTTCGATTCGATGTAGTGCGGACCTTCAGGTCCGCCTGTGTGGCAGAGCCTGAAGGCCTGCACTACACGGAATTGAAGCGCCTACGTCCGGGGCGAAAACGGCGCTTGGAGGTGTGAGATGACACGATTCTGCACGATCGCAGTGAGCCTGCTCCGTGTTCTGCCAGGCTGTTCATGGCGAGGGCGCCCCCGTTCGGCGCCGGGCGCTCCCATCGCGGTTTCGGCTGCCCGCGAGGCGTCGAGGCTGGCGGCTCGAGATAGGCGCGAGCACCGTGCCCCCAGACTGGGAGACGCTGCGGGAACTTGCTCCGGGCAGAGCGGATCATCGTGACCACACTCACCCACGACTCTCGCCGGTGAATTCATCTCCGCCGACTCGGCGGCGCTCGTCCTCCAGCACGGCGACGCCATCGAGGCGTGTGGGTGCCGACGATGTGCTGTTCGTTGTCACGAGGGTGCGGCGCGGGTCGGCTCCCGCCGCGGTGTTCGGAACATTGGGTGGTATCTGGCTGGGATCCGCATTGGCCTACGGCCTGGCCGAGACCACGAATTGCTATTCGGGCTGCGCCGGGGTCAAGTTGGGAATGTGGGGCGCGATTGTCGGTGTTCCGATTGCCGGCGGGTATGGTGCCTGGCGGCTGAGCTAGCCATCCGATCGAAGAGGTCGTCTACCGTCGTCGCTGATCGTCGCGCCGGACCACGGCGATCCGGCGCGCCGCTAAGGCGTAGCGCCGGGGCGGCAGGCCTGCCCGACCTATGCCGCGATACCGGTCGGCGCAGTGTCTGGTTGCGCAGCTCAGGACGTCAGCACGCTCGCAGGATCGTGCGCCAGCGCGCCAGGCTCGGTGGGCGGCCGTCGAAGCTCCGCGATGTGATGCGAGACGTGCTGGCGCTCGAACGCGATCAGCGCTGCGCAAATGATCGTGTTCACCGCGAGATGCCGTTCGCGCCGGCTCAACCAGGCGGCGGCGTTGTAGGCACCGCACAGCGCTGCGACCGCAAGCGCGAGCGCGTGAACGCCAAGCTTCAATTCCTCGCAGTTTCCGCACTTGAGGACTTTCAGGTCCGATCGTCATACGGTCGGCGCGCTGCAACACGTACCGCGGACGCAACCGCCTCAGCGTTTCGCCTGGGGGTTCAAGCGATACAAGTCGGCGCTGATGATCGCTGGCGATGCGATCCAGCGGCAGCTTCTGAACGTAGTCGCGCGCAGCCTGCGATGCCGTTTCGCGATTCACGATCAGATACTGACAGGGACCGTCGAGGCCGGAAGGAGAGCCGGTGTCGGGACGCCCGTCCGAGAGCCGAAGCAGGGTTCCAACAATCGGCATCTCCTCGTAGCGACGCTCCGCATCCGCCGGAATGCGCCCGATGTTACCCGCCGACGAGCGGGTGGGCGTGCACGGTCGCGTAGTAAAGCGAACGACGGTCCTGCGATCCGGCGCCCACGCTCAACCCATCGCCGATGCCGAACGGCACCTTCGCAGACCGCGCCTGGCGCGGCGGCGCCGAGCGCCTGGGCATAACCTCGGGTTGATCCAGCCGGGTGAGAGGGATCGGCGAGTCCCAGCATGCTCGGGCGACCACCGCAATCAGCAGCCATTGCAGCGCGGCCCGACGACGCAAGCGTGGAGATGTCACGAGCTCGGCGCTCGCCAGCACCGCGAGCGCCATGAAGACGACGACGATGGCCCGGCCCGGTATTCGTGCGTTGGCGACAAAGGGCACGTATCGGAGAAGGATCGCCGGCAGTTTCAGCCCGGTATCGAATCCGCCGATCCGTGAGAATCGGTCCAAGAGCCCAGAGTCCGAAGATCAGCGCGACGATGCGCCACACGCGAAGCTCCCCGGTTGCCGTCTTGCCTCTCACGATGCACGCGCAGGCCAGCAGCACAGGGACAATTCCCAGCCAGCCGACCGCCTCAATTCGATCGAGGCCCGCCGACGTGTACGCTCGCCCCGCGAGCGGCAGCCATGGATGAAGTGGTGGACCCAGCAGTGGCGCGAGAAGGTCCACACCGCGCGGAGCGCTGCCGCCACTGTGCATGCCGGCGTCACGTATTTCGCCGCGCGCGATCAGCTGTGCCGCCTGCCAGAGAAGCGGCGCCGCACCGACGACGAAGGTCCCACCGATCGCCAGGGCAGTCGCAGCCGCATGGCGCACTCGCGCAGACGGTATCGGCGTACGCGTCACCGCGGGGCTCCACACGCACAGCGCATACAACGCCGCGCAGATCCAGATCCCGGTCAGCGTGTTCTGCGGCCGGTGCGCCGAGACCGCAACGCTGCCCAGCGTCAGGTCCCGCCCGCCGGTCACGGCGATCCAGACGGCGACGGCGCCGAGCAGAAACACGATCGCCACCAGTCCGCGCCGGGTCCACCGCACCGTCGTTGTCTGCGCTCTCCTCGACCAGCGCATCTCCGGCCATTCAAGCCACACGATCAGGTAACACGCCAGGAAGAACAGCAGATAGACGACGTAGTAGTACGCCATGTACGCGGCGGCCGTGAGCTACCGAGTCCGGCGACGACGGCCCAGGAGCGGGCTCCAGGTTGCGCGGCCCTTCGCAGCGTGAGGGCGAAGAGCGGCAGCACCCACGCCGCGACCAGGTCGAAGTGTCCGAGGAGGTGCGACGCCAGATACGGCGACAGGCCGAAGATCAACGCGCCGAGCACCGCGCCACGCCGATGTCGCGTGATGTCCCAGCACAGCGCGTATGCGCTGAGCATGTTCGCGAAGACATACGCGAGCAGCAGCAGGTCTTGCGCGGCGGCCGGCGACTCCGCCTTCAGCAGCGTCGCGGCGACCATCGCGGGAAGGGCGGTGTGCGGATGATCGGCGATCGGCGTCCCGAACGGATAGGAACAGATATGTGGTGTGAAGCTACGCGAGCCCCGGCGTCGCGAGCACATGTCGCATCCACCACAGGTTCCAGACGAAGCTGAAAGTTGTCGCCGGGGTCTCCGGGGATGGCGTCGTGCAGGTGGATCGCGAGCGGCCACGTCCAGGCCACCGCGAGCGCGGCAAAGAGCGCTATCGGACCGAGATGCTTCTTCAGCGAACGTCCATTATTTTCGCGGCTTGACGACGAGCACGCCGCGCATCTGACGGCAGCCTTCCTCGCCTTGCAGGTTGCAGTGGTATGGAAGGTGCCCGCGCGATCGGCCCGGAACTCGAACGTCACGGGCTGACCGGGGCCGACCCGCTTGGCGATCCGGTAATCGTCGATCGTCAGGCTGTGCGCGATGTCGGCCGTTCGCAGTTCGATCTTCACGAGATCGTCCTGGTTGACCTCTATGCGACCCGGTTCGAACGCGTAGCGATGCGCGCTCACACTGAACAGTTTGGACGTGGGACCCTGATCTTGCGCGGTGAGGACGGCCGTTCCGGCGGCCAGGGCGAGCAGGAGGTGCGGGATGCGGAACCTCACGGCGGGCTGATTGTGCGACGAACCAGCCTGCCGTTCGGTCTGCCGCCTCTTCTTACGACTTGTTGGCTGCCTCTTCCTGGAGCAGCACTTTCCGGCTCAGGCGAATCTTGCCGGTCGGGTCGATATTGATGACCTTTACGAGCAGCTGTTCGCCTTCCTTCAGCTCGTCGCGCACGTCCTTCACGCGATGGTTCGCGATCTCGGAGACGTGCAGCAGGCCGTCGGTGCCGGGCATGATCTCGACGAACGCACCGAAATCGGTGATCCGCTGAACCTTGCCCATGTAGGTTTTGTTGAGCTCGGGCGTCGCGGTGAGCTCCTGGATGATCGAGATCGCTTTCTGCGCGGACGCGCCGTCCGCCGACGCCACATTCACCCGCCCGTCGTCCTCCACGTCGATCTTCACGCCCGGTGCGCTCGATGATGCTGCGGATCATCTTGCCGCCCGGTCCGATGACGTCGCGGATCTTGTCCACCGGGATTCGGATCGTGACGATGCGCGGCGCGAAGAGCGAGATGTTCTGACGCGAGGCGGCGAGCGCTTCCTTCATCTTGCCGAGGATGTGCAGCCGGCCGTTGCGCGCCTGATCGAGCGCCTTGCGCATCACCTCGGTCGTGATGCCGCCGACCTTGATGTCCATCTGCAGCGCGGTGATGCCGTCGGCCGTGCCGGCGACCTTGAAGTCCATGTCGCCGTAGTGATCCTCGGCGCCGGCGATGTCCGAGAGCACCGCGTACTTTGCCGGTCTTCTCGTCGATCACGAGCCCCATCGCGATCCCGGCGACTGCCTTGCTGAGCGGGACGCCGGCGTCCATCATCGCCAGCGATCCGCCGCAGACCGACGCCATCGACGAGGAGCCGTTCGATTCGAGGATGTCCGAGACGATGCGGACGGTGTAGGGAAGTCGGCCTCCGCCGGCATCAGCGAGGCGAGCGAGCGCTCCGCCAGCGCGCCGTGGCCGATCTCGCGGCGGCCCGGGCCGGTCATGCGTCCGGTCTCACCGCACCGAGAAGGGCGGGAAGTTGTAGTGGAGCATGAAGCTCTTCCACGTCTCGCCCTCGAAGCTCTCGATCTTCTGCGCATCGTCGGCGGTGCCGAGCGTGCAGGTGACCAGCGCCTGGGTTTCACCGCGCGTGAAGACGGCCGAGCCGTGCGTGCGCGGCAGCACGCTGGTCTCGATCCAGATCGGACGGATCTCGTCGAACTTGCGGCCATCGAGCCGGACGCCGTGGGTCAGGACCTCTGCGCGGAGGACTTTCTCCTTCAGCTCCTTGAAGATGGCCTTCGCGTCGGCCTTCTGCTCGGCTTCCGTCTCGGGGAGTTCCGCCACGAGATTCTTCAGCGTGAGGTCGACGGTCTCGTAGTTCTCGAGCTTCTCGCGGATGCGCATCGCCTTCGCGAGCGGCTCGAAGACCTTGCCTTCGATCGTCTTGTAGAAGTCGGCGGCGATTTCCTTCTTCGCGACCGTGAGCTTCTTCTTGCCGGCTTCCTTCGCGAGGTCGTCGATGACCGCGACGATCTGCTTGATGGCGGCGTGCGCCGTATCGAGCGCCGTGACGACCTGCTCCTCGGTCACTTCCTTCGCGCCCGCCTCGACCATCACGAGGCCGTCCTTGCTGCCGACCACGATGAGGTCGAGCTTGCTCTCCTTGCGCTGCAGGAACGTGGGGTTGACGATGTACTGGCCGTCGACGAAGCCCATGCGAACGGCGGCGACCGTTTTCTGGAAGGGGATGTCGGAGAGGGCCAGCGCGACCGATGCGCCGGTAATCGCCATCACGTCGGTGTCGTTCTCCTGATCCGCGGAGAGCACGAGGGCGATGATCTGCGTTTCGAAGCGCCAGCCTTCGGGAAAGAGCGGACGCGTCGGACGGTCGATCATCCGGCTCGTCAGGACTTCCTTCTCAGCGGGCTTTCCCTCACGTTTGAAGAAGCCGCCGGGGATGCGACCCGAAGCGTAGGTGTATTCGCGATAGTCGACGGTCAGCGGCAGGAAATCGATTCCTTCACGCGGGCTCGCCGCATGGCAGGCGGTGACCAGGACCACCGAGTCGCCGAGGCGAACGATGACCGATCCGTGTGCCTGCTTGGCGAGCTTGCCGGTCTCTAAACGGAGAGTGTTCTGTCCAACGGAGAGTTCACGCGTATGCATATTTGAAAACTTAGAAATAGAAACGGAGAACCGAGAACTCGATGCCGAGCCCTCCGTTCTGCGTTCTGGGTTCCCCGAAGACTCACTTGCGGATGTTCAAGCGCTTGATCAGGTCGGAATAGCGGTGGGCGTCCTTGCCCTTGAGGTAATCGAGCAGGCGACGGCGCTTGCCGACCAGCATCAGCAGGCCACGGCGAGAGTGGTGGTCCTTCGCGTGGGTCTTGAAATGTTCGGTGAGGTAGTTGATGCGTTCGCTGAGAATGGCGACCTGGACTTCGGGAGATCCGGTGTCGGCCTCGTGTGTTTTGTAGCTGCCGATGAGTTCTGGTTTTGCGGTCTTTGCTGAGCACCTGGGCTGTCCTCCACGAACGCCCCAGACGACAAGCCCATCAGGCCGTGATCCAGGCGCGCCGTATAAGCCGAGAATTTCGTTAGTCGAGCAAGATCAACATGTTACACCAGAACAATGGAGGGATGCAAAGGCCGGCAGCCTTGGGCTCGGCGATCGCCAGCAGATCGCCTTGCTCGTTTACGAGCCTCACAAGCGGCTGATTGCCGAGCGGGATTGGCTCATGGTCGATCGGCCTGACGTCCTGGCCGCGACCGACCTGGCGGCGCCCGTCGGCGGTCAGGACCACGGACGGCCACGAGCCGAGCACGCCGCTCAGCGGCACGAGCGCAGATTCCGCGGCCGCCGGATCCCGTTCCGCCGCGTCGAGCGGCAGCGCCCGATCGAGTCCGAAGCCGGCGCTCCGGGTCCGACGCAGCGCCGCGAGATGCGCGCCGACGCCCAGCCGCTGGCCCAGGTCGTGCGCCGAGCGAGCGGATGTAGAAGCCGGCGGAGCAGTCCACCCGCAGCGCGACGGTGTCCGCGTCCACCCTCACGAATGTCGATCGCGATGTGTCGTGACGGTTGTGGGGGCAGGAAGGGCAGGAGTGCGGCAGGCAGGCGGGCAGGAAGGGCGCGGGCACGTCTCGCCAGCTTGTAGCTCCGATGCCCGTCAACCTTCTTCGCTGAAAACGCGGGCGGCTGCTGCATGAAGGTGCCGCGAAACGCGTCGAGCGCGGCGTCGATGGCTTCGCGCGGCGGCGCGCGCGCCATCGATGACCGGCCCCACCGGCCGCCCCTGGGCATCGTTCGGTGTCGGTCGCAAACCCGAGCCGGACGATCGCGTCGTACGACTTGTCGCTCGCGCTCAGGAACTTCGCGAGCCGCGTCGCCTTGCCGACGACGAGCACCAGCACGCCGGTCGCCATCGGATCGAGCGTGCCGGTGTGGCCGATTCGCTTTTCGCGGAGGACGCGGCGGATGCGCGCGACCACGTCGTGGGACGTCGGCCCCGACGGCTTGTCAACGATCAGCAGCCCGTCCATCGATGGCGCCCTCGATCTTTCCGACGAGCGCCTTCTGCAGCTCTTCGATCGGGCCCGCTCGACCGTGCAGCCAGAGGCGTTCTTGTGGCCGCCGCCGCCGTATTCCTTCGCAATTTCGCCGATGTCGACGTCGCCCTTGGACCGCAGGCTGACCCGTACTCGGTCGCCCTTCTCCTGCTTGAAGAAGACGACCGCTTCGATCTCCTTCACCGTCAGCGGCAGGTTGATCGAGTCCCTCGGTGTCCTCGTAGGTGCCGCCGGCGACGCGCGCCATCTCGTGATCGACGTAGACGATCGCGATGCGGCCGCGTCTGATCGATTTGCATCGCGCCCAGGACCGCGCCGAACAGCTTCAGCCGGCCCATGTTGTTGCTGTCGTAGACGTTGCGCGCGACCAGCACCGGGTCGACTCCGGCTTCCAGGCACTTCCGGCAGATGTCGAACGTTCTCGGCGAGATGCTCGAGTAGTGGAACGATCCGGTGTCGGTGAGGATCGCCAGGTAGATGTGCGTGGCAATGGTTCTCGTCAGCGGCACGTCCAGCGCGCGAACGAGGTCGAACACCATCTCCGCGCAGGCGGCGGCGCTCGGATCGAACCAGTTGATCTGTCCGTAGCCGGTATTGCCCGGGATGATGGTCGATGTTGATGACGAAGAAGCGCTCGAGGCCGCTGACGCCCGTGCGCTGCAGGTCGCCGCACTCCATGATGATCGCGGCGTCGAACTCGCCCTCGACGGCCGGGGCGATGCGGATGTCGGCGTACGCCGGGAAACGCCATCAGCGGCGGCGGCGCCGGATCGGCGTTCACGAGCGGCGCCTCACTTGCCCATCTCCCTGCAGCGCGTAGCGCCATCGCGAGCTGGGAACCGATCGAGTCGCCGTCGGGCCGCGCGTGCGACGATAGCACGAACCGCCGGCGCGCGCGCACGGCGTCGACGATCTGCTGCAACTCAGGACTGGTCGTCGTCATCAGGTGTGGGGTCCGGGGTCACGGCGCCGCCAGAGCCGCCGCCGCGAATGTTGTTGAGGAGCTGTTCGATCCGGTCCTGGCCGGCGATCGACTCGTCGTAGAGGAACTCGAGCTCGGGCACGCGCCGAAGCCGCAGCCGCGACCCGATCTGGCGGCGCAGGAACCCGACGCGCGATCGAGCGCCTTCGCAGTGCTGGCGCGCGCCTTGTCGTCCCCGAGCGCCGTGTAGTGAATGCGCGCGTGCTGCAGGTCGGGCGTCACCTGGACACGCGGTGATCGTCACGAAGCCGATGCCCGGGTCGTGCACGTCGCGCGCGAGCATCGACGCGACTTCGCCGCGGATCTGATCGGCGACGCGGTCTGGACGGACCCTGCGACATTCGAGTTCAAGTCTGAACGAGTTGGATTCGACGTGCTTCGGACTGCAGCCCGGACCAGGTCTAGGCCGGCGTCAGCACCCGTTCCATCGCGAACACCTCGATCACGTCGCCGACCTTCAGGTCGTTGAACTTGTCGAAGCCGATGCCGCACTCGAAGCCCGACTTGACCTCGCTGACGTCGTCCTTGAAGCGGCGCAGCGAGCCGATCTTGCCTTCGTAGATGACGACGTTGTCGCGGAGCAGCCGCGCCTGCGTGTCGCCGGCGCGGGTGATGCGCGCCCTCGCGGACCATGCAGCCGGCGATCGTGCCGAACTTCGGGACCTTGAAGATGTCGCGCACTTCGGCGACGCCGATCCGGACTTCCTTGAAGGTCGGATCGAGCAGGCCGGTCATCGCCTTCTTCATCTCGTCGGTGACGTTGTAGATCACCGAGTGCTGGCGGATGTCGACCCGCTCGCGCGCGGCGATCTCCTCGGCGTTGCGGTCCGGCCGCACGTTGAAGGCGATGATGATCGCCTTCGACGCCGACGCGAGCAGCACGTCCGACTCGTTCACCGCGCCGACGCCGGCGTGGATGATGCGGATCTTCACCTTCTCGTCGGTCAGCTTGGTCGAGCGTGTCGGCCAGCACTTCGGCCGAGCCCTGCACGTCGGTCTTGACGATGAGCGGCAGCTCCTTTCATGCCGCCTTCGGCGATCTGCGCCTGCAGCGATTCGAGCGTGAGCCGCGAGCCCCTTGGCGCCGAGCGCGCTGGACTTCGACTGCTCCTCGCGGAACGTGGCGATGTGCCGCGCCTTGGCGGCGTCGGCGACCTGGAACACGTCGCCCGGCTGCGGCAGGCCGCGACAGGCCGAGCACTTCGACCGGCGTCGACGGCCCGGCCGATCTTCGTCGGCTTGCCGCGGTCGTCGATGAGCGCGCGCGACGCGGCCGACGATCGGGCCGGCGATGAACGTGTCGCCGACGTCGAGCGTGCCGTCCTGCACCAGCACGGTGGCCACCGGGCCGCGTCCCTTGTCCAGCTTGGCTTCGAGCACGGTGCCCGTCGCGCTGCGCTTCGGGTTCGCCTTGAGCTCGAGGATGTCGCTCGACGAGCAGGATCATCTCGAGCAGCAAATCGATGTTGGTCTTCTGCCGCGCCGACACTTCGACGGTGACCGTCTGGCCGCCCCATTCTTCCGGCATCAGGCCGAGCTCGGTCAGCTCGCGCTTGACCCGTTCGGGCTGCGCGTTCGGCTTGTCGATCTTGTTGATCGCGACGACGATCGGCACGTTCGCCGCCTTCGCGTGATCGATCGCTTCCCGCGTCTGCGGCATGACGCCGTCGTCGGCGGCCACGACCAGCACGACGATGTCGGTGACCTTGGCGCCGCGGCGCGCATCAGCGTGAACGCCGCGTGGCCCGGCGTATCGAGGAACACGATGTCGCGGCCGTTGATCGTGACGTGGTAAGCGCCGATGTGCTGCGTGATGCCGCCCGCCTCGCGTTCGGCGACCCGCGTCGTCGCGGATGGCGTCGAGCAGGCTGGTCTTGCCGTGGTCGACGTGACCCATCACGGTGACCACGGGCGCGCGGGTCACGACGTCCTCGGCACGCGACTCGCCGCTCGTCGACCTGCAGCAGCTCCTCTTCGAAGCTGCTGCATCTGCACGTCCGCGCCGAACTCGCGCGCGATCATCGTCGCGGTCTCGGTGTCGAGCGCGGAGTTGATCGTCAGCATCAGCCGCTTCATTCAGCAGCTTGGCCAGGACGTCCTTCGACGCGCATATCCGAGCTTGTCCGCCAGATCCTTCACCGTCATGCCTTCAGCGAGCGTGATGGTGCTTGGCTGACGGGCGGCGGAGCATGGCCGGCATGCAGCGGCGCGTGCCGGACGCGGTGAGGCGTCGCGGCGCTGCACCGCCGGAAGAGCGCGGGCCCTGATGCCCGCCTGGACGCTGCCTGCATGGCGGCCGCGGCGGCGGCATCCCGGGCCGCTGACGGATATGGCATCCCGGGACGCGGCGCGCCGCCGGGGTGCTGCGTGCCGGACTCGGCTGCGACGGCAGCGGCCGCGGTCCGCCGATCGGACCCTGGGGCCGCGAGTCGTATATGGCGGCCGCGGCCTGACCCGGAATTCCGGGCCGTGGTCGGCGCGGCGGCGCACGCCAGGCCGCGTCGCCGCGGGCTGCGCCGTCAGCTCCGCCGCGCTGCGAGCGGCCGGCGCCGCGGGCCGGGCGCGCGGGCGCGCCACGCGCGCGGCGCCGGCGCCGTCGGCAGTGGCGGCGTCGGCGTTGTCGGCCGCTCGTTCTTCGATGCGCAGCCGCAGCGTCGGCGGCACGATCGCGCCGCGCGACCTTCGGAGAATGGCGCCGGCGCGAGGCCGGCGACGGCGGCGGCGACCGCCGCAGCGGCGATTCGGTTCTGCCGGTGAAGTAGTGCACCATCGGCGAGGCCGAGGTCCACGTGAACAACCGGCTTCGCGGTGCGCGACTTCGCGGCTCAACCCGCGCGGCGGCTCGATCGACGGGCGACTGCTCGGCGGCTCGGCGGTGCCACCAGGTCCTCGCCGGTGCGCTCGCCACCGCTTCCACTGCGTCTGGCTCGGCTCGGCGCTTCCGGTGTCTGTTTCGGACGGTACGACCGAGCGGCGGCCGGCTTGGCCGTCTTGACGAGGCGCGGCGGAGGCAGCACCGGGGCGGCCGGCTTCGGCGGCTCGGGCGCCTTCTTTGCCAGCGGCCGGGCCCTTCTTGCCCTTGACGACCGGCACCTCGGCGAAGATGTCGCCGGTCGGCAGCTGGATGTTGCGCTGCTTCGACATGACGATCGACGAACTGGCGCGCCACGACCTCTTCGATCGTGCTCGACGCGCTCTTCACCTCGATGCCGTGATCGCGCTTGAGCAGCGCCGTCACTTCCTGGCTCGTCGTGCTGAGCAGCTCCGCGATCCTGATAAATCCGAACTGTTGCCACAAGCCCTAGTTTCGCGTCTACTCCACGCTTGTTTCGACAGGCGCCGACGCATCGCCGCGGGCGGCGGCCAGAATCTTCTCGGCGGTCTTGCCGCCGATGCCGGAATCTCCGACAGCAGCTCGATCCGTGGCCGCGGCCAGCGCCTTCCGGCGGTTGCGTAGCCCGCGTCGACCAGCCTGCGGACGGTCTTCTCGCCGATGCCGGGCAGCGTGTGGGACGGCGTGTCCGCCGTTTCGACGGCCTCGTCGGCTTCGACAGCCGCCGGCTTCCGGTCGGCGACCGCATCCGCGACGACCACCGGTCGCCGTCCTCGGCGGCATCGGCGTCGGCGCGCGTCCGGAGCCGCGAGCTCGCCGAACTGCGCCTCGACTTCGCGGCGCTTTCTCTTCCTCGCTCTTGATGTCGATGCGCCAGCCGGTCAGCTTCGCCGCCAGGCGGACGTTCTGGCCCTTCTTGCCGATCGCCAGCGACAGCTGCTTGTCCTCGACGACGACTTCCATCACGTGCTCGTTGTCGTCGACGATCGACACGCGCTGCACCTTGGCCGGGCTAGAGCGCGTTGGTGACGAACGCGATCGGATCCTCCGAGAACTCGACGATGTCGATCTTCTCGCCGCGGAGCTCGCGGATGATCGACTGCACGCGCGTGCCCTTCATGCCGACGCACGCGCCGACCGGATCCACGTCGCGCTCGCGCGAGAACACCGCCACCTTGGCGCGGTCGCCGGCCTCGCGGACGGCGCCGCGGATCGATCACCGTGCCGTCGTAGATTTCCGGAACTTCCTGCTCGAACAGCTTGATCAGCAGCGCCGGGTCGGTGCGCGACAGGACGATCTGCGGCCCCTTGGCGCTCGCGGTTCACGCCCTTGATCACGGCGCGGACGCGATCCGCCGGCGTTGTAGCTCTCGGCGCGCGACTGTTCCTTGCGCGGCATGCACCGCTTCGTTGCGGCCGATCTCGACGATGATGTCGCCGTTCTCGAAGCGCTTGATCGTGCGCGTTCACGCACCTCGCCGACGCGGTGGCTGAACTCGGCGTAGACGTTCTCGCGCTCGGCCTCGCGGCACCTTCTGGAAGATGACCTGCTTGGCGGTCTGCGCGGCAATCCGGCCGAGCACTTCGGTCGGCTTGGGAACTCCATCTCGTCGCCGAGCTCGATGCTGTTGGCCACGTCGTCGCCGTAGAGCGGGCGGTACATCTCGCGTGCCTCGTCGATGCGAGATCTCGGTGGCGGCGTTGGTCACTGCGTCGACGACGGTCTTCAGCGCGAAGAGATCGACCTGGCCGGTCTCGGTGTTGAAGCGGGTCTTGAGGTTCTCGCCGGTCTTGTAATATTTCCGCGACGCGGTGGCGACGGCTTCCTCGATGGCGCTGATCACGACATCCGGTTCGATGCCCTTCTCTTTGGCGAGCGCTTCGATCGTCTGTTGCAACGGATTAGCCATGGTTCACTCTTAGAAATCCACTTCCAGCTTCGCCCGGGTCACCGCGCCGAACGGCAGGCGATGCCGCTTGTCGGTCATCGCCGTCGAGCAGGACGACGTCGCCGTCCACGCCCCCGAGCCGCCCCAGAAAGAATGTCTGCCCGTCGACCTTCTCGCGCAACACCAGCCGGGCGCGCCGCCCGCGAACCGCGCGTAGTCGTCGAGACGCCGCGCAGCGGCCGGTCGAGGCCCGGCGACGAAACCTCCAGCGTATACGCCGTCGGCACCACGTCCTCGACATCGAGGACCGCGCTCAAGTCGCGGCTGACGTGCGCGCAGTCCTCGACGCTGACGCTTTCCTCGGCACTCGCGCGCCGGCCCCGGCCGGTCGATCTGCACGCGCAGCACCATGCCGGGCGCTTCGCGCCGGAACTGCACGTCGAAGATCTCGAGTCCGTAGCCGGCCGCGACGTGTGCGGCGAGGGCGCGAATCCGATCGACGACGTCGTCTTCGATGTCGCGGACATTGTTCGGGGCCCTTAAACGAAAAAAGTGGGCACACGCCCACTCGGTCCTACTCCCAGGCTCCGAATCCGAAATTATAGCATGGGCCGCGCGACCAGGTCGTAGTCCCGGGCGCCCACGATCTCGACCTCCACGAGGTCGCCGGCCAGGAAGCTCGACGGGTCGCACTCGGTCAGATACACCACCGCGTCGATATCGGGCGCCTGCGTCATCAGCCGGCACCTTGACGACCAGTTCGTGGTCGCCGGCGGCGCCGTCCACGAGGATTCGCGTGCGCTCGCCGATCCGCCGGCGCTGGCGGGCGCCGGCCAGCTTCTTCTGCTGACCCATGATGCGATTGCGCCGCGCCGTCTTCGACCGGGCCGGCACGTCGTCGGGAAGCCCGTAGGCGGACGTCCCTTCCTCGTGCGAGTAGGTAAAGACGCCGACGTGATCAAAATCGTGATCCGCGACGAACTCGGAGAGCTCGGCGACGTCGGCCTCGGTCTCGCCGGGGAACCCGGCGATGAAGGTCGTGCGAAGGGCGACGCCGGGAACGCGGGTCCGGATTCGACCCAGCAGGGTGTCGTAGCCGCGACGGGTGCCGGGGCGCTTCATGCGTTTGAGGACCGGATTCGAGGCGTGCTGGAGGGCAGGTCGATGTAGTTGCAGACCTTCGTCGCACTCGGCCATCGCCGCCAGCGTCTCGTCGTCGATCGTCGTCGGGTAGAGGTAGAGGCAGCCGGATCCACTCGAGGCCATCCACCGCGTTCAGCTGACGGAGCAGACGCGCCAGGGCGCCCCGTTCGTGGCGGTCGATGCCGTAGAAGGTCGTGTCCTGCGAGATGAGCAGGAGTTCCCGCACGCCGCGCGCCGCCAGCGCCTGCGCTTCACGCACGATCGAATCAGCCGGCCGGCTGCGATACGCGCCGCGCAGCGTCGGGATGATGCAGAACGCGCACTTGTAGTCGCAGCCTTCGGCGATCTTGACGTAGGCGTAGTGTCCCGGCGTCGCCAGCCGCCGCGGCGTCTCGGCGTCGTAGATGTAGGTCGGTCGAGCAGGGCTGACAGGTTGGGTGGGTTCAAGGTTCTGGCGGTGAAACGTGAGCGGCGCCACGGCCGCGCCCGATGGGGCGCGAGGCGGCAACCGATCGCTGTCGGCGCCGATGGCCTTCACGATGTCCGGTATTTCGCCGGTGCCGAGCACCGCGTCGATTTCCGGGATTTCCCTGCGCAGTTCGTCGCGGTAGCGTTCGGCCATGCAGCCGGTGACGATCAACTTCCGGCAGCCGCCGTCCTTCTTGTGCTGCGCCATCTCGAGGATGGCATCGATCGATTCCTGCTTCGCCGAGTCGATGAACGCGCAGGTATTGACGACGAGGACGTCGGCGCCTTCGGCGTCGTGCGTGATCTCGTGCCCCGCCGCTTCGGCGAGGCCCAGCATCACTTCGCCATCGACGAGATTCTTCGGACAACCCAGGGACAGTAAACCGATCTTCATTGCGTATGTCAGAGGTCAGATTGCAGATTGTCCTAAGCCCTGAGCCTTCTTCAGGGGGTACAGCCGATTGAGCATCCTCGGATACGGGATCGTCTCCCGAACGTGCTCGAGCTTGCAGATCCACGCCACGACGCGCTCGATGCCCATGCCGAAGCCGCCGTGCGGCACCGTGCCGTAGCGCCGCAGATCGAGATACCACTCGAACGCCTCCTGCGGCAGGTTGTGCTCCTTGATGCGCTGCAGCAGCAGGTCGAGGTCCGCCAGGCGTTCGCCGCCGCCGATGATTTCGCCGTAGCCCTCCGGCGCCAGCACGTCCACGCCGAGCGCGACGTCGCGGCCGATCCGGATCCGGCTTCATGTAGAACGCCTTCACCGCCGCCGGGTAGCGGTGCACCATCAGCGGCCGGTCGAACTGCTCGGAGAGCGTCGTCTCGTCTGGTCCGCCGAAATCGCCGCCCCATTCGATCGGCAGTTGCCCTTTTCCTTGCAGGGCCTTGACCGCGGCGTCGCACGAGATGCGCGGAAACGGCTTCTGCATCGCCTCCAGCTTCGGTGACGTCGCGCTCGAGGATGGCCAGCTTCGCGGCGTCGCTTCTCGAGCACGCGGCCGACGACCTCCACGATCAGGTCCTCGGCGAGGTTCATCACGTCGTCGAGGTCGGCGTAGGCCATTTCCGGCTCGACCATCCAGAACTCGGTCAGGTGGCGCCGCGTCTTCGACTTCTCGGCCCGGAAGGTCGGGCCGAAGCAGTAGACGCGGCCGAGCGCCATCGCGTTGGCCTCCGTTGTAGAGCTGACCGCTCTGGGTCAGGTAGGCCGTCGTGCTCCTCGAGATTACTGCGCCGGAAACAGCGTCGTCGTGCCCTCGCAGGCGGCGGGCGTGAAGATCGGCGTGTCGGCCAGGATGAAGCCGCGGCCGTTGAAGAAGTCGCGGACCGCGTTGATGATCTCGTGGCGGACGCGCAGGATCGCTCGCTGGCGCTCGCTGCGGATCCAGAGATGCCGGCGGTCGAGCAGGTAGTCGACGCCGTGCTCCTTCGGCGTGATCGGGTAGTCGTGCGATGCGCCGACGACGTCGAGCGACTTGACGTCGATCTCGTAGCCGCTCGGCGCCCGCTTGTCGGCGCGGGCCGTGCCGGTGACGACGATCGATGTCTCCTGCGACAGGTGATCGGCGGCCTTGAACACCTCCTCGCCGACCGCGGCCTTCGACATGACCGCCTGGATGAAGCCCGTGCCGTCGCGGACGATCAGGAAATGAATCTTCCCGCTCGAGCGGCGGTTGTGCAGCCAGCCCTTGAGCGTGACCTCTTCGCCTTCGTGCTTCCCGATATCTTCGATATAGACGTGAGCCATCGTTCTATTCGCTCCCGCGCCGCCCTCGCCCGCGCGAGCATCTCTCGCGGCGATCCGCCCGCCGCGACTTCCATGATGAACGGACCATCGCAGCCGACTTTCTGCACCGTGGTCATCGCCGCCGACCAGTCGATCGCGCTTTCGGCCGGCAGCCGCGCGCGACGAGATGCTCCGACGCCATCTCGATCGCGTCAACCAGCTCGCCGCCGCGGGCCGGCGGAGGCGAAGTCGAGCGTAATTCCGAGCCGGGCGTCGGCGCGTTCCACGAAGTGGACGAGCGAGCCGATCGGCGACATCGACGGCGACCGCGAATCCACGGCGATCGTCACGCCGAGCGGCTGCGCCTGGGGCGCCAGCCGTTCAACGGTCCTGGCGGCGTCGCGCAGCACGCCGACCGGCGAGCACCAGCACCGGCAGCGGAATCCGCCGCGCGGTGAACAGCGCCTGCTCGACCGGGGCCAGCGAACTCGCCGTCCACGGCGACGGACCGTCGGGCGGGGGAGCGGCCACTGCGTGCAGCCGGAGCCCGGCCTCGGCGAGCCATTGCTGCAGATCGCCAACCGCGCGGTCGTTCGCCGGATCGAAATGGCCGGAAACCGCCGCCACCTCAATGGTCTCGAAGCCGTGGGCAGCTACTTCAAGCAGGTGATCGCGAATCAGACGCTGAGTTGGTAGATCCGCGTCGAGACACCGAACCGCTTTTTCGCCACAGGTCGAACTACTATTGTAGCTGAAGGGGACGCGGCCTCCGCGGATCGAATCGAAGCGCGAAGGCTTCAGCGGAGCCACAGCGCGCACTCGCCCGCTGGAGCGCGAAGGCTTTAGCCGAGCGAGTTCATTTCAGCTCGTCGATGTGCGCGGCCGGACCGAGCGCAGCCGCGCGAAGCGCGGGTAGTGCTCAGGTTCGTCGCGCGCGTAGCGCAGCGTGCGCGGCATGTACTGGATGTAGACCGGATTGCGGCGGGTGGTCGTCTGGTAGCCGAAGGTGCCGAGCGCCTTGAGATTGCGCTGCAGCGCCATCAGGTCGAACCGGCGGCGGAACTCCTGCGCGCTCGCGTCGCCGGCGGTCCTCGCCCTTCGAGCGCCAGGAAGTACGCGATCGAGCTCGTCGAGCTCGCGATCGCCGATGTCGACGTAGCGAATCGCGCAGCAGCGACACCAGGTCGTAGGTGTCCGGGCCCATCCGCGCGTCCTGGAAGTCGATGATGTACAGGCTGGCCGTCGCGGAGCATCAGGTTGCGGCTGTGGTAGTCGCGATGGCAGAGCACGCGCGGCTCGGCGGCCAGCTCGCTGGCGATCGCCGACCACTCCTCGGTCGAGCGCCTCGCGTCGCCGCGCGGCGAGCGTCGCCGCCGCGATAGCCCTCGACGAAATGCTTGGTGAAGAAATCGCAGCTCCCACGTCAGCTTCTCGACGTCGAAGGCGATGCCGTAGGGCAGATAGCTCGCTCGACGCGAGCTCGGCGCCGCGCCGCTGCAGCGATCTCGATCAACGCCACCGCCTGCGCGATAGAGCGCGGCGTGCTGCGCGGGCGTGGCCGCGCCGAGGTGCGCCTGCAGCGTGACGTCGCCCAGATCCTGCAGCGCGACGATCCCGAGCGCGTCGGAGTGTCCGAGGATCGCTGGGACCGGCAGCGGGATCCGCTGCATCAGCTGACCGACGTTGGCGAACGGCAGCGTCGCGAACTCGAATCGGACCGGCATGCAGCGCGCACCACGATCGATGCGCCTTCGGGCGGAATGATTCGGAAGTACTTGTCGGTCCGACGCGTCTCCGGTCAGCGGCACCACGCGAGCGCCGCGATCGACGAGTCCGCTTGTCGCGCAGGAAGGCGTCGATCCGATCGCTCAGCTGGGTGTCCTGGTTGTCTGGTTCGGCCATGATCATGGCTCCAGGGGCGTGATCGACAGTCAGCCCGTCACGCTGCATCAGAATCGACGAGGTGTGGACGGCTCCAGCCTCGATGCGCACACCGTCGCCGACGATGCAGCGTTGCAGCGACGCGCCGGCGCCGACCTCGACATCGTCCCACAGGATGCACTCCGTGACGCTGGCCGACGGATCGACGGCTGGTGCGGCGGCTCGACTCCGCCGCCGCCGGTCGTGAACGCCAGCGACATGCGCAGGTAATCCGCCGGAGTGCCGATGTCCCAGAACGGCCGGTCGCATTGAACGTGCCGCGCACCGCGCCGGGCGTGCGAATCAGCTGGTCATAGAGGTCGCCGACGGTGTTGACCGGACGATCCTCCGCGAGACGCAGCGAATACCGTCGAGACTGGCCGGCGAGCCTGCACGCCGACGAAATGCCAGGAGTCCTCCGACTCCTTGCCGCGGCGCGCAAAGCCGGTCACGCCACCGGAGCCATCCAGCAGACACGCCGCCGTAGCGGAGAATTGCTCGCGGTCTGGGACGACCGCCATGCGTGACGAGCGCCGCCGGACTGCTGCGTGCCTCTCGGCCAGGGCGCCGAGATCGACATCGGTCAGGTGTCGCCGTTGATGACGAGGAACGGCGTCGGCGTCGAGAATCGGCAGCGCGTGCCGGACCGCCGGCGCTGCCGAGCACTGCGGCTGCTCCCACGAATAGCGGACGCGCGCGCCGAGGTCGCTGCCGTCGCCGAGGACGGCGGTCACGCTCTCCGGGCCGATGATGGAGATTCAGGACGAGATTGGTGACCCCTTGCGACACCAGCCAGCGGACGATCCGCCGGATCATCGGCTCGCCGCCGACCGGCATCGCCGGCTTGGCGCGCAGGTCGGTGAGCGGACGCGCAGCCGCGTGCCGAGACCGGCCGCGAGGATGAGCGCGTGGGCCGGCGTCATGTCACTCGAACCTTGAAGGAGCAGCCCCTTCACCGCCGGCGTACCGACGTTCTTCGCCCAGGATGAGCATCCTTCTGGGTGCTGCCCAGCCCGCCCGGGCATCACCAGGGTTTTCAGATTGGGGATTGCGGATTGGAGATTGCGGATTGAGGGAGCAAGCCGAGCAGGAAATACGTCTGATCCAGGAATCCAATCGTACGTCATCCCGGCCGCTTCCGGCGGCCGCCCGGACGCTGGTGAAGTCGACATGGGCGGTGATGTCCCGATCGCCCGGTTCATCGAGCCAGCCCGGGCGCGATGATTCCGGACCGGCGCTCCGATGCTGCGCGAACGTGGTCAGCGTGCCGGCGCTGTGCGCCGCCGAGTAGAGCTCCCGGGCGGCGTGGCCGTAGTCGATGAGGGATCATGTGAAACCACGGCGCAGGCGCGTCGCGGCTTGGCGGATCCAGTCGACCGCGGCCAGGTTGATCTCGACGCGCCAGCCCGGTTCGAGGCGCGACGTCGAGCGCGCGTCAGATACTTCAGCGAGCCCTCGGCGTCGACAGCGGGCCGTCGACGAGGCGAAGTGGCCCGCCGTCGTCTCCGTCGACGTGAGACCTCCAGCAGTTCATCGCGCGCGCTGCAACGACCTGATGCACCGGCATGGCGTCGAGCAGTTCGTTCGCGATCAGCACGCCCTCGAACGAGGCGGGCAGCGAGGAAGCCGAAGACGCCGATCCGCGCCGAGAATTCCCCGAGAACCGCTTCATGTTGAGCCCGCGCCGCGTCCGCTCGCCTCCACGAGATGCAGCCGCCACGAGTCAATCGACCCCGGACTGCGATTGCGGGCGGCGGCGAGGATGTCGGCCGCGAGGCGGCCGTTGCCGGCGCCGGCCTCCACCAGATCGGAACTGACAGCCGCACCGACCCGAGCAGGCCGGCCATTTCCGCGACCTGGATCTCCAGCAGCTCGCCGAACAGCGGGCCGACGTCGACGCTGGTAAAAATCGCCCGCGCGGCCCGGATCGTCGGGCGGCGCGGGCGTAGTAACCTGACTCAGGATCGTAGAGCGCGCAGATCCATGAACGCGGCCACCGTCAGGCGCCGCGCTCACGAATCGCCAGCAATCCGGATCTGAATTCTGAATGCCGCAATACTCGGAGCCCTCTAGTCTTTCTTCACCGTCACGAACGTCTCCGCTGCCGCTGCGGAGCACGATCAACTGCGCCAGGTGCCCGGACTGGACCTTCTTGCAGCTTCGCGCTGCGGCCTGCTGCCGACGCCACCGGCTTGCGGTTCACCGAGAGGATGACGTCGCCGGCCGCAGCGCGCCCGCCGACGGACCGTCGGGATCGACGTCGGTGATGACCGCGCCGCGTCTGACCGGACGGCAGCTGCAGGCGTCGCGCCATGCTGCCGGCGTGAGGTTGCTCGAGCGTCAGCCCGAAGCCCGCTGCCGTGTTCCTCCGGCGGGTTCGCTGCTCGTCGGGTCGCGGCCGGCGCGCTGTTCTGCTCCGCCTCGAGATCGAGCTCGTCGACCGTGACGTTCAGCGTCTTCTCCTGCTGATTGCGCAGCACCTTCACCGGCACGCTCGTGCCCGGTTTGGTCGCGACCACCATCTTGACGCAGCTCGTCGCGGTTCGGCACGGGCCGGCCGTTGAACTGGACGATCGACGTCGCCGGGCTCGATGCCGGCCTTCTGCCGCCGCGCCGCCCGGCAGCGACGCTGGCGACACGATCGCGCCCGTGCGCGACTTCGAGGCCGAAGTCCTCGTAGCCTTCGCGCGGCACCGGCGTGACCGAGCACGCCGATGCGGCCGCGAATGACCTTGCCCGTGACGCAGCTGCGGCAGCAGGTCGCGCACGGTGTTGATCGGCACGGCGAAGCCGATGCCGATGTTGCCCTCGCTGCGGCGCGTTGGTGATGATCGCGGTGTTGATGCCGATGACCTCGCCGCGCACGTTGAGCAGCGGGCCGCCCGAGTTGCCCGGGTTGATCGCCGCGTCGGTCTGCATCATCTCGTTCGGTGCGCCCGTCGGTGACCGGGAACGGCCGCTTCGTGCGCGCTGATCGACGCCGACCGTGACGGTGTGCGCGTAGCTGAACGGGTTGCCGATCGCCATCACCCAGTCGCCGGCGCGCCATCTGCGACGAGTCGCCGAACTTGGCTTCCGGCAGCGGCGTGCTTCGGCTTGTCGATCGAGCTGAATCAGCGCGCTGTCGGTCAGCGCGTCGCGGCCGATCGACCTTCGCGCTGGTACGTCGTCGTCGTCGCCGTAGAGCGAGACCTCGATCTTGGTCGCGTCTTCGACGACGTGGTTGTTGGTCAGGATGAAGCCGTCCTTGCTGATGATGAAGCCGGTGCCGCGCGCGCGCTGTCGGTTTCGGCTGCGCGCTGCGCTGCCGCCGCCGCGCCCCGGCCGCCGGCCGCTGCTTGTCGTCGTCCTGCTGTCGCCGGGATCGCCGAAGAAGCGGTGGAACAAGTCGTCCGGCGAGCCGCCGCCGCCGAAGAAGTCGGTGAGGTCCTGCGCCTTCGCCTTCATCGTCGGTGCGGATGTTGACGACCGTCGGCGACTGCGCCTTGGCGATGTTGCGGAAGGTCTCGGCGTCGAGCGCGCCGGTCATCGGCGCGCTGTTCATCGGCCGGCACGGCGATGGTCTGCGCCGACGGAGCGCGGCGTCAGGTCGAGGCGCGACGCGATGACCATGCCGACAAACAGCGAAGCGGTCATCGCGAGGCAGCACGTAGAAAAGGGTGGTCTTGCGCGTGGACATCGTAGCGACCTCGCCGGTTACACCGGCCTGACTAGACGAGCGATCACGAATTCCGGTCTGCAGCGGTCCGGTCACCGCCGCGTCGCGTGTCGCGTGACGATCATGTTGATTTCGGTCCGGACGCCGAAATCGTCGAAGTAGACGCCGGGCTCGATCGGTGAAGCCGGTGCCCGGCAGCAGCCGCCGATCGTCGTGCGTTTCGTAGTCGTCCATGTTGACGCCGTTGCCGTGCACCGTCTCGCCGAGGCTGTGGCCGGTGCGGTGCAGGATCTGATCGCCGTAGCCGGCATCTGCGCAGCACCGGACGACGCGGCGCGATCGACTTCCCAGCCGCGCAGCTCGCGGCCCGACCGCGCCGCATGCCTGGACCAGGCCGATCGCCGCGTCGCGCGCGCGCGCCGACCGCTGTCGAACGCCTTTGCAAAGCGATCGGGCACGCGCGCGCCGGTGTAGCCCATCCACGTGATGTCAGCAAACACCGCGCCCGGGACGGTCGAGCTTGCCCCACAGGTCGAGCAGGACGATTTCGTCCGTGCCGATGGCGCGGCGCCTGGCCGCGGTCGGCAGATAGTGCGGATTGCCGGCGTTTTCGCGTCCGCCGACACGTTCGGATCGGCGTCGGCGACGAGCCCGTCGTCGCGGAACCAGCCGGCCATCAGCTGCTGGATGTCGTATTCCGGTCGTCACGGTGCCGTCGCGCAGCCGTCGCGCGATCGCTTCGAAGCGCCCGATCCTTCACACGGTAGAGGCTTCGGACGCTTGCCGGTGCGTCGCGACGGCGTCCGCGCTCCAGACCGCCGAAAAGCGCTGGATCAGATCGCCTGACGACACGACGTCGGCGCCCGAGCCTGGCGAACCAGCTCGATCGGTGCCGCCGTCGACGCGCGAGACGTGCTGGAATCGCGCAACCGGGCGAATACTCCATGGCCAGCGCGACGGACGCCGCTGAGCAGGCGCGCAGCCCGGCCTCCGAGCTGATCGCGGCCGGCATAGCGTTCGTCGTCGAGCCGGGCAGGTGCGTCGAGCGAGTTCGGTTCGATGCGCGTGGACGAGGCCGCGCGGCTCGCCGGCGGCCGGAATCAGGTAAGTACCAGCGGCGCGTCGCGAGATGACCGCCCTGCCGGCTGACGGCGGTGATGTCGGCGGCGATGGGATTCGAGCCGCGGAAGTCGTAGAGCAGCCAGCCGTCGAGGCCGTCGGCCTCGGGCGCCTGAACGTCCTTAGCAAATGCGGCCGCAATCGGGCCCGGCTTCGCCTGAGCAGCGGGGACGTCCCGCAGTATAGCCGCCTCGCGACACGGCCATCGCGTCAAGTATAGCTCGGGACGATATGAATCGCGCGTACGGATGTGACGCATATGATCAAAAGTCGCACTAGCCGCACGCGCTCGCTGGCGGTGTCTGTGACCGCCGCGGCCGGCGCTGCAACTCGCGGGCGCCAGGCTCCTCAGCCCGTCCGCCCAGCGCCGGCCCAACCGACCCGACCTTTAAACGTCCGCGTCGACTACGTCGAGGTCGACGTCGTCGTCACCGATCAGGCAGGGGCAATCTCGTCCGCGACCTGAAGAAGGAAGACTTCCAGGTGCTCGAGGACGGAAAGCGCAGACGATCACCGCCTTCACGCTGGTGGACATTCCGATCGAGCGCGCCGACCGTCCGCTCTTCGCCAGCGGCCCGATCGAGCCCGACGTGCAGGACCAACGAGCGCCCTTCGACGGCCGCGTCTACGTGATGGTCATCGACGATCTGCACACCAACGCTCGGCCGGACGGCCGCGGTCAGAGCCGCGGCGCAGCAGTTCATCGAGCGGCGCCTCGGCGCCAACGATCTGATGGCGGTCGTGCACACGGCCGGCGCGAGCGACGCGAACCAGGAGTTCACCAGCAACAAGCGGCTGCTGCTCGCCGCGGTCGACAAGACGATGGGGCGCAAGCTGATGTCGGCCGACGGCCAACAAGACCGGACGAGCATAACCGCACCGCGACATCCGCCAGCAGGGCGATCCGGTGAACGATCCGGAGGACGCCGAGCGCGCGTTCAACGCGCGCATCGTCGCTCGACACGCTGCGAGAACGTCGCCGAGTGGTTCGCCGTCGGTGCGCGGCCGCCGCAAGGCGATCCTGTTCGTCAGCGAAGGGATCGACTACGACATCAACGATCGTGATCCCGGCGACCGGATCCAACCATCACGGCGCGTCGACGATGACTCGACGCGACGCGCGACGCGATCGCGCGCGGCGACGCGGGCCAACGTCGCGATCTACGGCATCGATCCGCGCGGGCTGACCGAACCTCGGCGACGAGACGATCGAGATCGGCTCGTTTCCGGACGACACGTCGCTCGGCGTCGGCCAGGGCTCGCTCTATGAACGAGATCCGCGCTGTCGCAGGACAGCCTGCGCACGCTGTCCGAGGAGACCGGCGGGTTCGCGGTCGTGAACCGGAACGACTTCACCACCGCCTACGACCGCATCGTCAGGACAACAGCTCGCTACTACGTGCTGGCGTACTATCCGCCCGACGCGAGGCCGGGCCGCGTGCACAAGATCGACGTCCGCGTCACGCGGCCCGGGCGTTGACCGTGCGCGCGCCGGAGGCATACGTCACGCCGAAGAAGGTCGAAGCGGCGCCGAGCCAACGCCAAGGACGTCCGCGACGCCGGAGGTCACGCGACGCGCTCGACAGCCCGCTGCCGGTCAGCGGCCTGACGATGCACGTGTTCGCGGCGCCGTTCAAGGGCGCCGCGCCCAATGCGTCGGTGCTGTTCGGCGTCGAGATGCGCGGCACGCGACCTGCAGGCTGACGCGCAGAACGATCAGCTGCAGTTGTCGTACTGGCGATCGACGCGACAGGGCAAGATGCAGCGGCGGCAACACCGACGCGCGTCACGCTGTCAGCCTCAAGCCGGAGACCGAAGCGCGCATCGAGCAGAGCGGCATCGGATGCTGCAACCGGATGGATCTGCCGCCGGGCCGCTATCAGCTGCGCGTCGCCGCGCACGATTCGGCCGGCGGCAGTGTCGGTTCGGTGCTCGTACGACCTCGAAGTGCCCGGACTTCGCCAAGTCGCCGATCGGCATCAGCGGCGCTGGTGCTGACGTCGCCGATGGCCGGCTGCGATGCGTCCGACGGTGCGCGCCGACGAGCAGCTGCGCAGCGGTGCTGCCGGCGTCGCCGGTCGCGCGCCCGCGCGTTCCCGCAGAACGACGAGGTGGCGCTGTTCGCCGAGGTCTACGACAACGTCGGCGACATACGCCGCACAAGGTGGACATCACCACGACGATCACGACCGACGAAGGCCGGGTGATGTTCAAGACCGACGAAGAGCGCGACTCGAGCCGACCTCGGCGGCAAGTCGCGGCGGCTACGGCTTCAGCGCGAAGATTCCGCTGCAAGGACATCGCGCCCGGCAGCTACGTGCTGACCGTCTCGGCCGAAGTCAGGCTCGGTCCGCCACCGCGGAGCGGACAGTCCGGCTGGTCAGCGCCGCCGCCGTCCCCAGCCGTAGACGAGCATGCGTGAGCAAAGTGGTTCGAACCAGCGCGGTGCTGCTGGCTGGCCGCGGTCCTGGCAGAGCCGCGGCGCCGTCCGGCTGCAGGCGATGAGCAATCAGTCCGCGGCGCGCGTTTGCACCGTCGAAAGGGCTCGCATGAGTAACGATCGACGCCGCCGCGTCAGGTCGTGATCGCGCACGCGCTCCGACGAATGCGGCGGCGTTCTGGAAGACGCACAACAACGACCGGAACCGATGCCGGACGTGGATTTCGTCGAGCAACATGGTGGTCGGGATCTTTCATCGGCACCCGGCCGACCGGCGGCTACGGCGCCGAGATCAGTCAGCGATCGCGAGCCCGACGGCGGCACGTTGATCGTGAAATACAAGGAGACACGCCCCGGCGCGCGGCAGCGATGACGGCGTCAGGTCCTGACCTCGCCGTATCCACCTCGTCGCCGACACCCAAGTTCGACGGCCCGAGTTACGTTTCGAGAAAAGTCCGTAGGACGCGGCCTCGCGTCCTGGACAGGCCGAAAAAGAAAAAGGGCGGGCCCCGAAAGACCCGCCCTCTGCTAATCGCGTTGACTTCTGACTTCTACATTCCTGCTTCTTGCCTTCGTCGGCCGCCGCTGGCGTCTTCGCCGCCGGTTCTTTCGCCGCGGCGCGCTGTCGAGCGACTTCACCGACGTGCGGCTGGGATCGCCGCCGTTGGCGTGCGCTGAACTGCGATCATGGCTGGTCTTCATGCTTCGTGATTGGCAGGCGTGCGGATCTCGAGCGTCGCGAATCTCGCCCGGCTGCAGCAGGCCGTTGACGACCGCGTCGCCGCCGGGAATCGAGGTTGCCGGCGTCGTCGTGCCCACGTCTCGGCGATGCGCAGCCGTCCGATCGGCGCGGCCGACGTGTTCTTCACCATGGATCTTGGTGACGAGCGTCGTGCCCTCGCGTTTGGTCGGCGTCTTCACATAGTCGACCTCGCGTCGCCCTTGACCGGCGGCGTGAACTTCTTGCCGGCGAGCACCGGTTTCATCTGCGGGCGCCTGCGGCGGCGCGGGCTGTCTGAGCGAAGACAGAGACGCCTGACCGAGGCTCGACGCCGGCGAGCGTCGCGGCGAGAACAAAACGCGCGCGATTCATAACAACCTCCCTAGGAATTGGATGCGGACTGTGCTGGCGCAAACAGCCGCGGAATTATATCAGCTAATTCGGGTCGCGACTGCCCACGGGGCATTACATCCCCACATCTCGCCGTTCCAGTCCTCGGGCTCGGGATTGAGCGAGCGGAAGATCTCCATGTGCCATTTGCCGCCGCCCCAGGGCTCGATCACCTCGGCGGCGACGACGTCGACGAGGATTTCCGAGAAAAGGCGTCCCTCGGGATCGCCCTCGAGGTGATAGGCCGGCTCGTCCCAGCCGAAGTTGGGATACAGCATCAGCGTCAGGAACAGATCGTAGCCGTCGTCGACGACAATCAGCTGGCCGCATGGCCGCTTCAGCGTGGAGTGGTAGATGAGATATTTCTCGGCGCTGTGCGCGCGGATGTAGCGTTTCAGCGCGAACTCGCGCGCGACGATTTCTTCGACGGCGATCTTCTTGTCCCAGCAGTCGCGACGAGTAGCTCTCCTCACCGCGCGGCTCCGACACTTCCTTGGCGCCGCATAGCGCCGCATCGCGCCTTGACGACCGACTTGCGTGGCATAGCTGAAAGTCTAGCACTTCAGACTTCGGACTTCAGGCTTCCTCGGCGTTCGAGCGCGGGCGCGTATCATGCGCTCGGTGTATTCCCGGACCATGCGGCGCGCGGAAAAGCGCGGCGCCACCGTGCCGGATCGCTTCCTTGACGACGGCGAGCCAGCGGTGCGGGCACGTCTGGACTTGTCGCGATCGTAGAACGCCGGCACGACTTCTTCCTCGAGCAGACGGTAGAGCGCGTCGGCGTCGGCGGCATCGACGGCGTCGGTTGTCGTTGCGGGCCTCCTCGACGCCGCCGTCGATCACCCAGCCGTTGGCGCCGGTGAAGCCTTCGGCCCACCAGCCGTCGCCGATGCTCAGAGTGCGGCACGCCGTTGATCGCCGCTTTCATCCCGCTGGTGCCGCTCGCCTCGAGCGGCTTGCGCGGGTTGTTCAGCCACACGTCGCAGCCCTGCACGAGGAAGTGCGCGACGTGCAGATCGTAGTCGTCGACGAAGGCGACGCGTCCGCCGAACAGCGGATCGAGCGCGCGCCGGTAGACGCGCTGCAGATGGTGCTTGCCGACGTCGTCGGCCGGATGCGACTTGCCGGCGAAGATGATCTGGACCGGCCGGCCGGACGCGTTGAGGATGCCGCGCCAGCCGCTCCGGATCGTGAAACACGAGCTCCGGCCGCTTGTAGCCGGTGAAGCGCCGCGCGAAGCCGATCGTCAGCGTGTCGGGTTCGAGCAGCGTGCCGGCGGCGACGACGCGCGGAATGCCGACGTGCTCTTCCATCCAGCGCTGCCGCGCGCGCTCGCGCACGAAGGTGAAGAGGTAGCGGCGCAGCGACTGCCGCACCGTCCACAGCTCCTCGTCCGGAATCGCCAGCACGCGCGTCCCACATCGCCGGATCGTCGTGACGCTCGAGCCAGTCGTTGCCGAGGTACGGTGCAGAACAGCTCGCGACAGCTCGCGCGGCGATCCAGGTCGGCACGTGGACGCCGTTGGTGACCGGCGTCACCGGACGCTCGGCTGCGGGCAGGTCGGGCCACATCGGCGCCGAACATGTCGCGCGTCACCTCGCCGTGCAGCCGGCTGACCGCGTTGGTGACGCCGGCCGAGCGCATGCGCGAGCGCGGTCATGTTGAACTGCGGGCCGCCGCCGTTGTCGTAGGCGCCGAGCGCCAGGAAGCGATCGCGATACGTGCCGAGCGTTCCCCAGCAGCCGGCGAGATGCTTCTCGACGAGGTGGAACGGGAACTGCGTCGTGTCCCGGCCGGCACCGGCGTGTGGGTGGTGAAGATCGTCGTGCTGCCGGATTTCCTCGAGCGCGTCGATCGAAGCGTCGATCCGTGCTCGATCAGATCGCGGATGCGCTGCAGGATCGACGAACGCCGCGTGGCCTTCGTTCAGGTGGAACACGCCCGGGCTCGAGCCGAGCGCCTTGAGCGCGCGCACGCCGCCGATGCCGAGGATGATCTCCTGCTGGATGCGCGTCTCGCGATCGCCGCCGTAGAGGCGCGCCGACAGCTCGCGATCCCACGGCGCGTTCTCTTCGAGATCGGTGTCGAGCAGATACAGCTTGACGCGGCCCGATGCCGCACGCGCCAGACCGCGACGAGCACCGATGCGATCGCCGAGCGGCACGGCGGTGATGCACGGCTTGTTGTCGGGTGTCGAGCGCCGGCTCGATCGGCGCGTCGGCCCAGTTCAGACGCTTCGTAGCTCTCTTCCTGCCACCCTTCGGCCGACACGTGCTGATGGAAGTAGCCCTGCGGATACATGAAGCCGACGCCGACGAGCGGCACGCCGAGATCGCTGGCCTCCTTGCAGTGATCGCCGGCGAGGACGCCGAGGCCGCCGGCGTAGATCGGCAGCGACTGGTGCGAGCGCGAACTCGGCCGAGAAGTAGGCGACCGACTGGCCGCCGAGATGCGGAAACGGTGCGCGACCACCACGTGTGTCCGCGCCGTGCGTGCGTCGTCCAGCATCGCGATCGCGCTGGTCGTGCATCGCGCACGAACTCGGGATCCTGGCCGCGCCGCGTCCAGCTTCTCCGGCGCGATCAGGCGCAGCATCAGGACCGGGTTGTGCGCGGTCGCGCCGCAACGTGTAGTCGAGACGCCGGAACACTTCGCGCGTCTCGGGATGCCAGCTCCACCACAGGTCGACGGCGAGTTCTTCGAGGCGGTCGATCGGTTCGGGAGCAGTGGCGGGCAGCCGGTAGTATCGAGTCATCGTTCGGACACAGGCGCCGACGAGCGCGGCGAACTTGGCGGAGGTCGATGTTGCCGCCCGAGACGACGGCGACGACTGACGGCGCGGCCCGAGGGCCGCGCGTGAAACGGTGTCCGGCTGGCGAGCGCGGCGGCGATGGCGCAGCCGGCCGCGCCTTCCGCGATGATCCGCTTGCGCTCGGCGGCGAGCTTCATCGCGCCGGCCACCTCGTCGAGCGTGACGACGATCGATCCGGCGAGCTGCGAGAGCAGCGGCCACATGCTCGCGAGCACCGACTTGCCGCCAGCGCCGTCCACGAACGACGCTTTCCAGTTCTCGAAGTAGACGCGGACGCCCCGCGGCCAGCGACGCGGCGAGCGGCGCCGCCGTTTCCGGTTCGGCGGCGTAGACGCGCGTCTCGGGCTTCCAGCGCAGCCACCGCCGCGGCGATGCCGGAGAGCAGCCGCCGCCGCCGAGCGGCGCGATGATCGCGTCGACGTCAGGAAGATCCTCGAGTATTTCCAGGCCGGCCGTGCCGTTGCCGGCGATGAACCGATCGTCGTCGAACGGGTGGACGAAGTGGCCGCGCATCTTGTCGGAGGCATGCGCCTCGACCGTTTTCCACGCTTCGTCGTACGTGCAGCGGACGATCGTCGCACCGAGCCGCGCGATCGCGTCGACCTTGGTCTGCGGCGCGGTGTCCATCACCATCACCGAGCAGGCCGCGCCGACCTTGCGCGCGGCATAGGCGACGCCCTGTGCCGCGTTCCCGGCGCTGACCGTCCACACGCCGTCTTTGCAACTCGTCGCAGCGACAACTGCCGCACGACGTTGTACGCGCCGCGAATCTTGAACGACGCGATCGGCTGCAGCATCTCGAGCTTCAAGCACAGATCGGGACCGTCGGGCAGTTCCACGCGCACGAGCGGCGTGCGCACGGCGGCGCCGTACACGGCGGTCGCGGCGTCCTGAATCGCGGCGAGAGGGATATGGCGGCCCGAGACTGTGGTCGGCAAGACGGTCGATAGTAGTCGCCTCAGCAGTGAGCGTCAATGCTGCTGAAGTCCGATTCAGCCTCAGCCGTTGGTCGGCCCGCGCGCGCTACGGTTTGCGCAGAAGCTCGCGCACTCGCTCGATCGGAATCGCCTCCGCCGTGCCGAATCGTGAAGTGACGGTCGTCGCCTGGAACAGCGAGTTGTAGACCGCTTCTTCGGTGGCTTCGAGTGCCGCTTCGAACAGCGACGACATGCCGTCGGCCGGCAGCACCGTGCCGCGCGCGCGGCGCCGCGTCGTTGAAGCGGCTGCGCATGCCGGACGCGGTCGAGAACGCGATCGCGAAATCGCCGCTGCCGTTGCTGTACGACGATCCGGTGCGGGCGAGGCCGAAGATCGCGCGTCGCGCCAGCCGCTCGAGGTCGCGCGCGTCGCACGGCGCATCGGTCGCGACGATCGAGCATGCACGAACCGTTTCGCTGTTCGTCCGGGGCCCTTCCCCCGGAGTCGCTCGGCGCTGCGCCTGCTCGGTGGCTGCAGCAACTTGGAAGATCGGGCACGCCGGCCGATTGTCAGGTTGCCGCCGAAGTTGGTCTGCGCCGAGCACGCCGACGCGTGTACCGACGCGCCGCGCTCCGGCTTGTCGAAGGAACGCGTCCGCGACGAGGTGCCGATGCCGCCCTTCCAGCCGTAGCAGATCGTGCCGCGTGCCGGCGCCGACCGCGCCTTCCGGCGACCGCGTCCGCTCTTCGCGTTCGCTGATCGCGGCGATGACGTGCTCGCGCGTCACGTGCAGGCCCGCGGATGTCGTTCAGGCCCGCCGTCGTTGGTTTCGCCGACCAGCGCGTTGACCGATCGCACCTGCTCGTTGCCCGGCTGCGCCGATCGTGTAGCGGACCACCGCGTCCATCGCCGCGCCGACGCTGAGCGTGTTGGTCAGCACGATCGGCGTCTCGATCGTGCCGAGCTCGTTGACCTGCGTCGATCCCGCCAGCTTGCCGAAGCGCGTTGCCGACGAAGACCGCGCCGGCCACCTTGTCCTGGAACACGTTGCCGCCGTGCGGCACGACGGCGGTCACGCCGGTCCGGACGCGGTCGCCCTCGATGATGGTGGTGTGCCCGACGCGCACGCCGTCGACGTCGGTGATCGCGTTCAGCGGACCGGGCGCGTGGACTCCGGGCGCGACGCCGAGGTCGCGCGACCGCGGCCGGCTCTGGGCGCTGACACGACGACGATGAGGCTGCCGACCGCGAGCGCGGTGGTCACGTGAACAAGACCGGTCATGGCGTAAGAGTACATGCCCAGCGTTCGCATGCGACACATCGTGACCGGGTCTTGCCGGTGATCTTGCTGGTGTTTGGTTGTGGCGTCGCCAGTTCGCGCGCAGGATCCGCCGCCCGCATCCGCGTCCGTTCGTGATCGATCCGCCACGGCACGGTGCCGCGATTTCCTTCCGACGATCAGGAAGCTCGCGGACAGCCGCGGGCATGGAGCTCGGCGGAACTGCCGGGCCGCGGCCTCGGGCTGCAGCTGGGCGCGCACCTCTATCCGCTGCGCTGGCGCGCGATCACGTTCGGCGTCGGCGGCGAGTTCGCGGCCGAGCCGGGCTCAGCCAAGACGCCGCCGAGCACGCGCGCCAGCCGCTGCGCGTCCGGCGACAGGAACGCTTCACGCTCGATCGCGCCGCAGCTGTCGTTCAACTTCGGCACCGGCAACGGCTGGAGCTATCTGAGCGGCGGGCTCGGGCGGTCCACGTGGGCGATCACGCCCGAAGGACAGGAGGGCTATCCCGCCGGACGCCGGAGCAGTTGAAGACGATCAACTACGGCGGCGGCGCGCGCTGGTTCATGAAGCCGCACCTCGCGTTCAGCTTCGACGTCCGCTTCTACGCGATCAATCCCGGCCTCGCCCTCGACGGGCGTTCCCGCAGCCCACGGACGACCCTGCATGGTCATCGGGGCGGGGTGTCGATCAAATAGTGGTAAGTTGGTAGTTGGTAAGATTCAGACAAGCTCGCGGACGGTTCGAATTTCGAATTTACCAACTTACCAATTTACCAATCTACCACTGCGCCTCACCCTGAGGCGCACTCATCGGATCGACGCGCGTGGCGCGGCGGGCGGGAATATAGCTCGCCAGGAGGGCGACGCCGAGCAGACGCGGCGGCGACGGCCGGCGAACGTGAGCGGATCGGTGGCGCTGACTTCGAACAGCAGGCCGCGAATCAGCCGCGCGCCGGCGAGGCGCGACGACCGATCCCAGCGCGACGCCGACGATCGGCCAGCCGGCCGCCTTCGCCGAGCATCATGCGCACCACGTCTCGCCGGTTTCGCGCCGATCGCCATGCGCACGCCGATTTCGTGCGTGCGCTGCGTGACCGAATAGGCCACGACGCCGTAGACGCCGACCGTCGCCAGCGCGAGCGCCAGGCTGCCGAGCAGCGCGAACAGCAGCATGTTCAGACCGGCGATCCGACGTCGAGTCCGCCAGCACCTGATCCATCGTCGCGACGTCGGAGATGCCGAGGCTTCGGGTCGACCGCGTGGATCGCCGCGCGCGCGTAGCTCGTCGCCGCCGCGCGGATCGGCCGCCGTCCGCACCGACCCACGTCATGGTCGAGACCGCCGGCGCGCTCCGGGCCGCCGTAGCGGAACTGCGTGTGCGGGCGGTACATCTCCGGCCGCGGCTGCATGTCGAGCCCGCGATGGTGGACGTCGGCGACGACGCCGACCACGGTGATCCACCGGTCGTTGCCGCCCATCGCTCAGCCGCCGGCCGACGGCGCTCACGCCCGGCCAGAATTTCTTCGCCATCGTCTCGTTGACGACGATGACCGGCAGCGTGTCGGCGCGGTCGGCGTCGGTGAACGTGCCGGCCGGCGCGCAGCGGCGTGCCGAGCGCCTCGAAGTAGCCGGGCGTGACCACCTGCCAGTCGGCGGCGAGCGTTGCTCGCGCCGATCGGCCGGCCGCCCTTCGATGCGGATGCCCCAGTCGCCGCGCGTGCTCGCGAGCGGCAGGCCGGTGACGGCGCCCGCCGCCTGCACGCCGGGCGATTCGCGCAGCCGGCGGCCCGACCTCGGCGTAGGCCTTCACCATCGCGGCCGCATTCGGCATACGGTCGGCGCCGGCAGCGACGTGCGCAGCGTCAGCACGTGCGCCGGGTTGAAGCCGGCATCGACGTCGAGCAGCCGCGCGAAGCTGCGCGCGAGCAGCATCGCCGCCGCGACGAGCACGACCGACGCCGGCGATCTCGCCGACGACGAGCACGCGGCGCAGCCAGCCGGTGGCGACGCGCGAATCGCGGCCGCCTTCCTTCAGCACCGGCTGCAGGTCGGCGCGCGACGACTGCAGCGCCGGCACGATGCCGAACAGGACGCCGGTGACGAGCGACGATCGCCGCCGTGAACGCCAGCACGCGGCCGTCGAGCGCGATGTCCTGCACGCGCGGAATCTTCAGCGGATCGAGCGCGACGAGCGCCTGCGTCAGCCCGTAGCGCGAGCGCGATGCCGGCGGCGCCGCCGACGCCCGACAGCACCATCGATTCGGTGAGCAGCTGGCGGACGATCCGTCCGCGCCCCGCGCCGAGGACGACGCGGATCGCGAGCTCCTTCTGGCGCGCCTCCGACGCGCGCGAGCAGCAGGTTCGCGACGTTCGCGCACGCGATCAGCAGCACCGCGCCGACGGCCAGCAGCAGCACGAGCAGCGCCGGACGCACGTCGCCGAACACTTCGAGCGGCGCCGGCACGAGCGTCAGGCCGAATGCGCGTGTCGTAGTTGTTCGGAATGCGCTGCAGGAACCCGCGCGTGATGGTGTCGATCTCGGCCTGCGCCTGCGGCAGCGACGCGCCGGGCGTCAGACGCCCGAGCGCGTTCAGCCCGTGATTGCCGCGCTCCTGCGGATCGGCCGGGCCGAGCGCGAGCGGCACCCAGACCTGCGTGAACGTGCGGCTCGCGTAATCGAGCGGCAGCCGCAGCGCCGCCGGCAGCACGCCGACGACCGTGTAGCGGCGTGGCATCGAGCTGAATCGTCGCGGCCCGACGATCGACGGATCCGATCCGAACTGCGATCGCCACAAGCCCTCGGTCAGCATCACGACGTGCTCGTGGCCCGGCCGATCCTCGTCCGCCGTGAACACGCGCCCGGCGATCGGCTGTCGCGCCGAGCGCGGCGAAGATCTCCGCCTGCACCTGTGCGGCGCGGACGCGCAGCGGCTCGCCGGCCGCCGGTCAGGTTGAACGACGTCGAGCTCGAACGCCGCCACGTGCTCGAGCGATCGCGCCTGCTGCTGGTAGTCCGCGAGCTCCGGCTCCGACAGCCACGTCTTGGTCCAGTTGGTCCAGTGGCTCCACAGCAGGACGACGCGGTCGGGCTCGTGATACGGCAGCGGCCGCAAGCAGCACGGCGTTGACGATGCCGAAGATGGCGGTGTTGGCGCCGATGCCGAGCGCGAGCGTGAGCAGCGCCACCAGCGTGAAGGCGGGCTGCTTGAGCGAGGCGTTGCCCGGATCTGGCGTAGCGAAGGTCACTGCAGCAATGTGGGCACACGTGTCACTCAGGCCAGCTTAGACGAGGAACGCGGGGGTCCCAGGTTGTCAGGACCGCTTCCCACGAACTTACGACAACCACGAAAACCCGACGACGCTTAACGCAAAGCGCGCAAAGGTCGCTGAAGGTGCGAGAGTTTGTTCTGAGGACTTTGCGTGCTTCGCGGTCTGCGTTCAGGTTTCTGTCAGTTCACCTAGTCGAACGGGAGCGGGCTGCTCGTCGACGAGCGGGCATTATGCTTCTGACGCGATCAGCCACTGGAAGGCAGAAGACGCCGGAGTTGTAGATCCCCGCGGATGGCGGGGGTCACCGGGATGACGAACCACGCGACAATCGTCAGCCACCACGCGGTCAAGAGGCAGGCGAGCACGATGAAATGCGGGATGGCGAGCAGGATCCGGGTCCGACCGAGAGCAGATCGCGCGGTTCGGCCGGGTCGACGACCGTCAGCGTCGCGGGATACGGGCATCGCCGAGCGGCGGTGCTGATCTTCGAGCAGCATCAGATGCGAGCGCGCGCGCACGCGTGGCGCGGGTAGTAAAGCGTGTTTGGCTGATGCCGGGAAGTGCTCGTGCCGGAGCAGAATCGTGAACCAGCTGACGATGGCGGGGATGGCTGCCACGAACCCGAGCACGCCGGTCTCGGGGCCGAGCGCGATGATGTCGGCGCGCCCGGTGCGAAACACCATGCTGAAGCCGATGCCGCCGACCAGGAACAGGTGTGGAATCGCGAGGATAGCCGGAATGCCGTCGTCATGCGATCGGGGACAGCAGCGGCTCCGCGCGACTGACACCGGTGGGGCGTGATTCTTCTCCGCGTTCTCAGCGGATCTCTGCGGTTAAAGCGTGTAGGTCAGTCGGTCGCGTGGAACTGCCGGCCGCGCGTCTCGGGCCGAGCACACAGCATCAGGATGACCATCGCGCCCGGAACCCGGCGATGCAGGCGGCCATCGCCGTCGGCAGCGGCGAGCCCGCGGTCCTGCAGCATCCCGACCAGCGTCGGCGTGAACGATCCGAGGCCCGGCGCCGACGTGTACGCGAACCCGGCGCCGACCGCGCGCGCGACCGTCGGGAACCGCTCGGTCAGATAGCCGGGCACGATGCCGAAATTCCCCGCGCCGAAGAAGCCCATCGTCGAGCGCGCCGATCCACAGCAGCGGCGCGCTGTCCGTGAACACGTACAGCGGCACCGACCAGGATGCCGACGAGCGTCGCGATCGTCGCGGCGCCGCGGCGGCCCGAGCCGCCCCTCCGACATCCGGCCGCACGCGACCGCGCCGGCGATGCCGCCGACGTTCAAGCGCCGCGAGAAACGGCAGCGTCGGGCGATGCATCTGCGTGAGCAGCGTCGGATACCAGTAGGTGATCGAGTGATACATGAACAGGAACGCGCCCATCAGGATCGAGGTGTGCAGCGTCGTCCACACCAGATCGGGCTTGAAGAGCCGCACGAGCGACAGCGAGTCGCGCTCGCTTGTGCTCCTGCAGATGGCGCTGGCGCTCGAGCCAGACCGGGCTCTCGTCCACGCCCTTCATGATGAAGAGCACGAGGAACGCCGGCAGGATGCCGATCCAGAGCATCACCCGCCAGCCCATGTCGGTGCCTGTGGTTCACCAGCGGATAGCCGAACTCGAAGACGAGCGACGAGAGCAGGAACCCCATCGAGTAGCCGCTCTGCATCAGGCCCGACGCCGTGCCGCGCAGGTGCGCCGGCCAGTGCTCGAGCGTCAGCGGCATGCCGGCCGCCCAGACGCCGCCCATGCCGATCCCGAACAGCGCGCGGATCGCGAACAGCATGCCGTACGACGTCGAGAAGCCGCCGAGGAACGAGAAGAGCGAGATACCAGAGGATCGAGAACATCAGCGGGCCCTTGCGGCCCCAGCGATCGGCCGCCGTGCCGGCGCCGATGCCGCCGGCGACGCGGAAGATCAGCGTGATCGTGCCGAGCGCGCCCGCGAGCGCCTTGTCGACCGTGAAGCTGCGCTGAATGTCGACGAGGAGAAACGTGAGGATCGTGAAGTCGAAACCCGTCGAGCACCCATCCGAGATAGCA
>ERZ1370068.9877-contig-8622_pt1 | contig 43201 bp, 71 predicted proteins | sample MGYA00561227_ERZ1370068 | MGnify/ENA primary metagenome ERZ1370068 (study PRJEB38410, sample SAMEA6850437) | metagenome | study: Metagenomic assessment of the ecological functions of the soil: analysis of the soil microbiota associated with the... | reverse complement strand
TTTTTCGGCATTGCTGGATTGCTACTGTTTGCAACGAGCCACTGCTCGGCGTCTCATAAAAATAAATCAGACAGTTCGACTTGCTAAATAGTCGTTCGTTAAGAAGCCGAATTGAGCTGTTCTGGCCAGACGAGCGTGTGCCATAGCTGGACCAGGAACAGGCACAAGAATTCCCTGAGCCAAGCGAGGATGCGGCGGAAGTTGTGGCCGATGGCTGAGAGGACGACGTTGGCGGCGTCTCCTGCGCGGCCTTTGAGGTAGCATCGTCCGAGGTGACCTTCGGTCTTCAGGTGTCCGATGATGGGCTCGATGGCGGAGCGGCGGCGCAGTTCGCGCTTGATGACACCGAAGACGCCGCGCTTCTGGCCGGAGATGAAGACGCGACGGGGATTTTGCGCGTCGTGGCCGCGGTATCCCTTGTCGACATAGGCCCGCTCGATCGGACAGCCGGTGAGTGTCTCGGTGCGGTCAATGACGTCCCGCAAAGGTGTGACCGTCGTAGGGGTTATCGGGCATCGCCCTGGCGTGCAGCACGAACAGGCCACCGGGAGCGCGGCGGTTGTTGGTGACGATGGAGGCCTTCACTCCGAACTCGTAAGGCGCGGCGGCCTTGCCCTTGCCGATGCACTCCACCTCCGGGGCATGGAAAGAATAAAGCTTCCAGCCGCGCTGGCGCTGCTGTTGCGAGCGGATCTGTGTGGCCCGGCCAAGCGGGAGGGCGAATGCCTGCTCCAGTGCTGGCTGTCCCTCGATCTTGCGGCGGATGTCGCGGATGATCCGGCCGAGCCGGCTGCGCAGGATACGCAACTGCCGCTGATGCCGCCTGAACTGTTTGGCATGGGCGTAGCGGCCCGCCATCATCGTGGCGGCCTTGGCCACGCGAGAATAGGATTGCCGCAGCCCGACGCCGTGCTTCCTCGCCAGGCGGTTGAGCCCCTTGATGGCCGCATGCAGCAGCTTGGCATCGGTCGGAAAGGTGATGGCCTTCGGCTGCACCGTGGTGTCGACCGTGACCCGCTTGAGGTCTTGGCCGCGTAACGCGCCGGCCTCGTGCGCCACCCGCAGGCTCTCGGCCAGCAGCAACTCCAACTTGTCGCCGAGCCGCTTGCGCCAGTGGCTCAGGTCCGAGCGCTCGTGCGGGAAGGCGTGCTGGAAAAACTCTTCGCCGGTGAAGAACTGGAAATACGGGTCGTGGACCCAGCGCTCGCACACCCCTTCATCGGACAGTCCGTAAATGTGCTTGAGCAACAACAGCCCGATCATGAAGCGGGTCTCGATCCCCGGCCGGCCGTTCTCGCTGTAGAGCGGCGCGATCTCGCCGTCGATCCAGTCCCAATCGATCTTGCCGGCAAGCAGAACCAGCTCGTGCTTCAGGTTGATGATCTGGTCCAGCCTGCGCCCGGAACAGATCGTTCGATCCCGTCGTCTTGTGCTTCTTCGGCCGCATCGTCCCCTCCGATGCACCACAGAGATCATGGTCCGCAGGGAAAGGATCCACAAATCAAATTGCAAGATTTGGTACTCCCAAGCTCCCAATCCCTGCAATCTCAAACGCCTCCCCAGCCGAAAAACAGACTCCTGCTCAATCGCTTAGAGGCTTGTTCACGGACGACTAAAGAAGCTGACCTTCTCCTGCGCAACGCCGGTCGCGCCGACCAGCGACCCGCTGATTGGGCTCGCCGCTACCGAGCGCATTTCGGTCCGGTGCGCGAGCTGAGAGTCGCGTGACCAGACGCTCGACCCGGGCTCCACCGCGCCGGAAAATTGCCGGATGGTTGGCGAGGTAGCTCGCCGTCACGAGATAAAGCGCCTCGCTGCCGGGCTCGACCACGACACGGCCCGGCATGAACCACGGCCCTCCTGCGAGGCCGGGCGTAACGCTGGGAAGTGCTTCCGGTCTCGAAACTGCCCAGCCAAGACGACCTGTGGCCTTTGTCGGATGCCGCGGGCATTTCACACCCCACGCGCTTCGCCACGCGTTGCACAATCCGGGCAAGCTCACTGCTGCAGAGACGGCGCCGTCCTTGTCGGTATCGATCTGGCGGAACAGCGCCTCGCCGTGCAAGCCTGGTACTCGGCGAGGGTCAATACCGCCTTCGAAGCGCCGTCAATCGTCGGCAACGCTGGCGCGCGCGGGCCGCCAGCCCGTTGCGCTCGCGTCCCTGCATGCCGGGCGCACCATATTTGGCGGCTTCGGGCAGAGGCTGACCCCGCTGCCGTCGCTCGTCGGTATCCCAGCGCTCACGATCGTGCCGCACCATGTTATCGATCTGCTTTGCGACTGACAGGCCGGGAAGCCTGCGGCTGGTTGAGCTTGCTGCGGCGCCGCAAGCCCGATCTGGGCGCTGCAGGCCACCGGTCACATCGGAGCGGCGGGATTTTCGTCTACTCGGGGCGGAGACCGTCTGCCATCCGAAGGTCGCTCACCACGCATCACCATGATGACCGCGCATGTTTTCTTGGCGCTATCTGAACTTTGCCTTTTCCACAACACAGTGTCGGAGATCGACGTCACGCGTTATGTCAACTCTGCACACTCCGCCGCCGGCGTCTGACCACCGGCGAAATCAATGCGCATGGATTCTGAGGATATCGCTCCCACAGCGCCGCGCCGGCCGATGGATGCGCGTGCACAACTGCTGCTGGACCGTTTGCGTGAGCGCCGCCCTGGCCCAGCGACCAGTGCGGGAGCTTGTCGCCATCAGCGTCACCGACCCGGCCAGAGCAAGGATGCGCCAGATATTTCCGTCTTCGTGGCATGCGTACGACCTCCGTTGCATCAAGTCAATAAGCGCAGGCTGTGTTGCACACAAGAGTCACTGCCTTTTGTTGAAACAAGGCAGGGTAAATACTTCTTGTTTGAGGAGGCGCGCGCTTTCACGTCGGAACGACATTCCACGAATTTCCTTCCGGTTGCGCCGCCGAGTGGAATCGGACGCAGATAGGCTCCCGCATGCCAACGAGAGCCAGTCGCGCCCGTTCAAGACCAAAACAGGAGCTGCGGAGTTTTCGTGGTGCTCAAATTTTACTTCAACGGATCGCCCAACCCGACCAAGGTCGCCCTCTTCCTGGAAGAAGCCGGCCTCGCCTATCGAACCGATCGCCGTCGACACCCGCAAGGGCGACCAGTTCAAGCCGGAATATCTCGCCATCAATCCGAACGCCAAGGTGCCCGGCGATCGATGACGACGGCGTCAGGGTGTTCGACTACGCAACGCCATCCTGCTCTACCTCGCCGAAAGACCGGCAAGTTTCTGCCTGCGAACGCCGGCCCACCGCGGCGAGTTGCTGTCATGGCTGATGTTCGCCGCCACCGGCGTCAGGCCCGTATTCCGGCCAGGCCGTGCACTTCAAGCATTTCGCGCCGGAGAAGATCGACTACGCGCATAACCGCTACCAGTTCGAGGCGCAGCGGCATTTCGGCATTCTCAACGACCACCTCGCCAACCGTCGCTACATGGTCGGCGACACCTACACCATCGTCGACATGGACGTCTGGGGCTGGGCCCGCCTGATGCCCTTCGTGATGGGCGAGGATGCGGTCGCGAAATATCCCAACGTCAAGCGGCTGGTCGATGAGATCATGGCACCGTCCTGCGGCGGCAAAGGCGATCGCGCTGAAGGATAACTTCAAGTTCAAGGCCGAGATGGACGACGAGGCCCGCGGCAACATGTTCAAGCATATGTCGGTGAAGGCCGCCTGATCGCAGGCACCAATGGAAACACGGCTGGCTCTCGCCGGGCGCCGTCTTTGTTTCAGGCTCGACAAACCGTGCAGTCGTAGGGTGGGCAAAGGCGCACTTGCGCCCGTGCCCACCTTTTTCTTTCATCGACGCATCTCCGAAGCTTGAAGAATGGTGGGCACGCTTCGCTTTGCCCACCCTACGCAGCGGCTCTGTGGCTCACACAGCAACAGCGAGCTTTCGCTCTGCAGGAAATGGCCCGAGCACGCGCTCGACCAGCGCGGAATCGCGAGTATTCCTTGATCTCTTTGATCTGTGCCGTCCTCGATGCGCCAGACCATGCAATATTGGTTGTCATAGCGGACCCCGGCTTGGTGACGTTGTCGCCGCGGGCCTCGACCACGACGTAGTCGCCTTCGGCGATGAAGTTGAACGCCAGCGTGCGCGGTCGCACCGCGAAGAACGAGCGGAAATGGCCCATCAGGCCGTTGATTGATGGCATCACGTCCTCTGAACTCGTGCAGACCATGAATACTGGCCGGTGACGATCCAGGTCGCGTCCTCCGGCGAGGTTATCGACGAAACGTGGTCCCGCTGCGGTTGTGCGGAATCCGTATAAACCTGCTGCACAAGTTTCTTGTTCGCTGCGGCGCTCATGGCGGCTTCTCCTGTTGATCTGATGTCTCAGATCATCGCGCGCTCGCGCGTGCATTCTTCCAATCGATAGTGAGATATGATATATATTCATCCTCATGAATTTGAATTCGCTTGACCTCAATCTGCTGGTCGCGCTCGACGCGCCTGCTCAGGGAAGCCAATGTCAGCCGCGCCGCGATGCGGATCGGGCTGTCGCAGCCTGCCGCCAGCCACGCGCTGCAGCGGCTGCGCGACCTGGATCGGCGATCCCCTCCTGGTTCGCACCGGCGCGCGGATGGAGCTGACGCCGCGGGCGCAGGCGCTGCGCGCGCCCGCTGGCGCAGGCGCTCGACCAGGTGCGCGCGCTGTTCATCCCCGACGATTTCGACGCCGCGAGAAGCGAGCGCCAGTTTCGCCTGATGATGCCGGATCTGGCGGTCGAGCTGCTGATGCCGCCGCTGATGGAGAAGATCACCAAGACTGGCGCCGAACGTCCGGATCGACGTGGTGCCGTGGCGGGGGCCTGCGATCTTCACGGCGGAGTTCGCCCGCACCATCGACATGGTGATCTCGATCGGCAACGCCTTCACGCGGCTTTCACCGGCAACGGCTTTACACCGACAGCGACGCGCTCGCGGTGCGGCGTGGCCACCCTGTCGGCGCCCGGCTGAAGCGACCGGACGTGTTTCTCGACGCGCGCCATGTCGCGGTCGTGATCCGCGGCCAGAGCGAGGACCTGATCGACAGCTGGTTGCGCCCCAAGGGCATCGAGCGGCGGATCGCGCTGGTGGTGCCCGGCTATATCGAGGCGCTGCACGTCACCGCGCGCACCGATCTCGTCGCCTTCGTGCCGCGCCGCCTGATCGGCGCGCTGTCGAAGCAATTGTCGCTGGCAACGATCGCGCCACCGCTCGATCCCGGGATCGACGAGCAGTTCATGTTCTACCCGACCCGCGCCCAGATGGACCCCGGCTCGATCTGGCTGCGCAACATCATGCTCGGCATCGGCCGCGAGATGGAGCGGGCAAGCAGAAGGCTGCGTAGCGCAGGGTGGGCAAAGGCGCCAGCGCCGTGCCCACCATCCCAGTGACGAATGCGATACTGATGGTGGGCACGCCTTCGCTTTGCCCACCCTACCACGCACGACAGTTCAGGCTTTCTCCTCGGCCAGCACCTTCTGCACCGCGGGCCGTTCCGACATCCGCTTGCGGTGGGCGGCCACCTTCGGCAGCGTCGCAAGATCGACGCCGTCGCCCTCCAGCCAACCGGCGATCGTAAACAGATAGGGATCGCAGACCGTGTACTGCTCACCCATCACCCACGGCCCCTTCAGCATGTCCCGCTCGATCAGCGCGAAACCTGCAGCCATGGTCTCCGGCACCTTGCGCTTCATGTCGGCGAACGAGGACTCATCGACCGCCCAGCGATAGCCGCGCATCTTGTGCGCATGATTGATGTGCACCGTCGAGCAGAGATAAGTGTTGAAGGACTGCGCCTGTGCGAACGCGAAGGCGTCGTCGGGCATCCAGCCTGGCCTGCGGGAAGCTCTGCGCGATGATAGGCGAGGATCGCCGGCGTTTCGGTCAGGATACCGCGGTCGGTCACCAGCGCCGGCACCCGCCCCTTCGGATTGATCGCAAGATATTGCGGGTGGTCTGCCGGTTGTTCTTGAAGTCGAGCCGCTCCGCCGCATAGGAGGCGCCGGCCTCTTCCAAGGCGATGTGCGAAGCCCGCGCGCAGGTGCCGGGGGCGTAATAGAGCTTGAACATGTTGATCCTCTCGATGGGAACCGGAGGTTAACCGCGCGTCTGTCCGCCGTCACTCGCAGCGTTGCAGCGCTCTGCGCCAACACAACCCTGCGTGCGGTCAGCCTGCGCGCGCCGCGAGGCGTTCACGCCGCGCGCTGCTGCAAGCCTTCCCGTCGATATAGACGCTGACGATCGTGTCATCGGCGGGATAATGCTCGGGCGCGACCGCCGTGATCTGGGCCTGGATGCATTTCCACGCGCCGTTCTCGAACAGATATGTATCGGTGTACGTGGTCATGCCGGTCACTTCATTTCCGTCGCGGCGGCGCGTGCACTTGTTGGTGGAGCGCACCAGCGCAACGTCGCCGATGACGGTAATGAGTTCATCACGGACGTCCCAGTACACGATGACCTCGGGATCGAAGGCGGTTGCCCAATATTTCAGATAGGTCGCGCGATCCCACCGCTGGCCCGTGGGCCAGATGTTGATGAAGCCGGGATGAAGAATGGCGTCGTGCGAAGCCACGTCGTTGGTCACGAAATTATGGATGAAGCGGGCGTTCAGCGCGCGCAATTCGTCCATGGTGTCGGCCGATTGATGATCACGCAGCGGCAGGTTGCATCTTTCATCTCCTGAGGCCTTGTCAAAGTGCCAGTTGGCGCGCCTTCTCGGCGGTCGCGTCGTCCGCCGGAAAGAAGCATTCGATCTTGATCTGTTGCAGCGCCGCGTCCGTCGGCATCGCCAGCGTCGTGAAGGTGGAAAAGAAGGCGAGGCGAAAGTCGCCCTTCGCGAGTTGCATCGTCATGACCGGCGAGGACGCCTGCGAATGGCGCGGAAGCCGCCATTCGGCCGACAGCCCGGGATAGGTCACGATCTCGTCGAGCAGTTGCGCCGCCGCCCGGCTGCCTTGCGCGACATCGCGATGCAGGATCTGGATCATCTGGCCGGGCGAACTCGTCCCAGTTCAGCATGAACTGCCGCAGGCCCCTGGATGAAAAACGACGTGCATGGCGTTGTCCGCAAGCCCGTTTTCCATCTCGTAGTGAATCGCGAAACGGCTTGAGCAGGCGCGCCGGAGCGCCTGGTTGCGGATGCGAACGTCCCAGTGCCCGTCGATCGACGATCCCCGGATACGGCTCCTGCTGCCGAAGAATGAAATCCAGCGCCTGCCGCACCGGCTGCAGATTTTCGGCCGCCAGCCCCTTGTCGCCGTAGGGCGGCACGAAGCCCGCCGCGACATGCAGCGCGTTCCTCTCCTCGAGCGGCAGATCGAGCGCGCTGCCGAGCAACTGCACCATCTCGCGGCTCGGCTGCGACCGGCCGGTTTCCAGAAAGCACACGATGCCGGGCGGACACATTGGCATCGGCCGCCAGTTCGATCTGGGTAAGGCGGCGCACGCTTCGCCAATGCTTCAGCAGGCTGCTGAAATGCCCGGCCGCGGCATATGCTGCGAATTCGTGGTTTGGCGCATCCATGCCGGCAACCTAGACCATCGCTTCAGAAGGGCAATTACCTCGGATGTAAGTGACGGCCCGACAATTCCTTGCAAGAGTTGAGCAGCGGACCTTGGATGACCGAGATCGGCGAGGAGCATTGATGGACAAGAACGCAATCGCAGCAATCGGTGACGCAATATATGGCGGCCTGGAACGAGCCGGACGCGATACGGCCAGACGCGCCTTGCTCTGAGCAATGCTGGAGCAACAGTGGCGTCTATCTCGATCCCAACGTCTCGCTGGCCGGGCGTGACGCGCTGGCTACGCCAGATCGGCACGGTGCTGGCCGGGCGGCCCGGGCGCGCGGCTCGAATTCATGAGCGGCATCGACGTGCATCACAACGTGGTCCGCTTCCTCTGGCGCCTGGTGCGCGCGGATGGAACCTGCGGCGACACGTCGATCGATTTTGGCGAGGTCGGTCCCTGACGGCCGGCTGGTCAGGATCGTCGGCTTCTTCGGCCCGCCGCCTGCGCTGCCGTGAATTGCCCGGGTGCGCGAGGATTTCCGCCAGGCTTTCGCAGTTGCCCCCTGCCGCCTCTCGCGTCATGACGCCCAAGGAGTAAGCAGGGGCGTAACATGACTGTTCTCATCGCGGGCGGCGGCATCGGCGGGCTGACGCTGGCGCTCAGCCTGCACCAGATCGGCGTTCCCGCCAGCGTCTTCGAAAGCGTGCCCGAGCTGAAGCCGCTCGGCGTCGGCATCAACGTGCTGCCGCATGCGGTGCGCGAGCTGATCGAGCTCGGCCTGCACGACCGGCTCGATGCGGCCGGCCGTCCGCACCAAGGAGCTCGCGTATTTCTCCAAGCACGGCAAGCCGATCTGGAGCGAGCCGCGCGGCATCGAGGCCGGTTACAAATGGCCGCAATTCTCGATCCATCGCGGCACGCTGCAGCAGATCCTGCTCGATGCCGCGACCGAGCGGCTGGGCAAGGAGAACATTCTCACCAGCCATCATCTCGTCCGGCTGGACCGAGACCGACGAACGGCGTCCGCGCCGACTTCATCGACAAGGCGACCGGCAAACCGGCAGGCAGCCATGACGGCGCGCTGTTGATCGCGGCCGACGGCATCCACTCCGCGGTCCGCGAGAAGCTCTATCCGCAGGAAGGCCCGCCGATCTGGAACGGCCGCATCCTGTGGCGCGGCATCACCGACAGGCGACGCGTTCCTCGTCCGGCCGCACCATGATCATGGCCGGCCACGAGATCCTGAAATTCGTCTGCTATCCGATCTCGAAGCAGGCCGACGCCAACGGCAAATTCAGGATCAACTGGGTGGCCGAGCGGCACATGCCGCCGACTCTATCAGTGGCGGCGCGAGGACTATAACCGGACCGCAAGACTCGAAGAATTTCTGCCCTGGTTCAAGGACTGGAAGTTCGACTGGCTCGACGTGCCCGGCCTGATCGAGAACTGCCCGCACGCCTACGAATATCCGCTGGTCGACCGCGATCCCGATTGCGCAATGGACGTTCGGCCGCGTCACGCTGATGGGCGACGCCGCGCATCCGATGTACCCGATCGGCTCCAACGGCGCCTCGCAGGCGATTTTGACGCCCGCGTCATCACCCGCGAAATCCCGGCGCATGGCCCGACCAACGCCGCGCTCGTGGCCTACGAGGCCGAGCGCCGGCCGGCGACCACCGACCTCGTGATGCTCAACCGCCGCAACGGCCCGGAGCAGGTGATGCAGATGGTCGAGGAGCGCGCGCCCGACGGCTACGACGTCGTCACCGACGTGCTGTCGCTGAAGGAGCTGGAAGACATCGCCGCCAACTACAAGCGCGCTCGCCGGCTTTCCAGGTCGAAGGCCTCAACGCCAAGCCGCCGATCGTCCAGCTCGCGCGGCTAGGCGCCGCGAGCTGCCGAGCTAGCCGAGAAGGACGCGAATCGCCTTCGCCGGTCTCGACCAGCCGCGCACTGGTCGTGGCGGTCGCCAGCACGCGCAGCCATCCTCGGCCATCAGCCTGCCCTCGACAAACGCAACGGTCTTGCCGAGCTGGGTGACGTTCGGCTTCGCCGATGATCGGTCCCGGCTTTGCCGGCGCCGAGGAAATTCACCGGTCATGGTGATGGTCGCGGTGTAGAGCTTTGCCCTCGGTCATGACGAACACCGCCGGCCCCATGGTGTCGTCGAGCATGGCCGAGAGGATGCCGCCCTGCGACGAAGCCGGCCGGGTTGCAGAAGTCGGCGCTTGCCGTCGAAGCCGATCCGGATCCAGCCTTCCTTCGGCCGCGCATCGAGCAAGATGCCAGCCGAGCAGTTTTGCGCATGGCGGCGCGGCGAAGATGGTCGAGCGCGGTTGCGATCATGGGAACCTCCGTTAGCGCCGTCCTTACCGCAGGCCTGCTGCCAGCATGGTGTCAGCAGGCTTCGGGCTGTCGCGCTACAAGGTCCGAGCCCGTGCGCGATCGCCTTGCGCATGACATTCGGCAGCGCTTCGCCGGCGAGCGTTGCGATCGGCACCCAGCGCATGCCCTCCGGCGCCGCGTGCGCGCGCGGCAACGTTTGCGGTGTAGACCACAAGCTCCAGCGGAAATGCGTGAAGACGTGGGTGACGACGCCGGCCTTGCGATGCCAGCGCACGTCGCCCTTAAGCGTCGGCGCCTGCTTCTAGCGCCGCCTTGTCGTCCTGCCCGGCCAGCCAGTCCGAGGCCCGGCACTTCGGTCATGCCGCCGAGCAGGCCTTTTTCCGGCGCGTGCGAACCAGCAAGCTCATCGCCGCGCGTGACGACGAACGCGCGCGCCGCGGCGCGCAGCGCGCCGGTCTTCTTCGGCGCCTTGCGCGGAAACGTCTCCTGATCGCCGCGCGCGCGCGCCGCGCAATCCTCGTTCAGCGGGCACAGCGCGCAGGCCGGCTTCTTCGGCGTGCAGATCGAGGAGCCGAGATCCATCAGCGCCTGCGCGCTATCGCCGGCGCGGACTTCGTCGCCGGCGTCGAGCCAAGCGTCGCCGCCAGTTGCTGGATCAGCGGCTTGGCCTGCGGCAGCGGTTCCTCCGACCGCGAACAGCCGCGACACCACGCGCTCGATATTGCCGTCGACCGGCATGGTGCGGCGGTCGAACGCGATCGCGCGCGATCGCCGCCGCCGTATAGGGCCCGATCCCCGGCAGCGCGCGCAGGCCTTCCTCGGTGTCGGGAAACACGCCGCCATGGTCGCGCAGCACCGCGACCGCGCAGGCATGCAGATTGCGCGCGCGCGCGAATAATAGCCGAGCCCGGCCCACATCCGCAGCACGTCGTCGAGCGAGCGCGCGGCCGAGCGCGTCGACATCCGGCCAGCGCGCCAGAAACTTCTGAAATACGGCCCGACCGTCTTGACGCCGGTCTGCTGCAGCATGATTTCCGACAGCCAGACCCGGTACGGATCGGTCGCCGTTCTGCCCGCCGGCGGCCGCCACGGCAGCTGGCGGCGATGCCGGTCATACTCAGTGCCGAGCAGCAGCGCGGACGGGCGCGTGCCGTAAGTCAGTCCGATACTTCGTTGGCTAGACGGTGAGTGGCACGCCTATCCAAAATCGGGAATCCGTGATCAATGGCCAGAGTTGTGAAACTATAACGCCATCGCGTTATAGTCATGGCATGATCCAGCTTCTCGCTGATCCCGGAACAGAGTTGATCTGGTCCGGCCGGCGGAGCCGAGACTGCCGGCCGATATCCAGAATGTGGCGCTGAGGAAGCTTCGTCTTTTGAACCAGGCTCAGGTGCTCGGCGATCTCGCAGTGTCCACTCGGCACCGGCTCGAGGCCTGAAGGCTGACCGGCGGGACAGCATTCGATCCGGATCCATGACCAATGGCGGATTTGTTTCGTCTGGGATGAAGGAGGACCGACGCGTGTCGAAATCGTCGACTACCACTGCCTAGAGAGCGGACTGCTTCACAACCCGCACCCCGGCGAAATCCCTGCTCGAAGAGTTCTTTAAGCCGATGGGCCTTAGCCAGAATGCGCTGGCGCGCGCGGTTCATGTCGCGCCGCGCCGCATCAACGAGATCGTGCTCGGGCAAGCGGGACATCACCGCCGACACCGATCTGCGGCTCGCCCGCTATTTCGGCCTGTCCGGAGGGTTCTTCCTGGCTTGCAGATGGATCATGATCTGATGCAGCGGCGGCGCGAGATCGACCGCGACCTGAAGACGATCCGCCGCGCGCGGCGTGACCAGGGTCCGCCGCACAGCGGTGATATAGCAACCCATGGCCAAGCCCGGCCTCGATCAGCGGCAAAACCGCTTTCCGTCCTGCTCAGCGACGTGTTTTCCGACGCCTACGCCAAGCAGGGATCTGCCGCGCGCGAACTGGTCACGCGCTGGGCGGAGATCGCCGGCGCCCGACAATCGCCGCCCATTCCGAGCCCCTGAAGATGCAGTGGCCGCGGCCGGTGGAGGGGCAGCCGCAGGAACCGGCCACGCTGGTGCTGCGGGTGGAGGGCCCGATGGCGCTGGAGATCCAGCACTCCTCCGACGTCATCCTGCAGCGGGTCAACCGCTTCTTCGGCTGGAGCGCGGTCGGCCGGCTGGCGCTGCGGCAGGCGCCGCTGTCGCGCCGGAATGGCCGCCGCGCGCCGCCGCGCGCCGGACGCCGAAGTCGGTGGCGGAGGTCGCAGAAACCCTGTCGGCGGTCGAGGACGAGGAACTGCGGGCGCGCGCTGGCGCGGCTCGGCGCCGCGATCAAGCGAAATTGAGCCTTGCGCCGCGCGTCCGGCCGCGGCGGCCTGCCATTGCCACAACTGTCGTTTCAAGCCAGCGAAGGCTTCTTTCGTACGTTCTTTCGGGCGTGAACGCGCCAATCCGGGAGCAGACCTTGATCATCACGCGCCGCGCCTTCACCGCCGCCCTGTCGCTGACCGGGCTTGCCGCGCTCGCCGGGTTCTCGCCGCTGCGCCTGATCACCGACGCGATGGCGCAGAGCGCGTCCGACGTCGCAAAGCCGGTATCGCTGCCGGACATGGCGCTCGGTCCCGCCAACGCCACGGTGACGATCACCGAATACGCCTCGATGACCTGCCCGCACTGCGCGGCCTTCACCGAAAAGGTGTTTCCGAAGATCAAGTCGGAATATCATCGACACCGGCAAGATCCGCTTCGTGTTCCGCGAATTCCCGCTCGACATCAAGGCCGCGGCTGGCTCGATGCTGGCGCGCTGCATCGCCAAGGACGACGCCGCCGAAATATTTCGCCGTCATCGACCTGCTGTTCAAGCCAGCAGAACGACTGGGTGATGAAGAACACCACGGAGACGCTGACCCGGATCGGCAAGCAGGCCGGCCTCACCCAGCAGCAGGTCGAGGACTGCCTGAAGGACCAGGCGCTGCTCGACAAGATCGCCGCCGACCAGAAGTACGCCACCGAAGTGCTGAAGGTGCAACTCGACACCGACCTTCTTCATCAACGGCGAGATGCTCAAGGGCGAGCAGAGTTCGAGGAGTTCGACAAGCGCATCAATTCGCTGCTGAAGAGCTGATCTGGCGCGGCCGGATTTATCCGGCCGCTAAGTTCAGCAAAGACGCCGCGTAAGCCGCCTGCAAAAGCCTTGGGAAAAGCCCGGCGCGCGCCGGTTGCCCTCCGGCCCGCGGCCTCGCCATTGTCGCGCGCCATAAGAGCCGCACACGCGACTCGTCCACACACCGACATTGCCTTCTATGGTATTGTCACGGCAGGGAGATTCGCGCCCGGCCAACAGAGAATCGTGTTCATGAAACTCACGCGCCTCCGCCTCCACGGTTTCAAGTCGTTCGTTGAACCCACCGACTTCATGATCGAACCGGGCTTGACCGGCGTGGTCGGGCCGAACGGCTGCGGCAAATCGAATCTGGTCGAGGCGCTGCGCTGGGCGATGGGCGAGACCTCGCACAAATCGCTGCGCGCCGCCGACATGGACGCGGTGATCTTCGCCGGTTCCGGCAACCGTCCGGCGCGCAACCATGCCGAAGTGGTGATGACGATCGACAATGCCGATCGCACGGCGCCGGCCGCCGTGAATGACCAGCGAGACTCTGGAAATCTCGCGCCGGATCGAGCGCGAGGCCGGCTCGGTCTATCGCATCAACGGCCGCGACGTGCGCGCCCGCGACGTGCAGATCCTGTTCGCCGATGCCGCGACCGGCGCGCGTTCGCCGGCGCTGGTTCACCAGGGCAAGATCGGCGAGATCATTCAGGCCAAACCCGAACAGCGCCGCCGCGTGCTGGAAGACGCCGCCGGCGTCGCCGGCCTTCACGCCCGCCGCCACGAGGCCGAACTGCGCCTGAAGGCCGCCGAAACCAACCTCACCCGCGTCGAGGACGTGATCGGCCAGCTGGCCGGCCAGATCGACGGCCTGAAGAAGCAGGCGCGGCAGGCGATCCGCTACCGCGAAGTCGCCGCCAAGGTGCGCAAGGCCGAGGCCACGCTGTTCCATCTGCGCTGGCTGGAGGCCAATGCCGACGTCGGCGGAAGCCGCGCCGCACCCACGACCTCAGCGTTCGCGAGATGGCCGAGCGCACCCGCGAGCAGGCCGGAGGCCGCCCGCATCCAGGCGATCCGCGCCTCCGAACTGCCGGCGCTGCGCGAGGGCGAAGCCCGCGCCGCGGCCGGACTGCAGCGGCTCACCAATGCGCGCGAACTGCTCGACCGCGAGGAAGAGCGCGCCAAGGAGCGCGTCGCCGAGCTCGACCGCCGGCTGACGCAGTTTGCCGCCGACATCGCGCGCGAGCAGCAGCAGACCTCCGACGCCGAGGTGGCGCTGCAGCGGCTCGACACCGAAGACGCCGGAGTTGAAGGAAGAGATCAAGTCGCGCGTCGAAAGCGCTGCGGCGTCGATGAACGCGTGTCGGAAGCCGAAGCGACGCTTGGCCGCCGCCGAACGCCTGTTCGCCGAGCTGACCACCGCGCTCGCCGACCTCACCGCCAAGCGCAATCAGCTCGAGGCCGGCGTCCGCACCCATCGCGACCGGCTGGCGCGGCTCGATCAGGAAATCGCCAACGTCCAGGCCGAGGAGCAGAAGCTGGCGCAGGAGACCGGCGGTCTCGGCGACCTCGCCGCACTCGCGGCGCCATGGAGACCGCGCAGGAGACGTCTGGCGCAGTCCGGAAGCCGCGGCGCAGGCCAGCGAGGCCAGCCACGTCGCCGCCCGCGCGAAGCTGGAAGCTTCCGCGCGCCGCTCGACGGAGGCCGACAAGCGCGTGCAGCGGCTCGAGACCGAAGCGCGCACGATCTCGAAACTCGTCAACGGCGAGACCAAGAACCTGTGGCCGCCGATCATCGACGGCGTCACCGTCGCCAAGGGCTATGAGAAGGCGCTTGGCGCCGCGCTCGGCGACGATCTCGACGCCCCGGTCGACCCGTCGGCGCCGATGCGCTGGACCAATGCCGGCGTCGACCGACGGCGACCCGGCGCTGCCCGACGGGCGTCGAGGCGCTCGCCGCCCATGTCGAGGCGCCGTCCGAGCTGGCGCGCCGCCTGGCGCAGATCGGCGTCGTGGCCAAGAGAGCGCGGCGCCGAACTGGTGTCGCAGCTGAAGACCGGCCAGCGGCTGGTGTCGCTGGAAGGCGACGTCTGGCGCTGGGACGGTTTTGTCGCCGCCGCCCACGCGCCGACCGGCGCCGCGCGGCGTCTCGCCGAGCGCGCGCCGCCTGGTCGATATCGAACACGAGCTCGAGCAGGCCCGCACCGACGCCGCCGCCAAGCGGCAGGCGCTGGAAGACGCCGAGACCGAACTGAAGGCCGCTTCCGCCGCCGAGATCCGCCGCCCGCGAAGCCTGGCGTGCCGCGCAGCGCGAGGCCGATGCCGCGCGCGAGCGCCATGCCGCGACCGAGCGCGAGATCAACCGCCACGCCGCGCGCAAATCGGCGCTGACCGAAGCCCACAGCCGCCTCGCCGCCGACCGCGCCGAGGCCGAAGCCGCGCACGAGAGCGCCACCGCCGCGCTGGCCGAACTGCCGCCGAGCCTCGGACACCGAGACGCAAGCTCGCCGCGGTTCGCACCGACATCGAGGGCCATCGCCGGCTCGCAGCCCAGGTGCGCGCCGAGGCGCAGGCGCTGGCGCGCGAGGCGGAACTCGCCGACCGCCGCGTGCAGGCGATCCTCGCCGAGCGCACCGAGTGGCAGAACCGCAAGCAAAGCGCGGCCTCGCAGATCGCCACCATCGAGGCCCGCGTCACCGAGGTCACCGCCGAGCGCGCCGAACTCGACAATGCGCCTGCGCTGTTTGCCGAGAAGCGCAGCGCGCTGATCAGCGAGATCGAGCACGCCGAGAACGCCCGCCGCGTCGCCGCCGATGCGCTCGCCGCCGCCGAAACCGCGATGGCGGAAACCGACCGCGCCGCCAAATTTCGCTGGAAGCGCTCTCCGCCGCCCGCGAAGCCTACGCCCGCGCCGAAGAGCGCATGGAAGGCACAAAGCGCCGCCTCGCCGATATCGAGCGCGAGATCCACGACATGCTCGAAGTCGAGCCGCAGGCGGTGGCCGGCCTCGCCGAGATCGAGCCGGGCGCGGAGCTGCCGCCGCTCGCCGAGATCGAGGAAGACCTCGAAAAGCTGCGCCGCGACCGCGAGCGGCTCGGCGCGCGTCAATCTGCGCGCCGAGGAAGAGCTGCGCGAGGTCGAGACCCAGCACACCGCGCTCACCACCGAACGCGACGACCTGGTCGAAGCCATCAAGCGGCTGCGCCAGGGCATCCAGAGCCTCAACCGCGAGGCGCGCGAGCGGCTGTTGACCTCGTTCGAGACCGTCAACGGCGCATTTCAAGCGGCTGTTCACGGAACTGTTCGGCGGCGGCGAAGCGGCGCTGCACCTGATCGAAAGCGACGATCCGCTGGAAGCCGGTCTCGAAATCATCGCCAAGCCGCCCGGCAAGAAGCCGCAGACGCTGTCGCTGCTCTCCGGCGGCGAGCAGGCGCTGACCGCGCTGGCGCTGATCTTCGCGGTGTTCCTGACCAACCCGTCGCCGATCTGCGTGCTGGACGAGGTCGACGCGCCGCTCGACGACCACAACGTCGAGCGGTTCTGCACCCTGCTGCACGAGATGACGGCATCGACCGAGACCGCGCTTCATCATCATCACCCACAACCCGATCACGATGGCGCGGATGAACCGGCTGTTCGGCGTCACCATGGCCGAGCGCGGCGTGTCGCAGCTGGTCTCGGTCGACCTCGAGGACGCGGTCGAGCATTCTGGATCAGAACGTGGCGTGACGTACGTGCGTCTCGCTGCCGCATCCATTGACGTCATCATCCGCGAAGGCGGATGATCCAGTACGCCGCGCTGTTCGCGTGACTCACAGCCTTCACGGGAATACTGGATGCCCCGCCTTCGCGGCTGGCATGACGATGGTGAGATGACTTCGCCCGACCTTCCTGCCGAACTGAAAGCGGCGCTCGACGCCAGGCTCGAAGGGCTTGTCGCGCAGCGATGCCGCCGAGCGCGCGCTGCCGCCATCTCGCAGACCTACCGCGAGGGCGGCGGCTCCGGCGCGATCAGGACCGAGACCGATGCGCTGGCCTACGCGCTGGCGCGGATGCCCGCGACCTACGCCGCGGTGACCGCAAGCCTTGAACGCGCTGCGCGAGATCAGGCCAGGACTTCGCGCCGACAAGTCCTGCTCGATGTCGGCGCCGGGCCAGGCACGGCGAGCATGGGCGGCGGCGGCGAGCTTTCCCGTCGCTGCAGGATTTCACTACTGCTCGATGCCAACGCGGCACTGCGCGCGCTGGCGCTGGATCTCGCCCGAGGCAGCACGCGCCTGCGCAATGATGACATTACGAACTGGGGCGAGGCGCGCGCAGCGCTGCTGCGGACGCTGAAGCGGCCGACCTCGTCGTCGCGAGCTATATGATCGGCGAGATCGGCGATGCCGAGCAGAAAACGCTGTGCCGAATTGATTGTGGACCAAAGACCCGCGACACGCTGCTGGTGGTCGAACCCGGGCACGCCCGCGGGCTATGCGCGGATCATCGCGCTTGCGGGCACAACTGATCGCCGGCCGGCGCCCATGTCGCGGCGCCCTGCCCGCATGATCGGCGAATGTCCGCTTGCGGCGCCGGATTGGTGCCATTTCACACAAACGCCTGCCGCGCTCGCGCGCGCATAAACAACTCAAATCGGCAGAACTTCCCTATGAGGACGAAAAGTTCATCTATGTGGCGCTGACGCGTGAGTCGGTCAGGCGGCGTCCGCCCGCGTACTGGCGCAGCCGGTCGTTACCAAGGTCGCCGTCACGGCAAAACTTTGCGACGGTTGACGGGCTCGCGAACGCCATTGCGCCCCCGCCGCGACAAGGCGGCACTACGCGCGCTTCACGAAAATACGACTGGGGGCGACGCGGTTTTCGCAAACGACGAAACCTCTGCAGAATAATTCGGGCGGAATAATTCGCGCGGCTCGGCGTTTGTCTTAAGCGACGCATCTGCGTCTTTCAACACGCCTCATCAGGAGTAGAGCTGCAATGTCCAGGACATTTGCCGCAATAGCGGCTGCGACTTTCATTCTCGCGTTCATCCGCGGCCTCGGCGCAGCTGCTGAAGACGGCCGACACGCCGAAGGGCAAGACCTTCGTCGACGCCAAGGGCATGACGCTTTACACCTTCGACAAGGACGCCGGCGGCAAGTCGATGTGCAATGGTCCGTGCGCCGAGAACTGGCCTGCCCTTGCTGGCCGGTGATGCCGACAAGCCGACCGGCGACATGACCATCGTGGTTCGCGACGACGGCAAGAAGATGTGGGCCTAGAGGGCAAGCCACTCTACACCTTCAAGAAGGATACCGCGCCCGGCGACATCAATGGCGATGGCTTTCTGAACGGCGCCTGGCACCTGGCGAAGCCGTAAGCGCTCGGGAATTCCAGGCGTCCTCCTCCGCGCGGCCAGCTTGAACTCACGGCCGCCCGTTGGCGACCAATGCGGGGCTCCGCTTGCGGGAGTCCCTGACGCGCGCGCCTCGGTTTCATCTAGGTGCGCGCGCGGTCGTCTTCATCAGGAGGAGAGTTGTCATGTCTACCGGCTGGATCGTTATCGCCGTCATCGTGATTGTCGTGCTTTTCGCCTTTGCCGCCTACAACCGGCTGGTCGCGCTCAGCCAGCGCGTCGCGCCGGGCGCTTTGCCGACATCGACGTCCAGCTCAAGCAGCGCCACGATCTGATCCCGAACCTGGTCGAGACCGTGAAGGGGCTACGCCGCGCACGAGCGCGGCACGCTCGACGACGTCATCAAGGCGCGCAACTGCCGCGATGTCGGCGCAGGGACCGGCGCAGGTCTCCGCCGCCGAGAACCAGCTAAGCGGCGCGCTCGGCAGCCTGATCGCGCTGTCGGAGGCCTATCCGGACCTCAAGGCCAACGCCAACTTCCAGCAGCTCGCCGGCGAGCTTGTCCGACCTCGAGAACAAGATCGCGGCCAGCCGCCGCTTCTTCAACAACGCGGTTCAGGAATACAACACCGGCATCCAGCAGCTGCCGGCCGCGTTTTGCCGGCATGTTCGGCTTCACCCGCAAGGAATTCTTTGACCTCGGCGCCATGCCGCACCGAAGTCGAGACGGTGCCGAGCGTGGTGAGGTCATATGACGCTCCACTTGCTCCGTCATTCCGGGACGTCGCGGAGCGACGAACCCGGAATTCGTCTCACCCACAAATCTTGAGATTCCGGCGTTCACGCCTTTCGGCGATGCCCGGAATGACGGTAGATACGCGCGAAACGCATCATGGCCGCCTACGGTCTTCTACACGCATATCGCATCGAACAAGTTTCGTTCGATGCTGCTGCTCGCCGGACTGTTCCTGCTGATCTACGTGCTGGTCTATGCCGGCGCGCTGCTCGCGGAAGTCGCTGATCGATGGCGACGCATCCGGTCGACTATTACCTGACGCGCGGCGGCGCACGACCTGGTATCCGCGCTGCCCTACGCGACGGTCGGCGGCGCTCGCCTGGATCGCGATCGCCTATTTCTTCCACCAGAACATGATCGATGCCGTGACCGGCGGCGAGAGACGTGACGCGGCAGGCAACAGCCGCGGCTCTATAATCTGCTGGAAAACCTCTGCATCTCGCGCGGCATCCCGATGCCGAAGCTGAAGATCATGGACAGCGACGGCGCTCAACGCGTTCGCGAGCGGGCTGAACCAGCGGCAATATGCCGTCACCGTGACGACCGGCCTGTTGCAAGGCGCTGAACGACCAGGAGATCGAGGCCGTGCTCGGCCACGAGCTCACCCATATCCGCAACGGCGACGTGCAGCTGATGGTGATCGCGGTGATCATCGCCGGCGCGGTCGGCTTCTTCGGCGAGCTGTTCTTCCGGATGTTCACCAACCTGTCGCTGGAACTCGCACCGGCAGCGATGGTCGTCGTCGTCGTCGTCGTCATCCTCCTCATCGTCTTCGTCGGATCGCGACAGCAAGGGCTCGGGCGGCGGCGCGATCATCGTCGTCATCATCGCGATCGTGCTGATCGTGGTGGCCTGGCTGTTGTCGCAGGTCGTCAAGCTGGCGCTGTCGCGGTCGCGCGAATTGCTGGCCGATGCCGGATCGGTCGAACTGACGAAAAGCCCCGACGCCATGATCTCGGCGCTGCGCAAGATCGAGAACCGCGGCGAACTGCCGGGCGCGACCTCGGCGGTGATGGAATTGTGCGTCGACAACCCGCGCGAGGGCTTTGCCGACCTGTTCGCGACCCACCCTTCGGTGCAGTCCCGGGTGCGAGGCGCTGGTGAAATTCGCCGGCGGACACGATCCGGGGCCGCTGGCGCTATGACGACGGCCGACGCGCCGGCCGATCAGGCGACCGACGCCGCTGATCAGCCTGGCCAGCGCGTCCGCCGCCTGGTCCCTCGTGGCCCGTGGGGCGATGCCGCCGAGCCCGGCCCTAGGCTCGTCAAGGTCCTGTTCGGGGCCTGAGGCGGCACGTCTGACGGCCCCGGGCGGCTTCGGCCGATTTGGAAATCCCCGCTCAAACCTGCCGATGGCGGCTTACAGTGATTCTGAATTCCCCTGTTTCTGCCATGTTCGCGCCCAAAGCAGGGATGGGGACAGTGCCGATCGCCCCTGCGATCGGCGCGTGTAGGAATTCCATGGCAAAGCCGGTCGTGATCGTGGTGGGCGCGGACAAGGGCGGGGTCGGCAAGACCACCGTGTCGCGGACTCTGCTGGACTATTTCAGTGCCAATAACGTTCCAACCCGCGCCTTCGACACGGAATCGCCGCGCGGAACGCTGAAACGCTTCCACCTCCGAGTATCACCGAGATCGTCGACATGACGACGACCGCTGACCAGATGAAGATCTTCGACACCCTGAACGCGACGAGCCCTTCGGTCACCGTGATCGACAGTCCGCGCCGGATTGTTGTCGCCGGCGCTCGCCTCGCTGCGCGATATCGGCTTCTCGATGCGCCGCGCTCCGGCCAGATCACCTTCGCCGTGTTCCATATCCTGGGCCCCTCGATCGCCTCGCTGGACGAGATCGCCGAGACCGCAAATTCTCATACGGCGCCAAATACTATCCTGGTCCGAAGAACTTCATCAACGACACCCAGTTCTTCCAGTGGGACCAGGCGACCTACAATTCCTATTTCCACCGCATCAAGGACGCCGCCGAGCTGACCATCCCGAAGCTCAACGAAATGGCCCATGAGCAGGTCGAGGTCTCCTCGGTGCCGTTCCTCGAAATTACGTCGCCAACAAGGGACGTCCGTGACGACGCCGCCAACTATTCCTTCGTGCTGCGCGGCTATGTCCGGCACTGGCTGGCCAACGTCTGGAGCGAGTACGACCGCATCAAGCTGACCGACCTGGTCGGCGGCAAGCCGGCAGCGACGCGCAGCGGCGAAAAATAGTCGCGTGGTCCGGCTTCGCGATGGGCTGGATTGGGGACGAAATTCGCCTGATATAGCAGCCGATGGCCTCCACGCCCGTCTACATCATCTGCTCGCCCCGCCCGCAGGTCGGCAAGACCCTGATCGCGCGCCGCTGCGCGAATTCCTGCTCGCTCAAGAACGGCAGCGGTCGAACGCCGTTCGACATCAACTCTGAAAGAGCCGTCGCTGCTCGATCTCCTGCCGAAGGTCACCGAGACCGCCGACGTCATCGACACCTTCGGCAAGATGCAGCTGATGGACCGCCTGATCGTCAATGACGGCGTCGGCCAAGGTGATCGACCTCGGCTTTCACGCCTTCGACGAAGTTCTTCAAGATGACGTGACGAGATCGGCTTCATGAAGGAGACTGGCGCTGCGCCGCAGCGTCGCGCCGAGTGATCCTGTTCGTCGCCGACGCCGACCGCACCTCGGCCCGCGGCTGCGCGACGTGCCGCGCCAGCAGTATGCCGCCTCGCGCGCTGGTCACCGTCGACAATGAATATGTGGTGCGCGGCGAACTGCCGGAGGCAATGGGGCACGGCGCGCGTGCTGCGTCTGGCTGCGCTGCCGGTGTTCTTGAAGACCCATATCGACCGGCTGAGCTTTCTCCGTTCACCGGCTATCTGCGCCAGGAAAGGGATCTCATCGACCGAGCTGCACCAGTGGATCCGCGCGCAATTACACGACCTTCCGCGATCTGGAGATCAGGCGTGATGCTTGCAAGGGTCGTGACCGTCGCCCGGCGATCACCTGGCGAGTCTCGCCGGGACGACTCGGGGATGGTTTCGCGCGAGAGGCTCAATGCCCTCGAACGCCATCAGCGTGCGCACCGGCACGTCCATGCTTGCGCAGCTTGTCGGCGCCGCCGAGGTCGGGCAGATCGATGATGAAGCAGGCGGCGACCACGTCGGCGCCCGATCTGGCGCAGCAGCTTCACCGCGCCTTCGGCGGTGCCGCCGGTGGCGATCAGGTCGTCGACCAGGATCACGCGCTCGCCCGTGCTCGACGGCGTCGACGTGCATCTCCATCTCGTCGAGGCCGTATTCGAGCGAATAGGCCGATGCGCACGGTCTGGTGCGGCAGCTTGCCCTTCTTGCGGATCGGCACGAAGCCGGCCGAGACCTGGTGCGCCACCGCGCCGCCGAGGATGAAGCCGCGCGCCTCGATGCCGGCGACCTTGTCGATCTTCGAGCCGGCCCAGGGATGCACCAGCTCGTCGACCGCGCGGCGGAACGGCCCGCGCGTCGCCGAGCAGCGTGGTGATGTCGCGGAACAGGATGCCCGGCTTCGGGTAGTCCGGAATGGTGCGAACGGCGGCCTTCAGATCGAGCTCAAACGTCATTGGTTCTCGCTTTTAGCTGTCATTCCGGGGCAGCGCGCGACTCGGAACTGGAGATCCCGGGTCTCGTCCTTCGACCATCCCGAGATGACGAGAGTGAAAACTGGCTGTCAATTCGTCACGCATTCAGCCGGAATGCATTCTCGACAATCCGCAATCCAACCTCGCCGCCGAGCGACATCAGCGATTCCGGGTGAAACTGCACGCCGCCGACCGGCAGGCGTCTTGTGTTCGATCGCCATCGCCACGCCGTCCTCGGTGGTTGCGGTGACCGATGAGCACGTCCGGCATGCTGTCGCGCTCGACATAGAGCGAATGATAGCGGCCGATCACGATCTCGTTCGGCAGATTCTGCATCAGCCGCCCGCCCCGCACCTGGATCGCGCGACGGCCGGCCGTGCGCGGGCTGGCCGAGCTGGCCGAGCTGCCCGCCGAAATATTCGCCGATCGCCTGCAGCCCCGGGCAGACGCCGAAGATCGGCAGGTTTTTGCTCGATGCGCGGCGCCGATGGTTTTCGAGATGCCAAAATCCTCCGGCCGTCCCGGTCCCGGCGACAGCACCAGCAGGTCCCAGTTCTTCTGCTTCAGCATTTCCTGCGCGTGGACGTGCCGGACCACGGTGACGTCGGCGCCGACCTGGCGGAAATAATCCGCCAGCATATGCGACAAAGCTGTCGTCGTGATCGATCAGCAGCACCTGCTTGCCGGAGCCGGTGGCATCCGGCGCGAACGCCGACAGCGGCTTTGGCGGATCGCCGCGCAGCGCCTGGAACAGCGCGGCCGCCTTGACCTGGCATTCGCGGTCCTCGGCGGCCGGGATCTGAATCGAACAGGCAGGTGGCGCCGACCCGCACTTCGGCAAGGCCGTCCTTCATGCGGATGGTGCGGATCGTCAGTCCGGTGTTGATGCTGCCGTCGAAATTGACGGCAGCCGATCGCGCCGCGCATACCAGCGCCGCGGCGAGCGCTCGTGGTCCTCGACGAACTGCATCGCCCACAGTTTCGGCGCGCCGGTGACCGTCACCGCCCAGGCGTGGGTGAGGAAGGCATCGAGCGAGTCGAAGCCTGGCCGCAGCATGCCTTCGACATGGTCGACGGTATGGAACAGTTTCGAATAGGTCTCGATCTGCCGCCGCGCCAGAACCTTGATGCGTGCCCGGCACGCAGACGCGCGCCTTGTCGTTGCGGTCGACGTCGGTGCACATGTTGAGCTCGAATTCGTCCTTCTCGGAATTCAGCAGCTGGCGGATCTGCTCGGCATCGCCGATCGCGTCGACGCCGCGCGCGATGGTGCCGGAGATCGGACAGGTCTCGACCCGCGGCCCATCGGAGCGCACGAACATTTCGGGCGAGGCCGAGACCAGAAATTCGCCGTCACCGAGGTTCATCAGCGCGCCATAGGGCGACGGATTGATCCGGCACAGCCGCTGGAACACTTCCGCCGGCGAACGCTCGCAGGGCTCGGCGAACAGCTGGCCCGGCACCGCCTCGAACAGATCGCCGCGCGCAAACGCCGCGCGCGCGCCTTTCCACCGTCGCCTGGTATTCGCCGGGCGCGTGATCGGCAAAGCCCTGCCGCGGCGTCTTGGCGTAGACGCTGTCCGGCGTCTCGCGCGGCAGGCCTGCGGTGGACTTGCCCGTTCCAGGCAAAGTCGTAGCTCAAGCACCACGCCGCGGCCGGTGGCGCGGTCGTAGGCCAGCAAGCCGATCCGGCACGTAGAGCACGATGTCGCGCTGGTCGGCCTCGCGCGCGCGCTTCTGCACGAGGTCCTCGATCTGGAACACGAGGTCATAGGCGAAGGCGCCGAACAGGCCGAGCAGCGGATCGTCGTTCGCAGCCAACGCCGCGACGAGATCGCGCACCAGCGACATCACGCTGGCGCGGCGGGTGCGCTGGTCTTCCTCGACCGGCGCGGCGCCGCGGATGATATGGCCGGCAAGACGCGTCGCGCTCTTGCTCTCGATGACGACCGCACGGGGCTCGCGCAAGTCGTCGCCGAGGAAGGCGATCAGCACCTCGCCGCGCGCGTTCAGCGCCTGCAGCGAAGAACTTCGTACCCGGCTGTCTCCAGCACCAGCGGCGGGTCGGCAAAGCCGAGGTCGAAGCTCTCGTAACGGCCCGGCACCGTGGTGCCCGACGACAGCACCACGCCGCGGCGCGGCGGTCGAGCAGCTCGATCAGGTCGTCGAGCCAGTTTGGCGCCGCCGGAAAACTGCTCGACCGGTCCGCGTGACCGCAAGGCCGCCGCTGGTGCGGTATTCGCTTTTGGCCGGCAGGGAGAAGACTGTCCTGTTCATGTGGTTCCTCTTACGAGACTTGCGCGAGGAAGCGCCACTACAGGACAAACAGAAGAGGACCGTCGCACTGCGATGGCGACCTCCGACGATTGTTTAGAATGAAATCGCACCGGCCACCTTTTAGAAGGTGGGCCACCAGAGACGGGATGGGCTGGCGACGGTGCTCATGGGGGCTAAACACCATCGGCGCCGGCGTGTCACGGCGAGCGATGCGGCCTGCCGAGCTGCCGGCCTTCTCTAGCGGCATTCTGGATGGCTTGTCGTGCGACGGCAAAAGCTACACCTCGAGACAAACGGTTCAGATACCAGCAACCGGCGCGTTCGAAGGCCGGACGAGGAAGGAGGCGCCATATGCCTGCTGGGTCTCGGATATGCCGGTTTCGGATCGGATGACGCTCGAGGACTGGCGGCAGTTCGGCACCGGCCTCGTCGGCCTGCAGGCGGTCGGAGCGCGGCAATTCGCCGCTCGCCTTCCGGATGGACGACCGCAAGCAGCGCATCGTCATCGACCGCGCGATGGCGCGACGGAGCGCGCTTCTTCGGCTGGGAGGTCGCGGACGCGCGCTGCGCTCGATGCGCTGGCGGCGCGGCTGGAAGGCGCCGGGCGTCGAGGTGACGGCCGGAGCCGCGGCGCTGGCCGACGCGCGGCGCGTGCGCAGGCTGATCTCGTTTCAGCGATCCGGCCGGCAACCGGCTGGAAGCGTTTCACGGCGCCGAGATCGACGACACGCCGTTCGTGCCCGGCCGCATCGATCTCCGGCTTCCGCACCGGACCGCTCGGCCTCGGGCACGCCGTGCTGACGGTTGAGAACATCGAGTCCGATGATGGCGTTCTATGTCGACGTCCTCGGCTTCGGACTTTCAGCGACTACATCAAAAACCGTTTCGCGCCTACTTCTTCCATCGTCAACGCGCGGCATCACTAGCCTCGCGCTGATCGAGACCGGCAAGAGCGGCATGCATCATCTGATGGTGGAGTTGTTTTCGCTCGACGATGTCGGCCAGTGCCTACGACATCGCGCTGCGCCAGGAGGATCGCGTCGGCGTCACGCTCGGCCGCCACACCAACGATTTCATGACCTCGTTCTACTGCAAGTCGCCGTCGTCCGTTCATGATCGAATGCGGCTGGGGCGGCCGCGAGATCGATCCCGCGAACTGGCAGGCGGTGCGAGATGCATGACGGCCCGAGCCTGTGGGGCCATGAGCGCGTCTGGCTGCCGGCCGCAGGACCGCGAAGTCGCGCGCGAGATGCGCATGCGCGCCGCCGGCGGAAGGCAAGCGCGCCCGGTGCAGGTGATGGAAGGCAACTACAAGCTGATGTCAGGCACGTGCGCGTGGTGGGACGGGGTGAGCAAGGCCGTAGACCTAACCATCCGCTCTGTCGATCCTCGCGCACGCACGCAGGGACGACGGAGTATGCGGCCCTGCCTGATAGCACCCCTGCTCGATCTCCTCGATCAGGCCGCAGCGCCGTCGGCTTCCAGCCCGAGTTGCCGCGCACGCTTTGCGCGCACACGGCTGTTCGACGCCATCGTATCCTCGGCGGTGCCCTCTGCCCCATTCGGCAGCCGCCTCTGCCATCGACATCGCCGATGGCGGCGCCGGGCGAACCGCAGCATGCGGTTGATGGCACTCGCACAGCTCGCGCATCGAATTCTCGCCGTTCTCGGCGGAAAAGAATGCGCTGGCCGGTGCCTTTTCGATCGCAGCCGCGTATGAGCGTCACCAGATCGTCGATATGCACGTTCGACCAGATGTTCTCGCCGGGGCCGCCATGCGCCGCGTTGACCGCGCTTTCTGGCGAGGTCGGATGCAGCAGCGGCACCTGCGTGCTGTCGGGCTCGACGCCAGGCCCGCGACCGTAGATCAGGCTCGGGCAGATGATGACCGGACGGCAGCCCTTGTCGCGATAGGAGGATGAGTTCGTTCAACGCCACCGCGCGCCGCGCTGCGCGGGCGACGGCGATGAACGGCGTGTCTTCGTCGAACACGCGTCGGACCGCTCGCCTCCGGCGCGTGCGTGCCGACGATGCTCGACCCCGACGTGTGGATGAACGGCTTGCCGCTTCCCGCCAGCGCATCGAGCAGGGCAACGACCGCGCCCTTGTGATCGGCGCTCGCGGCATTGACGATGACGTCGGCGGCTCTGCGCTGCTCGTGCGAGAACTTCTCGCGTCATCCAGCGCTCCCAGCACCGGCTCGATGCCGCGGGCGCGAACCGCATCGGCCTTGTCCCGGGAGCGAACGAGGCCGGTCACTTGATGTCCGGCAGCGACGAGATGGGCCGCAACCGATCCGCCGATATAGCCCGATGCGCCCGTGCAGAAGACCTTCATCCTCTCCCATCATGGCCTCGTCACGACCGGCATCTCATGAGATGCTTCCTGAAAAACTCGGTCGCCCGGCCCCAGGCGAGTTCGGCTGCCGTGCGGTCGTGCACGGCTTGCCGCTGCTCGTTGACGAAGGCGTGCTCGGCGTCATAGCGGAACAGCTCGAGCGACTTGCCGGCGGCCTTCATCGCCCTTCTCGAAGCGCATCGACCAGCTGCCGGCGTGCACCAGTCGTCCTTGTTGGCGAAATGCGCCTGCAGCGGAATCTTGATGTCCGCCGGCTTTGCCGCCTGCTCCGGCGGAATGCCGTAGAACACCACGCCCGCGGTCGAGCTCGGGAATTTTGGTCGGCGCCGATGATGGTCACCGCGCCGCCGAGACAGAAGCCGGTCAGCCCGACCTTGGCGCCGTTCCTGGCAAGATATTGCGCCGCGCCGCGCACGGTCTGCGTGGTGGCGTCCATGAAATCCAGCGAGTTCATCTCTTTGCCGGCCGCATCGGTGTCGTGATACGGCACCACCTTGCCGTTGTAGAGATCGGGCGCCAGCGCATCGAACCCGGCCAGCGCGAAGCGGTCGCACATGCCCTTGATCTGGTCCTGCAAGCCCCACCATTCCTGGATCACGACCACGCCCGGCGCATTGCCGCGCGCGGCGTTGGCGAGATAGCCGCTGGCGTCCTTGCCGTCCGGGCGCTTGAACGAGATGCTGGTACCCATGGGTTCCTCCGGCGATTTCTTGGGGCGGCCGATTGGCGGCTATTTTGTCCGCTGTGCGGTCAGGAAGCAATCGCCTACGTCGCGAGTCGTTCCCGGACATGCCGTCGCAAGTGCCGTTGAGTCCAGAGCCATGAGCATCTCAGGATCCTGCGCAGGCTGCGCAAGAGCGCTCGCATCGCTCCGGATACGACACGGCGATGTCTGAGCCAACAAAAAGTCCCGCAGGGGCCTTTTCGAATTCATCATTGGCACGAAGCGCTCAGTGCGCGTCGGCCCAGACCTTCTTCTTGGTGAAATACATCAGGCCCGTGAACAGGATCAGGAACACGAACACCTGCAGCCCCAGCCGCTTGCGGTCCTCCATATGCGGCTCCGCGGTCCACATCAGGAACGTGGTGACGTCCTTGGCGTATTGCGCCACCGTCGCCGGCGAGCCATCGTCAAACGTGACCTGGCCGTCGCTCAGCGGCTTCGGCATCTTGATGGCGTGGCCGGGGAAATATTTGTTGTAGTAGGAGCCCTCCGGGAATGCTGACGCCGGCCGGCGGCTTTTCTTCATAGCCCTGCAGCAGCGCATCGACGTAGTTCGGACCCTGCTCCTGATACTGCGTGAAGAAGTCGAACATGAACGTCGGGAAGCCGCGCTTGTAGGAGCGCGCCTTGGTGATCAGCGACAGGTCCGGCGGCAACGCGCCGCCATTGGCTGCACGCGCCGCCTGCTCGTTCGGGAATGGCGACGGGAAATAGTCGGCGCGGCCGGCCCGGCCGCTCGAACATCTCGCCCTGATCGTTCGGGCCGTCCTTGATCTTGTAGTCGGAGGCGAAGGCCGCTGCCTGCGCCACCGAATAGCCGGGACCGCCGGGCTCGGCGAGATTGCGGAACGCGATATACGACAGGCCGTGACAGGCCGAGCAGACTTCCTTGTAGACCTTCAGCCCGCGCTGCAACGCGCCGCGATCGTAACTTGCCGAACGGACCGGCGAACGACCATTTCTGCCGACGGCGGTGACTTCCATGATCCTCGGCGCGGGCGTTTTGCGTGCTGCCGGCGAACAGCGCGCCCGCGACCAGCAAGCGCGATCACCGTCGACACCATCGGCGCCGCCTTGCTGCCGGTCTTCGCCAGCACGTCGTCGGCGATCGAGTTCGGAACCGGCCGCGGCTTTTCGATCCGGCTCAGCAGCGGCAGCACGATCAGGAAATAGGCGAAGTAGCAGAAGGTCAGGATGCGGCCGGCGATCACATAGATGCCTTCGGGCGGCTTGCGCGCCGAGCCAGCCCAGCAGCACGCAGACGACGACGAAGATCCAGAAGAACTGCTTCGCCAGCGGACGATATTTCGACGACCTGGTCTTTGGCGGTATCGAGCCAGGGCAGGAACGCCAGGATCAGGATCGCCGAGAACATCGCGACCGACGCCGGCGAGCTTGTTCGGAATCGAGCGCAGGATCGCGTAGAACGGCAGGTAGTACCATTCCGGCACGATATGCGCCGGCGTCACGCCGGGATTGGCGGGGATGTAGTTGTCGGCGTCGCCGAGATAGTTCGGCATGTAGAAGATGAACCAGGCGAAGAACAGCAGGAAGCAGGAGACGCCGAACAAATCCTTGATGGTCGCGTAGGGCGTGAACGGCACGGTGTCCTTTTCGGTCTTCGGCTCGACGCCGGCCGGATTGTTCTGACCCGCGACATGCAGCGCCCAGACGTGCAGCACCACCACGCCGGCGATCACGAACGGCAGCAGATAGTGCAGCGAGAAGAAGCGGTTCAGCGTCGGATTGCCGACCGAATAGCCGCCCCACAGCAGGGTCACGATGCTCTCGCCGAAATACGGAATGGCGGAGAACAGATTGGTGATGACGGTGGCGCCCCAGAAGCTCATCTGGCCCCACGGCAGCACGTAGCCCATGAAGCCGGTCGCCATCATCAGGAGGTAGATGATGACGCCGAGGATCCAGAGGACTTCGCGCGGCTCCTTGTACGACCCGTAATACAGGCCGCGGAACATGTGGATGTAGACGGCGAGAGAAGAACATCGACGCGCCGCTGGCGTGCATATTGCGCAGCAGCCAGCCGTAATTGACGTCGCGCACGATATGCTCGACCGACTTGAAGGCCATGGTCGGCATCGCGGCGTGTAGTGCATCGCCAGGATCACGCCGGTCAGGATCTGCAACCCCAGCATCATCGAAAGGATGGCGCCGAAGGTCCACCAGTAGTTCAGGTTGCGCGGCGTCGGATAGGCCACGAACGAGGAGTGGACGAGACCGAAAATCGGGAGACGCCGTTCAATCCACTTCAAGGCGGGATTGGTCGGCTGGTAGTCGGATGGTCCGCTCATGATGCGATCCCTGAGGAAGTAAACGACGCGACAGGCTTGAAGTCTCGGAGTATCGATCCGAGAGCTTCAGCCGATCTGGATTTTGGTATCGGAAACGAAGTGGTAGGGCGGCACCGGCAGGTTGGCGGGCGCTGGTCCCTGCCGAATGCGGCCTGAGGAGTCGTATTGCGAGCCGTGGCAGGGGCAGAAGAAGCCGTCGTAATTGCCCTCATGGGCGATCGGGATGCAGCCGAGATGGGTGCAGATGCCGATCACGACCAGCCACTGGTCGTGACCCTCCTTGACCCGGGCCTGGTCGGTCTCCGGATCGGGAAGGCTCGAGACCGGCACGCTGCGGGCCTCTTCGATCTGCTTCTTGGTGCGGTGTCATGATGTAGATCGGCTTGCCCCGCCAGAACACCTTGATGTCCTGTCCCGTCGGCAATCGGCGCCAGATCGACTTCGATCGGCGCGCCGGCCGCGATCGTCGAGGCGTCCGGATTCATCTGGGAAACGAACGGCCAGAGCGTGGCCACTCCGCCGACGGCGGCGGCGGCATCCCGTTGCAACAAAGAGGAAATCACGGCGTGTCGGATGCTCCGCCGAAGACGCTGTCGTCACGATCCCAAACCCTTTCTAAGCTGCAGCCGGTGGAACCGCCCCAAGCGAACGCACGTACGGACCAGGGAGGCTGCCGGCGCCCGCGACCCCGCGGCGGCAGAAAGACCGCTTTTCCCGGCCAATCGGGCGGAACAAGCAGTCCAGAATCGTTCTATTGGCACCCTTGCCGGAAGAGCGCAAGCCCGCTATCGGCTCGCCCAGCGTGCAATGCACTAATTCCGCGCAGCGCGTTGATTTATTCGGAAATTTCATGGGCTAGCCGAAGGGCCGTCACAGAAATGCAGATTGCGCTTTTCCAGCCCGACATCCCGCAGAACACCGGGACCATTCTCCGGCTCTGCGCGTGCCTTGAATGTGGCCGCCCATATCATCGAACCCGCAGGTTTTCCGGTGTCCGACCGGCACTTCCGCCGTGCCGGCATGGATTATCTCGACCAGGTCACCATCATGCGTCATGACTCGTGGTCAAAATTCGAGCAATGGCGTAACCAGAAAGGCTATCGGCTGATCCTGTTCACCACCAAGGCTGTCCGCTCCGTACCTTGATTATCGCTATGGCCCGGTGGACATCCTGCTGTTCGGGCGCGAGATCCGCGGGCGTCCCCGACGACGTCGTCACCGCCGCCGACGCGCGGCTGATGATCCCGATCAAGCCGGGCTTGCGCTCGCTCAATGTCGCGATGGCGGCGGCGATGGCGTTAGGTGAGGTGCTGCGGCAAACCCGTTCCGTAACCGCCGCGCAGAGTTAGGTGGCGCAGATGGACGATGGCCGTGATCGAGGATCGCAAGGCACGCGCCAGGAGCTGGTTCGAGCGCTTGCGCGATGACATCTGCTCGGCGTTCGAGGCTCGAAGACGACGCGCCCGTATCGCTCTATCCCGGCGATGCCGCGGCGCTTCGAGCGCAGTTCCTGGGACCGCACCGACCATACCGGCCAGCCGGGCGGCGGCGGCGTGATGAGTGTGATGCGCGGACGGCTGTTCGAGAAGGTCGGCGTGCATTGCTCGACCGTGCACGGCGAATTCGCGCCCGAATTCCGCAAGCAGATCCCCGGGCGCGGCCGAAGACCCGCGCTTCTGGGCGTCGGGCATTTCGCTGATCGCGCATCTGCGCAATCCGAACGTGCCGGCCGTGCATATGAACACCCGTTTCGTGGTCACCACCAAGGCGTGGTTCGGCGGCGGCGCGGACCTGACGCCGGTGCTCGACCGGCGGCGGACCCAGGACGACCCGGATACGCGTTGCGTTTCATGCCGCGATGCAGGCCGCCTGCGATGCTCACGCCGTGGTCGCGAGCTATGAAAAATACAAAAAATGGTGCGACGAATATTTCTATCTGCCGCACCGCAAGGAAATGCGCGGCATCGGCGGCATCTTCTACGACTGGCACGATGAGCGGCGATTGGGACGCCGACCTTCGCCTTCACCCAGGATGTCGGCCGCGCCTTCCTCAAGATCTATCCCGAGCTCGTGCAGGCGCAACTTCGCGACGTCCTGGAACGAGGCCGATCGCGAGGAGCAATCTGATCCGGCGCGGCCGCTACGTCGAGTTCAACCTGCTTTACGACCGCGGCACGATCTTTCGGCCTCAAGACCGGCGGCAATGTCGATTCCATCCTCGTCCTCGATGCCGCCGGAGGTGAGGTGGCCGTAGACTTTTCCGTCATTGCGAGGAGCGTCAGCGACGAAGCAATCCACGACTTGCCGCGCAGACAATGGATTGCTTCGCGGAGCCTGTCATCGGGCGCGCGTTCGCGCGACCCGTTGGCTCGCAATGACGAGAAACTACAACAACTGCCGCAGGGCCGCGACAATCATCACCACGCCGCAGGCGATCACCGGCGGCGTCGAGGATCGCCGGTGTGGATATGCACCGGCATGCGCTCGACGAAAGGCTCTGGCGAAAAACGCCCCGGGCAGCGCGATGGCGCCGATCAGAAGGGCGAAGGCGAGCACCTGCGCGGGTGACGACGCCGGCCAATCCGAACACGGAAATCTTGATGATGCTGGTAACGACCGAGATCACCGCGTCGGTTGCGATCACGGCAGCGCCTTCGAGGCCCGCCGCCATCAAAAGCGACAGCAGGATCACGCCCGAGCCTGACGTGCCGCCCACCACGACGCCGTAACCCACCGCGCGCCGAGCGGCGAGCCCTGGTGTCGCCGATCTTGAGGTCGTGGCGTCTAAGCAATTGACGCAGCGGCACGCTCGATAGCAGCATGGCGCCGATCACCAGCGCCGCGCCGGCATTTGTGAGCGCGCGTATAACCATAAGCGCCCAGCGCCGTCGTCGATCCAGCAGCCAAAATCACGATCAGCGCGCGGCGGCGGTCGGTGATAACGGAGATAGGCGGCGAAGCGGCTGAGATTGGTGAAGATCGAGGAGATGGCGATGATCGGCAAACCACCGGTTCGGCGCCGATCAGGGGCACCAGAACCAGCGGCATCAACGCGCCGGTGCCGTAGCCAGCCAGGCCGCCGACAACGGCGGCAAACAGCGCGACGCACGCGACCAGCAAGAGTTGGACCAGGAAATATCGGCGAAGCCGGAAATGATATTCACAGTCTGTGTATCGCGGGTAAAACGCGCCACGGCGCGGTCGGCGATGGTTTTGAGCGCGCCTCGGTCCAGGGAAAATCCCGCCGCCAGCCAGGCGTCTTCGGCCAGCGCGAGCACCTGCCCGAGCAGCCGGGCCTTCGATAACTCCGCGCGCGATGAAATCGGCCGCCTTGAGCGGAAATTTCGGCGCGCGCCAGCGGCAACGTCTGGCAAGCTCGCGCCAACGCGCGGGATCCGTACTCCCCTGCCGGCGCGCGCCCACGCCAGCATGCAAGCGGTCGCAGTAGCGCTCGGCGCCGAGCCGATAGAGCCTCCGCCGCGCGGTCGCCTCGTCCATGCCGACGAGCCGCCACCAGCGATGGCCCATGGAATCCAGCGCCTTGGCTTCGGCATTGGTCAGCCGCAAGCGCGTCGCTACACGCTTGGCGTCCTCGGTGACGGCGACCGCGAGCGCGGCGAGCCGCCTGATAGCGTCGGGCTTCCATCCAAGCAGGCGTTCCGCCGAGATCATCGCCCCGAGCGGCCCGGTATAGGCGACGCCGCCGAAAATCGGCAGCAGCAAACCGCCATCCGCCATCGCGGTGACGGCGACGGCGGCGCCCTCCGCGACCATCAGCTTGAGCATTTCCATCCGCACGCGCTCGGCGGAAAGGCTGGCAAGACCCGCGCGCGCGCGGAATGCAGGCGAGATAGCCTTCGCGATCGGGCTGGCCCGCGCCGAAGGCTGCGTGAATGCGGAAGAACCTGAGGATGCGCAGATAGTCTTCGCGATACGCCGGTCCGGATCGCCGATGAAGCGCACGCGCTTTGCGGCGATGTCATCAAGACCAGCCGACGTAATCGTGCACGACGCCGTCGGCGCCAGCCGAAAGGCCGTTGATGGTGAAGTCGCGCCGCTCCGCATCGCGCGATCCAGTCGCGGCCGAATGCGACCTTGGCCTTGCGGCCGAACGTCTCGGTATCCTCGCGCAACGTCGTGACCTCAAACGGCTGCGCATCGACGACGAGGGTCACGGTGCCGTGGTCGATGCCGGTCGGCACGCTCTTGATGCCGGCGCGCTTGGCGCGGCGGATCACCTCATCGGGCAGCGCCGTGGTCGCGATATCGATATCGCCGGTCGGAATCCTCAATAGCGCGTTGCGCACCGCGCCGCCGACCACGCGCGCTTCCTCGCCGTTGCCGCCGAGCAATTCGAGCACGCGGGCGGTTGGACCGGATGTGAGCCAGGGCGCGTCGTCGAGCACGCGCGTAGTGCTCATTTTTCAACTCCGCGAACCAACTTGCCGTTCTTCGATATGCGCGGGGATGTAAGTCGAATTCGGCGGCGCGCCGGAAAAATGCGCACAGTAAAAATAAAACTGACAACCACCAGCAGCAGCGAACCGAGCGCCAGTTTGCGCGACGATCTGCACCGGCCATGACGACTGCACCAGCAGTCCGGAGCGTGTCGTGATCAAAAACAGCGCATAGATCGCAAACGGGATCAGGAAAATTCCGATCTCCGATGAGAACCGGACGGATCATGACAGGCAAATCCGTTCGTACAGCACGCGCAGAATTCCCGCGGTCGCGCCCCAGATGTAGCGTTCAGCGAACGGCATGGCGTAATACGAGCGCTCCATGCCGCGGAATTCCTTGCTGTGCACCTGGTGGTTCGCGGGGTCCATCAGGAACGCCAAGGGTACCTCGAACGCATCGTCTACTTCGGCGTGGTTGATGCGCAGCTTGAAGCCGGGCGTTACCCGCGCGCCACCGTCGGCAGGATGCGAAATCCGAAACCGGTCGCGTACAGATCGAGGTAACCGATCGGATCGATGAATTCGCGCGAAAGGCCGATCTCTTCCTCGGCTTCGCGCAGCGCGGCATCGAGCGGGAAGCGTCGATGGCATCGATCTTGCCGCCGGGAAAGGAAATCTGGCCGGCATGGTCGTTGAGATGCGCGGCGCGCTGCGTCAACAGCACGGTCGGTTGTGGACGGTCCACCACCGGGATCAGCACCGCCGCGGGCCGCACCGGCTGTTCGCGCGGCGATGATCTCCAGCATGCGATCGGTGCCCTGATCGCCACTGCGCGGAATGATGTTGGGGTCGATCAGACCCGGCGGAACCTCGAAGCGCAGCCGGGCGCGGCTGCGACTCGAAGAACTCCGCTGAACTGATCTTGGCAGGGGTCGGTCTTCAGCATCGGCTCGTTCAAAACGCTCCCCTCACCTGCGCCGCATCCGCCATCGCAAAAATTCGCCCGACGAAGCTACTCCGAACATTGGGCGACCATCGACCACTCGCTCCTCGCCCATGTCAACCAGATCGTAATAGAGCGCGCGGCGTGACCTTGGCCCACAGCTCGGCGCGGACGTGAAGGTAGGGCGTCAGGCCGCCGTCGGCGGCCGCCTCGATCGCAAGCGGTGGGAGGAATCGCAGGTCACCCAGTCGTCTACATTGGTGCGGAAGCGCAGGAGCCGGCCCCGGCTGTCGCTCTCCTTGACCATCTCGACCGCAAGAAACGGCGCATCGTCGACGCGGATGCCGACCTTCTCGACCGGTGTCACGAGAAAGTGCTTGCCGTTTTCGCGCTTGAGGATGGTCGAAAACAGCCGGACCAGCGCGCGGCCGCCCGATCGGCGTCCCGCATGTAGAACCGCGTGCCATCGCCGGCGATTCGCATGTCGAGATCGCCGCAGAACGGCGGATTCCACAAATGCACCGGGGTAGCCCCTTTGCGGCGGCGCCGGTGTTTGCGGCGTCCGTGGCGGCAGCCGTCAGTCGCTTCAAGCCCCTGATTGGTCTGCCCTTGCTTCGCCATGGTTTGCCCTGAGTCTGACCGCCTCGATTTGGCACGATTGCTGCAGGTCTTCCGATCCGTGCCGGACTGGTTCCTCGGGGAGATCCCCGGGCTAAACTCGCCACCATCGTGATGCAGTTCATACCCTGAAATGCCGTTAATGTGGGGATAGTTTAATTCAACGAATACATGGCCTTCGCATAAGTTTAGCATGAGGTTCATGGCATGACGACGCAATCGTCGTTTCTGGCAAGGATCGGGACTTAAGGAGAAGACATGGCTGGCGCAGACAGTGTCGAAAAACTCGAAGACGTGATCGTCCGTTCAGCCGAACAGGTCGCCGGTCAAATCCGCGCGGCAAAGGATGCGATCTCCACCGTCATTTTCGGCCAGGAGCGGGTGATTGACAACACCCTGGTGACGATCCTGTCAGGCGGTCATGCGCTTCTGATCGGCGTGCCCGGCCTCGCCAAGACCAAGCTGGTCGAAACGCTGGGCATTACGCTCGGGGCTGGACGCCAAGCGCATCCAGTTCACGCCTGACCTGATGCCATCGGATATTCTGGGCGCCGAGGTGCTGGACGAGAGCAGTTCCGGGAAGCGGTCGTTCCGTTTCATCTCCGGACCGGTATTCGCCCAGCTGCTGATGGCCGACGAAATCAATCGCGCCAGCCCGCGCACCCAGTCCGCGTTGTTGCAGGCAATGCAGGAACAACACATCACGGTTGCCGGCGCGCGCCACGATTTGCCGAAACCGTTTCATGTGCTGGCGACGCAAAATCCGCTGGAGCAGGAAGGCACCTACCCGCTGCCGGAAGCCCAGCTCGATCGCTTTCTGATGGAGATCGACGTCGATTATCCGGATCGCGACGCCGAGCGGCGCATCCTGTTCGAGACCACCGGCGCGGAAGAGACGCTTGGCCAAGGCAGCCATGAACGCGGAGACCCTGATCGCTGCGCAACGGCTGGTGCGGCGCCTGCCGGTCGGCGATTCCGTCGTCGAAGCGATCCTTTCGCTGGTGCGCTCCGCGCGTCCGGGAGAGGAAGGCGGCGAGGCCGGCAAGCTGATCGCCTGGGGACCGGGTCCCGCGCGCCAGCCAGTCGCTGATGCTGCGCGGTTCGCGCGCGCGCATTGCTCGACGGCCGTCTGGCGCCCTCGATCGACGACGTGCTCGATCTGTCCGAGCCGGTGCTCAAGCACCGCATGGCGCTGACGTTCTCCGCCCGCGCCGAAGGCCGCACCATTCCGGATGTGATCCGGCAATTGAAGACGCGGATCGGTTGATGGCCGCAGAAACCAGGCACCAAGCGGGAGATCACAGCAATCCGACGCGCCGATGGCGAAAGCCGAACGCTCGCCGCATCGCTGCCGCGTCTTGTGCTTGAAGCGCGCCGCATCGCCGCCAACGTCATTCACGGCCTGCATGGACGGCGGCGCGCCGGCGCGGGAGAAAGCTTTTGGCAATACCGCCGCTTCGTTTCCGGCGAGCCGTCGCAGAACGTCGACTGGCGGCGCTCGGCGCGCGACGATCATCTCTATGTCCGCGAGCAGGAATGGGAGGCCGCGCACACGGTGTGGCTGTGGCCGGACCGCTCGCCGTCGATGGCGTTTGCATCACAGGCAGTCGCGCGACAGCAAGCTGGAACGCGGCCTGATCGTGACGCTTCGCGCTCGCCGAACTCTTGGTCGCGGGCGGCGAACGCGTCGGCATTCCCGGCCTGATGAACCCGACCGCGAGCAGCAGCGTCATCGACAAGATGGCGCAGGCGATGCTGCATGACGATGCAGACCGGCTCGAGCCTGCCGCCGTCCTTTGTGCCGTCGGCGCTGGCCGAAATCGTGGTGTTGTCGGATTTCTGGTCGCCGATCAGCGAGATCAGGAGCATGCTTGCCGGATTGTCGGCCTCCGGCGCGCACGGCACGCTGGTGCAGATCGTCGATCCGGCTGAAGAAACGTTCCCCTATTCCGGCCGCATCGAGTTCGTCGAACCGGAAGGCGGCAGGCGTCATCACCGCGGGCCGCGCGGAAAGATGGGCCGGCGACTATGTCGCGCGCGTGGCGCTTCATCGCGACGAGATCCGCAGCGAGACCAACAAGCTCGACTGGCTGTTCTCGACCCACACCACCAGCCGCTCGGCCGCCGAGCTGCTGCTGTTCCTGCATTCGGGCATGATGGTGAACAAGGGAAGCGCGCGCATCGCGACCGTCAAAGCGGGACGAAGCGCATGATCGCCGGCCTGCCCTCTCAGTTTCGCCGAACCGTTTTTGCTGCTGGGCCTGTTGAGCCTGCCGGTGCTGTGGTGGCTGTTGCGGGTGATGCCGCCGCGGCCGCGGCGCATCGAATTCCCGCCGACGCGGCTGTTGTTCGACATCGCGCCGAAGGAAGAAACCCCGTCGCGCACGCCATGGTGGCTGACGGCCCTGCGCCTGTTGGCCGCTGCGCTCGTGATTTTGGCGGCCGCCGGGCCGATCTGGAATCCGCAGACCGGTCTTGCCGGCACCAGCGCGCCGCTTGTGATCCTGCTCGACGACGGCTGGAGCGCGGCCGCGAGCTGGGACACCAGGATCAAGGCCGCGGACGAATTGATTGCGAATGCCGACAGCGACCGGCGCGGCGTTGCTCTGGTTCCGCTGTCCGAGCCCGCGCGCGACATCACATTGATGCCGGCGGGCACCGCGCGGGTGGCGCTGCGCCAGCTTGCGCCCAAGCCCTATTCGATCGAGCGGGTCGAAACCCTGCCCTCGATCGAGCGTTTCCTCAAAGGCGCACCGGCGACTGCGAGATCGCCTGGCTGTCGGATGGCGTCGATACCGGGCGCGGACCGGAATTCCTCGAAGGCTTGAGCAAAACCATCGGCGATCGTGCGCTTGACGATTTTTGAAGGCGGCACCCCAGCCGCCGCTCGCCTTGGCTGCAGCCGAAAACGCCGCGGCGAAGATGACCGTGAAGGTGCTGCGCACCAATGGCGGCGTCGCCGCCGGGGTTGTCGCGCGCGATCGATCCAAAGGGCTCGCCGATCGGCGAAGCCCGCTACGCCTTTGCGCCGCAGGCTCGCGAGACCGAAGCGGCGTTCGATCTTCCGGTCGAGCTGCGCAACGACATCGCGCGGCTTGAAATATCAGGCGAACGATCTGCCGGCGCGGTGCAACTGCTCGACAAGCGATGGCGGCGGCGCGCGATCGGCATCGTCTCGCGGATCGACCAACGAGACCGCGCAGCCGCTGCTGGCATCGACGTTCTATCTCACCCGCGCGCTGGCGCCGTTCGCCGACGTGCGGCTGGGCGATCGCGGCGCGCCACAACAGGCGATCACGCAATTTCTCGACCAGAAGCTGCCGATGATCGTGCTCGCGGATGTCGGCACGCTGTCGCCCGAGATTCGCGAGCGTCTGGCCGCGTGGATCGAGCAAGGCGGCGTGCTGGTGCGTTTCGCCGGCCCGCGTCTGGCGCAGGCGGATGACGACCTGGTGCCGGTGAAGCTGCGCCGCGGCGGACGCATCCTCGGCGGCAGCCTCACCTGGGAAAAGCCGCAGCACCTCGCTTCGTTCGCTGCCGACGGACCGTTCGCCGGTCTTGCCGTGCCGAAGGACATCACCGTCAACCGGCAGGTGCTCGCCGAGCCGGACGCGGTGCTGGCGACCAAGAGCTGGGCCTCGCTGGAGGATGGAACGCCGCTGGTGACCGGCGAACATCGCGGCAAGGGTGTGGTAAGCCTGTTTCATGTCAGCGCCGACATGCGCTGGTCCGATCTGCCGATGTCCGGCAGCTTCGTCGAGATGCTGAGGCGGATCGTCGATATGTCCGGCTACACGTCCAGTCCGGGCGCGGGCGTTGCGAGCGAGAGCGAAGGTCGACACGGTGGCGCCGCTGCGTACGCTGGACGGTTTCGGCGCGTTCGGACCGCCGCCCTCGACCGCAAAGCCAATGCCGGCGGATTTCCGCGACCGCGCGACATCAGATCATCCGCCCGGATTCTACGGCCCGGCCGACGGTCCTCTCGCGGTCAATGCGCTGGCGGCCGCGGATCGCATCGCGCCGCTCGATACTTCGGCCTTGCGCGCGCAGCATGCCAGCTACACCAATGCCGAACCGCGCGATCTGCGCGGCATCCTGCTGTCGTCGTCGCTGGCATTGTTCCTGATCGACGCCATCGTGGTCGCCATGCTCGGCGGCGGCATCGCCGCGTTGCTGAGACGGCGCGCCGGCGCCGGCTGCATTGGCGTTCGTGTTCGTCCTGTCCACGATGCTGGCCGCGCCATCAGCCGTCGCGTGCCGACGACAACGACGATTTCGCAATCAAGTCGGTGTCGCAAACCCGGCTGGCTTATGTCGTCACCGGCAATGCCGACGTGGATTCCATCGTCAAGGCCGGCATGTCCGGACTGACCTTGTTTCTCGCGCAGCGCACGGCGCTGGAGGCCGGCGATCCCGTCGGCGTCGATCCCGCCCACGACGAACTGGCGTTCTTTCCGCTGATCTACTGGCCCGTTGTGCCGGGAGCCGCCGAAGCCGCCGCAGGACGCCATCAACCGCATCGACGCCTACATGAAACAGGGCGGCACCGTGGTGTTCGATACCCGCGATGCCATCGAGGCGCCGCCCGGGAGAGCAGGCGCATCGCAGACGCCGGGCATGCAGGCGTTGCGCAATATTCTCTCCTCGCTTGACGTTCCCGAGCTGGAGCCGGTGCCGCGCGAGCACGTGCTGACCAAGACGTTCTATCTGCTGCGCGATTTTCCCGGCCGCTTCAACACCGGGCCAGACCTGGGTTGAGACGTTGCCGCGCGATGATGACGACGACGGCCGCATCCCGGCCGGCGCGCGGCGGAGACGGCGTCTCGCCGATCATCATCACCTCCAACGATCTTGCCGGCGCCTGGGCGCTGCGCCCGGATGGCCAGCCGATGCTGCCGCTGACTCCGGGCGAGCCGCGCGCAGCGCGAATTCGCCTTCCGCGCCGGCGTCAACATCGTGATGTACACGCTGACCGGAAACTACAAGGCCGACCAGGTGCACGCGCCGGCGCTGATCGAACGGCTGGGGCAGTGGAGCGACGACATGCAGTACGGCATCGCGTTTACACCGCTCGTCCCGTCGCTGCGTGCTGTGGCTCGCGCTCGCCGCCATCGTCGTGATCGCGGATGCTGCTGCTGCTCGGCGCGGGCACGCGGCGCGGCGGTGCGCGTGACGGCGCTGGCGCTCATCCTGCTGGCGCTGGCCAATCCGTCATTTACCCGCGAGGACCGCGAGCCGTTGTCGTCGGTCGCCGCGGTCGTGATCGACAAGAGCCCGAGCCAGAATTTCGGCGAGCGCAACCGCGGAAACCGCGCAAGCGCAGGAGGCGCTGGTCGACAGCCTCAAGAAGATCAAGGGGCTGGAGGTGCGGGTCGTCGAAGCCGGCCAGGCCGACGGCGAAACCGATGGCACGCAGATTGTTCGGCGCGCTGTCGTCGGCGCTGTCGGACGTTCCGGTCGATCGCGTCGCCGGCGCCTTCCTGATCACCGACGGGCCGGGTGCATGACATTCCCGCGAATGCCGCGGCGCTCTGGATTTCAGGCCCCGGTGCATGCGCTGATCACCGGACGCAAGGACGAACGCGACCGTCGCATCGCGATCTCGGCAGCGCCGCGTTTCGGCATCGTCGGACAGGTCCAGACCATCACCTACCGGCTCGACGATCAGGGCGTCAGCGGCGAGCGCGCCAAAGTCGTGGTGCGCCGCGACGGCGAGGTGATCAACGAGCGCACGCGTGCTGAGCGGCCAGACCGCCAATGTCGAGATCGACATCAAGCATGCCGGGCCGAACATCGTCGAGATCGAGGCGTCGCCGCTCGAGAACGAGCTGACGCTGGTCAACAACCGCGCGGTGGTTGCGATCGACGGCGTGCGCGACAAGTTGCGGGTGCTGCTGGTCTCCGGCGAGCCGCATTCCGGCGAACGCACCTGGCGCAACCTGTTGAAGTCCGACGCCAGCGTCGATCTCGTGCATTTCACGATTCTGCGCCCGCCGGAGAAGCAGGACGGCACGCCGATCAACGAATTGTCGCTGATCGCGTTTCCGACCCGCGAACTGTTCCAGCAGAAGATCAACGAATTCCAGCTGATCATCTTCGACCGCTACGCCCGCCAGGGCGTGCTGCCGATCGCCTATTTCGACAACATCGCGCGCTATGTGCGCGCCGGCGGCGCGGTGCTGGTGTCGGCGGGTCCCGATTACGCCTCGACCACCAGCATCTGGCGCACGCCGCTGGATCTCGGTGCTGCCGGCCGAACCGGTCGGCGTCACCGAGAAACCGTATCTACGCGCATCTGAGCGACGCCGGCAAACGCCATCCGGTGACGCGCGGGCTGGAAGGCTCCGCCACCGAGCCGCCGCGCTGGAGCCGGTTCTTCCGCACCGTCGAGACGCGCAACGCGATCAGCCCGCCCGTGATGACCGGCGCCGACGGCAAGCCGCTGCTGCTGCTGTCGCGGTTCGGCGAGGGCCGCGTCGCGTTGCTGCTGTCGGACCACATCTGGCTGTGGGCGCGCGGCTATGAGGGCGGCGGGCCGCATCTCGACCTGCTGCGGCGAACGTCGCATTGGCTGATGAAGCAGCCTCGATCTCGACGAAGAAGCGCTGCGCCTGCAGGTCCAGGGCAAGGATCTCGTGGTGCTGCGCCAGACCATGGCGGACAGCGTCGCGCCGGTGACGGTGACGTCGCCCACCGGCGCCACGCGCGAACTGACGCTGAGCGCCAGCGAGCCCGGCACCTGGCGCTCGACGATTCCCGCCAACGAACTCGGTCTGTGGCAGGCCACCGACGGCACGCTGAAAGCCCTGATCAATGTCGGCCCGA
>ERZ1370068.9768-contig-8520_pt1 | contig 43202 bp, 69 predicted proteins | sample MGYA00561227_ERZ1370068 | MGnify/ENA primary metagenome ERZ1370068 (study PRJEB38410, sample SAMEA6850437) | metagenome | study: Metagenomic assessment of the ecological functions of the soil: analysis of the soil microbiota associated with the... | reverse complement strand
TGTACTTCGTTCCAGTTACGTATTGCTCGATGTCATGGCCGGGCGGAAATGATACTGGTCGAAGAGTTCTCGAAATTCAACGATCCTGTCCTTGCCAAGACGGACGAAGAGGATAATCAGTCGTGAAAAGGAGGCATGGCGAGAATGCGGGCACTCGTGATGGCGACCTGGTGTCGTCGTTTTGACGGCGCAAATGCTGACCGGCCAGCCGAGGCTTCGCGTGATACGAATCAATCTTCGCTGACCGACGCTGACTGCGTGGCGATCCAGCGGCTTGTGGCTGGCGCATACGCGCTGGACACTGCGGCAGACAGAGGCCAGGCGTTCTGAGAATCTTCACTTTAGACGGGTTCCTCAGAGCGAAGCTCGGTCAGCTTCACGAAATCAAAGGCCGCGACCAGTTGGCGGCGTTCGCCGTGGGAGATCTTGCACCGCGGACCCTTCTTCGTCGGGACTATCACCAAACCACATCATCTTTCCGTCTGCCGACAGCGCGACCGAGCGGGCGTAAATGGTGTGGGTTGACGTGAGGGAGAACGGCCGGACCGGCATGGTGCAGGGCGGCGGGCTTTATGACGATCTGTATGTAAGCCAGAAGACTGCGGCTGGGTGGCGCATCAAGGTGGAGACTTCGTTCCGTCGAAGCTGGGATCGAGGGCAGAGTGGGAGTATCAGGGCGCGCCATGATGATCGTGCCTGGCGCCTCGTTCTTGGTTCGTGAATCTCGCTGCAAGCTGTAGCGCCGCCATCGACCCGCAAGCACTTGTCCGGTGATGTAGGCTGCCGCTGCTGACGCCAGAAAAAGGGCCCACTTTTTCAGCTCGCCTGGTTGGCCGATGCGGTCCATCAGGATCCGATCGCTCGATGTCGGCGCGTCTTCTTTGAAGCACACCGGTCGACGGTCGTGTCGAAAAACCAGGGCAATCGCGTTGACCCGGATTCGAACTGCGCCCACTTCACCGCCGATCGCGCGTCATGCTGACGATACGCAGCTTTGGCACAGCGCGGTGTAGCCGATCGCGTCCAGAATCTCGGGATCCGTGCAATAAACCGCGACGGATGCGATATTGACGATCGAGCCGCCCCGTTTCGATCGGATCATCTCCCTCCCCGCCTGGGACATCAAGCAGCCGATCCAGATTCGTCTCCAGAACCGCGCGCCACTTGTCGGGCGGCATGCTCACGGGTTCGCCCCAACTGATGCCCGCATTGTTCACGAGCCGCGTCGATTCGTTCCGAATCGCTGCAGAGCGGCCGACAGCGCTGCGCTGACTTGATCGGGCTGCGGACGTCGCGGGTCGTGTCGCGGATGAGTGATGCCATTGCCGTCAGCTCCTGTTCGGCCGGGCCAACCACTGCGCGCGGCGGGCAGTGACGACCACCGCGGCACCTGCCTCGCCGAGACCGGTGGCGATTTCGAGACCAGCCCGCGCGACCCGCCGGTCACCATCGCGACCTTGCGCAAGGAGATCGAAGGTTGTTTGACGTGCATCAGTTTCGAGTCCGATCGGGTGCGTATTATAGAGGCCGCTGCACGTGGCACCTTGCGTGGCACCTTGCACGGGCTGAGGATGCCCATGCCCCTCAGAACAGTCGAGCGAATGCGTCGAAAGCCTTCGCGACGGCCAGATGGTTTACTAGGCCAGCGGTTCCGGATATCGGCACCCGTCACCCCGTCATCTCCGTCGCCGTCGACCATGCGTCGATCGACTACCAGGCTGGCCGATGATCCGGCGCATCGCGATCTGGCGGTCGTCGTCGGATCACGGACGGCGATTATTCGCGGTATTACCAGATTCCCAAACGAGCGACGATCTGCTGAAGCGCAGCGCGCTCATCGAGCGGGCGACTTGCCGCCGGCGGCGCTCTCGCTTGTCGCTCATCAAGGAGATCGGCACCGACGCACTGTCGCGCTGATGCGCGTCGCCGGCGTCGATCGACAGCGCAAGCACGAGCGGCTCGGACGCCGGGTCGCGTCGAGGCTTTCTATCGACACTGCCGTGTCGAACGACCTGGCCGTCGCGGTCGCCCAGACCGACGTCAAGGGCGACCGTTCGCTCGGGCCGTCCGCCGCAGCCGATCCCGACCTCTACGTGCACATCGTCGATCGTCGCCGCGACGGCATCGTCGTCCGCGGCGCCGAAGGCGCACACGTCGGTCAGCACCAACGCCAACGAGATCGATCGTGCTTGCCAACCCGTGCGATGGGCGAAGCGGACCGCGACTATGCGGTCAGCTTTGCGGTTCCGATCGCGACGCCGAGGTTTAACGCTCCTCGCGTCGGCGCTACGACTCTGCCGGCCCGCAGGCCTCGCCGTCGAGCACCCCATCAGCGCTCGACACAAGATGATGGAGACGACGACGGTATTCGAGGACGTGTTCGTGCCGTGGGAGCGCGTCTTCCTCGCCGGCGAAGCACGAGTTCGCGGGACCGCTGGCGCTCGCGTTTCGTCGAGCATCACCGGTTCACCGCCATCTCGTACAAGCTGCCGCTGGTCGATGCATTGATCGGCAGCGCAATGCTGATGGCCGACATGAATGGCATCGCGAAAGCGGGCACGTCCGCGAGAAGTTGGTCGCAGCTGATCAGCTACGGCCAAACGCTGCGCGGCCGCGACTCATTACGCGGCGATCAGCGCGTCGCCACGCGAACTGGGAATCTTCGTGCCCGATCCACTTTATCGTGAACATGGCCAGAAGTGCCCACTTTGCGCACGGCATATCACGAAGCGGTCAGGGACACGTCAGGACATCGCGGGTGGCTCGCTGGTTACCGGCCTGGCGCAGAGGATCTGTCGGCGGAGGAGACGTCACGCCACTACGAGCGCTTCTACGCGGGCGGGGAAGGGGTCAGCGGCGACGATCGGCTCCGCGCGCTCGCCTCGTGAACGATCTGGTTGCTTCCGAGTTCGCCACTTACCAGGAAGTGCTGGCGGTGCACGCCGAGGGGATCGCTCGAAGCCGAGAAGATGATGCTCCTTCGCGAGTTACGATCCGGCGTCGCTCTCGCGTTCGTGCGCCGAGTGGCGGGGCTTGGCACCGGGTCCCTAAGTGCTGCGTGCTTGGTGCTGGGTGCTAGGTGCGGGTGCTACCGTGCCGGGTGCGTGGCGCTTCGGTGCGCGGTGCTCGGTAGTGCGCGGGTGCCCGGTGCTCCGGTGCCCGGCGCGAACGGCACGGCTGTTTGCCCTCGCGCTGGCGCGTGGGTGTGTGAACGCGATGCAGGATCTCGAGTGTTCCCGGCAGCTTGCCAACGAGCTGCAGCTTCAGGTGTGCGCAGTTGTCAACAGCTCACCGGCTTGCCGCGATCTCAAATTCCGCGATCAGATTTTCGATTCGGCTCGTTCCGGTCCGCGGGAAACATCGCCGAGGGATTCGCTCGTGCCCATCATCCAGAATTCGCGCACCTCCTCGGTGTCGCCAGGGCCTCCGATCGTCCGAAACGCACAACCATATCGGCGACGGTTACGACCTGGATACTGGACCGCAAGCGAACGGGATCGGATCGAAGCTCTGGCCGATCGGGCGGCCAACGCAACGCGCAGCCTTGATTGTTTATTTGAAGACGGTCACGAGCGCCGCTGCCGGAGTCCGAGAAGCACTGACAAGCGCCGGGGGCACAAGACGTAAAAAAGACAGCCTCGCACCCAGCACAGAGCAGCACAGAGCACCCAGCACCGAGCACCCCGTTTGCGCCATGCGCGACGCCGAGCATAGCACCGGCACCCAGCACATAGCACGAAGCGCCCGGCGCCCAACGTGACCCAGCGATGAGTCAAAATGGCGTCTGTGTTCCTGGAAGCCGCTGCTCGAAAAAGATCCGATGCCGCGCGTACCCAACTGGTCGAAGCCGGCGCAACGGGCGTGTCGTCGCCCAGACGGTACTCACAGCGTTCGATTCGGCGAGGCCGTCGCAAGGGGCTGCTGGGACGCGACTCGCTTGCGTCGGGAGCTGGCCCTCGTCATCAGCTCAACGAATGCCATCCACACCTGGTTCATGCGTTTTCCGATTGACGTCGCCTGCATCACCCGCGATGGCCGAATCGTGAAGGCGGTCCATCGGCTGCCGGCCTGGCGAATGTCCATGGCCTTGCGTGGTTACGCGGTGAGTGGAGGGTTGCCGGCGGGCGCCCCTGGAATCCTCAGAGACTGTCGCCAGGGGGACCTTCTCGCTCTCGATCCGACGTCGAAACCTGAGCGCTTCCGGCAAGTCCCGCAGGTCCGTTCTCTCGGGGAACAAGCTCCAGCCTATGACAGCTGCTTTTGGGGCGCTTTTTGGTGCCTCGGCGGGCGGTTTGGGCCGAAATCTCTCCATCTATCCCTTTCAGATATATAACTTGCTGGATTTATATCTTTGTGCTTTAATCTAGCGCTGTGAGCCAGAACAGCGAGCTGGTTGGCTCGAGGCTTCCTTTCACCCTGGTCCCCCAACCCGATCGTCGGCAGCTGCCGGACCGATCGCGCCTACTGGCGCGGCAGCCGGCGACGTCATACGACATGGCCGGTAATGGGAAGACGGATTGCCCAGCACGGAAGAACCCACCTGTGCGTGGACGGCGGCGCAAGCATCGATCCTTCCCGGTCAACTGCGGATAAGCTGTGATGAGCCGAGCCATCTGGTCACGCTCGCCGCCCGTTCCGAGACGCTTGCGAAGCGAGACTTCGCTCCGGGACTGTTGGTTGCGACTCACGTGTATCCTGCAGAAGTCACTCCACGAGTAAGTCTCCGAGTGGCTCATCGCAACGGCGCGCGCCGTCATCGCGATCGGCGCGTTCATCACGCTGGTCATCATCCCGTTTGGTCGCCACAACCTGTCGGTGCCGGACGGAGTCCTGAGGCTGGTAAATCATGATCACAGCCTGGCCAGTCCTCGCCATGGTCGTGGGCGCCAGGTCAAGTTCGCCGAGGGCTGGGACCTCGCCGTGCATATCGTCGATATCATTTCGCTTTCGCTGCTCTCGTTTCTCCAGTGTCGGGACGGTGAGTCCGTGTTCGTCTATTTCACGTTTCACCATGTTTATTTGCCGGAACCTTGCGTTGGCATTCGCGCGGAGCGATTCCTGGACGGCCGTTGCGGCGATCGGTGCCTGCCATGATGTGCGTCTGCGTGGCGTTCATGCTGCAGTTGCCCACGCCCGAGTGGGGAGCGTTTGCCAACCGGAGCGTGTATCTTGCCGCAATCGCTGGATTGATGATCGGATGCGTGGCGGCACTGCCAGCGGCGATGCCGGACGGAGGTCTCCCGTCTGGTTGCCTGGCCTCGGCAAGATTCCGCCCGAAGCTCACGCGCTCGTTGCAGAAGTTCTCGCTGAATCTGCTACCGAAATTCTCAACGCCTGCCCCATCGCTTCTGGTTTGGGACGAGCCGGGTGAGGGTGCATCTCAATCTCGCCTCGCAGTCGGGTCCGCAGGTTCTTTGGACCCACGAGGCCCGAGGAGCGACCTACGGACTCGGTGGTCATTCCGGGTCTCGAGGGAAGAGCTCCGGAGCAGCGATACTTCAGGTGACCACCGACGAGCGGGGAACGGTCGTTTACTGGTCTGGCGGCGGCTTGCAGGCAGCGGCAGGGCCGGCCGATCAATGCTGCTCTTCAGCGGCGTTTCGAGATGCGCGCCGTCCAGTCCTGGTCACTCGATGGGGAACTGGTCCGGGGCCGAAGCTTTTTGCTTGGACGGGTCGATGGAGCTCTCGACGTTGCCGTTCGGTGTTCTCGTTGCCCGGAGAATGGCTGTCTCGCGGCTCGATGGCCTGTGTTTGCTCAAACTTACCTGCGTGACGCGTCGGCGATCGAAGAACGCTTACGGCTGGCGCGTGGCGCGCGACAGATAGTCTGCTCCCAAACCGTAATGCCGGCAGCGCTACAGTTGCTGGCGGCAAGACGACTTGCTCGATCGGGATTCGGCGTCAGCAAGAAAGAGACTCGAGGAGGTCCAGGAATCAGCTCCGGCACGTGGCGAGTTGGAGATGCGGACGTTCATCAGCCGTCTACGCCCGTCTGGCCTTTCGAACGCCGTAGGCGCGGGCCTCACGTCCCGGCTCAGAGGCTGCTGTGCAGCCGGGTCGAGCGCGGCGATGGAAATCAAAGGTGAAACTCCAGGTTCACGAAGGGGCAGACGACTGGCCGGATGCGCTCGCCAGCGAGGGTCTACCGGATCGTCCAGGAAGGGATTTTGCAGACGCGGCTCCGACATTGCCGACGCGTCGGCGATTGGCGTTGTCGTGGCAGCGAGCGAAGGGGCGCTGCAGCCGAGATCGTGGACGACGGCCGAGGGTTTCCGTTCCGTGGGACGCCGGAACGATCTCAATGCGTTGGGCGAAATAGAACCGGGGTCCGCTTGGCGCTGAAAGAACGAGTAGCCGAATTGCGGGGGACCTCCGACTGGAAGTCGCCTGGAAACTGGCAGCGAGCTCTCGGATCAGGCTACCGCTTTGCGAAGGTAACGACTTGGTGGGCATCAGCCTTGTGACAGCAAGTGGACGATCGTCCACTCGTCCTGAACGGCCTGCGGCAGCTCACTGCACTCCGAAGGCCGGATTTCCCAGTGCTGGCCACTTGCGGCAGCGCCGACGACGGCGCGAAGGCGGTCGAGTCGCTCGATCGGATGTTCTCATTCTGGACCGCAGGCTCCGAAACGAGACGGGCCTCGACGATCCTGCGGCGATTGGATCAAGCAGGCGACCCGCCGTTGTCGATCGCTGACAGCCAGCCAGGACGGGACGAATTGCTCGACGCGGCTCGGCTCGGTGCGCGCGGCATCGTGTTGAAGGCGATGGCGCCATCGCGAGTAGCTTGAAGACTGTATTCGTACGGTCATGCGGGCGGCCAGCTGTTGAATGTCGACGGCGTCGACCTGTCCAGCCGCCTGGCCGGGCGGCAAACCGTCGAAACAGAGCTTGGAATTTCTCTCCTCCGCGCGGGCCTGGAGATCGTCCGCCTGGTCTGCTTCCCATCCTGGACAATCAGAGAGTTGCCGAGACGGCTTTCGATCACAGTCGGTGCAGATCAAGATTCACCTCCATCACATCTACGACAAGCTTCAGCTGCGTGGTCGCCACGAGTTGCAGCTCTGCCTGCGAAGCCGACGATGCTAAGTCGGGAGCTGCATCATCGGCAAGTGACCGTGGTCTGCGGTCGAGTCGCGGCGGAACTTGATGACGCTCAGGATGTTCGAATAGTCGTCAGTCAAAGTGGGTGGACTGAGACAGCGGTGGCTTGACCCAGCGCGGATCCGCAGTCCAGTGGTCCCAGATCGTCGCTGGACCGGGCGACGAACACCAGTCCGAAGAAACCTTTCCGATTCTTATCCCTCCCGTTGCACTCTTTCGAGCTGTTCGACGGCGACGAGTTGAAGCTCGTTGCAGAGTCGCGCCAAAACCGGACCAAGTGAGAGATGGCGATTCGAGACGTGAAACGCCAGGGATTGCCATGTTCGTCGAGGCGGCTGAAATACAGCTCCAGCGCTTCCTTCGTGAGCAGGTGCATCGGAATGGCGTCGGAGCTGAAAGCGTCCAGCACGATCAGTCCGTATTGTCGGGGCGCGGCACGCATAAGCGATTGGCGCGCGTCGCCGATCACGACCTGACATCGATCGCCACATCCACGGAGTGCGTGAAGAAGCCCGTATTCCTGGCGATGCGTTCGACGGCGCGGTCGATCTCGTAGAACGTCCAGCGCTGACCGGCTGATGCGTAGCTGGCCGAGGATCCGACGCCCAAACCAACGACTCCGACCTCACGTGCTTGGGAAATAGCAGGCAGGCTCGCCAAACGCTTGTCCAAACGGTCCGGTGCGATGAAAGTAGGTCAAAGGCGCGTTCGGATCTGGAGCCGCCAATCGTCTGCATCCCATGTAAAGGTCGTTCCGTTCAGAAGCATGAAATGGGTCCGGTCGGCATCCGTTCTCGCGCGATACACCCAAAGAACGTGCGAGGCGGAGTGAGACGTTTCGGGCCAGAAAGAACTCTGAACCCAGCCCAGCCAGGAGGATGGCCGAGAGGCTCAACGCAAGCGCCGCGGGTACTCTGCTGGAGTGGCGAAACGCCAGAACGGCGGGCTCCTGCGAACGCAGGAAGCAGCAACATCCCGGGATCGCCATGCTGGCTGGCGACGAAACACATCACCGCGGCGAGCGCACCCACGACGGATCGGTGTTGCACCCATCGAGCCGGGTCGTCCCGGCCTCGGCCGTCGGTCCAGTCGGCGATCGAAGTGCGCAAGCGGCTGCCAGGCCCCATCGGATATTCGATGAGCGTCTTTGAACACGACGGGCGCAACCAGTGTGTTGAAGAGACCGCCGATCGCCTCGCCGCACGCAACCCAGAAGTAGAACTCCGTGAGGTGCGACGGTATTCGGTCTGCCGGACGGCCAGCTCGCAATGACAGACGAGCGCTGCGACGAGGAATCCCACCAGGTGGAGCGGGAGTAGAAAGAGAAGCGGCACAGTCAACTGCGTCGCGCTCAAGAGCACGATTGGGAGTGCGATCAGCGGGAGCGCCCGGTTACTGGAGTGCACCTGACGGCGCACACCGGCGGCGCTGAAGGCGACGGCAAGCGTCAGAAGATAGATAGCGAGTGGCACGACTCCACAAGAGCGGCATTGGGGCAATGTCGGTGGAGAGGTACGTCGTCACCGCCAGCATCAAGCTTGACGGAACGGCCGACAGCGCGACCCACCTCAGTCGATGCCGCCAGCCGATGGATGTGATGCTCGCGCTTTCCTCGACAGTGTTACTCCATTGCCGTATAAGCCGTTCGATTCGATACGAGCACTCCCGATACCATCGCGGCGACTAAGAAAATGAAATAGCCAAGCGCCCATCCGCGGCGCTGTTCTCGAAGACTGAACAAGGGTTCCACGACACCGGGGTAGGGCAATCAACGCGACAAAGCTTCCGAGATTGCTTGCCGCGCATAGGAAATACGGGTCACGCCGTTCTGCATGGCGGGCGCCGGCGGCAAACCAGTTTTGCAGGACGGATGCGCTCGTCGAGAGCGCAAAGAAAGGTAGACCGACACCAGCAGCGACCGTGACGATCACCGCGAGCAGCGGACTTCCCTCGATGTCGCCCACTGTGTGCCAACCGTCGGCGGCATGACCAGCAGCGGAGATTGCCAATACGAGCATCTGAACCAGGACTTGTTGCCTGAGGCCAAGCGATCGCGAGAGACCCCAAGCGTGCAGTAGCCGAGCAGCAATACGGCTTGGAAGAACACGACGCAGCTGTTCCAAATCATCGGTGTCCCACCGAAGATCGGCAGCAAGACTTTGGCAATGAGCGGCTCGAGCAAGAACATCAAGGCCGAGCTGAGGAAAAGAGTCGTCGCCAGCACATGGAAGAGGAGGAATCACGCGCTCCAACGGATTCCTGGCTGGTCAATTGGCGTCATTCGTTATTAACGCTGAGCTCGTGAGCGATTGCGCTCGCCATCAAGCGTTTGTTGCTCTGGGCTTTTGATCTGCCCAGAGCCAGACAATTGACAAAAGCCTTGTGCGTTGGACACCCGTCCATTTACTCGGAATTTGCTGCAGGTGCAACAACTTGTCGTCATTCGATCGATCGGGCACTTCGTTTGCCACCACGCGACCGAACTCGCAGATTTGAGGCCAAGATGTCCGGTCGCCGAAGCTATCCAAGGTTCGATATCACCCCGTCACTCTGAGGGCGTCCTGCGGATCCTGCGCGATGTCGTGGTCCAACGCGCTCATGACGAAGACTTGCTCGTCATCGGCCGCGAGGCGGGCGTGGTCGGGGACGTGATGACCCTCGAAATCGCTGAGCCCGGTGCGAGTGGTGCCGAGGTTCAGGTCGTGGAGAGCCTCCCAGTTATCGTCGATGGAACGGTTCGGCATTCGTTGCGGCTTCGCCGTGTTTCAGGCGACGCCCCATCGTCAACTGACGAGGTTGCCTCATCTGAAAGGTCGTCGACGTGATTGCGAGTAGTCGGTATGGAGCGTCGGCGAATGGCCAGAATGCCCTCGCCGTCCTGGGCAAAGAGCTATCTATCCGTGTGTTGAACTGCAGTCCGTCAGGATGCCTCATCGAGACTCATGCCCGTCTCGACGTGGGAACGGTGGCGTCGCTGCGCATGACCTTGCAGGGCGAAGAATTCATTGATGACGTGCAAGTTGTCAGGTGCCAAGCGATTGAGGGAGCAGGCCCCGTGTTTCACGTCGGCGCACGATTTCTCTGGACCGGCACGCCCAGCCCGAGGTCGCTGCGTCAAGTCATGCGGCGGGCGATCGCTCAAGTCGCGCCACCAATGACCTCTCGGCCGCTGGGCTAGACGCGATTCTCGCCTATTAGGGCAGATGCAAGTTCTACCTAAAGAGCGACTAAGTTCCTCTAACGTAGAGCTTCGTTCTTCGACTCGACGACTCTCTCGTTGTCTTTAGCCCGATTTCCTAGGACTCTCGGTGCCGGGTCGTGGAAAGAAACTTGCTGCAATTCGTGGCTCGCTTGAAAGGATATCTACCAGGTATCTGGTGATAGCTGATTCCCATGTCGATTGATCACGTCAAGGACCGGCCCCGGACTGGCGAACCCGCCTCGGCACTGATCGTGTCGAGTCCGTCCATGCGGGCGATGGTCGGCTTCGCGGAACGAGCTGGCTCGAGCGATGCGAAAGTCTTGATCACCGGCGAAAGCGGAGTGGGAAAGGATCGCATCGCGAGCCTCATTCACGATCGATCACCCCGCAGAGCTCATCCGTTCGTGGCTGTCAATTGCGCCGGATTGACCGAATCACTGCTCGAATCTGAGCTCTTTGGTCACGTTAAGGGAAGCTTTACGGGCGCTTACCGGGACAAGGCCGGCAAGCTTCAGCTGGCTCACCGAGGCACGCTCTTTCTGGACGAGATTGGAGAAATGAGCCTGCGCATGCAGGCACTTCTCCTACGATTCCTCGAAAACGGCGAGATCCAGGCCGTCGGTTCCGACACTTCGCTGTCGCGCGTCGATGTGCGAGTCGTGGCCGCGACAAACCGGAACCTTCCTGAGCTGATCGCCGCCGGTCAATTTCGTGAGGACCTCTGGTATCGCCTTCGCGTCATTCATCTTCACGTTCCGCCGCTGCGTGAACGAATTGAAGACATACGTCCGCTGGCGGCTCATTTCGTCGCCCAGACCGGGCGCCGGGTCGGAGCTTGTCGGACGAGGCCCTCAGGATACTCGAGCGCTATCGGTGGCCGGGAATGTGCGAGAGCTTCAGAATGTCATCGAGCAGACGGTCTGGCTCGCACCCGGTGACGTCCTCAAGGTGGAGCATCTTCCTGGGCCGATTCAAACAACCACTCAGACGATCCTTCCTGTGCAGGGAACGCCGTACTCAGGTTGCCGACGAGCTGTACCAGGCGCTGGTGGTATCGGGCTACTCGTTCTGGGAGCATATTTACCCGCTCTTCCTTTCGCGCGATATCACCCGTCACGACATGCGCGAGCTGGTTCGGCGAGGCCTGGCCGCCACGCGTGGCAACTATCGGACGATGCTCAAGTTGTTTGGAATGTTGCCGCGGGACTACAAGCGATTCTTGAACTTCCTGGCGGCGCACGATTGCCGGGCGGATTTCCGTGAATTTCGTAACGGAACGGCTGATGTTCGCCAGCGTCCGCGCCCCGTTCTGCCTCCGCTGCCGTCCCATCGATCAGAACGCGACCGTGAGAGGCGTGGTGGCTCAACGCTAGTCTCGCCCTTGGGGGTGGTGGCTGCCCTTGATGAGGTTCGCCGTCGGTCCCGTCATCGACCGCTCATCGGAGTGAGCCACTGGGCCGGCGGAGACTAAGCTCGTTAGGCGAGGAGGCAAAGTGGTGTTGTGGGAGATGCGAATCAGAAAGAAGTTCTCCTGCGGAATGACTTATTGTCCGGGAGTCCTGCACTTTCCATGAGAATTCTTCGATCATAAGTGATTGATACGAAATAAGATATTCTCGAGTAACAAGTTTGACAACGTCGTGGCAATGTCATTGCTGGAGTTCGGCAGTTCGCCGTATCGTGCGCACGGGGTGGCGAGACAAGGTGCGGCCGGTAACTCGGACATGGAGGATGGAATGAAGGCTTTGCTGAATCGGTTCGCTCGAGAAGAAGCCGGTCAGGATCTGATCGAATACGGCTTGCTTCTCGGGGATCATCACGGCCGTCACGGTCGCGGTGATCACTTCGATCGGGACGAAGACGAAGGATGCTACGACAAGCTGTTGACGGAGATTGGCGGCGGCGGCGGTGCTGGTGCAGAAGCTGCGAACGATGCGCAACGTCTGCGGGGACGGTTGCACCCGTTCCCGCGGAAGTTCTGACGATGTCAGCAGGCGACAGGCGGGATCTCATCGAGTGCGGCCTTCTCGGGGGCCTCGTTGCGGCCCTGAGCCGGATTTCCCGGCGCCGCCAGAGTGAGCTTCGTGACGTCATGAAGCTCGGCGTATCTGCTCGGATTGCTCGTGGCCTTTGCGGCATGTTAACGGATCTGAGGACCCGCCGGATTCCAAACGTGTTGACGTTTGGTGCGACGGCCGCCGCGCTCGTGTTTCACGCGGTCACGGGACAAGCGTCGGGCTTGCTCCAGTCCGTCGAAGGATGGTTGGTGGGAGCGGCCATTTTCTTTGCCCTTTGCGCTGGGGGGCCTTGGCGCCGGTGACGTCAAGCTGTTGGCGGCCTTAGGAGCTTAGGTAGGCCGTTGGACGCTATGTGGATTTCGCTCTACACCGGAGTTGCTGGTGGCGTGCTCGCGCTTGTCGTCGCGGCATCAACCGGCTACCTTCCGTCAGGCATTGTCGAATGTGTGGCTCCTGTTATCGCACTGGAGCGTTGCGGGCATCCGACCCCTTCGGGAGATCAGCCTCGAGGGCAGCAAAGGTCCACGTACTGGGTACTGCGCCATACCCATCTTCGCAGGCATGCTTGTGAACGTATGGCTGCGGTCCTAGGTCTTTTGGAGTGCGTTGGAATACTTCGATGTGTTCCCTTTGAATGAGGTAAGGGATGAACCGGCAGTCTCGAACTCTTGTCGTGCTCCTGGTCGCGCTGGGCGCGGCTGCCATCGCCAGTTTCGGCGTTTATCGAGCCATTTCGAGCATTCCGGAGCGGCGCGTTGAAATCGCGACGAAACACGCCGTGGTCGCCGCCAGGTCGCTGCCGATGGGAGCCCGCCTCACGGCCGACAACGTGAAGGTCGTTGGATGGCCCGAACGAACACCTCTTGCCGGAGGCTTCTCGAGCATCGAAGACGTGGTCGACAGGGGGCTGATTTCGGCCGTTGTCGAGAACGAGCCAATCAGCGAGCAAGCTGGCGCCGAAGAAGCCGGCGCCGGCCTGCCACCCTCCATACCGGCCGGCTTGCGAGCGATGTCCGTCCGCGTCAACGAAGTGATTGGCGTGGCCGGCTTGTCGTCCCGGGCACTCACGTGGACGTGATGGCGGTTCTGAAGGGGCGAAAGAGCGACGGTCTCGCACGGGTGGTCGTCAGTAACGTCCAGGTCCTGACCGCGGGCACCCGCATGACCAGGAAAACGTTCGGAAAGACGGGAAACCGATTCCGTCGAGCGTCGTCACGCTGATGGTGTCGCCCAACGACGCAGAACGGATCGCATTGGCCCAGGCGGAGGGGCGGCTGATGCCTCTCGCTGCGGAATCCGCTCGATACCGAGCCGACGGCATCGTCTGGTGCTCGAACAGCCGCGCTGTTTTCGCCCAACACACCGGCGAGTTCGTCGCCTGACACGGTCGAGAGAGCAGGCCACGGCCTCGGCAGGTCGCCGAACCGCCGCCCGCGCCGCCTGCGCGAGCGAGGCTTATACCGTCGAAGCCATTCGCGCAGCGAAGAAAACCGGAAGAAGTCGTCAAGGAAGAGAACGTGCCGTAGTCGGTGCATCACGCTGAATTCGCGAAAGCCTTGGCAGTTCAGGATCTCGGCCCTAACTGGAGTGAGGAAGGACTTCACGTGAGAATTGGTCGAACCACTTTATTGGTTGCGCTCGGCGTTCTTTTGGTGGTTGAAGGCCAACCGACGGCAAACGCGCAGGCGGTAGCGCAACAACAGGCCGCCCTCGCGGTGACCGCGCAGCGGATTCCCCTCACAGCCGGCCGCTCGACGGTCCTGTTGACGGAGTTCGAGATCGTTCGGATTGCCGTAACCAATCCCACCGTCGCCGATGCGCGTCGTCGTCCAGCCGCGAGAAGTGCTGATTGACGGCAAGGCCCCTGGCACGGTCAGTTTGATTGTGTGGGGTTCTGACCGAGCGCCGGCAGCATGACATCGTCGTCGAGCCGGCAATCACGACGACTCGAACAGCGGCTGCAGGCGCTCTTCCCGGGCGAAGACATCCACGTCACGGCCAATGAAGAAGCCATCATCTTGTCCGGACGCGTGTCTGAGCAACGCGGTGTCGCTGCGCGCCGCGGAAATCGCAGGAGCCACTTCGTCCAAGGCGAGGGTCATCAATCTGTTGCAGCTTCCGGGCGGCACTGAGAGCCAGCAGGTCCTGTTGCAGGTGCGGCTTCGCCGAGGTCAGTCGTCAGGCCTTGAGAGAACTCGGCGTGAATCTGTTCACGAGCCCCATGGGTATTGGGAATACCGTGGGGCGTGTCAGCACTGGGCAGTTCACGGCGCCAGGCTTTCAGGGCCTGCAGATGGACCGGGGCGCAACGGCGATTTCGGCGGCGAGGTGACGAGTGCGGAAGGCGAGTTTACGTTCAGCGATCTGCTGAATATCTTCATCTTGAGTGAGCGGTTCGACATCGGCGCTCACGATTCGGGCCCTTCAGAACAAGGGTCTGTTTCAGAGCCTTGCCAGAGCCGAACCTGATCGCCTACAACGGTCAGGATGCCAGCTTTCTGGCGGGTGGCGAGATTCCGGTTCCGATCGTTCAGGGAATATCGAACGCGGTGTCCATTCAGTGGAAAGAGTGCGGCATTCGGATTGAATTTCACGCCGACCATTGCCGGCGACACCATTACGGCTCAAAGTCAGGCCGGAAGTCAGTACGCTCGACTTCTCCAACGGCATCACACTCTCGGGCTTCAGAATTCCTGCCCTTTCAACGAGACGGGCGGAGACGGACGTGGAGCTTCGAGACGGGCAGTCGTTCGCGGTGGCCGGACTGCTGAACAACTTGTCGCAGGACTTCGCCAGTGAGGTCGCCTGGGCTGGCGAAACTGCCGATCATCGGCCATCTCTTCAAGAGCAGTTCGGTCCGGGCGGAACGCAACGAGCTGATGGTGCTGATCACGCCTCGACTGGTGCGGCCGCGTTGAATCCTGACGAGGTTCCTCCTCTTGCCAACGCTCCAGAATCGCTTCTTGCCGGTAGACGAGCTCGATCGGTGGGCAAGCTCGAGGGCGGTGGCGGTCTCGTCGACGCACCGGAAGTGAAGAATCCGAAGAAGTCCGAGCAACGCAAGAAGGATTCGCAGCCAGGACCATGTCCACGACTGCAGGCATAGCGCACCGGGCTGCGTCGGACCGCGGAGGGATTCTGATTCAGTCGGAGCTTTTCGGAATCGAGGGTCGAAACGGTGATCGCAGTCACGCTCGTGGCGCCGAAGGACGGCGAGCTCGAGGACGCCTGGTCCTCGAAGTCCGGCCATGCCAGTGACTCAGGTGGACGCGGCGGCACTCGCGGCTTTGGCCGCCCCCGCTTTCGCCCGTCGGCTCGGCGTTGTCGCGTTGCTGGAACGTCCGTGGCACCACGCGATCTCGCCACCTGTCGTTCCAGCACTACGTCGGCAACACCCGGAAACGGGAATCGTGATCGTGACGACTTCGCTCGAGCCGGCGTTGTTGCTCGAAGCAATGCGTGCCGGCGTCAACGAGCTCGTTTTGCGATCCGCGGTCACTCAGGCCGATCTGGAAAAGGGCGATTCACCGGGTGGTCAGGCAGCGGACGGTGAGCGCCGGCCGGATATTCGCGCATCGGTCGGTGCGAAAGGCGGTGTCAGGGCGACGACGGTCGCTGTGAACACGGCGAGCGCATGCTGGCGGCGCTGCCAAGCCCGATCGGCGCGCTGTCGATCGATCTGCACCGCGCAGGCGGCGATGCCGCAGTGTTCCTCGGCGTCGAGCCCAGGTTTTCGATTTTGGACGCGTTGGAGAACACTCATCGGCTCGATCTGGTCTCTCTCAAGAGTCTCGTGACTCATGTGGCGCCGCATGTGGACCTGCTCGCTTCCTCGGAGCGCACGGTCCAGGGCAGCCCCGACGCATCAACGATCAGGACGGTCATCGACGCCGTGACGTCGGCCTACAGGTTCACAGTCCTTGATGTCCCGCGCTCCGATCGTGCGGCCCTTGACGCCCTTGGATCGCGTGGCAACGATCGTCATCGTCGCGAATCAGGAGCTGGCCACGATCACAGCAACGGGCCGGCGTGGCCGCAGACACTCCGCCAGCGGTATGGACGCGACAAAGTGACCGTGGTTCTCAGCCGCTCGGATCGCCGCGCGGACATTGGTCATGCGGATGTCGAGCGCGTGCTCGGCGTGCCGGATGGCACATACGTTCCCGAGCGACTACCGCACGGCGCTCCAGGCACTCAACAAAGGCCGTCCGGTTGCGCCCTCGACAACCACAACGAGCTGTCATCGTCCTTCAGGCGACTTGCCTTGCAGTTGGCGGGCATTCATTCCGATCGCGAACAGGTCGGACGGCCTGCGATTGCTCGGCCGGATCACGCAACGTGGCTGATCGTCGATTGGGCAGTTCGAAGGGAATCAGAACCGCGGATCCGAGCCGACATGTCGAACCGCGTGGCAGGCTAAGGAGAAAACAGCGACGTGCTCAAGACACTTTCGAATATGACGGTCGGTGCCGATACGCGGCATCCTCGTTACATTCAGGCCCTGAAGGGCCGGGTCCATCAAGACTGCTCAACCGGCTCAACCTCGACCGCCTCTCGAAGGTGAAGCGTGGCGAAGCCGAGCCCGAGCTCGCGCAGCCTCATCATCGACATGCTCGAACGCGAGCATGAAACGCCTCTGAGTCTGGCCGAGCGCGACAAGCCTGCATCGCCGACGTCCTCCACGAGTTGTTCGGACTTGGACCGCTCGAGGCGTTGTTGAGCGACCCCTCCATTTCCGACATCCTGGTCAACCGGCACAACCAGGTCTATATCGAACGCGAGGGACGTCTCGAGGAGACCGATGTGGTCTTTCGCGACGAGGCGCATCTTCTTCAGATTATCGAGCCGAATCGTCAGCGCCGTCGGTCGTCGAATCGATGAATCGAGCCCGATGGTAGACGCCCGATTGAAGCGACGGCTCGCGCGTCAACGCGATTATTCCTCCCCTTGCACTCGAAGGCCCGGTGCTGTCCATCCGGCGATTCCGAACGGATCAGATTAGGGCCCGACGATCTTAGTCGCGCGCGACTCGCTGACGAAGCCAATGCTCGAATTTCTCAAAGCGGCCGTTGCCTGTAGATTGAACCTCATCGTGGCGGGTGGCATGGGCGCCGGCAAGACGACACTCTTGAACGTGCTGTCCGGGTATATCGGCCACGCCGAACGCGTCATCACAATCGAGGATGCAGCCGAGCTGATGCTCCGGCAGCGCCACGTCGTGACGGCTGGAAACCCGCCCGTCAAATATCGAGGGCAAGGGCAGCGCAGCCAGCGAGAGCTGGTGGTCAACGCGCTTCGCCATGCGTCCGGACCGGATCATCGTTGGCGAGGTTCGTGGCGAAGAGGCGCTGGACATGCTACAGGCAATGAATACTGGGCACGACGGCAGCCTGACCACGATCCATGCGAACAGTCCTCGAGACGCGCTGTATCGGCTCGACACCATGGTGGCCATGGCCAACCTCAACATCCCAGAGAAAGCAGTCCGCCAACAGATTGCCTCGGCGATCGAGGTCGTCGTTCAGATTGCTCGCAATGTCGGATGGGACGCGGAAGGTGACGGCGATCAGCGAGATCACCGGCATGGAAGGCGAGATGGTGACCGATGCAGGGATCTTTCGTGTTCGACAAGACCAGCGTGCGTCCCGATGGCATGGTGTGCGGACGTTTTCGAGCGACGGGTATCCGGCCGAAGTGTGCGGAACGTCTCGCGGCATCAGGCATGCGACTGCCCGCCGAGATGTTCGGAGTACGTCAAGGTGGTTGCCTGAGCCAGGTGCTTGATGCTGACAGCCGGAGTCGCGTTCGTCGTCGTCTTTCGATCATCTTCGTGCCTTACTGGATGATCGTCGATCGGTCCGAAGAGCGGGAGGAGCGTGCGCTCAGGAAGCGACTCCGAGTGCGGCGGACCGCTGCACTTGGACCCGCGATCGTCGGCGCACAGGAACGACTCACCGCATTGGGGCATTTTGATGCGATCCTGATGCGCGGCCGAGCAGCCGCCGCGCTGCAGGAGTTCGTGACCGAGTCTCGATTGAAGCTGACGGTCGGCGGCCTCCTGCTGGCGTGCGCCCTTGCCGCGGTCGTGGTGTTCATCCTGGTATTCAGTGCCACTTCGTCTGCGTTGCTGGCCGTCGCCACCGCTGCGTTAGTGGCCTCTGTTGCCGGTGCTCTACGTTCGACGGGCCAGGCGGAAGCGCCTCGCGGTGTTCGAAGAACAGTTCCCGGAGGCAATCGATCTCATCGCCAGGTCTGCGAGCGGGTCACGCCCTTACGACGACCCTTCAATTGGTAGGGAGACGAGGTTCCGTGATCCCGTCGGCGCTGAATTCCGTTTGCTGTTCCTCGGAGCAACAGAACTACGGATGTCGCTTGGTGATGCGCTGAAGGCATCTGCGCGGCGTACCGATTATCGATGCGCTGGTTTTTCGTGACGGCTTTATTGACGCAGCGCGAGATGGGGGCAACCTATCGGAGGTTTCGGATAATCTTGCGGCGGTCATCCGGGGAACGTGTTTTCGAGTGAAGCGCCAAGTTCTGCGTGGTGAGCGCGCAGGGGCCGGATCACCGGATCGTGCTGGCTGTGGCTGCCCCGCGGTTGCGCTCGTCCGTTCTTTCATCATCTCGTGCCCTCGCAGTTGCGCCTGCTCATTGAAGAACCTCAATTCTCGGCGCAGATGGTGATCGTCGGGATTGTGTTGCAGGTCATTGGAATTCTCGCGATCCGGCGAATTGTCGGAAGTGGAGCACTAGCGTGTCGCCTGGGCTGCTGCTGGCGTCGTCAGGAGTCTTCATTGGCGGTCGCGCTGAATCGTGGCTGTGACGCTGTCGCGCCGGTGCTGGCGAAGATGTCAGCCGGGCAGCAGGCGTCTCGCGCAAGTTGCCAGCGCCGATAACTTTGGCCTGATGGTCGAAGGCGGACCGCCGCCGACGGTCTCGATCCGGCGATGAGTCGTCTTTCCCGGGGCTGCCCAAGAATCCTCCTCGAACGAGATGACACCGCCTGGCGGCGTCGACTCGCTCGGGGCGGGATTTCTTCAACCGGAGACGGTGATTTATTTCGCGGTCGCCGAGCTGGTCCCTGCCGCTTCTCGTTGCGGAGCGACGCTGGCCGATGGTGGGAGGTGCGGCAAAGTGGCTGGCCGCGCTATTTGCCGCCATCGTTGGCTACTCGCTTCCAGGCTTCTACGTGGACCACGAAAGGGCGTTGCGCCAGAAGGCCATTCGAAAACGGGCTTGCCGGACGCGCTGGATTTGCTTACCGTCTGCGTCGAGGCGGGCAGCGGACTCTGATCAGGCGATCCTCGAAGGCGGAGCGGATGAGACCGACATCGCGCATCCTCTGCTTGCCCGCGAGTTGAAGTTGGTGACGACCGAAATTCGAGCCGGTAAGCCCCGCCTCTGATGCGCGTTCAAGAACTTCGCGCAGAGGAGCGGTGCTGAAGACGTTCGGTAGCCTCGCGGCCATGCTCGCGCAAACCGACCGATTCGGCACCAGCATCGGCCAGGCTCCCGCGCTTCACGCCGAGTCGTCGCGAACCGCTGGCGGCAGCGGGCGGAGGAGCGTGCCGGGAAAGTCGGTGCGAAGCTGGTGTTTCGCTGGCGCTGTAGCCTCGTTTCCAGCGCTCTACATCGTGCGTTTTGGTCCCGCGGCTATCAGGATTCTGGCCTGCGCGCTCCAGCTCGGTGGTCCTGGTAAACGTTGGAGAGGCACATGACTTCCCATGGCTATCGACGACCATGGTTGCGCTCGTCGTGGCGATTGTATTTTGGGATCTTATACGGTCAGTGCGCGGCGGCGCAGTCGACTGCGCCGATGAGGACCGCGACTAATGAAGTGTTCACCAGGCGTGTTGCGGCTGGACGCAAACGCGTGCGGCGAAACTGCTGGTGTGCCTGACAGTATTGACGATTGCGACCTGCGTTTCGGCTTGTGCTTCTGACTTCCCGCGCCAAACTCGAATCGAATTCGAGTTCACCGAGTCCTATATCAGGCGCGTCCGCGCCTTGTCCGCTGAATCCTCACATGTAAATCCACGCCAAGCGTCCCTACTGTCGAGTCCTGAACTCCCAGTCGCTGTCGGCAGTGCGCTGCTCGCTTCTGCTTTTCAGCCGACAGCGGAACAGCATCGGCGTCGTCGCTCGAGCACCGGCGACTGAATATTCTCGACCGCGCCTACGCCCATCTGGACGCAGCCCTTCGCCTCGAGACCCGACACGACGTGCCGCGGCGTTCTGATGCAAGGGCGAGAATCTGGAGAGATTGGGGTTTCGCTCAACAGGGCTCGAACGACGCCACGCGCGCGGTGCGCCTCGCGCCGGCGTCTGCCGCCGCCGCCAATACTCGGAACGCTGTGGCAAGCCTTTGGGAAACGTCGCAGAGGCCAGGCGCTGCGCATGAGCAGGCATTGATGCTCGATCCAGGCGCGGCATTTGCGATGAACGGGGCTCCAGTGTTACGCCTCGATAGCGGCGAGGGGCATAAACGCCGTCAACACGCGAACGGGCCGTCGTGATGGCGCTGGAGTCTAAAGATGCTCGAAACAACCTGGCGTTGGCGCATGCTGCGTTGGGCGACTTTTCGCGCGCCTGCCTGAACTTCGACGTGCCGCCGATGCCGCTGTTGCCGGTTACAACGTAGGATCCTCTACATGGCCGACCGCCAGTTCGACAAAGCCGTGTCCGCGTTCGACGAAGCGCTGGAAGCTTCAGCCCAGGTTCGAGCGCGCCGAGGCGCGTGCGCGGCTTGCCGTGTGCCGCGCGGCGAACGCCGTCGACCACGAAGAATAAGAGACCACAGGTATGGCTGATGGTCGATACCCCGCTGGTTTGCATGCCACGCGCCGCAGGCCCTCGAGGCGACGGGGTTGGGCTCGATCTTGTGTTGCAGCTCGTCACGAAGACTCTGTATTTCGCCGGGGAACTGAGCGGAACGGAGCTCGCTTATCGCTTGGGCGTGCTTTTCGGTCGTCGAGCCTTGCATCGCGCTGCTCAAACGCGAGCGTCATTGTGAGATTGCTGGCGGCGGCGCCGCAGGTGCGGCGTCCTACCGCTATCGATTGACCGAGGCGGGGCGTGCACGCGCCATGCTTGGTGCTCCAACACAGCCAGCACGTCGGCTACGTACCGGTTCCGCTTCTGAACAGTATCTCGAGCATATGCATCGCTTCGTGCGCGATCACCCGATGAGCGTGACGCGGGAGATGATTCAACGGCATTCTCGCACCTCGTGCTGAGCGATCGGTTCACTCGACCAACCCGGCCCCGCCATCGCCGCATGGCACTCCTCGTGCATGGCCTCCAGGAAACGGCAAGACCGTCATCTCTGAAGCGATTCGCAACGTTCTGACCGGCGATATTGCGATTCCACACGCGCTGACGATCGACGGTCACGTCGTTCGATGTTCGACCCAGTCGTTCACGAGCGCGCGGGACCCGGACGAAGATTCGCTCAGCCCGCAGCGGCAGCCTGACGTGGACTACCGATGGGTGCGATGCCGCCGTCCGCGTGTAACTGTCGGCGGGGAGCTCACGCTGGAATCGCTGGAGCTCGGTACTCGCCGTCGACCGGTCTGTACCGCGCGCCACTGCAGGCGCTTCGCCAACGGCGGCGTTCTTGGTGATTGACGATTTCGGTCGCCAACACGCATCGCCGCGCGACCTGCTGAATCAGATGGATTGTCCCGCTCGAAAGCCGCGTCGACTACCTCACGCTGCAGACCGGACAGAAGTTCCATTTGCCGTTCGAGGCATTCGTGGTCTTTGCGACCAATCTGAATCCGTCCGATCTCGTCGACGAGGCCTTCCTTCGACGCATTCGGCACAAGGTGCTCGCAGAGTCGCCTACCGTGGAAGAGTTCACACAGATTTTCGAAAACTATTGCAAGCGCGCGAGGGTTGCGGTTCGAGCCGAAGCCTCGTGACAACTCTCATCGAGACCGAGATCCGGCCGCGGGAAGTCAAGCTGCGTGGTTGTCAGCCGCGCGATCTCATCGAGCACGCGTTGTCGCTGCGCTCACTATTTCAACCGCAAACGAGAGCTGACAGCAGAGATCTGTTGTCGGCCGCGTGTGCCGGCTATTTCGTCAGCGACGAGCGTGACGTCGCGACCGCCTGAGCGTCGACTGCGCTGGAGTGCAACGTGCAACGTGCCGCGTGCAAGGCGCAGGGTGCAGGACGAAAACGCAGGAGGCCGTAAAGGCGTCCCGTGCGACCGACGCCTCGCCGGAGAGTGGCGTGGTTGGTGGCTGCTGGCGTGGGGCTCGCATGGCTTATCGCTCCTGCCACCGCCCAGCAGAGCGGTTCCGTAACCACCGCCGAAACAGGGTCTCAGCGCGACCCGTCCAATTCGTCCATCCGTATCACTTCGCCGCTGGGGCGCACCGGAGTCGTCACCAGGGTCCGCATCGTCGCCCAAATCCACATACCGCCAGGCCAAACACTCTCTGCCGTCAGCTTTTTCGTGGACGGCACGCTGGTCGGTACGACCAACGCCGCGCCGCACTCGTCAGTAGATTGGGTGGACGAGAATCCATTCGAACGTCGCGAAATCGTCGTCGAGGCGACCGACTCGGCCGGCCGCATGATTCGCGATTCGGTCGTGCTGCCACCTTTCGAGGTGTCCGACAAGACAGAGGTCACCAGTATCCTGCTCGAGACCGGTGTTTACGACAAGACGGGTCGGTTCGTCTCCCAACTGGAACCGTCTGCCTTCACGGTTCTCGAAAACGGCATTCAGCAGAGAATCGATCTCGTGACGCGTGAGACGCTGCCCACGAACCCTGCTGCTCCTGGTGGACAACAGTCAGAGCATGTCGCGCACGATGGACTTCGTCCGTCTCGCAGCCGAACGACTGGCCGGCGCCCTCCGCCAGCGCGACCAGGTGATCGTTGCCCCTTTCAATGCGCACATTGGCGCCATAACAGGCCCGACCAACGACGGACCGACAATCACTCATGCGATCGGATCGATGAAGGCCGGAGGCGGCACCGCGTTTCTCGACGGCCTGCGTGAGGCGACGCAGTTACTCGAGGGCCTGGAAGGTCGCCGTGCCGTAATCCTGATCACCGATGGGGCTACGACGAAAACAGCACGTCGACGGTCGAAGAGGTGTTGAAGAGCGCCGATGCCGCGCAAGCCACCATTTATGTCGTCGGTGTCGGTGGAGTGGCAGGAATCTCGCTCGGGGCGAATACCTGCTCCGGCGCATCGCCGACGAAACCGGCGGGCGCATCTTCTTCCCGCCTCCGGGAGCCGGATCTGCGTGGGGTCGCCAATTCAGTGGCCACCGACGCACATAGTCGATACTTAATCACCTATACCCCAGCGAACCAGAAGCGAGACGGAAGTTGGCGGCAAATCGCCGTCGATGTCCCAGGAGGGCTGAAGGTCAGAACCCGAGCCGGGTATTTTGCTCCGAGCCCGCCACCGATTCGTCCGACGGTGGAATTCACCGTGACAGACGCAGAAGGGTTCGTCGATGTCACTGCTGACGATCTCGAGGTGTTCGAAGACGGCGTCGAGCAGAAAATCGATACCTTTCAAGAAGCGGTCGATCCCGTATCCATTGTCATGGCTCTCGATTCCAGCGGCAGCATGAAGAAAAGCGCTGAAGCCCTTCAACAGGCGGCCCGTGAATTTGTAGGGGCGGTCAGGCCCGAAGACAGTCTCGCGACGATCATGTTTGCGGATCGTCCCCTGTTCGCCCATACGCTGGCGTCGAATCACCAGTGGGCGCTCGATGCGATCGACAAATACCAGGCGAATGGCGGCACTGCGCTGTATGACGCCCTCTGGAATTCGCTGATGCACCTCAAAGGCGTCCCGGGACGCCGTGCGGTTGTCGTGCTCAGCGACGGCCGCGACGAGGACAATCCGGGGCACGGGGCCTGGAAGCCTGCACTCCCTCGACGAAGTGATGGGCCTGGTGAAGCCGGTGGGGCCTTGGTCTTCCCGATTGGGTTGGGTGCGCGAGTGGATCGGAAACTTCTCGAGCGGCTTGCATCTGAGTCTGGCGGCGAAGCGTACTTTCCGTCAGACGCGACTCTCCTGGACGGTCAATTCCGCCGTGTCGTTGAAAATCTTCGGCGACGCTTCGTCGTCGGCTACACCTCGACGAATTCCTCCCATGATGGCGGATGGCGCAAGGTGGACATCCGGGCGCGCGGCCGGAGTCTCGTGGTGACCAGCCGAGGCGGATACTTTTCACCCGAACGCTGAGCGCGGGTGTCCTGCCTCAGACCGCCTTTTGAGTGATAGTTGGGTTCGGACTCGGAACTGGTCAGCCTTCGCGGATCTTGCCCAGAGGCTCGGTGCTGGCCGGTGGGGAATAGGCGGGTCCGGCGGCGATGTGGCAGCCGTGCTGGTGCAGGAACGCAAGAAAACGCCGGTATTCCCTCGGCGTCATGTGAAAGAGCTCGGTGAGTCGACGATAGCTCCCCTGCGTCTCGATGCAGTCCGCGACGGACAATTTGCCGCACGTCTGTCTTCGTGAGCTCGTGATCCATGAACACGTCGTAGACCGCCGTCCAGAACGTCTGGCCATCTCGAACCATTTGCTCCCAGGCACGATCGGCAGCCGATCGACCAGTCTGCGCCGGGGATTGTCAATCGGGTTCGGGGCCTGGGAACTCACCACATGCGCGGGAAGATCGGTCCAATCGATCGGCCGATCCGTAAATCGGACCACCATCTGCTCGGCAAAATTCTTCAATTCCCGGATGTTGCCCGGCCAGCCATATTTCAGAAGGGAGGCAGCCGCGCTGTCGGTGAAAATCGGCACGCGTGCTTGATGCATCCGAGCGAAGTCGCTCAGAAACTGGTTCAACAGCAGGATGATGTCCGCGTCCCGATCGCGCAGTGGAGATACGGTCACCTGAATCACATTGAGACGGTAATACAAGTCACCGCGGAACTCGGCGGCCGTTACGAGATTGGCCAGCGGGCGGTTGGTTGCGGCAATGAGCCGGACATCGACCACGCGTGCGAGACCATCCGATCCGACCGGGTGGATCTCTCCGCTCTCCGCGAAGCGAAGAGCTACCGCCTGCATCCTTGGCGACATCTCACTGACTTCGTCCAGAAACAGCGTGCCGCCGTCGGCGATTGCGGCCAGTCCGGGCTTGTCCCGGTAGGCACCGGTGAAGCTGCCCCGCACGTGGCCGAAGAGTTCCGACTCGAGCAGGGAGTCGGGCAATCCTGCGCAATTGACGGCCACGAAGCGCTGCCCTCGGCGCCGTCCCTTGGAGTAGATGAGGCGTGCGGCGACGTCGCTTGCCGACACCGGTTTCGCCCTCGATGAGAACCGCGGCGTCAGCCCGGGCGGCTGAATCGATCTCGTGACGGAGTCGCTCGACGATTGGGCTCTTCCCGACTAAGAGCGGCGCACTGGGAAGGGACACGTTCGTCATGCCGCGCTTGGAAGCGGATTAATGTACGTAGGGGGCAGTAATTAGTCAACCGATCGTCCTAAAATGAGCGCAATACTGTGCAGAGAAAGTTCGATTGCGAAATCCTTTAGTCTGCCTAATCGTCGCTTTTCGTCGTAGCCCGCGCTCAGAAGGCGAGGCTGTAAACGGCAAAAGACGACTTCTATAATACGGTCGGGCTGGCGACCCGCTTGCACGTTTGTAAACGCCAGACATGGGTGCCGCCGTCGTGTCTCCGCAGACTTCCGATTTCGTGACCGTCGTCCGCCAGCGCTCCTGGGAGTGGCTTGCGGCCTTCCAGCGTCGACTGAGTGTCGACCGGCTGCAGATCGTCGACGAGCGAGGTTCCCCCCTCATTCCGGAGACCGGAGCGTCATCGGCGGCTATGGCCACGGCAATGGCGCGGATGCCGGAAGTGACGTCCGCGATTAGCCAGGCGGTCCATTCGAAATCGCCCCAATCCGTGCGTGTCGGCCAAATTCAGCTCACCTGTGTGGGCCTACCGGCCAGCGACGGCCATGGCGCGCTGCTGTTGGCTAGGACAGTGACCGAGGCGACGGCCTCTGAGGCCAAGTCTGAACTCGAGCTCATCGGGTCGTGGTTGCGGCCTGCGGTCGAGGCACACATCGGGAGCGTGCGTGAGGACTCGACCGCTCATGCCCCAAGGGTTTCGGCGCTCTTCCGGGTGCTGAGTGGAGCAGGAACCTCCACCAACGAATCGGCGTTGCTTCGGCTTTACGCCAATGCCTTGGCCATCTGGCACGACATCGAACTGCACGCGTATGTCGAGGGATGTCGATGGCGACTTTCGCCTCGTCGTGGCTCTTCCAGGTAGTCCCGCCGCGGACGCTCCAAAGATTCTCGCCGGTGATGAGGTTGCCATCGGTTCAGAACTGACACGCGTATCGGGTCACGACCTCGAGGTTCTGGGATTGCGCGCGAACGAAGAGGCCATGGCGGCACGCGTGGGCGACGTCAAACATGGCACGGTCTGGCTGCTCGTGCTGTCTGGTGGCGTCGATTCCGTTGGAGAATCCGGCCTGAGCCTCTACACAGACGTGCTCAGACAAGCGCTTCAAAGCGTTGCGGCGGCGTCGTTGCTGAGTGTCGAGCGGACGATCTGGCAGCACCTGGTCAATACGAGTGACGAAGCCCCGACGGCGGCTCTGGCCGCGCTCCGTGAAGTCGAGAACGCTGTCGATGCGACAAAGGCGGCTCTCTCCGTCACCAGTTCGCAAAGCTCCGGGGTTCAGGTTGGCGAGCTCAGCCTTCTTTCAGATTCGGACGGCATCGGACCAGGCAGATTGGTGGCGACGACGCGCCTGAGACGACCGCGCAGCCGTCATGCTTGCCGTTCAGAATCCCCGGAACAGCTTTTCACGTCGCGCGATCGACAGGTCGTGGAGACTCTTGGGCGGTTGTTCGGATCGTGGGCGGGAGGGGCTTTGCTCCGGGCCTCGACGGCATCCGACCGACGCGCGCTGCCTCGAGATCCTTCGAAGACCTGCTCGAACAGGCGGCGGCACATGCGGCAGCCCGTGGTACGAGCAGTTCTGTCGTTGTCATTCAGGTGAGTGATACAGGCTTTCCGATGACTCACAAAGTGGCTGCCGATCTTCGTCCGCACTTGCGAGCGGGGAGGCTGTTGGAGTTCTGGGTCTGGGCGAGATTGGACTGTTGCTGCGCACGACAGCAAGCCGGAGGTTGCGCGCCTCGTGTTCGGGCGTTTGCAGCATGCGGTGGCGGATATGAACGGCGGAGGGCCTCTGGCGTCGGCCATCGTCGGAGTGGCTCACTGCACGCAGGGATCCGGTACAGCAAATCGACTGGTGCGGGCCGCACGGGAAGATGCTCGAGCGTCGCGTTCACTGGTGAATGGTGCACGGCCGAGAAGGCCGATTGGCGAGATTGTCTTGAGTAAACCGCTTGGTGATCGCCGCGCGCGCGTCCGGTTCGAGGTGCTTGGCACTCTTCGAGGCACGTTGGAACTGACTGAGTCCGCCGCGAGTCGTGAATATCAGTGCCCACGGAGCCCTGATCGAGTCGGCTACGAAAGTGGCTCTGGGTTCCCTCCATGAACTACAGCTGACCCTGGACGGGCCATCTTGCGCGCGTGGCCGCGCGTGTCTGCCGCGTCGAGCAGGTGAGTGGGCGCGGCGGCTCGCCCCTGTACCTCGATTGCTCTGGAGTTCTTGTCTCCACCATCAGCCCTCGCTGAGTCGATCAGAATGTTGGCTGGCGAGGTTTAGCAACCCAGGCTGAGCTCAGCGCCAACCCACTCGAAGCCCGGCCACGATCTGTTCATCCCGCGATACACTATTAGTCCGATTCTGGCCAGACACGTCGCCAAGAAGTCGGTAAATTATGGCCGAAATACCCGCAACTCGCAGACTTTAGTCGGATAATGTTTATCAAGACGACGCGCCACCGTAATCTCGCAAGGCATTCACATAACGTGGCTTACGGACCAACATCGCTCCAAGAACGACGGTGGCGGCGTGATTGCACAGATCTGGTTCATGCCGCGCTCGGCAGAATTTGTAATCGATAGGATTTAGCGAAAATGGAAGAAGAGACGACGTTCCGTTCGAGTCGCGGTTCAGCCCTCAAACGTGGCCAATCTTCAACCGCTCAAAGCGTGCAGGTGCTGGATATCAGTCTCGTCGGAGTTCTGTTGCACGCGAGTCGTCGGATAGACCCCGGCACTCGCGGGTGCCTGCGTTTGAATCTCTGGGAGCTCTGTTCGTCGCGGACGTCGAAGTGCGTCGGGTTTCTCCATCATGGACAACGAGCGTCACGAGGGTTATCGCGTCGGCGCGACGTTTGTGGCCATTTCGGCCGAGCATCGTCAACTGATTGAACGTTTTGCGAGCCAGTGAGGCATTTGTGGAAAGTGGAGCACGTGTCAGCAATCTTGCAACAATGCGCCAAAAACACACGTCCAGCTGATCGGCGAGAGCCGGCGATGGTCGGGTTGCAGCAGGAAGTCGATCGCATCGCCCGTTCAGACGCAAAGGTTCTGATCACCGGTGAGAGCGGTGTGGGCAAGGAGATCGTCGCCCGCAGCATCCACATCCGCGGACCGCGTTCGACCAACGTTTTCGCGCCGGTCAACTGCGCGGGGCTGCCAGAAACGCTTCTGGAGTCGGAATTGTTCGGCCACGTCAAGGGCAGCTTCACGGGCGCCTACCGCGACAAACCCGGCAAGCTGGAAACCGCGCACAATGGAACCGATCTTTCTCGACGAGATCGGCGAGATGACGCTGCGGATGCAAGGGCTTCTGTTGCGGTTTCTGGAAACGGGTGAGTTGCAGAAGGTTGGCGCCGACGGTAGAGGCGCATCACGTCAACGTGCGGGTCATTGCTGCAACCAACCGCAACCTGCGGGAGATGATTACGCAGGGGACGTTTCGCGAGAGACCTGTTCTATCGAATGAACGTCATCCACCTGGTCGTGCCCCGCTGCGCGAACGTCGCGAAGACATCCCGTCCCTGGTGAATCATTTCCAGGAGCGGTACGCCGCGCTGAACCGTTCGCCCATTACCGGCGTATCGCCGCGGAGCCATGAAGGCGATGGTCGAGTATCGTGGCCGGGTAACGTTCGCGAACTCGAGAACGTGATCGAGCGCCTCATCGTCACGCTGCAAGGCAACCTGATCGAGGGTCGAGCACCTACCGTCGGAAATCCAGCGCGCAGGATGCCGTGACGCTCGTGCGCCGAAGCGCGAACGCCGCCGAACGGTTGCCGACGATCTCTACAAGCGCATGATCGATCAGCGAGAATCGTTCTGGTCGACCGTCTATCCCCTGTTCATGGATACGCGAAATCACACGGGCCAACGTTGCGAGAGATCGTCCGCCGTGGCTTGGAGGAAGCGCGCGGGCAATTACAAGATCGTCGCGCGGCTCTTCAATATGGAGCCCCGCGATTACAAGCGGTTTCTGAACTTCCTGAGAAAGCATGATTGCCAGATTCCATTCAAGGAATATCGCTGATTTCTAATCTGACATCATCACATGCGATAGTGTGACGCAGGGACGACGTGTGTCGTCTCTGTCGGCGGTGGGCTCGATCGTCGAGCCGACTGCCGTTTTGCGCGGAGCGCCTGACGAAGCCATTGTACGAGCAGTTCTACAGTCTCGATGAGAGACCGTTCGACCTGTCGCCGAACCCGCGATTTCTAGCTCTTGTCGGCCAAGCACCGGGAGGCGCTCAGCAATCTCCGCTACGGCCTGACTGGGCGGCCTGGGCTGACCGTTCTCATCGGAGAAGCCGGAACCGGGAAGACCACGCTCGTTCGGGCGGCGCTGAACCTTTCGAGCAACTCGAATGCGGGAATCGTGCACCTTTCGAATCCCACGCTGACGCGGTCCGAGTTCTTCGAATTCCTGACCGCGGAGTTTGGATTTTTCGCCGGAATCTGCGCAGCTTCGAAGACGCGTTTCCTCGCGGGACCTTCAGGGCGCCGTTTCGCATCGGGGACAAAACAACTCCATCCTAGCGCTCATCGTCGACGAAGCCCAGAGCTTGTCCCACGAGTTGCTCGAGGAAATCAGGCTTCTCACGAATATCGAGGGCCGTCGGACCGCTCGTTGGCAGTCGCACTGGTCGGCCAACCTGAGCTCGCCGATCGTCTCAACGATCCGAGGGCTCCGCCAGTTGAAGCAGCGGATTGCGCTGCGCTGCGAGCTTACCCCCTCGATTTACGTGAAACGGCGGCATACATAGCCGCCCGAGTCCGGGTAGCGGGCGGCAAGGCCGATCAACTGTTCACGCGCGAGGCCGATATCCACGATTCATGAGATGTCTCGGGGCATCCGCGGACCATCAGCGTCATTTGCGACAACGCGCTCGTCAACGGCTTTGCAGCCGATCGCGAAGCCGGTCGGGCGAGACCTCGTGCTGGACGTGTGCCGCGACTTCCGTCTCGGGTCGGCGCCGCAGATCCGCTCCGCTGCTCAGCCTCTGCAACGACGGCCGGCCGATGCAGCGGAACGATGATGCGCTTGAGGCGGGCCGGCGATGCCTTCTAAAGCCACCAGGCGACCGTTTTCCTTCTTCTGAGGCAGCAGTCCTAACCCGAGTCGTCGACGCTGCTGTGGCCCTTTCGTGATGGCCTGTCGCGAGATGTCCGAGGAGTTGTGTTTTCGTGAGGGGATGCCTGATCGATGTCGGCTTCGGCCTCGAAATTCCTGGACTCGAGCTCGTCATTCGCGGACACCGAAGTCCGGGACACGTGAGGCCGTCGACAGCACCGGAGTGCACGTCGGCTACACCGTGCCTAGCAGCATGATTGCCGCCAAGCGTATGGCTCAGTGCTCTCGCTCGAGGCGACGTCAGATGCTCCTGATATCAAGGCGTCTTCGCGGACAGGGTCAACTCGACAGGGCCGGCACGTCTGCTTGCGGCAAGAAGGATGGCCGATTCACCGGCGAGATTATTCTGCCTGTAAGGTTTCCTTGCCGCTCTTGGAGTTACAGGAAAATCTCGGTGAGATCGATTGTCCCCGGAACTGGGCAAGCGCTTCTCTACGCCTTGGCACTGTTCGATACACTGAAAGCGAATGGCCCAAACACTGTCTCTGAATAGATCCAAGGAACCAGCAGTGTCCGACGTTGGGCAAGCGATATGCGGCTCATCGAGCGGCTCTATCCGAATCTGCCGAAGCATCACTGGCGATGGTTTTCGCGAGACCTTGAAGATCGTCAGCAAGACGATCCCTCCGATTTCATGCAAGTTCCGACCGGCACGCAGGTGTTCGACTGGACCGTTGCCTCGTGACATGGAACATCCGCGATGCTTACGTGAAGAAACTCGAAGGGGACGCGTCGTCGACTTCCGCCGTTCGAATCTACACGTCGTCAACTACAGCGAATCCCGATTCACGCGACGATGTCAGCTCGCTGAGCTGAGGCCGCATCGTATGCAGCGACGAGCAGCACCCGAGCTGGATCCTTACCGTACCAGCTACTACAAAGGCAACCTGGGGCTTCTGTCTGCCTCACGACGATCTGCTGGCACTCGAGCAGGATACGTGACGAGGTCTGCATCGACAGCACGCTGATCGACGGTCACTTGACATACGGCGAAGCCCTTCTAAAGGAGAAAGTGATGCACGAGGTTCTCATCTCGTGTCACAGCTGTCACCCCTCGCTGTGCAACGACAATCTGTCGGGCATAGCCACCGCCGTCTACATGGCGAAGGACCTTCAGAGTCGTCCTCATCGCCACTCCTACCGGTTCGTGTTCGTGCCGGGGACGATCGGGCCCATCACCTGGCTGGCCGCGAAACGAGGCGGCGATCGATCGAGTGAAACACGGCCTGGTCTGGCTTGCATCGGCGACGCGGGCCGCTCCACGCATGCAGCGGAGCCGAGAGTGGATCAGCCGAGATCGACCGGGCGGTCGAGCACGTGCTCAGAATGTCGAACCAGGCCTACGAAATTCAAGACTTCTCGCCGTACGGCTACGACGAGCGCCAGTACTGTTCGCCCGGGATCAATCTGCCTGTCGGCTGTCTGATGCGAACGCCCACGGTCAGTTCCCGGAGTACCCACACGTCGGCTGACAATCTCGACCTGGTGCGCCCGGATGCGCTTGCGGATTCATTGCGCAAATGCCTCTCAATCGCCGACGTGCTGGATGGCAATGGCCGGTACCGTCAATCAGCAGCCGAAGTGCGAACCGCAGTTGGGTCGGCGCGGCCTATGCTCCATGATGGGCGGCGGGACCGACCTCACGTGCCCGACGAACTCGCGATGCTGTGGGTGTTGAATCTTTCCGACGGGCAGCACACCTTGCTCGACATCGCCGACCGGGCCAAGCTGGAATTTGCGGCGATTCGCGGCGCGGCGGATCTTCTCGAGTCGTCCGGGTTGTTGAGACCTGCGCCAGCCGACAGTCTCTAGAATTTCGGCATCAATCCCGAGATCCGGGCGGAAACGGAAACCTCGATATCACGCTGAATGGGGGCTATCGGGAGTCGGAGCCGTGGAGGAGCGGTCACACAGGTCGATGACATACGAACCGCCATCGAACATCGGATTTCGACGCTCCAGAGCGCCGAGGGCTTCATCAACTGCAGTTGCCGGGGACAGGCGTAGGACAATCGTGACGTCGGGGTCCACGCTCGGAGCGATCTGTGCCCACAAGTCGTCCTTTTTCCCGGTGAAGCGCCAGTACCTGCGCCACCCAGCTCGCTGTCCGGTACCCGATTTGCCGTTGGTCCAACGCAACGAACCAGTGATCGGCTATCGAGAGGGCCTCTCCGTGTTGGCCGGCGGATCCGGGTGTTCTAGCGCGCATGGCTGGATTCTGAAAACTGCGTAGTTCATGCTGGATGCCAGATCCGTGACCTGCGTGTGGTGAATTCTGTAAACGTCTGAAAACGTGTGTGTTACAGGAGTAGACGGGGCGCCATGTGTAGAGCTCGATCCGCCGAAGCTTTCGAATTTTGCACACCTTTCGGTGACCATAAGCCGCTGTTTTGGGAACTGACGTCTGCGTTCAGGCGGACTTCAGTGTGACTCGACTGTGCGCTCAGGCAGCTCGATTCCAGAAAAATCGACACCTATAGGGCAATTACGGAACTTCCGATAACACGCAAACCTCCTTTCTCCCGGATAGGCGTGCTATGGACTTCCGTAACGTGTTGGCCGACGAAACCTCCGCGACTATCGAACGCGTCCTTGCAGGGCGCTCCGAGGAAGTCGCTCCGTCAGCTCGAGCAATTCCGCAACGCCGTCGGCGTCGCCATTCGGGCGCTCGAGCTGAGCGTGACGTCTGACCGACCCAAGCGACAATCTCGCGCTGACGACGGCTCTCGTCGAGGCGGTTGTCGGCAGCCGCTGCGGCTAAGACACATGACGCGACAGGAGGTCGTGCGCCTCGAGGCGGAGAAGAGGATCGAGGACCTGAGTGCTCAGGTCGAGGACGCGCTTCTAGCGGCCGGAAGAGGCGCGCCAGAGAGAAAGCGACACGCTCCAGGTCATGGGGCAAGAGCTGCAGGAGATGCGCGCCACGCTGGATCAAACCCGCGCCGAAGCAGACAGTCTTTCCGAGCGTCTCGAGGGTGCGCTGAACGAGCGATGGTCGCTCGAGGTCGCGCTGCATGAAGCGAGAGGCCAGTTGACCAAGGTCGAGGGACAACGCGCCGTCCTGGCCAGTCAACGCGAGACGAACCTCCACGCACGTCGAGTCCCTGGAACAGGCGGCGCGAGACGCGGAGGAACGACGTCGAGGCGTTCAGTTGAAGCTCGACGCCGCCACAGAAAGGGAAGGACTGCTACAGGATCGGCTCGCCGGCGCGGACGCCCTGGTCAAACAGATGCGTGCCGAGGCCGAAGCAATGGCTCAAGCGGCAGCGCAGACAGAGCGCGCACTGGCGAACGCGAAAGCGCAAATCAACGAGTTGATGAGACCACGCTTGCCAGAGGCCGGCCCCGTGGTGACAAACCCGGCCTCGGAAGACTTCGATCGATTGATTGCCATCTATCAGGGATTCGAGAGCGGAAAGTCCGTTCTCGAAGTCCTGACGTTGCTTGCCAAAGGTCTCGAGCGATGCAATTTCCACGCACCGCGCTCTTTCAGGTCAGCGGGAATGCGCTCCAGGGCGTGTATCAGGTGGGGTTCGAGATCGATCAGGACATTACGAAAATCATCATCCCGCTCGCCCTCGACTCTGTTCTCGCGCGGGCGGTGGATTCGGGATGTATCGAAACTGCCGTCGCAGAAGAGACGCCAGACAGCAGTCAGCTGCCGTTTGGTGAAGCCTCTGGATGGTGCATGGCGGTGCCTGTTCCCGTGAATGGAGGAGACCGTCGGGGTCATCTACGCTGACGACGGCGATCATCCGAGTCCGGACGAAGCCGTCCAGGCGTCGAGAGTGTCGTTTGCGGACGTCTCGCGGCGTCATGCCGTCTCGGTCCTCGCCAAGTTGACGGTCGATCTGAAGGAGCTTCGCCGAGCTGGGCGACTATGCGACGCTCCTGCTGGACGAAGTCGAGTATCATTTACAGGGCCGACGCGAGCGCCGGGAAGCAAAACATGGAGCTGGTCGAGCAACTCACTGAGAATCTGCGGTGTGCGCAGGAAACCTATGCCCGCCGTGCGTCGTCGGCCACTGCCGCTGACTCAGCAAACCTCTTCGAGGAGCGGCTCAATAGCCTCATCGACGCCAAAGGCGCTACGTCGTTCGGCCGTCATCTGTCCATCGCGGCGGCTGCCATCGCCAAGCGCGAGCCTCTCGGCGACTCCGCGGCGTCTCCACGCGTCGCTCAAGCCTCCTAGGCATCTCCTTTCCCGGCCCGGAAGCGTGCATTGTGTCTCGCGATTTCGAGTACTGTGCGCATGTTTGCAATCCACCTTTATGCGCTGCGATACGTCGTTTCCAGCGGCTTTTCGAGCCTTCGGCACGCTTGTTGCCCACTCACTGTCTCAGTCAGTGACACCGTCTGGAAGCAAACCGGGTGATTTTCAGTGTGCGGTGGTTTGTGATCGAAGTGCAATGTCGCTTTGCTCAGCGCGGGTTCCGGCGACGGCCCGGAGCCGATGATGACGCAAGCGGCGTCGGTTCGAAGTCAGGATATGGTTGGAACAATGTCGGTGTGACCCAATGGAATTGCCCGGAAACTGGATTTATCGACAACGGTTCGTTTTCTGATGCGTGCGATGTGATGGAACAATTAATGAGCGAATTGAATCCATCGAAGGTCCGCATGCTCGTTCCTGAGCAGTCTCGGAAGCTGCTCGAGGCACACGCGCGCATCCTCGAGGCGACGATGTCGATCGAGGCGCCGCGGAAGGCAATCGGACTGATCGCGGAGATCGTCGATACCCGCGTTGCGCTGCTGGGGAAAGAGGCCGGGGAATGGACGGTGCTGGCTGATTCGGGCCACGGGCCATCGCTTCCCGAGTTGACCGGTGTGATGCGATCCACGCTCGATCGTGTTGGCGATGCGGCGACGGTAATGCTGGAACGCTGGACACCAGGCGAAGAGGACTGGACGCTCGTCGGGTTGACACGGCGAGCCGGCGCTCCTGCCGTGCTCATGTTCTACGGTGATTGGACGCCGTCGGCTCCTCTCTGCTGCAGCTCGGACATAACCTTCTGCTTGCGGAGTGCGCGTACGCCCTGGCTACTTCGGCGCAGGTGCGACTGCGCGCGACACCGGTTGAGCCGTGCACTCGCCAGAACGACGGGCGTACGTAGCGTCTCCGAAGTTGCGGTCCGTAGCGCGGCGAAAGCCGTTCATGCTCAAATCGCGGCGCTTGCCGTGGCGAATGCCGACGGGCAAGCTCTGGCGATTACGGCCACACACGGCTATCCGCTCACGTTGGTCGAACACCTTCGGATTCGAAGAGGCGAAGGCGTTCTCGGGTCGGTGTTCGAAAGCGGATTGCCGTTGCGCGTCAGCGACGTGAGCCGCTCACAAGGAGCGCGTCGTCGGCGGTCTCGATACAAGACCAATTCTTTTGCCGTCGTGCCGATTTCCGCAGGCCAGGACATTCTCGGTGCGGTATGCGTGACGGATCGCGCCGACGGCCATCCTTTCTCTCAGCACGATCTGTCGACGCTGCGAACGCTGGCGGCGACGATCGCGCTCGCCCTGATGCGCGAGCGGGCTCACGAGCAGGCGTCCTCGTACGCGCAGGCGGCCGCGATCGATCCGGTCAGCGGACTGTTCAACCGTCGCTACTTTCAAGCGCGTCTCGATGAAGAACTGCAGCGCGCGCATCGCCACGCGTTGTCGGTCGGTCTGTTGATGATTGACATCGACGACTTCAAGTCGATCAACGATCAGTTCGGCCATCTCGCTGGCGATGCGGTCATCGCTGACATCGGCGAGATCCTGCGGCGATCGGTACGGGTCTTCGACATCTGCACCCGGTACGGTGGCGAAGAGTTCGCGGTCGTCATGCCGGGCAGCGGCCCGGAAGACGCCGCCAGGATTGCTGAACGGATCCGCGAACGCATTGAGGCGTACCGCCCGTCCATCCCCGAGCTGTCGATGCTGCGCATCACTGCCAGCATCGGGCTTTCAGTGTCGTCGACAGGGACGTCGGCCCGCGACCTCATAAGCGTCGCGGACCAAGCGCCTCTATCAAGCCAAGCGAGCCGGTAAGAATCAAGTGCGAGGCGGCGACAGCGAGCGTGGCTCGGAGCCCAGGCAGTCATAGCCCGTCGGCTTCCGTCATCTCCGCAACGATTAGCCGCCTCCGGCTGACCCTCTTCGCGCGAGCGTGCCGGTTTAACCCACTTCTGTCAACGACATGACCTCTGTAAGGGCCTCAGAACTCGTGTTTCGGTGAAGGACTGGCGGGCTATTCAAGATCGGATATACGTCCGATATCCCGGCCTGAGGCGGGATCGAAGGACTGTGAACCTACTTGAACTTCAACTGTTGATCGCCGCCAGCGGCATGGCGAGCGAGCAGGTTCTGAATCGCGAACGAGCGATGTCTCAGAACGATGAACGTCGAGAGGTGGCTCCCGCGACGCCGGCGGACGTGCACGTCATCCCAGTCACTTCAGACCCTGGTCCGGAATCACGATTCGGCCGGCAGCGCAAACCGCGGGGAGCAGCGCAATCGATACGGCGACCGTAAGGCATCCCGCTGAACTACTGCGCTACTCGTTGGTTGACGAACATCTCACTTCAGTGAATGGACCTTGACGAGGGCTCTGTACTGGGCCATATCCGCGGCGCATTCTCGACGAGCAATTGCGCTCCCGAAAGCGATGCGCGGCGGCGCGGGTTCCCTTCATTGCGGCGGAGAGCTGACCGTCGGTGCGTCGGGATCATCACCCGCCTTTGGTGCCGCCGTGGCTTCGCATATATTCCGCCCGACTGATCTTCGTTCGTCGTCGTGGTGAGAGCGGCGTGAGTTGTATGCGAAGCCGCGTTGATCGCATGTCGCGCTCGTCGTGCCCATGTGATCAGTGACGATCGCGATCCCGAGTGCGAGAAGAAGCGACGATGAGGGAGCAAGAGAGAACCAGAGCGGTCCTGAGCACACGATCGCAGCGCACAAAAGGCACAGGACTCGGCTGGTCGTGAGTCGCACGAGCGTCATACGCTTACCTCGTCGTAACGTTGAGTTTACATAACACTAACGCTACTCGAAGGCGAGCGCCATTCACCGCATCAGATATACCTGCTCAAATCGAAGCAGAAACTTCAATGACGTGATGCCGCTCCAGGGCGTCGTCATACGCACGCAGTGCTGCGAGGACGCGGTGCGTGCCAACTGGTTTGGGCATGTGCAGAACAATGCTACGCGACGGATCGTGTTCAGGCGCGACTTGAATCCATGATTCATTGCCGTTGGTGTGCACTCCCAACACGACTGCAATCCATCCTGTCCGATCATCTCCAATCTGCTGTTGATCGATTGCTGCAAACAACCTAAAAGCCGAGAGCGGAGCTTTCCCGGTGGCGTCGCGAATGATGGAAGGCGTCGCGCATCATTCCTCCTACCGAAGTAGTCCTGCCGACGCAGAACATGATCGATGCCGCAACGGTCTCGCCAAGCAGCGTGCGGTGGAAGTCTGCGGTCTACCGCGGTTTAAGCAAAGGCCTTCCTGTTGGCCGGGGAGCAACGCGATCGAAAATGCACCGCGCTGCACGATTTTCTTGATGCTTCCTGCGGGTTTTAAATCAGACCAAGCGAGGCAGACTTCTTGTCGAGTGCGCCCGCGCGGCGAGTCTGTTCTCTGAAGTCTGTTCTGTATCCGAAGCGTTCGGCCTGGACAACAAGATCGATCCGGTTGGAGTTCCCGTCCGTTGTTATCGCAGGAGGCCGCGTGGGGGTGGAAGGGCGCCAGACGCCAGGGCGAGATCAGCGATTCCCTGGCGCCTGGTGATGCATTGTGAAACTCGGGGTGACTTTATATGACATGTGTTCCAAAGCAGTCACAGGCGACTATGTCTATACCATGCAGACATTTATCAGGATCAGGGCATGACTTGTGTGACGATACAAGACATTCGAGTCAAGTCTTGCCTTGCGCTGGCTGACGAAGGCCTAACAGGCTATGAATGCAAAGACTTATGGGAATTTCCTGATATCAGAATTTTCTTGGCTGGGCGCTTGCTCTAAAACTCTTCAGATATATACCTGGGCTATGGTGCCCGTGGGAGGGAGCGACGGCGATGAGTTCCGGACTTTGGCGGGATCGAGAGGAAGTGGCACTGGTCGGCGAGAGCGCTGTCATGACGGCTTTGCGGGCCGAACTTGAGATTGCGGCGCGCAGCCAGGCCAAGGTGCTCGTGACGGGTGAAACAGGAGTGGGGAAGGAAGTGGTTGCGCGCCTGATTCACCAGACGGGCGCGAGACGTTCCCGCCGTTTCGTCGCGATCAACTGCTCGGGGGTTCCCGAAACGTTGCTCGAGTCGGAGCTGTTTGGCCACACGCGCGGCAGCTTCACGGGAGCCTACCGCGACAAGCCCGGGCTCGTCCGTCTCGCCGACGGCGGCACGCTGTTCCTCGACGAACTGGGAGAAATGAGTTTGCGAATGCAGGCCGTGCTGCTTCGGTTTGCAGAAACCGGCGAGGTGCAGCCGGTGGGAGCAGACGGTCCAATGGGGCACACGGACGTTCGGTTGATCACGGCCACGCATCGCAACTTGCGCGCGCAAATCGATTCGAATGCATTTCGCGAGGACCTGTCACTACCGGCTCAACGTGATTCAGGTCCACGTTCCCGCTCTTCGAGACCGTGGCGACGATGTCCGTTTGATGCTTCACTACTTCTTGCGACGCGCGAGCGAAGCGCATGCGCTTCCACTCCCGATATTGACGCCCGACGCGGAGCACCGTTTGTTGAGCCACCGCTGGCCCGGGAACGTCCGGGAGCTGAAGAACGTGGCTGAACGGCTCGTCGTGAGCGGCGTTGAATGCGTGACTCTAACGATCTTCCTGACGACGTGCACAGCGTGCCAAGGAGCATGGCTCCCGTTGCAGCCAGGACCACCGTGGCACACAAGTCCGCACCGATCATCGTGGTGTCTTCATCGCAAGCTAACGACGTGGCAGAAGCACTGTGGAAGCGTTTGATGTCGGGAGAGGACTTCTGGGCCGTGGTGCATCGGCCCTTCAAATCTCACGATCTCACACGCCGAGATCTGCGAGCGGTGATTTTCAAGGGCCTGCAGCACACTCGTGGCAACTACCGCCAATTGGTCAGGACGTTCCACATGCCCGACACCGACTACAAGCGCTTTCTGTCGTTCCTGTCGCAGCATGATTGCAATCTGCCGTTCCAGGCGCACCGGTCCGGCGAAGCTCAGGCCTCACGGGAGACAGACAGCTTCGAGGTAGCGTGTTGAAGATTATCCCGCGTAGTCGGCCGGAGATGGCGCGCCAGTGGTTGTGGCTTCGATAGCCGCAAGAAGTTTCTCGGCATCCAGCGGTTTGCAGAGGTAGGCTGCACCGCACGCGCGAGCCTCCCGGCGAAGGCACCGGATCGTCCCAGCCTGTCAGAACGACAACGCGAGAATCTGGCCGAAGCTGCCGGGCCAGGATCGCCAGGTGAATTCCGTTGTAGCCTTCGAGGCGAACATCCACGACGAGCACTGGCGGTCCGTTTTCATCGAGAATACGGCGCCTGGCACCTTCGAAATCGAGGCAGGTGCTGACTTGATACCCCGCGCTTTCCAACCAGCGCGCCAGCAGATCGGAGACTTGCCGGTCGTCGTCGACGACGAGCACGGATTTCATAGGGTCCTCAAAAGCGACAGGTTGCGCCACTGGGCCCCATGATAGTCGATCGATACTACCTCAAACGCGTGTCGGGAGACGACTGGCGGGTCAGCAGGCGGACGAGGCGGACAAGCGGTGCGGTATGCGACGGCACCCGCTTCTGCCAGGTCTGAAACCTCGTAACTTCTACACGACGTGCGCGCACCCTGACGTACCCGGCGGTCTTGCGTGAGGGGCGGCGGCAACCGGACGGCGTTTCTCATCGGCGGCATCCTCCCGTGTTCAGGTTATCGGTCTCGCCCACGGACACATTAGTGCCCGACCGTTCAGAGATGTTCACACTGTTGTAAGCTCATCCGTCAGAGCCGGTGTCAAAGGCTGCTTCAAGTCCCCCCACAATTGTGCGCGTGAGCTCACATGCCTACGAAATCGTGCGGAATACTCCGGCCGCAGCTTCGTGATGCCCTCCAGGGCGCGCCATTCCGATCGAGGTGGAGAAAACATTGTTGTCGACTGGCCTCGCGTTGACGACAAAAATGTCGGACTGCTCAGTCATGTCCGCCAGAGGCGGGCGATTTTCGGCCAAAATCCGCCACTTTTCATCTCGAGATGCGGCTTGTCTCTTGCTCATCCGAGATCGACAGGCCATCATGTCCAAGTCAGAGATCGCTGAATACGCGTTAGGGCGCCGGACGCTTCCGGCGACCGCAGCCAAGCACACGCCTCCGCCGACATGGCTTCGCCTGCCCGCGGAAAGCAGGCAATCTCCTCTCTCGAATTCGCCAGCGGCCATTCTTGCTCACCGTCCGGACGATGTCGGCATCTCCGCTCCCGACTGGTCTGCGCTTCTCGCGTCCGACGCGAATGCGGTCGTCGTTGGTGCCGATCCAGCGATCGTGCGGCTGTGGACCGCAGTATGGTCGACGCTCCGTAAACCTGTCTGCTGGGTCGAGTCTGGGCGGCTGTGGTTGCCTCCACAGCTGGCGGGGCACGTTAGTGCTTCGAAATGTGAACGACCTCGTCCGGCAGGATCAGGTCCGTTTGCTGGACTGGCTCGGTCAGGACGGCCGCTCGATTCGCGTTCTGGCGTCCACGCCACGACCTCTGTTTCCCGATGTCGAAGCAGGGAGCGTTTCTGGACAGGCTCTACTATCGTTTGAACACCCTGCACTTTTCGCTCAAGCCAAGCCACTAGCGCGATCGAATAGCCAGCATCTGCTTCGCGTAGATGGCGTTGTAGACCTTCAGTTTGTCGATCAGAGGGGCTGACTCGAACTTCTGGTGGAACGCGAAGCAGCATTGCGCGGTCTCGCTCTGTTGTGAAACCCCGGCCACGTGGGAAGTCTCATTGGTCTCGCCGTCGGCCCGCATGACGAAGGTTCCTTCCGTCCTTGTTCGAGCCTGCTGGCGTGTTCGATGCTGCGGAACCGGCACTCTGCTATCGTTTCTCTTCCTGGCGCGTTGTTCCGCCTGTGAACCGCTGAGGAGGTTCGCAAGCGCGTAGTTTCCCCGTGACATGCGTACTCGTAGATCACGTAGTCGGGATTCCGTCTGAACGGGTAGGCCACTTTCCAGGGTCGCGTGAATACGATCGGGTCATCGGATCGTGGCTTCGTAGTTGATGGTATCGGCGTCCACGCGGGTGAAGCGCTCGAGAATCCGGAGGAGTGTCGCTCGTCGGAATGTTGTTCTCCATCGGAGAGCCGCTCGTTCCCGGATTGGCGGCGGCAGTCTTACCATTGAAATTCGAGGTTTCGACGACCAGGCTCTCGCCTTCCCAACGACCCCGCGAGTCACCTATGTCTGACGGATCGCCTTCGAGAGGTGTGGGCGTCCATCAAGGGGAATGATTCGGGCCTCGTGGATCATCTCGTTACGGACGACCACACATCCTGGCGCCTGATGAACCTCGAGACCGTTGCTATCTGTGCCGGAAGCATCGACGGAAGAAGGCCGCGCGAAAATGCAACGGTCCCACGTATCAAAATCCTCGGGCCCATTGAAGGGCCTGCTCTTCCAACTGCTCCCATCGGAGTGGACCGCTTCTGGCCCTCCTCGGTCAGAGCAGGCATTCTTCCGTTGGGCGGGTCGACGATGAGCGAAGCTTCGACGTTGCGCCTTTCCGGATTCAACTCCCATGCGCCAATCACAAAGCTCTGGAACCTTCGTTGGATTTGCGCTTGTCGTTCGGCGAATTCTTGGTCGGTCAGCGTCGCACGCTCTCCAAAACTGGCGGGACGCTCCAACAGGGGCACGCCTGTCATTTCACCCGTTGGCCAGGTTCCTTGCGAGATCCGGATCGCCCCGCCGGTGTCTTCGGGGAACTCCAAGCTCGCTCTTTCGGAGCGACGTCGCTCGGATGGGCTGCGACGCAGCGGCTCGACCGCCGAAGCTGAGTGCAACGTGCTCGCCACCGCACGTGCAACGACAATTCTGAACTGCATTTGGAACCCCGCGAGCGAGCGGTTAGGAACGCCAGCACGACGAACGTGATTCGCGAATAGTCTACGGCACTTCGTGGAGCGCGGGGACTGGATTGGGAGCGCTATCGGCGCGAGAGCGCAGGCGACCGACTGAGTCGGCTTGTCTCTACCAGCCGTTCAGGAGAAACTGCAGAATCGGAGTCGCTGACCTCGACCACTTCGGCTTCGTCAGCAGATGGACATGACTTGAAGCACTGCTGTGGCCGCTGGTTCAACTGGGCGATAACTGGTGAGCAATACGTAAACTGGAACGAAGTTACC